>OLOX01001544.1_pt1 | contig 21443 bp, 20 predicted proteins | sample 1672091 | NCBI WGS metagenome assembly OLOX01 (sample SAMEA3136644, study PRJEB25190) | human gut metagenome | reverse complement strand
TTCCGAAGACAGATTTTTATAGAAGGCCAATAGCTGCTCACTTTATAACGAAGACTGTACCAATGACTCAATAAATCATACCGCTTTGCTTTAAGAAGCGTTTCGAGTTTAGGATTAACAGGAATGGCATTAATTGCATCAAGAAATGACAGTCCATGAAGTCTGTAATCTATTCCCATCCTTGTATATTGCGGTTTGAATACAGAATCTGGATGGTACTTATCGCAGTAAACATCATTATCTTCGATATAATAATACGATCCCACAGTCTTGTTACGAATTTCAAGATTTCCACACCAACCACTACAGCCCGTATTTCTTGCAAGAGCCATCACTTCCCGTTTTCCATCGTCTTTAATCCAATGTTGAAGCACTTCCCGAATAAAATAATGAGGTTCCCTGCCTTCACGATAATAAGCATATAGTTCAAAGCATCGGATAACCTGGAACTCTTCACATATATCTGCCTTTCCTATCCTTATAAATTGCTGATTAGTACGTTTCCTCGACCATTCTATTTTTAAGGATGCACCGCAATGAGGACAAACGGCACGCTTGCGATTTACAAGTTTTGTAGAAAAACGTTCTCCACATTCCATACATACGACACGGGACTTGGTAGCATATCCTATATGGTCCAGACAATCATTATTAGCCCACTCAGTTATCATACTTTTTATATCGGGTAGCTGGCTACTCAAACCAACTACCCTAAATTGTAATTTCGTTCTCGGTTTCATAATCCTTCAAATAATGAGAATTGCAAAGAAGATGACTCGTTTTTCTTTCCTTTACGCCTGCTCTTCATTTTTTCCAGGGAACCGGTTTCTTTTTGAGGTGCAGCACCCACATCACTTTTAGGTGCCTGAGAAGTGGCTGCTTTGTAATTGGTCTGCTTACTAACCTTAATGTCGTCTTCATCATAGTAATGTACTGCAAGACCGAAAACCTCATCGTCAGACATACATACGGCATTACCGCGTTTCTTTGCCTCACTAAGAATATAATCAAAACATTCGTTTATATTCTTATTAGGTTTCGCATATACACTAGCGAAAAGAGGGTCATTCTTCGCCCGTTCTTCCAAATACGATTGGATGATCTGTTTGGGTGTCTTAGTTTTTTCCATAGCATTAATTATTTATAGACATCGGCATTAATAAGTAAGTAAGGCTGCGTTCTTCTTCATCGCAGCGAGATAAAACAGCCGCTCTTGACGGGTCCGTCATGGATATAGAAATGTCTTCCGAGGGAATACTATTCACAAGTTCTATCAAGAAACCGCTCTTAAATCCTATCTCAATGGCTTCACACCCATCCTGCAAAATTACAGTTTCTTCCGCAGACTTGGAAAAATCGAAATCATGGGCAGTTATAAGCAGGGAGCTCTTATCAAATTTTAGGATAACCAAAGAAGAAGACATATTGCAGAATACCGAAACACGCTTTAAAGCCGCCAATAAGTCATTTCTTTTTAGAACTACTCTCTTGGACTGATTTTGAGGAATGACCGCACGATAATTGGGATATCGTCCTTCTATCATTCGGCACACAAGCCGATAAGAGTCAAAATCAAACTGAACATTAGTTCTATTCACTTTTACTTCCAATTCCAAGCAATCTTCCGGAACCAGATTGGAAAGCAATTTTGCAAACTTGCTCGGAAGAATAAATCCGGCGCGAAGATATTGATGGCCATGCCGTACACGGTGTGGTCCGCGCAGAGCGTCACCGTGGAGAAGGCGTAGATCATATTCACCGCCAAGCCGGCCAGTGCGCCGCACAGCAGGCCCAGCCAGTTCGAGCCGGTGAAGAAGCACACCAAAAAGCCCACCAACGCGCCGATGGAGGCAAGACCCTCCAGGCCGATATTCACCATACCGGCCCGCTGTCCATACAGCTCCGCCAGGGAGATGAGCAGCAGAGGGATAGCCAAGCGGACTGTCGCCAAAAGCAAGCTGGAGATCCAATCCATTACTTGTCACCCGCCTTTCTCTTGGAAAACACACGATCCTTCCACGCTTGGAACTCAGGCAGCTTCGTCAGCGCCATACCGGCCACGGAGAACACGATGACCAACGCCTGGATGATGTCCGAAACGCTGGTGGGTACGCCTGTGGCCGCCTGCATGGTGGTCGAACCCACACGCAGCACAGCGAAGAACAGGGCCACCACCATCGTTGCGATGGGGTGCAGCTGACCGATAAGGGCCATGGCCACGCCGTCGAAGCCGTAGCCCGCGCCGAAGCCGTTGATGAGCCGGAACTGTGTGCCCAGCAGCTCCGCGCCGCCGCCCTGCGCATCGTTGCGCAGCGTCGCCGTTGTCCCGCGGCGTTGCCGCTGTTACGCGGGCGGTCCCGCTGCTACACGGGCTTCACCTCGATGCCGGCCTCGGTCAGCGCGGCGCTGATCTTGCCGGCGAACTCGAGCGCGTGCGCGTTGTCGCCGTGGATGCAGATGGTGTCGGGCTTCACGGTGATCAGCTTGCCAGATACCGACTCGATGGCGCCCTCCTTCACGGCGCGCACCACGCGCGCCACGGCGAAGTCCTCGTCGTCGATGACGGCGTCGGGAAGCTTGCGCGACACCAGCAGCCCCTCGTCGGTGTAGTTGCGGTCGGCGAAGAACTCCTGCGCGGTGCGGATGCCCTCCGCCTGGCCCGCGCGGATGAGCTCGCTGTTCGCTAGGCCCACCAGCACCAGGTCAAGGTTGGCGTCATGCACGGCGGCGGCGACGGCCTGGGCAAGCTGCGGGTCCACAGCGGCGCGGTTGTACAGCTGGCCGTGCGGCTTCACGTGGTGCATGTGCGCACCGGTGGCGTGGCAGAAGGCTTGCAGCGCGCCGATCTGGTACAGGATGTAGTCGTAGGCCTCGTCGGGCGACATGGCTATGTCGCGACGGCCGAAGCCCTGCAGGTCGGGGTAGCCCGGATGCGCGCCCACGGCAACGCCCGCCTCGGCGGCGAGCTTGACGGTGCGGCGCATGACCACCGGGTCGCCGGCGTGCATGCCGCACGCGACGTTGACGCTGGAAACCAGCGGGATGACCTGATCGTCAAGCCCGAGCGTGTATCGCCCGAAGCTTTCCCCCAGGTCGGAGTTGAGATCGATGCTCGGCATGTTCAACACTTCCATTTCCATATGCATGAGCGTGCACGGGTGCGGCATGCTGCAACCGTGCACGGCGTCGGTTCGGGTTGTTCTCCCCTCGGACAAGCCTTGGGCGGGTCGGCCGTTTGCTCTCTAGCCCTTCAGATCAACGTTCTTGGTGTCCGTGATCAGCATGTAGCCGGGGGCGTGCGTGATGGCGAACGGCGGCTTGCTGTTCATGACGATGGACTGCGGGGTGACGCCGCATGCCCAGAACACCGGCACCTCGCCGGGATTGATGTCCACCGGGTCGCCGAAGTCGGGCTTGGCGATGTCCTTGATGCCGATGACGGAGGGGTCGCCGATATGCACGGGCGCGCCGTGCACCTTCGGGATGGCGCCGGAGATTTGCACCGCCTTCACCACCTGGCTGTAGGGGATGGGGCGCATGCTGACCACCGTGTTGCCGCTCATGGAGCCGGCCGGCTCGCACGCCAGGTTGGTGAGGTACATGGATACGTTGCGGCCCTGGGTGTTGTGGCGCATCTCGATGCCCGCCTCGATCAGCTCGCTCTCGAAGCTGAACGAGCAGCCGATGATGAACGCCACCAGGTCATCGCGCCAGTAATCCACCACGTCGTCGACCTCGTCCACCATGACGCCGTCCTTGTAGATGCGGTATCCGGGGAAGTCGGTGGCAACGTCGCAGTCCTTCGCGCAGATGTGCGTCATGCGCTCGCCCACCTCGGTGACCTCCAGGATGGGGCAGGGCTTGGGGTTGCGCTGCGCGAACAGCAGGAAATCATAGGCCTGTTCACGCGGCAGGATGATCAGGTTCGCCTGCGCGTAACCCGGGCACAGGCCGCTTGTGGGAGCGGCGAACTTGCCTTCGCGGATCAGATGGCGCGCTTCGGCGGGCGTGGCATGGAGCATCTGCTCCCACACCTCGGCGTCCACGCCTTCGGGCTTTGCAGGTACCGGCATTTCGATTCCCATAACGCTTCCTTTCGTTGATCCCTACACTTCGCCTGCAAGGAACTGCTCGATGAATCCCGTGTCGGCCAGGCCGGCGCGGAACGTCTCGTTCTCCATGATGGCGTATTGGAAGTCAAGGTTGGTGTTCACGCCCACGATGACCATTTCCTCAAGCGCGGTGCGCATCTTCGCGATGGCCTCGGTGCGGTTGCGGCCCTGCACGATAATCTTGGCGATCATGGAGTCGTAGTACGGCGAGATCTCGAAACCGTCGTAAGCCGCGGTGTCCACGCGTACGCCGTTGCCGCCGGGCAAGTGCATCTGCGAGATGGTGCCGGGGCTGGGCATGAAGTTCTTCTCGGGCGTTTCGGCGTTGATGCGGCACTCGATGGCGTGGCCGGAAAGCGTGATGTCGTCCTGTGTGAAAGACAGCGGTTCGCCGGCGGCCACGCGGATCATCTCGCCCACCAGGTCGGTGTGCGTGACCATCTCGGTGACGCAGTGCTCCACCTGGATGCGCGTGTTCATCTCCATGAAGTAGTAGTTGCGCTCGGCGTCCATGAGGAACTCGATGGTGCCGGCGGACGTGTAGCCCACGGCGCGCGCGGCCTTCACAGCATCGTCCATCATGCGGCGGCGCAGGTCCTCGTCGGCGTCCAGCAGAGGGCTGGGGCTTTCCTCGATCATCTTCTGGTGGTTGCGCTGCACGCTGCAGTCGCGCTCGCCTAACGCCACCACGTTGCCGTGGTTGTCGGCGATGATCTGCACCTCCACGTGGCGCGGGTTTTGTACGGCGCGCTCCAGGTACATGGTGTTGTCGCCGAAGGCGTTGACGCTTTCGCGCTGGGCAATGTTGAACATGTCGGCGAAGTCCTCTTCACTCTCCGACACGCGCATGCCCTTGCCGCCGCCGCCCGACGACGCCTTGATCATGATGGGCCAGCCGATGGTGCGGGCCTGCTCAAGCGCCACGTCCACGTCATGGATACCCTTCTTCGTGCCGGGCACCACGGGCACGCCGGCGTCCATCATGGTGCGGCGGGCCTGGCTTTTGTTGCCCATGCGGTCGATGACCTCGGGCGTGGGGCCGATGAACACGATGTCGTTGTCGCGGCACAGCTTGGCGAACGTGGAGTTCTCGGACAGGAAGCCGTAGCCGGGGTGGATGGCATCGGCGCCCGTGCCCTGGGCCGCGGCCAGGATGGCGGTGGTGTTCAGGTACGAATCGCGCGCCGGCGCGGGGCCGATGCACACGGCCTCATCGGCCAGGTAGGTGTGCAGCGCTTGGCGGTCTGCCGTGGAGTACACCGCGACCGTTTTGATGCCCATGGCACGGCACGCGCGGATGATGCGCACGGCAATCTCGCCACGGTTCGCAATGAGGATCTTGTTGAACATGGGGCTCGCCTGGCCTTACGCGTTCGCGCTGGTGGAGATGCGGAACAGCGGCTGGTCGTACTCCACCTGCGTGCCGTTTGCGGCCAACACCTCGGTGATGACGCCCGGCGCGGGGGCGGTGATCTCGTTCATCATCTTCATGGCCTCCACGATGGCAAGCGTCTGGCCGGTCAGCACCTCCTGGCCCACCTTCACGAACGGGTCCTCGTCGGGGCTGGGGCCGGCGTAGAACGTGCCCACCATGGGGCTGCGGACCACGCTGACCGAGTCGTCCTCGGCGGCAAGCGGGGCAGAAGCAGCGCCGGCGGTAACGCCCGAAGCGTCCTCGCGGGCGTTAAGCAGCTGTCCGACGCGCTCGGCCATGAGCGGAAGCGCGGACGACGAGATGCTGCCCGGCGCGGGCGTGCGCTCGAGTTCGATTTCCATGCTGCCGTCCTTGAAGCGCAGCGCGGTGAGGTTGCCTTCGTCCATGATGTCCAGCAGGTCGAGGATGTTTTCGCGACGCTGCTGCATTTCCTGCTGGTGAAGCGTGGTTTCGGCGTTCGTCTCGTTCGTGCTCATGGATGCTCCTATCGGTTCGTGTCGCTTGCGCCGGCCTCGGCCGCCTGCAGGCGTTCTTTCTCGGTTTTACCCAGCTCAATCCACAGTTTCTGACTTCCTGACGCGTGCGTTTTCGCTTGCGCTTCCAGGATGGGCGTCAGTCTTCGCGCCGTTCTTCGCGGCGATACGCCGCCGTAGCACGGGCGCTTCACCACTTTCGCCAGCGCGTCAAGCCGGCGCGCTTCCTGGCGGTACAGCTCCTGGGCCTCCTGCACGGTGACAGGCGCGAAGCGGATGGTGCGTCCGGGCGTGCACTGCACCAGTTTCGGCAGGTCAACGGAGCAGACGGTGCCGATTTTCGCGTAACCGCCCGTGGTTTGGCGGTCGGCCAACATGATGATGGGGCGGCCGTCGGCGGGAATCTGCACGGCTCCCAGCGCAATGCCGTCCGAGATGATGTCGCTGCCGTCGTACGTTTCGATTTCCGGCCCGTCCAGGCGGAATCCCATGCGGTCGCAGCGGCTGGTGGTGGTGTATTTCTGACCGTAGAACGTGTCGATGCCGTCCTGCGTGAACATGTCCTCTTGCGGGCCGGGCACTACACGCAGCGTGATTTCATCGGCACCGAAGCCGTAGAAGTCGTCGTCGCGCTCGACGGTGTGCGACCCCAGGTTCGCCATGAAGTCCAGGTTGCGCGTGCAAAACGGCAGGTAGTCGCCGGTGATGAGAGCGCGGCCCTTCCAGCCGCCGATGCCGCACTTCAGGTTCGTGGAGCGGCTGCCCATGACTTCGGGCGCGTTGATGCTGCCGCCCGCGATGGCTAGGTAGCCGTACATGCCCGTTTTCGGCGCGCCGAAGGCCAGCACGCTGCCGCGGTGCACGGCCAGCGCGGTGTACATGGGCGCGGGTTGGCCGTCGAGCGTGGGGCGGAAGTCGCCGCCGGTGATGGCCACGAACGTGTTCGTGGTGAAGCGCAACGTGGGCCCGGCCAGGCAAAACTCAAGCACAGGGGCGTCGGGCGGGTTGTCAACCAGAAGGTTCGCGATGTGCAGCGCGCGGCTGTCCATAACGCCTGAGGGGCTGAACCCGCTGCCCAGGTAGCCGGTGCGGCCCTGGTCTTGCAGCGTGGTCAGGATGCCTGGTTTGATTGCGGTGACGCCCATGCTAGGCCTCCTCGACGATGATGTCGTACTGGTAGCCGCCCGCGGCGATCTGCGCCTCGATGGCGTCGTACTGCGCGCGCGTGATGGGCTGGAAGCGCAGGTACTCGCCGGCGCGATACAGGATGGGCTGCTCGCGGTCGGGGTCGTACGGGCGCACGGGGCTGCGGCCGATGATTTGCCAGCCGCCGGGGCTTGCCAGCGGGTAGATGCCCGTTTGCGCGCCGCCGATGCCCACGCTACCTGCGGGGATTTCCGTGCGCGGCTCGGCCAGGCGCGGCGTGTGCAGGCGCGGGTCGAGGCCGCCCAGGTAGGCGAAGCCGGGCAGGAAGCCCAGCATGTCGATAAGGTAGTCGTGCGCGGAGTGCAGTGCGATGACGTCCTGCTCGCTCATGCCGGCGTGCTCGGACACCGTGTGCAGGTCAGGCCCGAATTCGCCGCCGTAGCACACGGGGATGACCACGATGCGCTTCACGCCCGATTCGGCTGCGGCCAGGTTGCGCAGCTTGCCGCGCACGCGTTGGCACAGCTCGTCGTAGCCGATGGTGCACGGGTCGTACGTGACCATCAGCGAGCAAAACGTGGGCACCAGCTCGGTGACGCCCGGGATGGGGTCGTCCGAAAGCGTTTGCGCCGCAACGCGAATCATGCCGCTGGTCTGCGGCGATATGGTTTTGGCGAACTCCAGGTTAATTGCGGAGTCGCCGGCAATGGTAATGTCGAATGCAGCCACGTTCCCCTACGTTCCTCGATGTTTTACCCCTCTATGCTAAAGCAATTAGCGGCAAAATGGCATTTTGGTAATATACTTGCAACCTATTTCGTTGATAGTTGCAAAACGCAGGATTAGCCGCAAAAGGCGGCAACGCGCAGTAAAAGGTACCCGCGCGCGTGCGCGATGCGAGATGATAAGGAACTTCGTTGATTAAAAACGTCATATTCTTGGCAGTGTTTTTGTTCGGCTACACCGTGCAGGCCATCACCGGTTTCGCCGGCAACATCTTCTGCATGCCGGTGGGCACGTACACGCTGGGCCTGCAAAGCTCGGTTTCCATCCTGAACGCAACGGGCTTTCTTGCGTGCACGCTGTTGGCGGTGCTGAACCTGCGCAGCATCAATTGGCGCGAACTGGGGAAGATCGTCGGCGTGATGCTGCCGTTCGTGGCGCTGGGCGCTTGGCTTGACACGGTGATTCCACTGCATGCGCTGCTGAAGATATATGGCCTGGTCATCCTGGCTGTTGGCATCAAGAACCTTGTGCAGAAGAAGCAGACGTTCCTGCCTGAATGGGCGCTGTGGGGCGTGCTGGTGGCGGCCGGCCTCATCCAGGGCATGTTCGTTTCCGGCGGCGCGCTGCTGGTGATTTACGCGGTGCAGAAGCTTACGGACAAGGAGCAGTTCCGCGCAACGCTTGCGGCGGTGTGGTCGATCCTGAACCTCCTGTATGCGTTCTATCAGCTGTGGGCGGGGCACTTCACCGGCGAGGTGTGGCTGATGGTGCTGTGCTGCATCCCGCTGATCGTGCTGGCCACGTTCGTAGGCGGCAAGCTGGCAAAACGCATCAGCCAAGAGCGCTTCCTGAAACTGACGTACATCCTGCTGCTCGGCATCGGCGCCGTGCTCCTGATCACGTCGTAGGCGCTGCGTGGGAACTTGTCTTCTTGCCAGATGTCTGACCTGAGGCCGAATGAGCGCCGGCAATAAAAAACGGGAGCCTTTCGGCTCCCGTTTTGCGTTTCGCTTGCGAGGGTTCGCGTTAGTCTTCCTTGACCACCAAGACGTCGCAGCGGACGTTGCGGATGAGGTACGTGGAGACGCTGCCCACGAACACGTACTTGATGTTGCTTAGGCCGCGCTCGCCGCAGATGACCAGGTTGGGCTCAATGGGCTCGATGAGCTGCTTCTGCAGCGTGTCGGTGATGCGGCCTGCGCGCACCAGCAGCTGTACGCTGGGGATATCGGGGTTGTTGCGCGCCTGCTCCAGCAGGTCGGCCAGGTCGGTTTCGATGCGGATTTTGCCTTCGTTGCACAGAAGCTCGAAGTCGACGCCCGAAGCCTCGTAAGGCACGGAGTCGATGACGTGGCCAAACGTCAGCTCGGCGTGCTCTTCAGCCGCCAGGGCGATTGCACGCTCCATGACCGCGCGCTGGGTGGAAGCACCGTCGAGGGCTGCGAAAATGCGATTGTAACCGAAAGCCATGAGAACCCCTTTCCTTGTGCGCAGCGCACATGCGCTTACGCGGATGCATCAGGTTGGTTCGAACGCGACCGTTTTGGCGCGCGCCCGTGTTCTGGGGTTATTGTAACGCAACTCGCGCCCGCCGGCGGTGACGGATTGCCTACTATCCCCGCGGTTGCGCCTGCCGTGCGTCGGGCATTTCGCCGCTTTTGCCCTGCGAAGTGCTACTCTGACTGGTGAGTTATTGTTCGGCGCGTTGCGCGCCCGCACGCAAGGAGCACCTTATGGTCAACGAAAGAATGTACGGCCTGGGCAACGAGCCCTCGGCCATCCGCGAGCTGTTCGCCTACGGCCTGCAGCGCAAAGCCGAAATCGGCGAGGACAAGGTGTTCGACTACTCCATCGGTAACCCCAGCATCCCCGCGCCGCAGAAAGTGGCCGACACCATCGCCGAGCTTATGAAGCTGCCGCCGGTGGAGCTGCACGCGTATTCGCCGGCCGCCGGCATCCCCGCCGTGCGTCAGGCCATCGCCGACAGCATCGCGCGCCGCACCGGCATCGACGCGAAGGCGGCCCACATGTACATGACGGTGGGCGCGGCCGCGTCCATCACCATCAGCCTGGGCGCCATCACGAACCCTGGCGACGAGGTCATCGTGCCCACGCCGTACTTCCCCGAGTACAAGGTGTGGATCGAAACCATGGGCTGCTCCATTGTGGAAGTGCCCGCGCAGGTTCCTAGCTTCCAGCTTGACGTCGAGGCCATGGGCGCCGCCATCAGCGAGAAGACGGCGGCCGTTATCATCAACTCGCCGAACAACCCGGTGGGCGCGGTGTACACGCGCGAGAATCTGGAAGCGCTTGCGGCCATGCTGGAGGCGAAAAGCGCCGAGATTGGCCACCCGATTTACCTGATCAGCGACGAGCCGTACCGCGAAATCACTTACGGTGCCGATGTGCCGTGCGTGCCCGCCATCTACCCGCGCACGCTCGTGTGCTACTCGTACTCCAAGGCGCTCAGCCTGCCCGGCGAGCGCGTCGGCTACGTGTATGTGTCCGACACCATGGACGCCGACGAGGCCGATCGCGTGTTCTTCGCCGTTGCCGGCGCCGGCCGTGCGCATGGCTTCGTGTGCGCTCCGGTGCTGTTCCAGCGCGTGGCCGCTGCGTGCGTGGACGAGCCGTCCGACGTGGAGGCGTACGCTACGAACCGCCGCATCCTTACGGAAGCGCTTGACGAGATGGGCTACGAATACGTGCAGCCCGACGGCGCATTCTACCTGTGGGTGCGCGCGCTTGAGCCCGATGCCCAGGCGTTCAGCGACCGCGCGAAGGCGCACGAGCTGCTGATCGTGCCGTCTGACAGCTTCGGTTGCCCGGGCTGGGTGCGCATGAGCTACTGCATTGCGCGTGAAACCATCGAGAACAGCCTGCCGGCGCTGAAGGCCCTCAAGGCAGAATACGACGCAAAATAGGTTTGTGAGCTGGTGGCACGCCAATCAAGGCCGGGCAATTGTCCGGCCTTTTTCATGCGCGGAAGTGGGTGGTGGCGGGGCGATCCGTTGGCGTTGCGGCAAGTTCCGTAGCGTCGAGCGCAAGCTCGACACCTATGAGAAAGCGCCCGAAGGGTGCGCCACTATCTTAAGAAAACATGCTCGGTTCGAGAAGGGGGCGCCGCGCCCTTTGGGCACCGTTGAAAATGGTGACGCGCCCTTTGGGCGCTGTTGATTAGGGTCAGAGCTTTCGCTCTGACCTACGTGCTTCTTGCGGCTTGGTCGCCCTTTCTCGCGGAAGTGGCCGAAGGGGGCGTTGACGTTATGCCCATGCGTTTGCGAGGGCGGCTGCTATGGCTTCGGCGGATTCGGCGTCTATTGCGTCGTTGCGTAGGATGAACTGCGGGCGGGGCGCTGCGGGGGTGGTATTGCCGGAAGATGACACGTTGGCTGTGCCCGTACTGCCGCTTTCGTCGAACTGCGACAGTGGCGCGATGCGGATACCGTGTTCGAGCGCGGCGTTGGCAAGAGCGGCTTCGCTCTGCTTGCTTTCAAGCTGCATGATGAAATGCAGGCCGTTGTTCAGCCCCGTGAATGATACGCTGCTGCCGAAGTGCTCGCGCAAGGCTCCTACCAGGGCATCTTGTGTTTTGCGGGCGCGCGTGCGCAGGCGATTCACGTGGCGCTCGTAGCTTCCCGATTCGATGAAACGCGCCAGCGCCAGTTGGTCGAGCGGGCTGACCGTGTTCGCATAAAACCCCAGCTGGGCGTGGAATTGCTGCGCTAAGCGCGGCGGCAGCACCAAGTAGGCCATGCGGAAGGCGGCGCCCAGGCTTTTCGCGAACGAGTTCAGGTACAGCACGCGCTCGGCGGCGTCGATGCTGAACAGCGGCGGGATAGGTCGCCCGGCCATGCGGAATTCGGCATCGTAATCGTCTTCGATAAGGTAGCGGTCTTCCTCGCGCGCCCAGTTCAGCAGCTCGCGCCGGCGGCTGGCCGTGGTGACGATGCCGGTGGGGAACTGGTGCGACGGCATGATGTGCGCCACCGATGCACCCGAATGCGCCAGCTGCTCCATGGCAATGCCGCCTTCGTCAAGTGGCACATGCGCAATCTGCACGTTTTGCTGCTGATACATGCACGCAAGCAGCGGATAGCCCGGCGTTTCCGCGGCGAACGTGCGATTGCGGCCAAGCAGCTGCACAACCAACTGGTACAGCGTTTGCGCGCCAGCGCCGATGACAATCTGCTGGGCGCTTACGTGCATGCCGCGGTATTCGCGCAGGTGGTCGGCGATCGCTTGGCGAAGCTGGGGCGATCCTGCCGCCGAAGACGCCTCGGCAAGCGTTGCCGCCGACTCGTCAGACAGTGTTTTGCGCACGGTTTTTGCCCAGGTGGCGTAGGGGAACAGCTCGGTGGCTAACGTGCTGTGCGTGAAATCGGCCAGCAAAGAGGGCGCGGCATCGAGGGCCGCGTCGGCTGCTTCGGCGCCGTCGGTCGCGCGGGGTCGGCTTCGGGGTGCTTGAACGCCGATTCGCGCACTCGATCGCCCTGTGTCATGCGCGTTTCCTCGGTCGTTTGCTTCTTGAAGGCTACCGCTCGCGCCCGATGCTTCCCCGAGATGCGTTGTGCCGAGTCTTTCGTTGCTCGTTTGTTGAACGCGTTCGGCAGGGGCAAGATCGCTTGCGTAGTAGCCGCAGCGTTCGCGCGAGCGGATGTAGCCTTCTGCGGCAAGCTGCTGGTAGGCGGCTTCTACGGTTATCAGGCTCACGCCCAGGTGTTTGGCCAGGTTGCGCTTCGAAGGCAGCTTTTCACCCGGGGCGATGGTGCCGTGTGCGATGTCGTGGCGAATGCGGCGGTAGAGGTATTCATAAAGGCTGCAATTACCGCGCAAATTCATGTCGTAAAAGAACATCTGTTCGCCACACTTTCTCGCAGTGTTTCACGTGGAACATCTGGTCATATAAAAATGACAAGTTTTGGTCATACTATCATAACCAGATGCGGCGTATCCTTCGAACACACCACATGCCTAGAGAAGGAGTAGGAAATGACCGAGCCTCAAACCGCCGCCGAGCGCGTTGCCTTGAATCGTCAGCTTGCCCAGATGTTGAAGGGCGGCGTCATCATGGACGTCACTACGCCCGAGCAGGCGCACATCGCCGAGGAAGCCGGCGCCTGTGCCGTCATGGCGCTCGAGCGCATCCCCGCCGACATCCGTGCGGCCGGCGGCGTGTCCCGCATGAGCGACCCGAAGATGATCAAGGGTATTCAGGAAGCGGTCAGCATCCCGGTCATGGCGAAGTGCCGCATCGGCCACTTCGTTGAGGCTCAGGTGCTGCAGGCCATCGACATCGACTACATCGACGAGTCCGAGGTGCTTTCGCCCGCCGACGACACGTACCACATCGACAAGACGCAGTTCAACGTGCCGTTCGTGTGCGGCGCGCGCGACCTGGGCGAGGCTCTGCGCCGCATCGCTGAGGGCGCCACGATGATTCGTACGAAGGGCGAGCCGGGCACGGGCGACGTTGTGCAGGCCGTGCGCCACATGCGCATGATGAATTCCGAGATTCGCCGCATCCAGAACCTGCGCGAAGATGAGCTGTTCGAGGCCGCCAAGCAGCTGCAGGTACCGGTTGACTTGGTGAAATACGTGCATGAAAACGGCAAACTGCCCGTCGTGAACTTCGCTGCCGGCGGCGTTGCGACCCCGGCCGACGCCGCGCTGATGATGCAGCTGGGCGCCGAGGGCGTGTTCGTGGGCTCGGGCATCTTCAAGTCCGGCAACCCTGCCAAGCGCGCGCAGGCCATCGTGAAGGCCGTGGCGAACTACACGGACGCCAAGCTGATTGCCGAGCTGTCCGAAGACCTTGGCGAGGCCATGGTCGGCATCAACGAAAACGAGATCGCCCTGCTCATGGCTGAACGTGGGAAATAGAGGTTTCGTTTGCCTGCCGGCAAACGAATTGACTCGACGCTGTGGGCCGCTGTGGCACCCGGCCTTCGCTGACTTTGACGCCACCTGCGGCGTTTCCAGCCCGACAAGGGGCAGGTCGTTTGTCAGGTTTCCTTGATTGAGAGGTTTTCCTTATGAGCAAGAAAGTTGCGGTTTTGGCTGTTCAAGGGGCGTTTATTGAGCATGAGCGAGCTTTGGGCAAGTTGGGGTGCGAGTGCGTGGAGCTGCGCCAGGGGCCTGATGTGGACCAGGCGTTTGATGCGCTGGTGCTGCCGGGCGGCGAAAGCACGGCGCAGGCGAAAATGCTGCGCGAGCTGGGCATGCTGGATACGCTGCGCAACCGCGTGGCCGCTGGCCTGCCGGTGCTAGGCACGTGCGCGGGCCTGATTCTGCTGGCGCAAAACGTCGAAGAAGGCGTCCCCGCCGCGGGCGATCCCGCGGGCCCCGTTACCGCTGGCGCAACCGCGCCCGGCGCATTCGGCACGCTGCCGGTGACGGTGCGCCGTAACGCCTATGGCCGCCAACTGGGCAGCTTCCACACGGTGGCCCCGTGCGCGGGCCTGCCGGGCGTGCCGGATGGCGAAACGGCCGACATTCCCATGACGTTCATCCGCGCGCCGTTCATCAAGGAGGCCCACGAGGGCGCCAAGGTGCTCGCGCGCGTTGGCGACCGCATCGTTGCCGTGCGTGCCGGCAACCAAATCGGCGTGGCATTCCACCCAGAACTCGACGATGACCTGCGTATTCACCAGCTGCTCGTAAGCCTGGCGTAGGCAAAACGTATCACGCGAAACAACGAGGGGCCCGTTAAACGGGCCCCTCGCCTCGCATGTGCACATCGGACAGCTGACAAACGACCTGTCCCCTTGTCAGCCCCCTCGTCGGCTGTGTGCGCTTACCCTTGCGTGTCGGCTCCTGCGCCGGTGCCCTTGTCGCCATAGAACGTGCAGCCGTTGCGGCCGTGTTCCTTCGTGTAATACAGCGCCTGATCGGCGTCCTTGAACAGGCTTTCGCCCGGATTCGGGCGGTCGGCGAACGCCACGCCCACGCTCAGCGACACCTTCGGCATCCCGTCTTCGGGACGCGCCAGCTGCTCGTTGATGGCGCTGGTCTTCTCCTCGATGGTGTAGCGCAAATCGCTGGTCATATCCACCATGATCACGGCGAACTCGTCGCCGCCGATGCGGCAGATATGGTCGATGCTACGGAACGTGGTCTTCAGCAGCGTGGCTACGCGCTTCAGGATGCGGTCGCCCTCGGCGTGCCCGAACGTGTCGTTCACGGACTTGAACGTGTCCACGTCCACCAAAATCAGCGCGAAGTCGGCGCCGGTTTCCACGTACAGGTTCAGCAGCTTGTCATACGAGCCGCGGTTGAGCAGGTCGGTGAGCGCATCGTGCTCGGCCCGGTGCGTGATGAGCATTTGCGTGGCTTCGTTCTCCTCGTACGCACGGTTGTACGTTTCGGCCAAAACCTGCAGTTCACCTGCGCCTTTAACGGGAAACAGCATTCCGGACTTTATGCTGGTGCTGAAGTCCATAAGCGGGCGCACGATGGTGCGGCGGATAAGCACGCACATGGCCAGCGTCAAAACGGCGAACGCGGCCACGCAAATCTCCAGCTTGCGGTAGATGTTGCTGAACACGGCGGACGCCTGCCCTTGGTTCGTGCACGTGGCATCGATGATTTCCGTGACGCATTGGTCGGTCTGGTAGCTGATGACGTTTTTCGCGGCCTGATACTTCGAGTTCGACACCAGGTTCTGCGCCTTGTTCACCTTTTCGGCGTACGTCAGCGCGTTGTCGGCGTCGGAAATTTCCACGGCCTGCAGTTGCGGATGCTTCGCCACAGCATCGGATTTGCCGTTCGCGTCGCACATCAGGCGCATGGCGTAGTACTCGGTTTGCATCAGTTCGGTGGACTCGTTCATGGCCTGCTGCAGCGAATTGAACGCGTCCGCGCCGCTGAACTGGCCTTTCAGGTCTCCAAGCGCCTGCTCGCGCCGCTGCGTCTCGTCGGCTTCCGTGAAGTAGTTGTCGATGTATTGGTCGTCGCCGGTCATAACCACCATGCGCACCTGCTCGGTCAGGTAGTCCGATCCGCTTTGCAGCTGCTTGGCGTCTTTCTCGCAGCTGATGTACGTTTCCGTGGCCTGTTGCAGCGTTTCGAACTGCACGCGCCCTTGCGTGAAAATGGCAACGCACGCAATGCTGAGAATAATCGTAACGGCAATGCTGATCACGCTGATGTTCTGGACGTGAATCCTTCTCATGTCGGCCCCCCGAGTGCACCGTATAGGTTGCGCGCCCGCGCCATCTGGCAAACGCCGCGTAACACACCACTATATAGCGAATAAGCCGAAGCGGAAAGCAAAACACTAGGGGTTAACGCTGTTTTGACGCTCCCAGGCGACAGGCTGAGCGGGGAAAGCGGGACAAGGGGACAGTCCCTTTGTCCCGCTTTTCGTTACGGGGTCGTAGACTGCGCGGTTCGCTCTACTTGCCTTTCGACGAGGGGCGCTTGCCGGGTGTCACCAAGCTTCGCACGGCCGCTTGCTTTATGCCTGCTGGGGGGGGGCAATCCCTTTGCCCTGCTTTTATGCATGCAGACAAAGTGATATCCGGTCTTCTTCATTAACTGCCCGACAAACGCGCCTGTGGGGTGACCGCCATGTAACCCTTTGGGGCCATGCGATGTAGCAGGTAATGGCTCGATGCAATAGCCCCTGTAACCCTTTCTCACACTTTCGACAAATGGTGCCGCCGGCCGATTGAGGGTTACCCCCGGCCAACCGTAAAGTTCGAATCACCGAATCCCAAGGTGAGGGGTTCAAAAGGGCAAATCGTCGGAAGACGAAATCAAAAGAAGGAGTGAGGGTTATGAAGCATGAGCATTACATGGACATGAACCGTCTGAGCGACTGGTCTGTGGACCAGATCAACGAACTGCTCGATGTCTGCCTGCTGCTGAAAGAGATGGAAGAGAAGGGTGTGCGCCTGCCTCTGCTCAAGAACGTCTCTCTCGCCATGATGTTCGACCAGCAGTCAACCCGTACTCGCGTGAGCTTCGAGACCGCTATGCAGCAGCTCGGCGGCCACGCAATGTTCCTCGACGGCAGCTCCCTGCATGCCGGCTCTGGCCAGGAAGACATCGCTGAGACCGCCGCAATCATTTCGAGCATGGCTGACGCCATCATGATTCGCAGCCTTTCTCAGCGCGTCATCGACGAGGTTGTCGCGAACTCCACCGTGCCGGTTATCAGCGGCATGTCCTGCGCCGAGTTCCAGTCCGACGGCTTTGGCAGCCAGGAGCAGCATCATCCCACGCAGGTCATCGCCGACCTCATCACGATGATCGAGCGCAAGCCGAAGGGCAAAAAGCTTTCCGACTGCACGTTCATGTGGCTGGGCGATGGCGCCGACGGCTTCGACTGCGTGTTCATGGATCACCTGTCCCTGTTCCCGCGCCTGGGCATCCGCGTAATCTGCGCTGCTCCGAAGAAGTTCTGGCCCTCTGAGGAGCTGCTGGCCAAGTGCCGCGCTCAGGCTGCCGAGGACGGCAACGGCGAGATCATCTGCACCGAGGACCCGATTGCCTACGCCCCTGAGACCGACTTCTTCTACACCGGCGTTGTGAACTATCACAAGATGGGCGTTTCCGAGGAAGAGGCGTTCAAGGTCTTCTACCCGAAGTTCCAGATCAACGAGGAGCTCATGGCTCACGCTCCGAAGTCCGCTTGGGTCATGCACTACCTGCCCGGCAACCGCAACTGGGAGCTTACCGACGCGGTGTGGGACGGCCCGCAGTCTGCGGTCCTGCCCCTCGGCGAGAATCGTCTGTACGCTCAGCGCGGCATCCTCGTGTACATTCTGTGGCCGCTTCGCCGCAACACGAGCGAGTACCTGGAGAACTACTATCGCGGCAAGGTTGAGGATTTGCTGACCCCGCGCATCCACAACTACGACTTCTAGGGCTTTAACGTAACCGGTCGACCGGTGCTGGGGCGACCCCGCCGGTCGAGCGGCTTCCCAACACATTTTCGCAAGGGCCGCATGGTCGTTCGCGATCATGCGGCCCGTTCGTATCCATTGGAGGTACTGAAATGCGTGCTATCACCGAATCTGAGTCCACTCCTAAGGCCGATGGCTTCTACATGCCCGCTGAGTATGCGCCGCAAGACCGCGTGTTCATGGGCTGGCCGAACCGTCCCGACACGTTTGCATTCGGCGCTGTGCCTGCTCAGCGCACCTATGCGGGCATCGCGAACGCCATCTCCGAGTTCACGCCCGTTGTGATGTGCTGCAACGAGGCCGATTACGACAACTGCAAGGCCGTGTTCAAGGACAACGAGCGCGTCACCGTCATGGAGATGAGCATCAACGATGCGTGGTTCCGCGACACGGGTGCAACGTTCCTGGTTGACGGCAAGGGCGGCAAGGCTGCTACCGACTGGCACTTCAACGCATACGGCGGCCTGGTCGACGGCCTGTATTTCCCCTGGGACAAGGACGCGAAGATCGCTCGTAAGATGGCCGACTACGTGGGCGTTCGCACCTATCGTCCCGACCACGTGATTCTTGAGGGCGGCTCCATCACCGTTGACGGCGAAGGCACCCTTATCGTGACCGATTCCTGCCTGCTTTCCGCCGGCCGCACGGCTTCCGTGCTGGTTGCCGACGAGCCCGATGCCGGCGATTGGCCGCTGTATCCGCGCAAGTACGAGCCCTTCAGCGAGGAGCTGCGCGAGTACATGACCAAGGAGCTTGAGGAATATCTGGGCGTTGAAAAGGTCATTTGGGTTAAGGAAGGCATCGACCCGGCTGTCACGAACGGCCACATCGATGACTGTGCCACGTTCATCGCCCCGGGTGTTGTGGCCTGCATCTGGACCGACGATCCCGAGTACCCGTTCTATCGCCAGTGCCATGAGATTTACGACACGCTGGTGAACGCCACGGACGCGAAGGGCCGCAAGCTGAAGGTCTACAAGCTGCCCATGCCCGAAAAACCCTGCTTCATGTCTGAGGAAGAGGCCAACTCCATCGACCTTGTGAATCCGCGTACCGCTCAGGACGAGCCGCAGATTGCTTCCTACATGAACTACCTGGTCACGAACCATGGCTGCATCGTTCCGCAGTACGGCGACGTCAACGACGCGCTTGCCGTGGAAACGCTGCAGAAGATTTACGACGAGACTTGGGGCGAAGGGGTCTTCAAGTGCGTCGGCGTTGACTCTCGCCAGGTCGTGTACGGCGGTGGCAACATCCACTGCATCACGCAGCAGGAGCCTTCCGCCTAGGAAATCGTTGTTTTGCGCATCACCCAGTCCGCGAAGCCAACGAGTTTGCTGGGGCAACCGGACTGGATGAGCTGAATCAAATGATAGAGGGCGTGGGTTTCTGATTGGTTGCGAGACTCACGCCCTTCTTTTAATTCGCCAGAAGCATGAAAGGGAAGCCAGGTGAGGGTATGGCTTGCTTCGAATGGTGTCGAAACAATGTCGAAACGGCTCTCTTTCGTGCTTCGGGTGATTGCCAACTCCGAATTTGAGGAGGGAGTAGTCCATGAGCGAAGTGGAAAAAATAAGATCCGAACTCGGTGGAAACACGAACTTCGACGAGGATCACGAAGGGGAACTGTTCGAGCGCATCGCGCAAATTGAGGAGCAAGAACGTACAGGTGATCTCATTCCAGGGTTGAACAGGACCGACAATATTTTGATTGCCGCGATGTTCATCGTGCTTGGAATTTTGCCTGTGATCTGGTATGCGGTCATGTATTTCTAAGGGGAGGTGCACTATGGCTGAAACAGATGTCAATAGCGAGGCCCAAAGCGAGTCCATGCCCGTCTTGAAAAGCGAGCGTGTTTACGGCTTCAAGGATTACACGGTTGTCATCACGGGATTTGCATGTGCCGCGTGGTGCTTTATTACAGGCGGCAGCTTGGCCCTGTACGTTGGCGTGCAAACTGCTCTGGTTGCATCTATTGCCGGCAACATCATCGCTGTGCTGCTTATGTCGCTGGCAACGCAGGTGATATCCGGCAAGTACGGCGTTGATGCCTACACCTCGGTGCGAGGCATCCTTGGCGGCAAGGGCACAAAGGTCTTCCTGATTTTGATGTCGATATTCGTCATCGCCTGGCTCATTATCTTATGCATGATGGTTGCGAAGGCCATCGGCAACATCGTCCTGGGATTCACCGGCATCGATATCACTACGGGTGTTCCCGTGTTCATTCTTTCGGTTGCTGCTGGTGCTGTGTGCTGGCTTGTTGCCTGGAAGGGTCCGGAGCTGCTGAAGAAGCTGAATTCCATCGTGGCCCCGATTTTCGTTATCATCCTGATCTTCTTGTTTGCTGTGGTCAGCATGAACTACGGATGGGACACGGTGCTTTCCGCGCAGCCGCTTGCGCCGTTTGAAGATGAATGGCTGAACTTCCTGATTGCGTTCGAGCTGAGCATGGGCGCTGGCTTCTCCTGGTGGCCGAACATGGGCGGCCTGGCAAAGTTGTGCAAAACCACGAAGGCGGCATTCTGGCCCAACGTTATCGGCCTGGTGTTCGCAGCTACTTTGGGCACCGTTATGGGCGTTGCGGCGGCGCTGCTGGTTGGCAGCTCCGACCCCACTGCCTGGATGATTCCCATGGGCGGCCTGGCGCTTGGCACGGCGGCGTTGGTGCTGGTCATCGGTGCAGACATCACTGCGTGCTCCGTTATGCTGTATAACCTGGGCATCGGCGTGAAGCAGGTCAAGAGCTTCCTGAAGCTTTCCTGGGGCAAGTGCACCGGCCTGATCACCATCATCGCTTTCGTCGGCATGATTTGGGCTGAGCCGCTGTACGACAGCTTCTACATCATCTTGGGTATCTCCAGCATGAGCTGCGCTCCCATCGCCATGATGCAGCTTGTCGACTACTACGCGTTCAGGAAAAAGCACATCTCCATCCGCGATGCGTACAACAACGGCAAAAGCTCCAAGTACTACTTCTGGGGCGGCTTCAACTGGGTTGCTATTGGAGTGTTCGCCGCGTCCGTTGTGCTGTACCTGCTGATTTTCGATCCCTTCATGTGCATCCCGCACGATGCTTTCCGATTCTGCAACGCCACGACCGCCGTGTGCATCTTCAGCGCGGTTGCGTACTACGTGCTTGGAAAGCTGCTTCTTGTGAAGCGCGGCATCGGCGGATTCCCGAATTCGAACGAGGAAGCGAAAGCGGAACCGGCTGACGTGAAGTAGTTTTGCCGCTGGATGAAGCAGCATTCAATGTTGAAGTATTCGCAGTTCAGCGGGGTGCGTGCCTTTGAGATAGCGAAGTGCGGGCGCCCCTGCTGAATGCCGTAATCAAGATTGGAGAGAGTCTTATGCCATATCAGAAAGGAGACGGCCCAAGTGTCGTCATCGCCCTGGGCGGCAACGCCCTGGGCAACACGCCGCAGGAGCAGCTCGAGCTGGTGAAGAACACCGCCAAGCACATCGTCGACATGGTCGGCGACGGCGTCAACGTCGTGGTGTCCCACGGCAACGGCCCGCAGGTCGGCATGATCAACAACGCGTTCGCCTACGCCGCCGCCAACGACGGCAAGACGCCCGAGATGCCCTTCCCCGAGGCCGGCGCCATGTCCCAGGGCTACATCGGCTACCAGCTGT
>OLOX01001534.1_pt1 | contig 21523 bp, 17 predicted proteins | sample 1672091 | NCBI WGS metagenome assembly OLOX01 (sample SAMEA3136644, study PRJEB25190) | human gut metagenome | reverse complement strand
TATAGAACACCTTTCGCCCTTAACTTGGTGTCCAAGAAATCTTACCCTCTCCACTCCTGACCGGACCAAACGGTCCAACTATTCGTCCGCACCCCCGAAAGTCGTTTCGTTTGAGTTTTACAATAAAAAATGGACGCTGACCTGGGTCAACGTCCATTTTTGGACACACTTTTTGTCCTATAAGCCGCATTTAACAGGTGCACCCCACAATGCAATGAGGCCGCCCCGCGGGGCGGCCTCCTTCGATTCGTGGTTCTGTTAGAGCGAGCGCTTGGTGCTTTGCGCTTTAGAGCTTATGAACGTCGCTGGCCTGCAGCTTGCCGTTCTGACCCGTGGTAACCTCAAAGGACACACGCTGGCCTTCGTCGAGGGTCTTATAACCGTCCATCTTGATCTCGGAGAAGTGAACGAAAAGATCTTCGCCATCGGCCTGGGAGATAAATCCGTAGCCCTTCTCGGGGTTGAACCATTTGACAGTTCCTTCAGCCATTTTCGGCCTCTTTCTCTCCCCGAATTACCGGGGATGTAATCTGCCCAGATTGCTCTGGGTCCACCAAAACCTGCCCCACCGTTTACGATGGAACAAAACGCTTCCATCGTCCACGACGGCACGGGTGCCATTCGGTCTTACTTCGGCGATTGTTATCATTTTAGTGAGATTGCGCGGCATTTCTTTATGAATTTTGAAAACTTGCAATTCGCCGACGAACTGTTGACATGCGGTTAAAAAGCATCGGGCTCACGTGAGGTCTCGACCGCCGCAAGCAATCATTGACAACCGCCCTTCACCCGCCAACGACAACCACCATCAACAGCGCCTCAATCGAACTACCGTGCGCAACGGCGCGATGGCGTACCAATCAGCCAGAAGAAGCCCGACGAAAGCTACTCCTCACCCGTAATGCCGTCAGCCTCGAGCATTTCGTCGAAATCGTTCATCACGGGAATCTCACCCGCCGCAGGCGCTTCGATGCCATATGCTGCCGCGAGCGCACAAGCCTGATCGAATCGCAGCTGAGCCGCCTGTTGCTTGCCGGCCTGTTCAAGGTAATACGACTCAAGGGCCATGCCGCGCACCAAATACTCGACCACATGCGGATCGGTTCCCGATACGCTCAGAATGCCCGCGAAGCTTTCGGGCGCCAGCCCCAGTACCACATTCGCATCCATTTCGAGCGCATTCGCGATGGCGTCTTCCACCGACGCAGCTTTCGCATCGGGGTCGTCGTCTTTCTCAACCGTGCGACGCATCGCCTCGACGAATTGCCAAATCAGACGCATCAAATAATCCTGCTGAAACATTGAAGATACTCCGTTCTGCCGAACGGAGTATCCGCTCGACGCTGCGCGGGGATCTGGCGGACGATTTCGCTTTCATTCGTCGCTCGCATAGCGCTGCTACGCCTCGCTCCTCTTTCAAGCGAACTCGCCTCGGCAGATTCCCGCTTGCTGACTTTTGGCGTATGCCCGGGCTTGTTCGGGCTCGCTTACGCTTCTGTCCCAGGCATCTTCAGGCCCAGATGGTCAAATGCCCTGGCAGTTGCTTGGCGGCCCTTCGGTGTACGCATAATGAGCCCTTGCTGAATAAGGAACGGCTCATACACGTCTTCCACCGTGCCCGGATCTTCAGAAAGCGCCGATGCAAGCGTGGTAAGTCCCACAGGACGCCCCGCAAACGAGTCGCATAAAAGCTCGAGGATCTTGTTGTCAAGGCCATCGAGCCCCAGCGAATCAACCTCGAAAAAGCTCAATGCCGCCGCCGCGGTATCTTCGTCGATATCGCCGTTGCCGCGCACCTGCGCCCAGTCGCGCACGCGCTTGAGCAGACGGTTCGCCAAGCGAGGCGTTCCGCGGCTTCGGCGCGCGATTTCAATGGCGCCTTCCTCATCGACCGCCACATCCAAAATGCCCGCCGAGCGCTTCACGATGTCAGCAAGCTCTTCAGGGGTGTAGTAATCCAAGCGGAACACGATACCGAATCGATCGCGCAAAGGCCCGGTAAGCAAACCCGTGCGCGTGGTCGCGCCGATAAGCGTGAAGTGCGGCAAATCGAGGCGGATGCTGCGCGCCGCCGGCCCCTTGCCCACCACAATATCGAGCACGCAATCTTCCAGCGCGGGATACAACACCTCTTCCACCTGGCGATTCAAGCGATGAATCTCGTCGATGAACAGCACGTCGCCTTCTTCGAGATTCGTAAGAATTGCCGCCAAATCGCCTGGACGCGCAATAGCCGGGCCGCTCGTGGTGCGAATGTTCGCGCCTAACTCGTTGGCGACAACGGTGGCGAGCGTGGTTTTGCCCAAACCCGGAGGCCCGCTGAACAGCACGTGGTCCATGCATTCGCCGCGCTGCTTGGCCGCCTGAATAAGAATGGACAAGCTGTCTTTCACGCGCGTTTGGCCCAGATAATCGTCCAGGTATTTCGGGCGAAGCGAGCGATCGAGCGCCAAATCGTCTTCGGTGAGGTCGCTCGAAACCACACGCTCGCGCGGCGTTTGCTGCGCGAAGCCCGCGCCTCCCGGCGCCGAACCGCCCGAGGGTGCCTCGAACACCATTCCTTCTATTTGAATGCCTTCAGCCACGAATTACTTCCTTTACCCCACCGAGCCAAGTCGCTTTAAAGCATACTGCAACAACGCACCCTCGGTATTCAATTCTTCGGGAGCACCCTTCAGCGCCAAATCGGCCTCGGCCAGCGTGAAGCCCATAGCAAGCAGACCGTCGCGCGCGCCCTGCAAGCGTTCAGTGGCGGCTGCCGTCGCGGCGCTGAACAGGTCTTGCTCGCCCGCCTGCGCCAAATTGCCCTTCAATTCCAGAATAAGGCGCTGCGCGGTTTTCTTGCCCACGCCCGGAATGGTGGACACCGCCTTCACGTCTTCTGATTGAATAGCGGAAATAAGTTCGGCCGGCTTGAACGTGGAAAGCGCCGCCAGCGCCGCCTTCGGGCCAATGCCCGACACACCAATAAGACGCAGGAACAACGCATGTTCTTCCTGAGACAAGAAGCCATACAGCGTCATAGCATCTTCGCGCACGGCAAGGTGTGTGAACAGCGCCACATCGGCGCCCGCCTCGGGGAGTTTCACAATATCGGTCGCAGGCATGTACACGGCAAAGCCGACTCCGTTCACGTCGACGAAGGCTGTATCAGCGCTTCGGCCGGCCATTGTGCCTTTCAGGAATGCAATCATCGGCAACCTCTCACAAGCGACAAGCGGCGAAGACCGCACATGCCACGAATCAATCTACAAACGTCTGTTCGCAAATATACCATAGCGGCACAAGTGAAAACGTGCAGCCGCCGCTCTTTTTGCGACAACTGCACGTTTTACCCTTAAGACGAAAAGCGTCAGCGAAGAAAGCGGCGCGTAACGTTTCTCCTACTGCACGGCGCGGGCCTCGCCGTCGACACCGAGCTGAGCCTCGAGGCGCTCGCCCTTGTCTTCGACCACGACCGATTCGACACTCGAGACATCGCCGCCAGCCACACAATATTCGGTAAGGAATAAATCCATAGTCTCCATGTCGCTCTTCGGTTTCTTCAAGCGCACAACCAACGTCGAGCCCTCCTGGGTTATGGCTTCAATTTCCTTGCCAGGAATCGAGCCGCCCGAAAGCTGCAGCTGAATCCACTCGTCTTGCGGCTTCCAGCCATTGCCCGGCATGGCAACGATTGCACCGCCAGAGACCTCCATACACAACACGGGCAAGTCGGCGTCTTCTTCCCACGTCCACGCAGAGTTGTCTGCATTCTGTTTTGCGCAGCCAAGCATCATCGCGGTCGCAGGGCCGCACGCCGCCGCGGCTACGGCGCCACATGCCGCCGCCACGAACGTTCGCCTCGTCATACGCTTCGCCACGGTCACCTCCGTTTCACCCGAATTTCCGCTGAGTTCTTCGTTGCCTTCATTGTCCCATACGTGCGCCCCGTGCGTCGAGAAACGAAGTGGGAACGCGAGAGCTAAACAAGAAACAAAAACGAGCGTAAACAGGCACAAAGAAGAGCTTCCACACCCGTGGCAACCGCAAATTAGCACCGTAAAAATCAATAAGACGCCCGATGAAAAGCACGCCATTTTCGCCAAGAAATTCACGGGCGAAACGAGAAAAGCCTCGAGCCGGACGGCGTTTCGCACTCCACGCGTCGCATTCCCCCTGCACCTTGCACCCTCCACATTAAGCTCTCGTGCAGAAACCACGAACCCGATTTCCCAGTGCTACCATAGAGGGGTTTTGCAAACGCTTCACGGGGGACCTTCATGCGCGGAAATATCGAATCGAACACGCAAAGCGGCGTTGGCGCCATTTTCGCCATATATCTTTTGGGTCTTTTGCTCGGCGGGCTATACGTGGGCATGATTTCACCCGTACGTCTCGTAATCCAGCAAGATTTCGGCCTAGGCGACACCGCGGGCATTTGGATGGTGAACATCTACACGCTGTTCTACGCCGCATGTATCCCCGTTATCGGCAAGCTCGCCGACATCCGCGGCCGCAAGCCGGTCTTCATCGGTTGCTTGCTCGTGTTCATGGCAGGCTCGCTTATTTGCGGCCTGTCGCAAATGTTTGATAGCTTCCCCATCCTGCTCGCCGGCCGCTTGGTGCAAGCCGTTGGCGCCTGCGGCATTATTCCCGTAGCGAACGCCGAAATAGGGGCGACGTTCCCTCAAGAAAAGAAAGGCATGGCGCTCGGCATAGCCGCCGCTGTTGCTGGCATCGCGAACGTCATTGGTGCCGCCGTGGGCAGCCTGGTCGTGGGCATCGTAGGAAACGATCACTGGTCGGCGCTGTTCTTCTTCGCCATTCCCGTATGCTTGGCGCTCATTGTCGCGAGCCTGCGCGTTCTTCCGAACCACAACGTCGAAGACTCGACGCCACTCGACATCCCCGGCTCAGTACTGCTCGTCGTCACGGTGCTGCTGTTCCTGTTCGCAGTTCAGCACATCGATGTGCGGCACGTCGGCCAATCGCTCGCATCTGCGGAAGTACTCGCTCCCGCCTTGGGCTTCGTCGCGTCACTCGCCGCATTCGTGCTGGCGGAGCGTCGCGCAAAAAGCCCCGTGTTCCATTTGGAATACCTCGGCAATAAGCCTATCGTCATCACCATGGTGGTGAGTTTCTTTGTGGGCTGCGTCATTATCACCATGACAATCATCCCCGAAGTCGCCGAATTCATCATGAGCGCGCCGGTCGGCTCGGGCGGCTTGTATATTTTACCCGTAGGCATCGTGAGCATGTTCGGCCCGCCGATTGGCGGCAAGCTTATCGATAAATTCGGTCCTAAGCCCGTTATGACGGGCGGCCTCTCCGTGGCGGCCGCGGGCTTTATATTCCTCGCGTTCGTAAGTCTGAACAGCGCAAACGCAATTCTGCTCATCGTCGGCTTGTCTATTATGGGCTTGGGTATGGGTTTTGCGATGGGCGCGCCCACCAACTACATGGTGCTCGAAAACACGAGCCCCACAGAAAGCGGAGTCGCAATCGCAACCATTGCGCTGGTTCGTCAAGTGGGCACCACCGTGGCACCAGCGCTGCTGCTCGGTTTTGTTTCTGCCACGCCGGGCGCACAGGGCTTCTTCCACATGCTGCTGTGCGCGGCGGCGTTCTGCATTATTTCCCTCGTGTGCATGGCGTTTTACCGCAAGAAATAAGGAGGAAGCCACCGGCGCCGGGACCAGCCCAAAACGTCGCCGGCTAGCGTGCTTCCCAATATCGCTTGCACGCTTCGGCGAATGTGCCCTCACCCGGGAACGGCACCGCGTGCGCTTCAAGCGTTTCGGCGGCATCATCTGCCCCATTCGATGCGCCCAGGCCGCGCAGTTCGCCGGGAGCGCCCGAACCACACGAGCCGCACAACCCGATTGGCCCATCCATTGCACCCGGCTCGTCAACAAGCAACATCGACCCATCGCCGATGGGCGCACCATAGCTCATGAGCGACATAGTATCGCATGCCCACAGGGGGTCGCGACCTGCCGTCATCCAACCGCTAGCATAGTTCTCCACGCGCTCGACCGGCGAATGGCCCACAATTTGCGGCACGCCTGGCAACGCATCGTCAAGCATATCGCGCAAGTCGGCCCACAAAGGCCCCGGCAGCGACCAGCCCCCACGCGACGGCGGACAGCTGTCCAAATCGCCCCAATGCGACGAATCGGCGAGCATCTCATTCAAGCGCTGGGCAATCGCTGCCGCATCAGCAGGCACGTCGGCCAAAAATCGCTTCGCCCACACTCCCGTCACGCCCGCATGCGAGCACAAATACGGCCCAACTGCACAGGCGGCCTTTGCCTGCAGGGCATTTTCCAGAATCGTTCGCAGATTGCGCATGATGGACATAATCGAGCCCGGGCCACGCTTGCCACGCACGTAGCAAAAATCGTGGTTGCCCAGCAGCACGTCGATTCGCATGCCGCGCCCGCGATGCTCGCGAACCCATTTCGCATAAAACTCCATAGCGTTTAGCTCATCGGCTTCGTTCGCGCCCCAGTCATCGCACGCGTCGCCCAAAAATACGACACGCCCAATTTCCGCATCACCAGCCAGCATCCCATCGATACGGGGCAGCACAAATTGCTGCTTCAAATGCAAATCGCCCACAACTAGCGTTTTCATGAGCCCACCTCGTATTCCAAGCGCAATTCGCGCGCCCACGTCAGCAGAACCTCGAGTTCAAAAAGCATCGACAGCTTCAAGCCCGGCCGTACTCTACTCAATTTCGGCCATAGCATGTCCAACGAGGCAATGCCCATGCAAATAGCAGGACCCGGCAATCGCGCGAATCCACTGCGCATTGTTTCGCCAACACGCCTGCGGCCATTCGAAACGACCATTCGAAACCGCCCTGCCACACAGGCGGCTGCGCAAGCGATTGAGCCCGTCAGGCTTTTACTCTTATCTGAGAGACGCGGCACAATTTCACGGTGTCGGAAACATCAAGCCTCGTGTGGGCATGAGTATACTCCTTGCGAGTATATAAATAACGATTCCACGAACGCATCGCCGCCGATTATCGAGCATCCTTAAAACCCCTTCGAGAAGGCGCGGATCGCCGGGATATTTTGACTATCAAACGAACGGCCTTCCCCACTTGGCACATGGAATCTGATCCCACATCATCGCCACCCAGCAGAAAACAACGCGGAAGAAACGCCCGGCAAAGAAATCAAAACCGGCAGAAAATGTCACAATGGGGCCTCCCTGCAGAGAAATCGTTCCGAATTGTCAGAAAACGCCGCAAGGGGGCCTCTTTTTAGGCTTCCCATGACGAGCAATCCGATACTGCGACCGCAAAACCGCAGGTCGCAAATATCTTCAACGCCGAATTCCCCATTTCGCCCGAACAACATGCCTGCAATGAGGCCCCCTTGTGGCATTTCCTGGCAGAAACGACCCAGCAAGACGCAACGCAAGGTTTGAACGGGAGGTCGACAATCCGTTTACCAGGCCACAGACGGCACGCGCATCATTTCACCCGCCAGACCGCAACCAGAACCGACCCGCGCACCAAATCGCAAGCGGCACGAGCTACGTTTCCGCGCACCCAAGCCCTAAGCATCTCGACCGCAAGGCCGCGCCAGCACAGTCAGCATTTCGAACACCAGGCATTTCCCACACCGCCCACCAGGCCGCAAGCGGCATACCGACGCCACGCCCGCCAAGCCGCTAGCCGCATACCCAACTCCATGTCCACTAAACCTCCAATGCCACTCCCACCAGGCATTTTGCATTTTCCAGAAAAAGCAGCCGCGCTTTTCCATGTAGAGGGCGAGACGCGCGAACGGCGACGCGTCCGAAACGCATCCCCCGCCGGAAAAGGAGCCCACCATGGTCGAGCAAACATTTGAATGCAGCAACTGCTACGAGGTTTTCAACAAGGAACACACCACCGAGGTGCTGTGGACCCAATGCCCCCACTGCGGAGGCAGAGCGTATCCGTACTAGGCCACGATGAGACGGGGCGAGCAGAAGCGGCCCAAAGCCAGGCACGCAACGCACATCGGCCGCCGAAGATGAACGAGACCGAGCCTGCAACGCACCCGACGGCATACTTCCCACTCGCCCCACCTGCCCCACGCCGCCTCGCCGGAATAGAGCGCGAAGCACGGCCCCGCGACAACGCAACCGTGCTTTACCCGCCGACCAAGGCGGCGTTGGTTTTCCAGAAAGACCATCCGCCGTTTTCCATGTAGAGGGTGAAATGCGAAAGCGGCTCACCCAACAAGCACCCGCCGGAAAGGAGCGCGCCATGAGCAAAGTCAAAAAGCCAACGTCGATCACGACAATCAAGGAGTGCGAAGAGGCCCTGGAGTGGATCGACCTCAAGCTCGACAAGCTCGACCGCAACATATGCATCACAAGCAGGGCGATTTTCTCGCCGAAGAAGTGGACCACCGCCATTAGCGGCATCCTGTGGTCGAAACAGGTCAAGCAGAAAACCTCCGACCACATTTGCAACTCGCCCTTCCTCTCGAAGCTCGAGGGCTCCGCGCGCAGCGACCAGAGTCTCCAGGAAATCCAGCTGAGCCGCGCCATGAACACGGCGAAAGAGGTTCAAGCCGTGTGCGAGGAAACCTGCAGTCGCCTCAGCGGCGCGGTCAACGAAGCCCGAGCCGCGGTCGAACAGCCCGTCCATGTGGACGACCGCAACATCTCGGCGCTGCCCGAGGCCGACCGCGAGGCCATCAAGCAGCACGACAAGGCCGTTCAGGTGGCAAAACGCGAAGCGGCCGCGCGCCAGGTCGAAAGCGAGCTTTCCGCCTGGACCGCCATGCAGACACGCGCGAACCGCATGGTGAACCGCACATCGGAAGCGCTCGAAGCGCGCCACGCCTTCACCGCCTGCAACTACGAAGTGCTCAGCGACACGCACCTCAAATGGGCCGCGCGCCGCGGAAACGTGCAGCCGCCCTACAACCTCGTCGGCGTGCTGGGCACGCGCAACGTCGACATCATCGAGAAGGAGGGCTAGGAAATGAACCTGTTCCGCAAGAAGACCACCCTGCCTGAAGGCCCTGCCCGCATGTCGGTTTCGCCTTCCGTCTCGAAGAAGGAAATCGGCAACCCGGCCGCGAGCATCGGCCTCGTTATTCCCGAAGCGCCCAACTACGACGAGGAACGCGGCCGCCAGCTCGCGCGTTCCGACAGCTACGCGACGTTCTTCAAAACCGGCGTGGGCCTGTTCTACCACGAAACCGCCTGCACGGCCGAAAAGCACCTCGCGGAAATCGAGGAGGCGCTCACCCGCTACACCGAAACGATGGAATCCACCTATCGCGCAGCCGTTCGCAGCCAGATCATCCAGGCCGAACAGCGCCTGGAGCGCATCACCCCGAAACGCGCAGCCCGCCAAGCCCGTCAAGCTCGCCAAACCAGTCAGACACGCGCGTCTCGCGCAACCCTCGAGACGAAGGAGTAGGCCATGAACAAAGTCACGAGCACCGCACTGCTTGGTATGTTGGCGCTGGCCAACGCAGGCCTCGACTATTCAGCCGTATGCGTCTTCCTCGACGTTGACCCGTTCGGCACCTTCAGTCCGAACAACTTCTTCGCCGGGCTCGTAGCCATCGCCCAAAGCCTTTTGCTCATCATTCTGCCTTGGGTCGCGTCGGAGAAAATCGCCGCTGGCGAGAAGGGCCCCGCCGCGTGCGCGATCATCGGATCGCTTTTCGTGGCCATGGCCGGTGCCTTCCTGCGTGCGACCACCGAAGCGGCCTCGACCACGACGAGCGTCTCGGGCGAGGTCGTTTCCGGCCTCTCGATCGACGGCATGGCGTTTGTCCTGATTATGGCGGGCATCGCGCTTGGTGAGGCCATCGCCGCCTTCCTTATTAAGAGTCTCGACATTCGTGCAGAAGCCGAAGCCCTGCAGGCCGAAATCGAGCGCATGCGCATCATCGAGAACCACATCGATGAAGACATCGCCACCGCCGCCCGCGTCGCGCTCGCCGCCGGACGCCAGAGCATCGCCGCGGCGAAGGGTTCGTGCGAACAGGTGTTCCAGCAGCTCGTCGCGAAATCGGACGACAGCCACAACTGTTTCATCGGATTCGTGGACGAAATCGAAGCCCAACGCAAGGCGGAACGCGAGCAATTCGCCAAGCTTTCTGCGGAATTCGACGCGCGCATCGCAAGGAAATTCCCCAGCGCGATTGCCGACGAGCAGAAAGCCCCCACAGCCGAAGCCGCAGCAACGAATGAGATAGCGGCCAACAGCCTTGGCAAGGGCGGCGACGCGGCGGCCGACGTTGACGCTGCAGCCGCCAACCCGACCGGCACCGCTGCCGACGCCGAAACCGCAGTCCACGCCAGCGAGACCGCAGTCGACCCCGACGCAGGCGCCACCCCCAATGACATCGTCGACACTGAAAACTCCACCGCCGACCAGGCAAAAGCAGCGTAAAGGAGACCGATTGCCATGAGCTTCAAGAACAACACCGCCCTTCGCACGGCAACCATCGCAGCATCGTTTCTGCTCACGCTTCTCATCGCGGCATTCGCCACGGGTTGCGCGGCCGAGGGTTCCAGCGGCGCGCAAAGCGCTGCACCCGGAAGCTACGCCATCGACCCCGCAGCGGTCGATTCATCCACCATTACCGAGCCGGTGAGCTGCATGGTCGTGACTTCCGCTAGCCAGAACAGCGCGTTCCGCATTCCCGCAACGTGTCTCGCCTACCCAAAGGCGGCCATTGAGCAGGGCAATTACGCGGGTTACCTCACCTGCGACGCGAATTCGACCCCGCACGGGAAAACCTTCGCCACCACGAAGAACTCGCAGGCCGGCCAAGAAAAAGAAATCGATTCATTCCTGGCCGACTACTTCACGAGCGTGTGCGGCGCCCGCGCCCAAACCGGCGAGATCGATACCCTTTCCGCCCTCAACAACGCCGCCAACGAGCTGCGCGCCCACGACAACGGCTCGAAAATGGTGATCAACGTGATTAGCTCGGGTCTGAACCCCACGGGGCTTTTGGCTGGATCGAGCGACCTTCTGAACGCCGATGCGAACGACATCGCGAACCAGCTGGCAAGCATGGGCGCTCTCGCGAATTTCTCGGGCATCGAAGTGCACTTCTACGGCCTCGGCCAGGCGAGCGGCGAGCAGGTGATTCCAAGCTCCATCGCGACAAAGCTCCAAAGCCTCTATCCCACTCTCGTTGAAGCGACTGGCGGCGTGGCGATTGTCGAGCCCGACGTGCTCACGCGCCTTGGCTGCGACGCCGACCTGCCAACCGTTTCGACCATCGATTTCGAACAGGATTCGCTCAGCTTCCCCCACCTTGAGCGCGGCCAAAGCGCCCAGGTTGTTCTGAATGAAACGGTGCTCGCCTTCGTGGGCGACTCCGCCGAGTTCATCGACCCTACCCAGGCCAAAACGACGCTCGCCGAGCTCGCAGGCACCATTACGAGCAACAGCGGCGCCACCGTGATCGTCGAAGGTTACACCGCCGCGTCCCCCGCATTCTCGCGCAGCGACCTGGTCGACTTGAGCCAGCGCCGCGCGGAAGCCGTGCGCGACGCCCTAATCGCAGCAGGCGTCAACCCCGGCTCTATCGAGGCGATCGGCCGCGGCGATGAAGGCGCAACCTCCATGAACACCGGAACGTTCGACGAAACAGCAGCTAAGAGCGACCGCCGCGTGGTGATTACGCTATCCTTAGCGTAATCACAAAGCCGCATCGCACGCAAAAACCCAAACGCAAAAAGGGGGTCGGCATGAGCCAAGAACTTCTCACGGGAACGGGGCCGTCGGTCGCGCCAGTAGCCACGCCCGCTTCGGCCGCCACGCCGACACCAGGCACCCCCTTCTCGCGCGAGCTGCTTTTCACCCCCGCCACGCCCGAGCACAGCGACATTCGCCAAACGCCGCAAAATCTCGCATTCGAAGAAGCGGCAAGCCGCGGCGGTCAAGCAACCATCTTCAAAGCGCACACGCCCGGCGGCACCCCAATTGCAGTGAAGGTGTTCGAAAACGGCGAGGAATGCCTGCTCGAATGGCGTTCGTTGAAGAAGTTCTCAAACTTCCGCGTGCTTCCCAACGCCCTCGCGCATGGCACCGTGCGCATGCCACACGCAGCCGGCGTCCAAGAAAAAAGCTGCATCGTCGAGGAATGGCTCGACGGCGACACCCTTGCGAAACACCTTCGCCGCATGGGAAGAGGCATGACGGTCGAGGAGACGCTTTCGACCATATCGCCCGTCATCGCCTTCCTCGCCACGGCGGAAACGGAACTTCGCGAACACGTAATCCACCAGGACATCAAGACCAGCAACATCTTGCTCGATTCAACAGGATGCGTGCGCCTCATCGACTTCGGCATTGCGCAAACCTCGCGCGACCAAGCTCGGCTCGCCTGGGGAACGCAGGGCTTCTCGTCTCCGGAATGCTGCTTTCCTTCAAGCGATGAAGCCGACCTGCGCAAAGACAGCGACGCGTATTCGCTCGCGGCCACGATGCTCGCGCTGCTCGCCGGCGAAAACAAGCCGCCCGCGTATGGCGTGGTCGCCCAGAATAGCGACGGCAGCCTTCGATACGACCCCGCCTGGACCGACGAGCGCGAGCGCCTCGCGCACGAACGCTCGATCGCTCCGTTTCCCGGGTTTATCGAATATGGGCGAGAAAAAGGCATCTACCTCGAAGAAGCCGCGCTCAACGATTTCGTGCACGACGCCGAGACGCTCGATTTCCTGAAGGAAGACATCGCCGAAACCCTGCAATCGACGTATGGCATCGAAGAATCCGCCGCTGCCGTCGAGAAGGCGGCACACGCCGCGGTCGACGCATTCGATGCGAAGCTTCGCGCCACGCTCGGAGCATGCCTGGCCATCAACGCCGCACAGCGTCCGACCACGACGCAGCTGAAAAACGCCCTGCCGCGCGATAAAGCGTCGTATCGCCACGAGCTCCACCTGCTTGGCCTGAACGCAGCCCTTGGCGGCGGACGGATTTTGGCGCAAGACGCGCCGTCGTTCGAGGCGGGCACGCTCGCGCAAGCGCTTGACGAGTTCAACTCGGGACACTATGCGCAGGCAGTAGGCGTGTTCGAGCGACTCGCGCGCCAAGGCTGCGTGAGCGCTCTGTACTACCTCGCCATTTGCGCCCGCGACAACCTCGGGGGAACTTCGATCAAGTATTCGGAAACCGACGTCATGCTGTTTATGGGCGAGGCGGCGGCGAAGGGAGCCGTGGTGGCGCAGTTCTTCCTGGGATGCGCTCTGTATTCAGGGTCCTATATCGCGCAGGGCGCGGTTCACCACGTCGAGGAGAATCGCGAGCTCGGGCTTTCCTATATTAGAAAGTCGGCCGCACATGACGAGGCACGCCAAAAGGAAGGTTTCCCACCCGCGAAAGCATGGCTTAGGGAAAACGGCTTCGCGGAACACGCAGAGTAGGGCCGCACATGGGCTAAGGCAGAATCACGCACAACGAGCGGGGACCGGAGAACACGCTGCGCGTTGAAGCCGACCGAAGCGATCGGGGGAATTGACGCGCACAGCGCCGACGCGGACTGGAACCTGTTAAATGCTCGTAGCGTTTAACAGGTTACCGCAAGGTCGAAGGGCAAAGCCGCGCGACAAGTCGCACAGAAACGGTCAACGACCACGGCCGATGCCAACGCAGCGCCGCCCAACCGCGATGCGAGCGCTACCCAACCGCAAGCGGGCACAGCTCTGCCGCGATGCAGACACGGCCCGGCCGCCCTCAACCGCGCACATAGTCGCAGGTCAAACAACTTCAGCAACGAAAGCACAGGAAGCGACCATGGAATACGCCACCAATACGCCTTATGCAGGCAATGCCACCGCATGCTCCCGCTGCATCATTTTCTACACCTGCTCCGTCGCGACGCGCATCGATGCCGACCAGGTGCGCAGGTGCCCACGCACGATTGGCAGGCTTGCCGTGCATCCCGACGAAAGCGACCAAGGCCGCTGGATCGCGACCAACAAAAGCGAGCGCCCGCTTTATGTGCAGCAACCGAGCTTTTCAACCACGAACGTGCTCGAACTGCGCCCCGGTTTAAGCTGCGCCCTTGTCGAGGGAAGCCGCATCGCATCTTCACAGCATTCGGGCTGGGTGAACGTTTCGGTTCGCTAGACTGAATGCCCATGTGCACGCAGTCGAACGTGCCCGCATTGCGACCCTCAAGAGCAGCAGCCGCGATTCCCGACCTTCGACGATAAGCGTTACTTCATGGTTAACGCCGTAGCGGCGCGCATCGGCCGCCGGTTGGGACCGCCCGCAAAAACTCGCGTCACGCAGTCTCCACCAAACCAATCCCACAACGATTCAAACTTTTGACGCAACTTCGCGCCAAACGCGCCCGCTAAGCCTCGCGCACGCGCAGGCACAACGCACCGTTTCGTGCGCCGAACGAAACCACGCCGTTGGCATCTTCCACCACGGCAAAGCCGAATACGAGCGTGTCACCAGGCATAATGCACGTTCCGCGCATCTGAACCGCCGCACCCGCACGCCTGGTCACCTCGCGCAGAAGCAGCTCATCGCCCGCGCACGCAGGCCCAAACGACAGCGCCCTCGCATCGGCGTAGTTGTTCGCACCAAAGCCGGCAATCACATTCGACATGCTTCCATCGGCATTCGAACGCATGATGAGCGTGCCATTCGTGGACGCCAAATCGAAGACAAGCCACCCCTTTTCCTTGCCCTGCGGTTCGCTTCCCGCATACAGCAGCAAGGCATGCTCTCTGGAAACCGGGTCTTGCGCGCGACCATTTGCGCCAAGGGCCAAACATTCCTGCTGCCCCGGAAGATTCATGGCACCCCATGCCTTTTCGCCTGAGAATTCCGCGCGGCGGCACCCAAGCTGGCGGCATTCGTCTTTCTCGAACGCATGCCCAATGCCCACACGCGGGCGAAGCCACGGATGAACGCGCAATTCGCGACCCTCTTCGAGGCCGATACGCGCAGGGCCGTCAACGATATACGCGTCAAACGAAAGCACGCGGCCCGCCTTCGGCTTCTTGCGAGAAGGCGCCGCGCCGCCGCCCGTAAGCAGGCCGTCGTTCGCAAGCGCCACCGATTCGTCGTCGGCGCATTCAACGTCAAACATCCAGCACAGCATTAAGCCGAGCGCATGCTCAAGCGCGCGATCCCAGCCGTCGCCGCGCGGCGCCGCCGACGCGAGCAGCCTTTTCACCACATAGGCGCGCGCCGTCGATGCGACGTACTCGCTCGATCCCGTGACCGCCGCATCATGGATGAGCGCATCTTTGAGCGCCACGACGAATTCCTCGATTTCTGTGTCAGTCGCTTCATCGAAGAAGAAATGCCACAGAAGCACGCGCCACGGGTCTTCTTCAGAGAAAGCCTCGCCCGGCACCCTCGCGAGCATCTTGCCCTGCACAACGGCGAGCGGATTTTCGAGATATTCCTCATACGCCTGAAAACAGCCTTCTTTTTCGGCCGCATCCTCGGACAGCTTCTTGTTTTCCCACAGCGCCTTCGCGTATCCGTTTCCGTTCTTCCCCGATAAATCGTCCGTTTTGACAGCCATCGGAAGCAGCATGCTGTAACAATCGTCGCGCGTAACGCGCACGGTTTGCGGGCGAACCGCCGACGCATCGTTGGCTTTTGCTTCGATCGTAGATTTGGTCTTGGCCCTCGAAGGCGCCGATTGCTTCGGAAACATCTCGGCCAGGCGCAGCGCCAACAGGTCCAAGAGCCAGTAATCGCTGTGGAGGCGCGAGCGCTCCTGACGCAGCCAGGTCGAAGTTTCGGCGCCCGAATACACGCCGAGCTCGCCACCAAGCACGAAGCGCTCTCGCAGGCGCAGCTCAATGCGTCGCACGCGGTCGGCCTGCATCATCGGCAGCCCGCACGAAACACGAATTCCCTCGGCCGTCTTCGCGAGCGTTTGCAAGCGCGCGTCGGCGTCGATAACGGGAGCGATACGAGCCTTGTACACTGCGCGTTCGAGCGGAGTCATACCTTGTTCGATGCCGTTTCGGAAGATGAGCGCATCGGAATCATGAACGACCGGCTCGCCGCCCATCGATGCGGAGCCCGCGGCACCTTCGGAACCCGCAACGCATCCCTCCACGGCAGCGGTTTCGGCACCCGAGGCCCGCCGCGCACGCTCGGCGTCCGCAAAGCCCGCGGCGTCCGCATCTTCCACACCATTGATGGTGTCCACGACCCTCACAGCATCCATTGCGCCAGCCTCAAGCTTCGCAGCAGGAACCACACTCGCACACACGCCCACAGGCGCAGCTCTTCGACCGCACGGCGGTGCGGCGGAGAATGTCACCCTGTGTACGCCATCGGACCCACGATCAAGAATGTCGAGCATGGCTTCCCGGCTCAGCCCACGCGTTGCCGTGTGCTCCGCGAGGGCTTCGAGCAACTCGTCCTCGGTCGGCCTGCGTGCGCCTTGCAATGAATCTTCAAGCTTTCGATACGCCTTGATAATCGCAAAATATTTCCGCGCCTCATGCTCGCTGCGAAGCGCGGTTTTCTGCGCATAGCACTCGCACAGGCGACGCTCCACGGGTTTCTTGTTTGTCGAAACCCAGCTGTTCAGCACGTGGCCTTCCGACAAATTGAACTTGTCTATCGAATCTTCCACAGCAAGGCGCACGGCGCGGTGGTATTCGGCGCCCAGGTCGTGCGCCTCGAAAAGCCGCTTGTACCCCTTCGTGGCCGCATAGACGGCATCGAGGTGCGCCTCAATGAGGCATTCCCGCGCGAGGCGGCCCGCCTTCGCAAGCAGCGCGAGGTTCACTTCCGCGTTGTTGTCGAGCCAATCTTCCGCAGTGCGCGGTGCGCCGCTGATTCGCTTCTCGGCGATAACGCGCGCATGCTCGAGGCCCTCCTGCAGCAGCGCGTCCGAATACGGCAGGCCACCCCACTCGGAGCCCTGCTGCCCAAAAGCGCCCCGCCGCCTGCGCTGAGCGCGAATGGCCGCCCGATGAGCGCGACGGCGGGCCTTGGCGCCTTCGGCAGCGGCGGCGCTTTCGTTGGCGCCTTCGCCGGCGTTGGCACCCGCGACCGCATCATCGGCAGCGGTGGCGTCGGCATCCCCAGCGGCAGCGGTGGCGTCGGCCGCGGCTTTCCCGGCGGCAGCGGCAACGTCGGCCGCGGCTTTCCCGGCGGCAGCTCCATCCTCGTTGGCATCGCGGCATTCGTCGTCGCCATGGCTTTCGTTGGCGCCATGCTCGTATTCGGCAAACTCGTCCTTTGACACGACAGCACCTTCCCGCGAAGCCCTTTTATCCTTACTGCCCATTGTAATTTGCGCCGCAAGCCAAACGCCGCACGAAAACCTGTTAAATGCTCGTAGCGTTTAACAGGTGAGAGAACAGCTGCGAGAAAAACGAGCGCTAGGATTTTAAAAAACGGCGCCATTCCAATTCTTACTCCACCCTTCTCACACTTCCCTCAACAGAAAACGCCACAGCGACCTTCGATTCGCACCCCACCTTTCCTGGCTTTCGCACTTTTCACGCCCCGCTCTCTCTACCTTTGCACCGCACCTTCCGCGCCTTCCCGCCTTCCTCGATTCGCCCTCAGTCCCCTTCGATCCGCGCCCCATCCTTCCCCGGCTTTCGCGCTCCACGCCCCTCGTCTTTCGCGTCCTTCACGCTTTCCCCTGGCAGAAAACGCCAATAGGGGGCCCGATTGCAAAGAAAATGTCCCCGTTTGGCAGAAAACGCCGCTAGGGGGCCTCATTCGACAGGAAATGCGAAGGCCGCTCGGCCATATCGGGAAAGGCTCTCTCCTACCAAGAAGGAAAACCGCAGGTCAGAGAATCATCCATCACGAATTGCCCCAAGACTCCCAAAATCCGAACCTCGCAACGAGGCCCCCTAGCGGCGTTTTCTGTCAAATGAGCCCCGCGAGCCCGCAATGCTCTCTCGGTAGCCCGTCCAAACAATCCGATTGGCGAGCTTTCCGAGCAATTTGCCCGACGAGCTTTCCGAACGATCTGCCCGGCGTGCCTCCCAAGCCGTTCTACATGCTTCTCATGGGCACCGACAAGTCAGAAGGCCGTAATGCAGGCGACGAATTCGGCAACGCATATCGCAATGGCCCCATGATGCTTGCGCGCACCGGTCCGCCGACGAGTCACCATCAGCCACGCCGACGACCCTTCCCCTTTTCCAGAAAACTTTGCGTCCGTTTTCCATGTGGTTGGCAAAAGCCAACGCACGAAAGGAGCAGCCATGAACGATTTCTCGAGCAAGCTCGGCGGCAAACGAGGAAGCGGGCCCCTCAACCCTCTCCCACTTCGATAGCCACGCGCAAGGAGGAACCATGGGCAAGAAATACTACGGAGGAATCGGAACCGACAAAGGGTTCGTGATGCACTCCCCCGAAAGCAAGTATCACTACAGCCCCGACGACGAATTTGATAAGGAAGGCGACAAGAGAGACGTCGACAGCACCAGCAACACTGGCGGCGACAACAGCAACAGCAACGAAAGCGCCGACGAAAGCCCCGGCAGCGTCCAGAGCAACTTCGACGCACCTTACGACGACGATCGCAACAGCCGCGACGACGAGTTGGACGACTTCTTCGGGGACCTCTTACCCATTAAAGCCTGCATCGCGCTCGCAATCGAAGGCCTGTTCAAGGCGCTCATGTCACGCTCGATGAAGCGTATCGATTTCGTAGCGGTCACGCTCATGCTGCTCATCTGCATGCGCGTGATTGGCGCGGTGTTCATCGACTCGAGCTCTTTGAGCGAACTCAACGCCTTTGCCTTCGTGGTGGCGCTGAGCGCGCTCGGCATGTGCACGATTTCCGAAAAATGCCCGGCCAACGCGCTTACGGCACTCGTAATCGCGTGCTTGCCGGCCCTCATCGAAGTCGCCACCGCCTGCGCGGTGAACGGCTCGGACGCCGACGCATTCAACCGCATCACGAACTGGGCGCTGATTGGCTGTCTGGGCAGCGCAGCTCTGCTGATTGCGGGGGCCCTAATTGATCCGTTTGGCGACAAAGAAGAGGGCGAAGGCGAGGACGCAAGCATGGATGGAGGCAGAGGCACGAGCACGAGCGAAGGCGAAAGCGAAAGCGAAGGCGCGAGCATGCACGAAAAAGCAAGCCGAAGCGACGTCGAGAATGAGGGCGGAAGCACCAGCGTATGCGGAAGCACCGACGCATGCGAAGACGAAACCACAACCACCTGCGAAGACGCAGCGTGCGAGCGCGTTTTCTTCATCCCCTTCTGGGGAGCGGCCATTGGCGCCACCGCAGCTCTTATTTGGGAACTCGCGCCCTACATCGCACGCGAAATCGCTTACGGCGCAGCGCCGCTGTATCTGAGCTACATGGGATGGATCGTCTAACCCCTTATGCACGACGAGCTCGCAACACCAACGCATGAAAGGAAGAAACGTGAGGATCGACAAAACCGCGCGACAGAAAGGCGCCCCAAGCTGGCTCAAGGAGCTAATCTATGTAGACGATGCCAAAAACGCTGCAAAACCGACCGACAACTGAGTGAAGGGCCGGTATTCGCACTCCTCGGTGGACTGGTCGGCCATGATGGTCATGACCACCTGAACATGCGCGTATCTTCTTCAGGTAGTTCTCTCTAGGAAATAAACGCATACCGGCTCCAATCTTCGTTGGAGCCGGTATATCAAATCAGAGGTTTATTGGGGTATCCATTATCGTTTAAATGATTTATACCCCCATAACTAGGGAATCTCTATTCCCACTCAGTGACGAATCCAGTCCGAGTGTTGTCGATACGTGCCGCGCCATACCGCCTTAGGGCTGATTCGTGCGCAATTTGGGCGAATCGGGTCCTTGATTCGCGATTTCGGGAATGACTCAAATGATTCGCGAAATCGCAGGTCGCTCCTTTAATCACTCCCGGGTTTCCGCCGGGGTTCGTAGCGGGTGGCGTGAAAAGGGGCGATTCAAAGGGTCGGAGAGATGCGTCTTAGCCAAGAAAATAAGGTTAGCCTTATCTTACTGCATGATTCGTGTGCTATAGTTAGATGGCTCTAACTTCTTGGGGGGGGCGATAGCCATGCACGAACGCGAGGACTTCTGGGACAAGAATGCCGGTCGGTACGACCGTTTCATGCGAAAGGACCGGGCGGCGTATGAGAAGATGTATGAGTTGATCAGGCCGGTGGTGAAAGCAAAAACCGTACTGGAGGTTGCCACCGGCACGGGGCTTATCGCAAAGAGCATCGTGAATGCGGCGGCGCACATCGAGGCTACGGACACTTCTGCAAAGATGGTCCTTGAAGCAAAACGGGGCAATCAATCCGCAAAGCTGCACTTTTCCGTACAAGATATGTTCCGCCTGCCCTATGCACAGAAGTCCTTCGAAGTGGTGATCGCGTCCAACGCGCTTCACATAGTGCCGCATCCGGAAAAGGCCCTGCAAGAAATCAGGCGGGTGCTGAAGGACGACGGCGTGCTCATCGCGCCAACCTTCACCCACGCGGGGAACTCGGTTTCCGGCAAGGCAAAAGCCTTTTTCATGAGTATGGCGGGATTCCCCCTCCACAGCAGGTGGACAAGCGAGGAATACCTACGTTTCCTGCGTCAAAACGGCTGGGCGGTGCAGAAAAGCGCGGTGCTGAAGGCCTCGTTCCCGTTGACCTATGCGGAATGCACGAAATCGGAGGGCCCAGATGTCGTTCTTTGAAAACACCCGCAAGCCCGTGGGCCTCGGCGGAAAACTTATGGTTGCCATGATGAATCTGGGCCACAGCCCTGTGGCGCAGTGGGGACTTCGGTTTCTACGACTTGCGCCAAATGCCATGGTGCTGGATTGCGGCTGCGGCGGCGGGGCGAACATAAAACGGCTGCTGAAAAAATGCCCGCATGGCGTCGTCAAGGGCATCGACTATTCGCCCGTCAGCGTGGAGAAGGCTCGAAAGCTCAACCGAACCGCAATTCAGGAGGGGCGTTGCGCCGTTCTGCAAGGCAGTGTGGCGGATATGGCGTTTGAGGATAGCTGTTTCGATGCTGCCACGGCCTTTGAGACCGTCTATTTCTGGCCTGATTTGCCCCGATGCTTCCGTGAGGTCCGGCGGACGCTGAAGCCAGGCGGGACAATTCTTATCTGCAACGAGAGCAATGGCGATACGGACAAGGACGAGAGGTGGACGCGGATCATCGGCGGCATGACCATCTACAAGGACATTGAATTGAAGGCGTGTCTGGAGCAGGCGGGTTTTCACGAGGTGCAGATACGCAAAAAGGGAAAGTGGCTCTGCGTCACGGCACGGAAGTAAGGGCATCAGGCACGGGCATTTTTGCATCCATCCCGCACATGGCGATAGGCATGACGGTCATAGCGGCTGTGCTGGCGGCAATTACGACAGTTTTTATTCACTGAGGAAGGAACCTATGAAATGTAAAATCGAGAAAAACACCGTGCAGGAGACGCTGATCCTCCCACTGTATTCCCGAAAGCTGTGTACGGAGCTGTACCCGAACCTTTACAGGGATGAAACAGCGGTTCGTCTGCTCGACCAGATCGACTACGACTTTTCAGAGGCAGAGAAAAACTCCCGCAGCCTGAT
>OLOX01001517.1_pt1 | contig 21769 bp, 21 predicted proteins | sample 1672091 | NCBI WGS metagenome assembly OLOX01 (sample SAMEA3136644, study PRJEB25190) | human gut metagenome | reverse complement strand
CGTAATGAGCACTAGAACCTGAATCTAGCGAGTCTGCCAATTCCACCACTCGCGCGTCGAACAAGTGAGATTATAGTATGTGCCGGCTGAATTGTCAACCCCTTTTTTCAAAATTTCCAAACTTATTGTTTTCCGGCGCGTTCATGCCTTGACCTGCCGCCCAAAACTTGTTATGATAGAAAAAACCATTCACCGAAGGAGTGCGTATATCTCTATGAAAAAAGAGCTTACCCCCCGGAAAAAACAGGCCCTGGAAATGCGTAGTCGTATCCAGAACGTAGCGCTGGAGCTGTTCGACAAGGAGGGCTTTGAGAATGTCTCTGTGGAGCAGATCGCCCAGGCGGTGGGCTGCTCTGTGGGCAACATCTACCACTATTTCAAGAGCAAGGACGAGCTGGTCATCCAGGTGACCAGCAGCGTGGACGCCCAGTACAGCGTGCTGGAGGAGAGCTACCTGGCCGACGAGGCCAACTCCTGGCACGATAAGCTGCTGGACTTTGTGGGTCAGACCCTGGTCATCAGCGCCGAGGACCCGTCCCTCTACCGCAGCTTTATCCACGGCATCCGCTATCCCCAGCAGGGCATCCTGCGGGACAACGAGAAGCGCGTGTATTTCCGCGTTCTGCGTGAGCTGGTGGACGGCTGCAAGCAGGAGGGCACGATCCACCCCGACCGCGACCGCGAGGAGCTGGTGGCGGACCTGGTGGCCCTGCACCGCGGTATACTGCTGGAGTGGCGTATCTACGAGGGTGCTTTCGACCTGCCCCGCCGCGGCCGCCGTATGGCCGCCGCGCTGCTGGAGGGCTGGCGGCACGAGGAGTGAGTAAAGGCATACACAGAAAAGGAGGAGCGGATGGGTAAGAGTGAAGAGAGGCGGCCGCCGGAGAGTGGGCGGGAGCCGGGCGAAAACACAGCTGTTGCGGGCTTGATAATGGGCATTGCCGCCGTGGTATTCTGGTTTTTCGGCTACTCTGCCGTGGCATCTGTTGTACTGGGCATCCTCGGCTTGGTATGGACTGACAAGGCAAAGAAAGAGGGCTATACCGGAGACAAGCGAACGATAGCCTTCGTGCTGTCGCTGGTGGGTCTTATCGGCGGGCTGGTTGTGCTTATCATTACGGTGATCCTCATCAATGTGCTGGCAGTACCGGGGATAACGGCCTTGAGGGATATGCTGGGAATGATAGGCGAAATGGCAAATGAAATCTGAGCGGACAGCCCTGCGGCACGAGAAATAAGTTAAAGACCGCGAACGTTGTTTTCAACAGCGCTCGCGGTCTTTTTTTGTGCGAAATGCTGACTTTTCGAAAAAGCGCAAAAGGCCGTTGACATCCCGGATCGGCGGTGCCATAATAAAGTATAATCACCGAGTGGTTCGGTGAAAAGTTTAACGAAAACCGCCCGCCGGGCGTGACAGAAAAGGAGAGAGACTATGAAGCTGTTGATCATCAACCCCGGCGCAACCTCCACCAAGATCGCGGTGTTTGAGGACGAGGAACAGCTCTTCAAAGTGACCATCGACCACTCCGCCGAGGAGCTGGACCGCTTCCCCCGGGTCATCGACCAGGCGGACTACCGCAAGGAGGCCATTCTCAAGGCCGTCACCGAGGCCGGCTATAAGCTGTCCGACTTTGCCGCCGTCTGCGGCCGCGGCGGTCTGTACCGGGCTATTCCCTCCGGCACCTACGCCGTCAACGACAAGGTCATGGCCGACGTAGAGGCCGCGCCCTACGGCGAGCATCCCTCCAACCTGGGCGCTTACCTGGCCCGTAAGCTGGGCGACATGGTGGGCATTCCCGCCTTCTTTGTGGACCCGGTCTGCGTGGACGAGATGACCGAGGTGGCGCACTACACCGGCTTTGCCGAGTTCCGCCGTCTGTGCCAGTTCCACGCCCTGAACCACAAGGCCGTGGGCCGCAAGGCTGCCGAGAAACTGGGCAAAAAGTATAAGGACGTGAACCTCATCGTCTGCCACCTGGGCGGCGGCGTCAGCGTGGGTGCCCACCAGCACGGCCGCGTGGTGGACGTGTGCAACGTCAAGGACGAGGGTGCCATGGGCATGGACCGCGCCGGCGGCCTGCCGGTGAACCAGCTCATCAGCTACTGCTTCTCCGGCAAGACCAAGGACGAGGTCAAGCGTACCTTCGGCCGCCGCGCCGGTATGTTCTCCTACCTGGGCACCACTGACTTCCGCGTGGTCTGCGCCAAGGTGGTGGAGGGCGACCCCAAGGCCGTGGAGGCATATCAGGCGCTGGTGTACCAGCTGGCCAAGGACATCGGCGCGATGGCGGCGGTGCTGCATTTCAACGTGGACGCTATCGTCTACACGGCGGGCATGGCCTACGAGGATTTCTTCTGCGACGACATCAGCGCCTATGTGAGCAAGATCGCGCCCATCATCCGGCTGCCGGGTGAGGAGGAGATGCGGTCGCTGGCCGAGGGCGCGCTGCGAGTGCTGCGGGGCGAACAGGAGGCCGCGCAGTATTGATGCGTAAAGTCCCAATTTAGGGAGGCGTTCCCGCGCTGTCATCGCGAAACCAGTCCTCAGACTGGTTGTGGCGATCCGTTCTCCAGTACCGGGGGATACGGATTCCCACGCCAGTGTGAGCACTGGTTCGGAATGACAGGAACGATACATAGCGCGGGAACAAAGAACGGAATTGGAAGCAAGTAAATGAAAATATAAGTGGAAAAAGAGAAGAAAGGTGGAAAAAAGCTATGAAACATCTGATGTCCGGTAACGAGGCCACCGCCCGCGGCGTCTACGAAGCCGGTATCAAGGTCTGTTCCGCGTATCCCGGAACCCCCAGCACCGAGATCCTGGAGAACCTGCCCCAGTACGGTAAGGACGTGTACTGCGAGTGGGCCCCCAACGAGAAGGTCGCCACCGAGGTGGCCTACGGCGCGTCCGTGGCCGGCTCCCGTTCCTTCTGCACCATGAAGATGGTGGGCCTGAACGTGGCCGCCGACCCCCTGTTCACCGCCGGCTACATGGGCGTCAACGGCGCCTACGTGGTCGTCACCGCCGACGATCCCTCCTGCCACTCCTCCCAGAACGAGCAGGACAACCGTCACTACGCCCGCGCCGCCAAGATCGCCATGGTGGAGCCCAGCGACGCCCAGGAGTGCAAGGACTTTGTCCGCCTGGCCTGCGAGATCTCCGAGGAGTTCGACACTCCCGTGCTCTACCGCACCACCACCCGCGTCTGTCACAGCAAGGGCCTGGTGGAGTTCGGCGAGCGTGTGGAGCACGTGGCCCCCGCCTACGCCCGCAACACCCGCAAGTACGTCTGCGCCCCCGCCAACGCCTACCTGAACCACCCCATCGTGGAGGAGCGCCTGGTGAAGCTGGCCGAGTATGGCTGCACCCGCGCCCTGGAGAACGGCCTGAACAAGGTGGAGCTGGGCGACGGCAAGGTGGGCGTCATCACCGCCTCCATCAGCTACCAGTACGCCAAGGAGGTGTTCCCCGAGGGCACGTCCTTCCTGAAGCTGGGTCTGACCTATCCGCTGCCCATGGACCTGATCCGCGACTTCGCCAAGAAGGTGGAGAAGCTCTACATCATCGAGGAGCTGGATCCCTTCATGGAGGACGAGATCAAGGCCGCCGGCATCGACTGCGTCGGCAAGGAACTGACCGGCAAGCTGTATGAGCTGAACACCGAGCTGGTGCGTGAGCGCGTGCTGGGCATCAAGCCCGCGTACAAGACCGTGGACGAGGTCAAGGTCGCCAAGCGTCCCCCCGCACTGTGTCCCGGCTGCCCCCACCGCGGCTTCTTCTACACCCTGTCCAAGAACAAGAACTATGTGGTCACCGGCGACATCGGCTGCTACACCCTGGGCTTCGCGCCTCCGCTGAACTGCATGGACGTGTGTATCTGCATGGGCGGCGGCTTCTCCGCCGGCATGGGCATGGCCAAGTCCTTCCAGCGCGAGGGCGTCACCGATAAGGTGGTCTTCGGCGTCATGGGCGACTCCACGTTCTTCCACTCCGGCATGACCGGCGCGGCCGAGATCATCTACAACAACGGCCGCATGATCCCCTGCGTGCTGGATAACCGCATCACCGGCATGACCGGCCACCAGGACAACCCCGGCTCCGGCTTCACCCTGATGGGCGAGCCCGCCCCCATGATCAGTGTGGAGAAGGTGCTGGAGGCCTATGGCTTCGCCCCTGTCTTCACCGTGGATCCTCAGAACCTGACCGCCATGAAGAAGACCGTGGACGACGCTGTGGCCGCTCTGAACGAGGGCAAGCACCCCGCCATCGTCACCCGCCGTCCCTGCCTGCTTATCAAGCGCGTGAAGCACGACACCGGTATGTGCGTCGTCAACGCCGACAAGTGCAAGAGCTGCAAGAGCTGCCTGAAGGTGGGCTGCCCCGCCATCTCCATGGAGAACGGCAAGGCGTTCATCGACCGTACCCAGTGCGTGGGCTGCACCGTCTGTGCCCAGGCCTGCCCCTTTGGTGCTATTGAAAAGGAGGAGAAGTAACATGAACGATGTGAAAAGCTGCCTGTTGGTCGGCGTTGGCGGTCAGGGCGCCATCCTGATCTCCAAGATCATGTCCAACGGCTTTATGAAGGCCGGTTACGATGTCAAGCAGAGCGAGGTCCACGGCATGGCCCAGCGCGGCGGCTCCGTGTCCACCCAGGTCCGCTGGGGCAAGAAGGTCTACGGCCCCGTGTTCGGCAAGGGCGAGGCCGATATCATGGTGGCGCTGGAGAAAATGGAGGCTGTCCGCTATGCGGAGTTCCTGAACCCCAACGGCGTGGCCGTCATCAATGACTATGCCATCAAGTCCACCACCATCGCCTCCGGTGCCGAGGCGTATCCCGAGGGCTGCATCGAGGCCATGCAGAAGAACTTTAAAACCATCGCCGTCCCCGCCAGCGATATCGCCATTGAGCTGGGCAATCCCAAGTGCATGAACGTGGTGCTTTTCGGTGCCATGTGCGACTCCCTGGGCTGCCCCGAGATCGACTGGGAGCAGGTCGTGGCCGAGACGGTCCCCGCCAAGGTCAAGGAGCTGAACCTCAAGGCCTTCCGCGCCGGCCGTGAAGCCGCCAAGGCCGCCAAGTAAACCGATACCGCAAAAAGGACCGCCTTTCCGGCGGTCCTTTTTCCTCTTTTTTTCCAAAAGCCCTCCCCTTGAGGGGTCCGCGCCGTTGAATGCCGCGCCCCTCAAGCCTTCCCCCTGGGGGGTCCGCGGTGTTGAATGACACGCCGGTGGCGTGTCAGACCCGCGGACCGACCGACCCGCAGGGAGACAGGTGGCGCGCAGCGCCGGTTGAGGGGTCCCTCGTCCTCACCGCGGCGGCGAAACTCCCGCCGCGGGAATTTATTTGTTGCACTCCGTCTCGCGCTGCATTATAATGGACAAAAAATCAGGAACGAGGTGTATCACCATGACCTATGGCTTTATCGGCACCGGCAACATGGGTGGGGCGCTGGCCCGCGCCCTGGTCAGGGAAGTCTCTCCCTTAGATGTGTATCTCAACAACCGCACTCCCGCCAAGGCGGAGGCCCTGGCAGCAGAGCTGGGGGCCCGGGCGGACACCGCTGCCCACATCGCCGCTGCCTGCGACTATATCTTCCTGGGCGTCAAGCCCAACCTCATCGCCGGCGTGCTGGCCCAGCTGGCCCCCACGCTGGCGCAGCGGACGGACAAGCCCGTGCTGGTGTCCATGGCCGCCGGCGTCACCATCGCCGCGCTGGAGCAGGCTGCTCCCGGCTGCCCCATCCTGCGTATCATGCCCAACACCGCCTGCGCCGTGGGGGCGGGGCTGACGCTGTACGATGCCAACGCCCTGCTGACGAAACCACAGCTGGACGCCTTCCTGGCGGACATGGCCGCCTCCGGACGGCTGGAGGCGTTGCCGGAGCACCTGATCGACGCGGGCAGCGCCGTGGCCGGCTGCGGCGGCGCCTTTGCCTGCCTGTTTATGGAGGGCCTGGCCGACGGTGCCGTCACCTGCGGCCTGCCCCGTGACAAGGCCAATACCTTTGCGGCCCAGATGCTGCTGGGCGCGGCCCGGCTGGCCCTGGAGAGCGGCAAGCCCTTTGGGCAGATGAAGGATGAGATCTGTTCCCCCGGCGGCACCACCATTGCCGGTGTCCGCGCGCTGGAGGAGGGCGGCCTCCGCGCCGCCGCCATGAACGCTGTCATCGCCGCCTACGAAAAGACCCTTCAGCTGAAGAAGTGAACCACGCCGCCCCCGGCTCAGCCGGGGGCGGCGTACCGTGTAAAGGAAGGCCCTCCCATCAGGGAGGGCCTTTGTCCTTATTTTCCGTACAGGCAGTAGATGAGCCAGTTCAAAAACCGTGCCGGCAGCACCTTGGCCAGGAAGGTGAAAAACTTGTAGTCGAAGCGTATGGCGTACAGCGGGTGGTGGTGTCCCTCCCGCATGGCTACGCTGGCGATGTACGCCCCGGCCTTGGCCGGGTCCATGCCCGTCTCCTCGTCGTGCTCCATGCGCTTCACGGACCGGGAGATGCGTCCCTGATAGATGTCGTCTCCCGCACTGACCTTCCGCCGCGCGGCGGTGAAGCCTGTGTGGATATCCCCCGGCATCACGGCGCATACCGTTACGCCGAAGGGCCGCAGCTCGTTGGCCAGCGCCATGGTGTAGGCGTTGACAGCCGCCTTGGTGGCAGAGTAATAGGCCTGGAAGGGGATGGGCACCGGCGCGGCCACGGAGCTCAGGTTCACGATCCTTCCCCGGCCCGCCTGCCGCATCAGGGGCACCACGGCCCGGTTCATGTTCACCATGCCGAAGAAGTTGACATCGAACAGCGCCTTGGCCTCCGCCGTCTCCGTGAACTCGATGGCCCCGGAGATGCCGAAGCCCGCGTTGTTCACCAGCACGTCGATGCGCCCCTCCACCGCCATGATCTGCGCCACGGCGTCGTTGACGGCCTGCTGGTCCGTCACATCGGCGGAGATGTGGTGCAGGCCCTCCACGCCCTCCGCCCGGCGGGACAGCTCATACACGGCATAGCCCGCGTCCTTCAGCGCCAGGGCGGTAGCCCGCCCGATGCCGGAGGTGCCGCCGGTGACGACAGCGACCTTACTCATGGGCCATCACCTCCCCGATGATGTCCATGGCCTCGTCCAGCAGGGCCTCCGTGTGGGTGGCCATATAGCTGGTCCGCAGCAGCGCCTCGCCCTCCGGCGTGGCCGGCGGCAGCGTGGGGTTCACATATACGCCCCGGTCGTAGATCTCCGCCGCTACCCGCAGCGTCCGGTACGTCTCATAGGTGTAGATGGGGATGATAGGCGTAGGCGCCTCCAGCGCCGAGGGCCGGATGGTCAGTCCCCGGTCCGTCAGCCCCTTCCGGGCATACAGGCTCAGGGCGCGCAGGCGCTCCGGCAGCTCCGGATGCGCCTCCAGCTTCCGCAGGGCCGAGAGCGCCGTGGCGCAGTTGGCCGGCGGGATGGATGCCGAGAAGATGAACGGCCGCGATGCGTGCCGCACGAAATCCGCCACCTCCGCGCTGGCGGCCATATAGCCGCCCAGGGACGCCAGCGACTTGGAGAAGGTCCCCATGTACACGTCCACCTGGTCCTCCAGGCCAAAGTAGCTGGCCGTGCCCCGGCCGCCCTCGCCCAGCACGCCCAGACCATGGGCATCGTCCACCATGACCCGCGCGCCGTACTGCTTCGCCAGGGCGCAGATCTCCGGCAGCTTGGCGATGTCGCCGCCCATGGAGAACACACCGTCGGTGACGATCAGCGCTCCGGCCGTCTCCGGAACCTTCTGCAGGCACTTTTCCAGCTCCGCCATGTCGCTGTGGCGATAGCGCAGCATTTTGCCGTAGGACAGCTGGCACCCGGCGTAGATGCTGGCATGGTTCTCCCGGTCACAGATCACGTAGTCGTGCCGTCCCACCAGCGCGGAGATAATGCCCACGTTGGACTGGAACCCGGTGCCGAAGGTCACCACCCCCGGCTTCCGCAGGAACCTCGCCAGCTCCGCCTCCAGCTCCAGATGCATCTCCAGCGTGCCGTTGAGGAACCGCGACCCGGAGCACCCGGTGCCGTACTGCTCCAGCGCCCGGATGCCGGCCTCGATGACCTCCGGGTCCGTGGTCAGCCCCAGATAGTTGTTGGAGCCCAGCATGATGCGGCGCTTGCCCTCCATCTGCACCTCCACATCCTGCCGGGACTGCAGGGCGTGAAAGTAGGGGTACACGCCCTTTTCCTTCAATTCCCCCGCCAGGGACGGCGCAAAGCACTTCTCAAAGATATCCATACAAGACCTCTCTATCTGATATAGAATATTAGCATTAACAAAAAGTTAGCGAGATGATATCGCCTTTTTTGGGTGAAAATATTATATAGGCAGATAGAAAACTTGTCAACGCCCACTTGCGTCAGCGCACCTGTCCGTCGATAACGTCCAGCAGCCGCAGAATGCCCCGGCTCAGCGCTGCCGCCCCGCACACCGTGCAGATCATCGTGATGGCTGTCATAAAAACGTCCTCCTTGCTGTGTTTTCCCCATCATAGCAAGGCTACTGTCCAAAAAAACGGACAGAAAAATTCTTTCAAAAGCCATGGAACCTTTTTTGCCCTGCGCGCATCTAAGGGGTGTACAAAGAAAACGGCGCTGTACTCCACCCGGAGACACAGCCCGCCAAAAGAAAAGCGCAAAAAAAGAGACTGCGAAAGCAGTCTCTTTTTTATATGCTTTTCAGCAGGTCACATGGCCTTGATAATGTCCACGATCTCCGCGCCGATGCGCTTCTGGGCCTCGTTGGTGGCAGCGCCGATGTGGGGCGTGCAGGACACCATGGGATGGCTGTACAGCGCCTTGTTGGTGGCGGGCTCGTCGGCGTACACATCCAGACCGGCGGCGCGCACCTTGCCGGACTCCAGGGCGGCCAGCAGGGCGGCCTCGTCCACGTTGGTGCCGCGGGAGGTGTTGATGACCACCACGCCGTCCTTCATCTTGGCGATGTTCTCGGCGGAGATCAGAGCGCCGCCGTCCACAGCGGGGGCGTGCACGGACACGAAGTCGGACATGGCCAGCAGCTCATCCATCTCCACATAGGGGATACCCAGCTGCTCCTCGATGCCGGGGATGTGGAAGATGTCGAACGCAACGACCTTCATGCCGATGGCCTTGGCCATCACACCCAGGTGCTGGCCGATGCGGCCGAAGCCCACGATACCCAGGGTCTTGCCCTGCAGCTCGATGCCCTTGCCGTAGGCCTTCTTCTCCCACTTGTCCTCACGCATGGTGTGGCCGGCGATGGAGATGTAGCGGGCGCAGGAGAACATATGGCCCATAGCCAGCTCCGCCACGGACTGGGAGGAGGCCTTGGGGGTGTTCTTTACGTCGATGCCGTTGGCCTTGGCGTAGTCCACGTCGATGTTGTCCACGCCCACGCCGCCGCGGATGATCAGCTTCAGCTGGCTGCCCTTGGCCTCGTCGATGTGGTTGGCGCGGACCTTGGTCTTGGAACGGACCACCACCACGTCGAAATCACGCAGCGCCTTGCCCAGCTGATCGGGCTCATAGAACTGCTCCACGACCTCGTGACCCATCTCACGCAGCTCCGCCATCGCGGTCTTATCCATACCGTCAGTAACCAGAATACGCATGGTAATACTCTCCTTCTAAAATACGTTTTGTTGTCGGAATTTGCCGACCAAGAGGGGAATGCGATCATTTTTGCCGCGGCGTGTACGTGGCAAAAATACCACGGCCCAGCCGCCTTGGGCGGCGTTCACCAGTGACCGATGTCAGCTGGTGAGGGGGATATACAAGGGGGATGTTATCCCCCTTGTACGTTACTTCGTGTGCTCGGCCTCAAACTTCTTCAGGAACTCCACCAGCGCCTGGGCGCCCTCGATGGGCATGGCGTTGTACACGCTGGCGCGCAGGCCGCCCACGGACTTGTGGCCCTTCAGGTTGTCGTAACCGGCGGCCTTGGTGGCGGCCACCACCTCGGCGTCCAGCTCGGCGCTCTCGGTGACGAAGGGGATATTCATCAGGCTGCGGAACTCCGGCTCCACGGTGCCCTTGAACATCTTGGACTGATCCAGGAAGTCATAGATGACCTTGGCCTTGGCGATGTTGCGCTTGTGCATCTCCTCCAGGCCGCCGATGCTCTTGAGATACTTGAACACCTTGCCGCAGCAGTAGATCGCCCAGCAGTTGGGGGTGTTGTACATGGAGCCGTTGTCGGCATGGGTCTTGTAGCTCATGTAGACGGGCATCTTGGGGTCGATGTCCTCGCGAATCAGATCCTCGCGGATGATGACCACCACCATGCCGGCGGGGCCCACGTTCTTCTGCACGCCGGCGTAGATCATGCCGTAGTCGGACACGTTGCAGGGCTTGCTCAGGAACATGGAGGACTGGTCGGACACCAGTACGTGGCCCTTGGTGTTGGGCAGCTTGTTCCAGGTCACGCCGTGGATGGTCTCGTTCTCGCAGATGTACACGTAGTCGGTATCCTCGGGGATGTCCAGATCGGAGCAGTCGGGGATATAGCTGTAGTTCTTATCCTTGGAGGAGGCGGCTACGATGACCTCGCCGTACTTCTTGGCCTCGGCAATGGCCTTCTTGGACCACGCGCCGGTCTCGATGTACACGGCCTTGCCGTTCTTCATCAGGTTCCACGCCACAGCGGCGAACTGCAGGGTAGCGCCGCCCTGGATGAACAGCACCTTGTAGTTGTCGGGGATGTTCATCAGCTCGCGCAGATCGGCCTCGGCCTCGTCGATGATCTGCTGGAACACCTTGGAGCGATGGCTCATCTCCATGACGCACATACCGCTGCCGCGGTAGTTCATCATCTCGTCGCGGATCTCCTCCAGCACGGGCTCCGGCATCATGGCGGGACCGGCGGAGAAATTAAAAGTACGACCGTATTTCATGTGGTTTTCCTCCTATTTGTATATTGTTGGGTCTTCCTTGTGCCTTTTGCGTTTGGTAATATATAGTATACGGCAACACCGCAGCATAATCAACAGGGAAAATGAAAAAAAGTCAGATAAACTGAAAATTTTTCAGCCCTGCTGAAAGTTTATCCGACAGGGTTTGACACACTACCGCATAGATGGTAGAATAATCGTCTGCAAAGAGAACGTTACAGGAGGCGGCACGGCCATGGAGAAGGTAAAGGAGCGCATCACACACTACAGTCTGTATGTCACTGCCCTGCTGAAATGGCTGGCGGTGGGCGCACTGGTGGGCGGCGTGGGCGGCTTCGTGGGCGCGCTGTTCCACCTGGGCGTCGACTGTGCCACCAACGTCCGCCTGGCCCACCCTTGGATTTTGTACCTGCTGCCCCTGGGCGGCGTGGTCATCGCCCTGCTGTACAGGCTGTGCCGGCTGGAGGGCGCGGGCACCAACGCCGTCATCGAGTCCGTCCACTTCGGCAAAAAAATACCCACCCTTCTGGTGCCGCTGATCTTCGTCTCCACGGTCATCACCCACCTGTGCGGCGGCAGCGCCGGCCGTGAGGGCGCGGCGCTCCAGATCGGCGGCGGCATCGGTTACCGCACCGGCACGCTGCTGCGCCTGGGGGAGAAGGACCTGCCCCTGGCCACCCTCTGCGGCATGGCGGGCGTGTTCTCCGCCCTCTTCGGCACACCCCTGACGGCCACCATCTTCGCTCTGGAGGTCATCAGCGTGGGCGTGCTGTACTACGCCGGGCTGCTGCCCTGTATCACCGCCTCTCTGACCGGCTACTACATCGCCCTCCTCATGGGCGTGGAGCCCACCCGCTTCACCGTGGCCATGCCGGCGCTGGCCTGGCCCACTCTGGGCCTTGTGGCGGTGCTGGCTGTGGGCTGCGCTCTGGTGAGTATCCTCTTCTGCCGCGGCCTGCACATCACCGAGCACCTGGCTGCCCGTGTCCTGAAGGATCCCTTCCTCCGTGCCGCCGCGGGCGGCTGCGTGATCGTAGCCGCCACGCTGCTGCTGGGTACTGCGGACTATAACGGCGCGGGCATGGATGTGGTGGCGCGCGCCCTGTCCGGCCAGGCGGACCCCTGGGCCTGGCTGCTGAAGCTGGCCTTCACCGCCGTCACCATCGGCTGCGGCTTCAAGGGCGGCGAGGTGGTGCCGTCGTTCTTCGTGGGCGCCGCCTTCGGCTGCGTCCTCGGCGGACTGCTGGGCCTGCCGCCCGCCTTTGCCGCCGCCATCGGCCTGGTGTCCGTGTTCTGCGGCGCGGTGAACTGCCCCATCGCCTCCGTCATCCTCAGCATTGAGCTCTTCGGCTCCGGCGGTCTGGTCTATTTCGCCGCCGCCTGCGCCCTCAGCTATCTGCTCTCCGGCTATTGCGGGCTCTACAGCAGCCAGACCATCCTCTACTCCAAGCTGAAGGCGGAGTTTATCAACGTGCATACCCATGAGTAAAATCGGCCCCCGGGAACCCGGGGGCTGACATTTTTATAAGCAAATCTTAACGTTTCGTTCACATGATTTTCCGAAAATCGTGGTATCCTGCGGGTAGTACAAGAAAAAGAGGTATCGCCCGTGAAGCGCACGCTGACCGAACAACAGAAAAAAACGCTGTCCGTACTGGCCATCGTCATATTCGTTCTGCTGTCGGCGGCGCTGGCCTGGTTCGTGGGGCGGCCCATGGTCCGCTTTGCCCGCCAGCCGGAACAGTTCCGCGCCTGGGTAGACGGCCACGGCGCCTGGGGCCCGCTGGCCTACGCGGCCATGGTGTTTCTGCAGGTGCTGGTGGCCATTATCCCCGGCGAGCCGCTGGAGATCGCCGGGGGCTACGCCTTCGGCGCCTGGGCGGGCACGGCCCTGTGCTTGCTCGGTGCCGTGCTGGGCAGCGTGACCGTCTTTGCCCTGGTCCGCCGCTGGGGCCGCGGTCTGGTGGAGGTGTTCTTCCCGGCGGACAAGCTGGAAAAGCTCCAATTTCTCCTCCATACCTCCCCCAAGCGCACCGCCCTGTTCTGGCTGATCTTCACCGTTCCCGGTACGCCCAAGGACCTGCTGTGCTACTTCGCGGGCCTGACGGACCTGCCGTGGGGGGCCTGGCTGCTGATCGCCACAGTGGGCCGCCTGCCCTCCATCGTCACCTCCACCGTGGGCGGCAGCGCCCTGGGGGAGCAGAACTACCGGGCGGCGGTCATTGCCTTCGCTCTCGCCCTCGCTGTGGCGGGTGTGGGCTATGTGATCTACCGCGCCGTCTGCCGTCGGCACGGACAAAAACCGGATAACACAAAGACCGACGGCTGAGCCGCCAACACTATCCTTCCCTCCGATATCTGTGACCGGGCAGGCGCTTTGACAGACTGAAAGACCGACGGCTGAGCCGTCGGTCTTGTATCTTTTCCTGTCTCAGAACGCGCCCAGCGCCTTGAACAGCACCGACCAGGCGAACATGGTCACGATGCACAGCGCGCTGGTGGACACCACGATGTCCCCGGCCAGCTCCGCGTCGCCGCCCATCTGCTGTGTCATGGTGAAGGAGGCGATGGCCGTGGCGCTGGCGAACACGCTGATCAGTCCCGCGAAGCCCACGCCCCGTATGCCGATCAGAAACGCCGCCGTCAGCAGCAGCGCCGGCATCAGGAACAGCCGCACCAGACACACCTCGATCAGGTCTCTCCGGTACCGGCGCAGGCCGCTGAACCGGAAGAAGGCCCCCAGCAGGAACAGCATGAACGGGCTGGTCATGGTGGCCACCTGGTGCACCGCCGACTCCAGCGCCGTAGGCAGCCTCCAGCCGGTGCCCAGGAACACCAGCCCCACGGCGGAACCCAGGATCAGCGGATTGGTGGCCACCATTTTGATGAGCCTTCCGGCGGGCAGTCTCTCGCCCCGGAACGCCGTCAGGGTGATGACCGCCAGTACGTTGAACAGCGGCACGATGATGGCCGCCAGCATGGCCACCGGCCCCATGTCCGCCCCGGGCACCAGCACCGTGGCCAGCGGCAGGCCGATAATGGCCAGGTTGCTGCGGTACATACCCTGTATCTTCACGCCCTGCTTTTCGTAGTCCTTCTCCGTGGGCAGTACGATGGCCAGGGACAGGCCGTACATCACCAGCGTGGCCCCCACGGCGAACAGCAGCAGCTTCGGCTGTAACGCCTGGTCGATGGAGGAGGTGTACAGGTTCCAGAACAGCATTACCGGCATGAAGAACCGGAATGCCATCTTGTTCAATCCGGGCACGTCCTCCACCCGGATACCGCCCAGACACTTGACCCCGTAGCCCAGTCCCATAATAAGAAACAGGGGCATCACGGCGTTAAAGCAGACTTGCAGATTGCTGAGCATGACCCATCGGCCTCCTTTTCCCCGTGCAGCCCCGGCGCACGGTCTATTGCGTCAAAAACGTCATGGCTGCCAGCAGCACGGCCAAAAAGCCGAAGCTGACGGCGGAGAACAGTGCCAGGAACCGTCCGGTCTGTCCCTTGACGTGCTTCGTATACTCCCGGAAGGTGATCAGGCTGGCCAGCGACGCCACCAGCGTCCCCGCCCCGCCGATGTTCACCCCCACCAGCAGCGCCGGGTAATCGTCGGTAAACTGGCTGAGCAGTATGGCCGCGGGCACATTGCTGATGACCTGACTGGTCAGCGCCGCCACCGGCATGGCCCCGTGGGCCAGCAGCTGCCGGAACAGTGTCCGCACCGGCTCTATCCGGGCCATATTGCCCGAGAAGGTGAAAAACGCCGCGAACGTCACCAGCAGCCCCCAGTCCACGCCCAGCAGCGCCCGGCGGTCCAGCACCAGCAGCGCCGCCGTGATGGCGGCCAGCCCCAGCCAATACGGTATGCCGCGCAGCACCATGGCCGCAGCCGTGCAGAACAGTACGCCGTACACGATGCACCGGCGCTTGTCCACCGGCGTCTCCTGCGCCGGTACCGTCAGCGTCTCCCGGGGAATCAGCAGGCAGCACGCCAGGATCAGCGCCGTGGACAGCAGGAACGGCGGCAGCATGATGGTCAGGAACTCCCCATTGGGGATCGTATAATGATTAAATAGGTATAGGTTCTGCGGATTGCCGAAGGGCGTCAGCATCCCGCCCAGATTGGCGGCGCAGTTCTGCAATATGAACGTCAGCGCCGTGTGCTTCGTCTGCCCTGTGCCCTCCAGCACGAACCAGCTCAGTGGCAGAAACGTCAGCAGCGCCGTGTCGTTGGTCAGCAGCATGGAGCCGATTAGCGTAACGACCACCAGCGCCGTCACGGCGCTGCGGGCCGTGTGAAACGCCCGCACCAGCCGCTGCGCCAGCAGGGGGAACAGTCCCGCGCCCCGCAGGGCGCACACCACCGCCAGTATGCAGAACAGGCATGAGAGCGTTTTCACGTCGTAGTACCCGAGATAGGCGCTGTCCGGCGGCACGAATACGGCGGTGACGGCCGCCGCCAGCACCGCGATCACCGGCATGGCGTTGGTGCGGCACCACTGGAGAACTTTCATGTATGTATGCACCTCCGCACGATACGACTCAACGGCTGTTACCTTACCATATTTTGGCCGGAAACGCAAGGGCTTGCCCCGGCTTTCTTGCCCTTTTCCGCCGCCTGTGCTATACTGAAAGCGATACAGAAAAGGGAGGTGCTCCATGGATGACATTTTGAGCCGTTTTTCCATCAACTGCCACAGCAGCATCCGCTATGCCGGCGCGATGACGGTGTGGTTCGACCCCTTCCGCGTGGCGGACGCGCCCTGCGATGCGGACGTGGTATTCGTCACCCACGACCACTATGACCACTTCTCCCCGGAGGATATCCGCCGGGTGATGAAGCCCGACGCGGTGCTGGTGCTGCCGGAGACGTGTGTGGCGGCGGCGCTGCGGGCCGGCTTTGCCTCGGCGCAGCTGCTGCCGGTGCGGCCCGGAGAGGCGTACACCGTGAAGGACCTGCACTTCACCGCCGTGCCCGCCTATAACCTCGGCAAGCCCTTCCACCCCCGCGGGAACCGCTGGGTGGGCTATGTGGTCACGCTGGAGGGTCGGCGGGTCTATGTGGCCGGCGATACCGACGATACCCCCGATGCACGGTCCGTGTCGTGTGACGTTGCCTTCCTGCCGGTGGGCGGCACCTACACCATGACCGCCGCCCAGGCCGCCGGTCTGGCGGCCGCCCTCCGCCCGCAGATCGCCGTCCCCACCCACTACGGCTGTATCGTGGGGGAGAGGACGGACGGCGCGGCCTTTGCCGCCGCCCTGCCGGCGGACATCTCCACCGTGCAGCTGATCCGCCAATGACCCCGTACAGAATTCCGCCCCGGTGCCGGCCGATGCCGACCAGACGGTGGAGGTGACGGCCCCGGCACCAGCCGGGGAGGATGATCGAGCGAACGAAAAAAACATTCAGCGGCCCCCGGCGTCAGCCGGGGGGGATGATCGGATGAGCAAAAAAGACACTTAGCGGCCCCCGGCGTCAGCCGGGGGCCGTCACTTCATTTTTGCTGCATTTTGCTTACAAAAAAAGCACAAAAAGGGAACCAAAGAGTACAGGGTGGGTACAGAAAAAGTAAAGCAAATGTATCAAAAGAAAGCACTATTTCTCGCTTTTTTCCTCCCGCGGCAGCACCAGATTGAGCAGTACGGCCATCAGTGTGGCTACAACCACCGGGGACTTTCCGAAGATGGTCGTCACCGCCTCCGGGAACTGTGCCAGGGCCTCTGCCGCCTGGGAAATGCCCACACCCAGTGCGGCGGAAAGCCCGACGATCGTGGTGTTTCGGGCGGTCAGCCCCTCGGCGGCGATGAGCTTCATGCCGGTCATGGCGATGGTGGAAAACACCGCCGCCGTGGCCCCGCCCAGCACGCATTGCGGGATGGTGGTGAGTACGGCAGAAAATTTCGGAATGATACCGGCAAGCAGTAAAAACGCGCCGGTCAGCGCAAAAACGTTGCGATTTACAACTTTATTTGTGGCTACAATTCCCACATTCTGGGAGTATGTCGCCGTGGGAAGACCGCCCAGCAGCGCTGTCAGAATGTTGCTGACGCCATAGGCTGCGATGCCGCCCCGCAGCTCCTGCGTGGTGGGCTCCCGATCCATGCCGCCCACGGTGGTGGCCGTCAGGTCGCCGATAGCCTGAATGGCGTTGATGGCGAACAACAGCCCCAGTGCGACGCACGCCGAGGGTTCAAATGTCACGCCAAAGGGCAGAAATTCCGGCAGAGAGAACCACCCGGCCCCCGCGATGCCGGACAGATCCACCATCCCGGCCCCAAAAGCGACGGCGTAGCCCGCCAGAATACCCAGTAAAATGGACGCCAGCTTAAAAATGCCCCTGCCGCGATTGGTCAGCACCAGCACCACCGCTAGTGTAAATGCCGCAATAGCCCAGTTCTGCCAGGATCCGTACACCAGCGCTTCCGGCAGGCCCCGCCGCACCACAACGCTTTCATATGTGTTGCCGGTGCCGCCGGCCATATAGTTGATGGCCGTGGGGTACAGAGACAGACCGATGGTGAACACTACCGTACCGGTAATGACCGGCGGGAACAGCCTGCGGATAGGCTTGATGAAGATGCCTACCAGCGCTGCCACCGCGCCGCCCACGATCATAGCGCCCGACACAGCGGCCAACCCGCCGCTGCCGGAGACGATGGCCTGCATACTGGGCAGATAAGCGAAGCTGACACCGAAGATCACCGGCAGCCCCGCGCCGAAGCGCCCACCGATGGGAAACAGCTGCAGCAGCGTGGTAACGGCGGACATGACCAGCGATGCCTGTATCAGCAGGACCCGCTGGTCATGCGCCAGTCCGGCCACGTTGGCAATGATGATGGCTGGGGTCACGCAGCCCACGATCATAGCCACCAGGTGCTGCAGCGCCATGGATACGGCCATGCCAACAGGTGGCAGGCCCCGGTATTGAAACAGCGCCTCTCGGCGGCATTCAAGCTTTCGCATGGTGTGGTCTCCTTTGTGCGTAGTGTGCTCAGTATAGCACGTTTTTAACGGGAAACTCAACCGTTTTCTCACAAACAGCCCAAGCGGCGTAAAACCGCCCTCCGGTATCGTCGGAGGGCGGTCAGATCATGCGTGTTTATGCCTGCGGACACTGGCGAAAAACGGGCGCTTCAGCGTGCCTGTACTGCTGAACAAACCGGATTAGAAGGATGACAGCGCCTCGCCCGTGTGTGCGGGGTACTGTTTTTTTGCGCTTGACGAAGGCCGCACAGCGGCATATAATAACGTATTGTTATTGATAACATATAGTGATTATTGAGGTGAGCACAATGCCGGCAGCAAAACGGATATCCAAAGAGGCCATCATCGACGCCGCAGCGGCGGTGCTCCGCATCGGCGGGTTTGAGGCGATCAACGCCCGCAGTGTGGCGAAGGCGCTGGGGTGCTCCACCCAGCCTATCTATCTGTCATTCCGTAATATGGAGGAGCTGAAGTCCGCGCTGACCCAGCGGGCCATCGAGCAGCATACCCAGCGGGTACGGGAATCTCTGCGGGCGCATGAGGGGCGCGATAGTCGGTACAGCAGCTACGGCATGGGCTTTGTGCAGTTCGCGGCCCAGGAAAAGCAGCTGTTCCGCTGGCTGTACCTGGAGGACAACCAGCCGGGACGCCATCAGGAGGACGTGCTGGAGCCGGAGATCATCCGGACCGTCATGGACGAATTCGGCTATGACGAGGTCACGGCCCGGGCCTTTCACCGGGATATGACGTATTATTCCTACGGACTGGCCATCCTCGCCAACACCGGGCATCTGGCGCTGACAGAGACGGAGCTTCGGGAAGCCTTTCGACGGGAGTTCCGTGCACTGGCGGCGTATTACGGTCCGCCGAAGAAGCTGCCGGAATTTGCAGAGAGGGAGAATGCAGTGCATCAATTATTCCGCTAAGAGGCCGTCTTGCAGAATTGTAAGAAAATCGCAGGAAATGTAAGGAAAAGCAATGGCTGCCATGGGATAATGGCGGTATACTCCTCCGGTGGGAAGAAGGTGTTGAAGTGAAAACAAATAAGAAATTGGCACAGAAGCTGTGTCTGCTGGGCCTGGTGAGTCTGCTGTCGTATACGGTGGCTCTGCTGGCAGCGCTGTGTTTTTTGGTGCTGCTGCCCGGGTGCAGCCTAGGGGAGAAGGTGGATCGCGAGCCGGTGCAGACACTGGAATGTACCCGCCCGGCATCCCTGTCCGGGCTGTATCCGGCGGGCGGCATGAGCCTGCTGGCCTTTGACAACGATAAAATGGGATATTCCGCTCTGTGCGGCAGCGGCGATACGTTCTGGTTCGCCGATGCTTCGCTGTTTCTGGCCGCGGGAGGCGCGCTGTACGCCGTCGGCGATGCGGAGGAGCTGATCGGTGTGGGAACGGGCCGCACGACGCTGTATAATGTGGGGGAGAGCATTACGGCCTGCGACCTGACGGCTAACGGTATCGCCGGAGAGATGTACGACTGCTGCGTTCTGCCGGAGGCAGGCCTGCTGGTGGGCGGCATGTATGAAAACGGCGCCTTCCGGCTGTACGTTATAGACCCGGCGCAGCTGACCTTCGAGCCGGTAGCGTCAGCGGTGTCCGTCCCGTCGCCGCTGACGGTGAATGAGACACTGCTGCAGGCCTATTGGGGTGCCCTGAACGGCCTGCCGGTGGCAGAGAGCTTACAGGAGGCGCGGCAGCAGGCGGATGTGTTGGAGCAGCGATACGGCGTGCGGATACTGCTGTCATCCCCGTGCCGGGAGGCAGCGGCGCTGAGCAGCTATCCTATCACCCTGTCGGACACCATGGACGCCGATGCAGAGCTGAACGGCGTCCGCGCCGTGCTGGCGGCGATGGACCGCAGCTTTGCCCTGTATCCGGAGGGCTTTCTGGCGCAGTTCCGCAACCGCGCCGGTGAGGGCGGGCTGTGCTTCCTGCTGGTGGCTCACATCGACAGCGACTATGGCGTGGTAGGCTGTACCTACGATTCGGCGGACTGGCAGTATATCGCACTGGACGTGCAGGCCGACTATATGCGGGAGGGCACTGTCTGCCACGAGATCTGGCACGCTACGGAGAACGAGATACTCTCACGCGATTACACCGCCTTCAACTGGGATGACTGGAATGCGCTGAACCCGGCGGGCTTTACCTATTGGAACGACAGCGGTGACTATGACCGGTACGACGCCCGCTGGACCATGTTCGACAACGGCGAGGGCGTGTACTTTGTGGACAGCTACGCCAAGTTGGCGGCACAGGAGGACCGGGCGCGGATCATGGAGTATTTCATGGTACATGAGGACGAGGCGGGGCTGCTGATCCAGTCAGACGCCATACGGCAGAAGCTGACGTGGATGTGCCGCGCTGTGCGGGAGTGCTTCGATACCGCCGGATGGGGAACGCCCCGCTGGGAGAAGCTTTTGTAAAGCAAAAGGAGCAATAATGATACCGGAATGGAAAATTTACCCCCGTTCTCAGGGACACAGTACCGTGTACCTGCAGAACGTGGTCACAGATCCCGCCATACAGGTGGGGGCGTACACCATCTATGACGATTTTGTCAACGATCCCCGGGATTTCCAGCGGAACAACGTGCTGTACCACTATCCCGAGTGCAACCATGACCGGCTGATCATCGGAAAGTACAGCTCCATCGCCTGCGGGGCGAAGTTTATCTTCAACGCGGCCAACCATACGCTGAACAGCCTGTCTACTTACCCGTTCCCCATCATGTTCGAGGAGTGGGACCTGGGGACGGCGTGTGAGGACATTGCCGCCGCCTGGGATAACCACGGGGACATCGTGGTGGGCAATGACGTATGGATCGGCTATGAGGCTGTGATCCTGGCGGGCGTTACCATCGGCGACGGCGCCATCATCGGCAGCCGCGCCGTGGTGACAAAGGACGTGCCGCCCTATACCATCGTGGGCGGTGTTCCGGCAAAGCCCATCCGGAGGCGCTTTGACGATGCGGTCATCGCACGTCTCGAGGCGCTGCGCTGGTGGGACTGGGATAGAGAGAAAATCAAGCGGAGCATTGACGCGATCCGCCATGGCGATATAGATGCGCTGGAAAAGAACGCTTAAATCATTAGGAAAGGAAATGCTTTTTGAAATTTAATCTGATCAGATCGGCTGCATTGGAGCTTGTGGACTGACCGGGAGGGCCGGAAAATCCACAAATGCCTGTCCTCCCGCAGAAACCTGCATTCTACCGGAGGAGATCACAATGAACCGAGAAAATAAACGAAAAACCTTTGAAAAGGGATATTACAGGACGCACGCCTGCAGCGACAGCTTTACCTGCCGTGTCTGCGGACGGCTCGTCACGCCGCAGTCTGCCGGAACCGATCACCGCCACCACTGCCCGAACTGTCTGTCCAGCCTGCATGTTGACATTGAGCCGGGCGACCGTGCATCCGACTGCGGCGGCATTATGGAGCCGGCAGCGGTCTGGGTGCGCAGGGGCGGAGAATGGGCGATCATTCACCGCTGCCGCCGCTGCGGCGGGCTTTCGTCCAACCGCATTGCGGCCGACGATAATCCGATGAAACTGATGAGCATTGCCATGCGTCCGCTGAGCGCGCCGCCGTTTCCTATCGAGCGCATCGAGGAAATGACGCGCCGCATGGGCGGTGACGGCGAGATGAACTGGTAGGAAAGACGGCTCGGATGGGTCGGAAAAAGACATGAAAACAGCCGGAGCAGAGGATAAGTCTGCTCCGGCTGGCACATATTCACGGCATTCGCCGATCTTTTTCAGCTCTGCTTTTTGTCTCGGCCGCCTTTCCTGTGCAGGAACGACTGAACAGCTTCGCGGATCACGTTATTGTTCTGGATTTTCACAACCGCATAGAACATATCCGGGGTGGGAAATTTCGGCAGA
>OLOX01001513.1_pt1 | contig 21813 bp, 18 predicted proteins | sample 1672091 | NCBI WGS metagenome assembly OLOX01 (sample SAMEA3136644, study PRJEB25190) | human gut metagenome | reverse complement strand
GCGCGGCGCGGTATATCGCCCAGAGCGTCGCGGAGGTGACGGCGGACGTTCGCGGCCTGCCGATTCACGTGGTGGTGATCGAGGCGAGCGGGCGCAACGCGGGCTGGATCACCGCGGCCAGCGCGCTGGCGCGGCAGGCGGGCGTGGACGGCCCGGATCTGATCTATCTGCCGGAAAGGCCGTTTGACGAGGCGCAGTACCTGCGGGACGTTCAGAAGCTGATCGAGGAAAAGCGCGGCGTGGTCGTTGTCGCGAGCGAGGGGCTCAAGGATAAGGATGGCAAGCCGATCGTCGAGCCGGTGTTCAAGGTCGGGCGCGCGACGTACTTCGGCGACGTATCGGCGCATCTGGCGAATCTGGTCATCAAGCATCTGGGCTACAAGGCGAGGAGCGAAAAGCCGGGGCTGCTCGGGCGCGCGTCGATTGCGCTGTCCTCCGACGTGGACAGGCGCGAGGCGATTCTGGCCGGAGAGGAAGCGGTGCGCGCGGCCTGCGCGGGCGAAAACGGCAAGATGGTCGGCTTCATCCGCGAGAGCACGAGCCCCTATCGGGTGCGCACGACGCTCATCGACGTGAACGACGTGATGCTGGTGGAAAAGAAAATGCCGGACGAATACATCAACGAGGCGGGCAACGGCGTGACGCAGGCCTTCCTTGACTGGTGCGCCCCGCTGATCGGCGAGCCGCTGGGCAAACTGATTTCGCTGAGGTGAACGCCTTCAGTCAGCCTCGCTGACAGCTCCTTCAGTCAGCTTCGCTGATAACTCCCTCAGTCAGCTTCGCTGACAGCTCCCTCGAGGAGGGAGCTCTTATCTTTGCAAAGCATGAGATTCTTGCTAAAGACCTCCCTCCTCGAGGGAGGGGGACCGCCCGCAGGCGGTGGAAGGAGTGGCACGACGAAGTCGTGACGGAAGGAGTTATGCCGAAGAAGCTACAAAAGGATGATGAAATTTCACCCTTTTGAATTGGCGGAATTTGACGTATAATCAAAACATCAAAAGACATTTTATCCCAGAATGAACAAGGAGAAAGACATGGAAAACAAGAATAAGAAAGGGAGCCTCGCGGATCGGATTCCGCATCAGGTCTGGCTGCTGATCTCGTTCGCGGCGGCCATGGCGCTGTGGACGCTGCTATCCGTCATCCCGGCGACCTCCCGCGCGTTCCCGAACGTGTTCAAGGTGCTCGGCTCGATCAAGACCATGATCGACCGCGGCGTGCTCTGGAAGGATATCTCTTCGAGCCTGATCTCGGTGATCTCCGGCTACGCGCTGGGCTTTGTCATCGCGCTGCCGGTCGCCATCCTGATGGCGTGGTATAAGCCGGTTCGCTTCGTCATCGAGCCGTGGATTCAGTTCATCCGCAACATCCCGCCGCTGGCCTACGTGCCGCTGATCGTCATCGCGGCGGGCGTCGGCCGCAAGCCGCAGATCATTGTCATTACCATCGCCTGCTTCCTGATTATGTGCGTGACCATCTATCAGGGCGTCATCAACGTGGATGAAACGCTGATTAAGGCGGCGCGCGTGCTCGGCGCGACGGACAAGGATATCTTCATCCGCGTCATCGCCCCGGCGACCCTTCCGTTCATCCTGACGGCCATCCGCCTCGGCGCTTCCGTTGCGCTGACGACGCTGATCGCCGCCGAATCCACCGGCGCGATGGCCGGTCTGGGCATGCGCATCCGCAGCCTCAACAACTCGTTTGAAGCCGCGCCGATGCTGCTGTACATCATCATCATCGGTATTCTGGGCATCACGATTGAAAAGCTTATCAAGACTGCGGAAAGGAGGCTGACGTCATGGCAGGAGAAGCGCGAAATCTGACCGAAAACAACGTTCGCGTCAAGATTGACAACGTGCGCAAGGTGTTCAACACCCGCAACGGCGAGATGGTCGCCCTCAACGGCGTGAGCCTTGACATTCACAACAACGAATTCATCTGCGTGGTCGGCCCGTCCGGCTGCGGCAAATCCACCCTGCTGAACATCATCGCGGGTCTGACCGAGCCGACCAGCGGCAAGGTCTACTGCGACGGCAAGGAGGTCACCGGCACCGGCACGGAGCGCGGCGTGGTCTTCCAGCAGTACGCGCTGTTCCCGTGGCTGACGGTGAAGAAGAACGTTATGTTCGCGCTGGAAATGCGCGGCGTGAAGGGCAAAGAGGCCGAGGAAGAGGCGCTCAAGTATCTGGCGATGGTCGATCTGGTCAAGTTCGCGGATCACTATCCCAAGGAGCTTTCCGGCGGCATGAAGCAGCGCGTCGCCATCGCCCGCGCCTACGCGGCGAACCCCGAGGTGCTGCTGATGGACGAGCCCTTCGGCGCGCTGGACGCGCAGACCCGCACCCAGCTCCAGACCGAGCTGCTGGAAACGTGGGAGCGCGAGAAGAAGACCTGCTTCTTCATCACCCACGATGTGGAGGAGGCCATCATTCTGGCGCAGCGCGTCATCATTATGAGCGCGCGCCCCGGCCGCATCAAGGACATCGTGGACGTCAACATCCCGTATCCGCGCACGCAGGAAACCAAGCTGACTCCGGAATTCAACGAGCTGAAGAACCACATCTGGAGTCAGGTCTATCAGGAGTATCTGGCGGTCAGAAAGTAAAACGTCCCCAAGCGGATCGGCAAATTCCGCTTCAATAAAAACGACAAATTCGGGAGGTAACAACATGAAGAAACTCATCGCTGTGCTGCTGGCGCTGTCCTGCATGCTCATCGGGGCTGCGGCTGTCGCCGAGACCCTGAACATCGCCTACATGCCCAACTACGGCAGCCTCTGGTCTGTGGAGACCGCGATCAACAAGGGCTACTTTGAGGAAGAGGGTCTGACCATCAACCTCGTCGAGTTCGCCGACGGCCCGACCATCATCGCGGCCATGGAAAGCGGCTCCATCGACATGGGCTACATCGGTCAGGGCGCGCACAAGCTGTGCATCAACGGCCGCGCTTCCATCTTCGCGCTGAGCCATATCTCCAACGGCGACGCGCTCATCGGCGGCAAGGGCATTACCACGGTGGAAGACCTGAAGGGCAAGGTTGTGGCCTACTCCTCCGGCACGTCCTCCGAGGACATCCTCAAGAACTCCCTCGACAAGGCCGGCATGACCATGGACGACATCAAGGCGATGGACATGGACGCTTCCGCCATCGTGACCGCGATGCTCTCCGGCGGCGTGGACGCCTGCGCGACCTGGAGCCCGAACAGCCTCAAGATCCTTGAGGAGATGCCGGATGCGGCCAAGCTGACCGATAACATGACCTTCAGCGACACCACTGTTTCTCTGGCGAGCTGGATCTGCATGCCGAAGTACGGCGAGGAGAACCACGACCTGCTGGTTCGCTTCACCCGTGCGCTGTTCAAGGGCATGGACTACAGCGCGAACGAGCACTACGACGAGGTCAGCGAGTGGGTTTCCAAGCAGACCGCGACCGATTATGAGTCCGTTTACAACCAGCGCGGCGACGCGCAGTGGCTGACCGGCAAGGAAGTGGCGCAGGGCGCTGCCGACGGCACCGTTGCCAAGTACTACGAGCTCCAGCGCGACAACTTCGTGAAGGCTGGCGCGGTGGAGAAGGATCCGGCGCCGGACGTTTCCGAGTACGTGCTCTTCGACGTGATGATCGAGGCCGGCAAGTAATTCCGGGAAGCGAAAACAAAACTGAAAGCCTGGCATTAGGCCACCCTTCTGCGGGTTGGCCTAATGCCTTTTGGTACGTAGAGGGCATTAAACCGGCCGCGCGCGGGATTCGGCCAAACAGGGCGCGGGCGCGCGCGTTCAAAGAGGATTTCCGCAAAAAAAGGCGAACATTATCAGACAGAAGAAATCGGAGGCGGATCATTCCATGCTGTTTGTGCTCATCGTGCTGCTGCTTGTCGCGTCCGTTTTTGTGCTGCTGATGAAGAAGAACCGGGAATCGCTGTGCCTGCTGGGCATGTGCTGCAGCCTGATGGTGCAGTTTTCCGGCATCCTGATTTTCATTGCCAAAAAGGGCGGATATTCCAGAAGCATCATCAATTTTCTCTTTTTTTCGCAGGCGCTGAGAAATAAGCTGCAATACCTGTTTGTCACGCTGGACGCGCTGGGCTACATCATCGCGGTGGGGCGCTATCTGTTCCCGCTGTTTTTGCTGGAAAGCGCGCTGCAATACTCGATGATCGGCTGGATCAGGCGGCACCCCGATATCCAGAAATGGATCTGCGTGCTGCCCGCGGCGACGCTGGCGGTGTATTTCCCGCCGGTGTTCCGCTTCATTGTGAACCGGTGGCCGGTCATGCACTCCGTGCTGGTCGAGGGCTCGTACTGGTGGATCACCGCGTATGTGGCGGTCGCGCTGGTGCTGATGATTCAGGAGCTTTTCGCCATCACGATGCGCTTTTGCCGAAAGCAGTTCGTGGGCATTGTCGGCTGCCATCTGGCGCTCAGCGGGCTGTATCTGCTCTACTGCGGGCAGGACCCCGCGCAGGTCTATCAGTTTTACAGCTACGACTATATCTGGAACAAGGGCATCGGCTATCTGCAATACGCGCCGACAATCGCGGGGTATGTGACCATCGTGGTCGTCAACGTCATCTGCGGCGTGCTCGGCACGATCAGCCTGCTGCACTACACGCAGGATTCGTTCCTCAGCGATCAGGAGGAGATGGCGCTGGAGCGCAAGTTCGACATCGCGCGAACGGGCGCGTCCGTGTTCGTCCATTCCATCAAAAACCAGCTTCTGGCCAACCGCATCCTCGAAAAGCGCATCTCGCAGGAGCTGGACAAGCCGGAGCCCGACCTGAGCCGCGTCCGCGCCTGCGTGAAGCAGCTTCAGGAGAGCAACGAAATGCTCATTTCGCGCAGCGAGGAGCTGTATCGCACGGTCAAAAACAAGTCCGTGACGCTGGTGCCGACGACGCTGGGGCAGATTCGGGAGACAACGCTGGAGCGATTCAAGCGCAAATACCCGGACGCGCTGCTGGAATGTCGGTTAAACGAGAGCGAGACGGTGCTGGCGGACGGCAACTACCTGAGCGAGGCGCTGTATAACCTGCTGACCAACGCATGGGAAGCGAACGTGGACGCGGGGCACGGGGACAGGCCGATCCGGCTGTCGAGCAGCCGGGAGCGGCTGTACGTCGTGCTGGAGGTTCGCGACGAGGGATGCGGCATGACCAAGGCCGAGCAGAAAAAGATTTTCGAACCGTTTTATTCATCCAAAAACAGCAACACGAGCTGGGGCATGGGGCTTTATCACGTGCGCACGATTGTGCGGGCGCATGTGGGCAGTCTGCGGGTGGAGAGCAAGCCGGGGCGGGGAACATCCTTCTTCGTGCTTCTGCCCAAATATGTGCAGGACAGGTGATGAAATGATGAAGATACTGATTGCGGATGATTTCGAGCTGCTTCGGGAGGACCTTTGCGACACCCTCGGCGCGCAGGCGGACATGGAGGTGGTCGGCGCGGCGCAGAGCGGCGCGCAGGTCGAAGAGATGGCCGCGCGGCTTGACTTTGACGTGCTGCTCATCGACATCGAGATGGAGAACACGACGGCGGGGATTCGCGCTGCGGAAAACATTCTGGCCGAGAAGCCGGACACCATCGTGATTTTCCTGACCGCGCACGAGACGGAGAACATGATTCTCATGTCCATGGGCGCGGGGGCGGTGGATTACGTCGTCAAGGGCTGCGCGGAGGAGGAGCTGCTCGAACACATCCGCAAGGCCTACGAGGGCGAGCCGATGCTCGACGCGCGGGTGCAGCATATGGTGCTCAAGGAATATTCCCGCCTGCGCCGCTCGGAAAAGAGCCTGCTGTTTTTCATCAACAACGTGTCCCAGCTGACCCCGGCGGAGCGGAGCCTTGTGCGCTATCTGCTCGACGGGATGAAGGTCAAGGATATCGCGGCGGCGCGGTGCGTCGAGGTGGTGACGGTCAAAACCCAGATCAAGGGGCTGCTGCGCAAATTCGGCTGCACGAGAACCAAGGAAATTGTTGAAATGATACACGAACTGGGCGTAGAGCATTTGTTTTAACCGTAAACGAGCAAAACCGAAATTTTGCACAAATTCCGATAACGGGCGCGCGATGCGCGCCCCTACAACGTTGCGGAAAAACGCAGCCGCGCATTGTGCCGCGTACCCGGCGCGCATTGCGCGCCCGCGTTTTGTACAGAATTTGCTTTTTGCTCAAATAATTCAAACATCTCAAACATCTTAAACATATTGAAAAAACATCAAGGAGGAGCATGATGAACATGAATTATTATCAGATTTCCGCGGAAGAGCTGGGCAAAAACGCGAAGGTGCCGCTGCTCAAGCTGGGCGATTCCGGCGAGGTGTTTTATGAAATCGCGCTGGAAATGGTAAACGAGATCGAAAAGAACAACGCTGTCGGCCGCCGCACGGTGTTCATCTGCCCGGTCGGTCCGGTGGGGCAATATCCGATTTTCGTGCGGCTGGTCAACGAGCGCAGGCTGAGCCTGAAAAATTGCTGGTTCATCAACATGGACGAGTATCTGACCGACGACGGAGAATGGATTGACGAAAGCAGCGCGCTCTCCTTCCACGGCTTTATGAACCGCACGGTTTACAGCAGGATCGACCCGGAGCTGGTGATGCCGGAGAATCAGCGCATCTTCCCAGACCCGCACGACCCGGATCACATCGCCAAGGTGATCGACGAGCTGGGCGGCGTGGATATCGCGTTCGGCGGCATCGGCATCAACGGCCATCTGGCGTTCAACGAATCGCAGGACGAGCTGACGCCGGAGGAATTTGCGGCGCTGCACACGCGCGTGCTGGCGATCAGCCGCGAGACGCGCACCGCCAACGCCATCGGCGATTTGAACGGCGCGATTGACGCGATGCCCAAGAAGGCCGTGACCATCGGCATGGCGGAGATTCTGGGCGCGAAGAAGATTCGTCTGGGCGTTTTCCGCGATTGGCACCGCTCGGTGGTGCGTCAGGCGGCCTACGGCGAGGTGAGCGCGCACTTCCCGGCGACGCTGATTCAGCGCCATCCGGACGCGATGATTATTGTGAACGCGAACGCTGCGAAGCAGCCGTTTTAAGAGGGGAGAACGTCTCCATGGATAAGCTCCTGATTCAAAATGCGCGCGTTTATCAGAACGGGCAGTTCGTGCGCGCCGACGTGCTTTGCGGGGACGCGCTGATTGCGAAGATCGGCGAAAACCTGACCGATGAGGAAGCGCGCGTCATTCAGGCGGACGGCCTGCGCCTTGTGCCGGGGTTCATCGACGTGCACACGCATGGCGCGGCGGGCGTGGACGTGAACGCGGCGGACGAGGCGGGACTGCGCAAAATTGCGGCGTTCTTCGCGACGCAGGGCGTGACGGCGTTCAACGCGAGCGTGTTGACCGATACGCCGGAGACCACCGAAAGATGCCTCGGCGCGATTGCCAATGTGATGAGCGACCGGGGCATGGGCGCGCAGCTCCTGGGCGCGCATCTGGAAGGGCCGTTCCTCGCGAAGGAATACAAGGGCGCCATGCCGGAAGCGCTGCTGCGCGAGGGCGACGAGAATCTGCTGCGCGCGTATCAGAACCGGTTTCCGGGCGTGATCCGCTACATCACCGTGTCGCCGGAGGTGCCCGGCGTGGTGGACATGATCGGCAAAATCAGCCAAGACGTGACGGTGGCCATCGGCCATTCCGGCGCGGATTACGACACGAGCATGGAGGCCATCCGCCGCGGGGCGCGGTGCGTCACGCACACCTTCAACGCGATGCGCCTGTTCCACCAGCATCAGCCCGCCATCATGGGCGCGGCGCTGGAAAGCGACTGCTGGTGCGAGGCCATCTGCGACGGGCGGCATCTGCATCCCGGCACGGTGCGCATGCTGCTCAAGTGCAAGGGCTGGGATCGGGTCATCGCCATCACGGACAGCATCATGGCGGCGGGGCTGCCGGACGGCAACTACAAGCTCGGCGTGAACGACGTGGTCGTCCGGGATGGGGACGCGGTGCTTGCTTCGAACGGCGTTCGCGCGGGCAGCACGCTGACGCTCGCGCAGGCGCTCAGGAACATCGTGGCCTTCACCGATCATCCTGTGCAGGACGTGATCCCGCTGATGACCGCCAACCCGGCGAAGGCGCTGCGGATGGACGACCGAAAGGGCAGCATCGAGGTCGGCAAGGACGCGGACATGGTGCTGCTCGACGATGCGCTGAACGTCGTGACGACCGTGGGGCTCGGGCGCGTGATCTATACCGCCTAAAAGGGATGGCGCAATTTCATACTCGCGCGAACCGGTGAATTTTGCTATAATTACACGGTAAACGTGGACGGTTTTTGAACAAAGAAAACGGATTTTGATGAGGGATTCGTTTTCGCAACCCAATTTTTTGATGAGGTGAACGATATGCTCGTACCGATGAGAGCGATTCTGGCGGCGGCCGACAAATACCGCTATGGCCAGGGCGCGTTTAACATGAACAGCGTGGGGCAGATTGAGGCGGCGGTTCGAATCCACGAGCTGCTCCATTCCGGCGCGATTTTGCAGGGCGCGGAGGCTTCCAACGCCTTTATGGGCGGCGAACTGGACTTCATGCACGGCACGCTCGAGGCCAAGAAGGTCGGCGCAAAGCGCATCGGCGACGCGGTGAAGAAATACGGCGCGGACAGCCCGGTGCCGATTGCGCTGCATCTGGATCACGGCAAGAGCATCGAGAGCGTCAAGGCCTGCATCGACGGCGGCTACACCTCCGTGATGATCGACGGCAGCAGCCTGCCCTACGAGCAGAACGTTGAATTGACCCGCGAGGTCGTCAAGCTGGCGCATCCCTACGGCGTGAGCGTCGAGGGCGAGCTGGGCGTGCTGGCGGGCGTGGAGGATCACGTGTTCTCCGCGACGAGCACCTACACCAACCCGATGCAGGCGGTCGATTTCTTCAAGAAGACCGGCTGCGACGCGCTGGCCATCAGCTACGGCACCTGCCACGGCGCGAACAAGGGCAAGGACACGAAGATCCGCCGCGAAATCGCGATTGCGACGAAGGAGTGCATGCTGCACGAGGGCATCGAGGGCTATCTGGTCAGCCACGGCTCTTCCACCGTGCCGCAGGAATACGTTCAGGGCATCAACGCGCTGGGCGGCCAGCTCGAAAACGCCTTCGGCATCGACGTGGCGCAGCTTGTGGATGTGGCGCACTGCGGCATCAACAAGATCAACGTGGATACGGATATCCGTCTGGCCTGCACGCGCAACCTGCTGGAGCTGTTTGAAAACGAGCCGGAGCTGCGCGAGAGCGCTTCCATCGGCCGGCTCTACAAGGATTTGAAGAAGAACCCGAAGAACTTTGACCCGCGCAACTACGTCGCTTCCATCATGGACACGATCACCCTCGGCACGGTGCCGGACGCGCACGTGCAGAAGGTCGTGGACTGCATGAAGGACGGCGTGACGGAATCCATCGCGCCGCTGCTGGTGCAGTTTGGCAGCTACCGCAAGAGCCACCTGATCGAGGTCGTGACCTGCGAGCAGATGGCCGAGCGCTATAAGAAGGCGGGCATTTGATATGAAGCATATTTTTCTGAACCTCAAGCGGTTCGACATCAGCCCGGAGAAGGGCGGCGTGAACCGCCTCGCCCCGATGAAGGACTGGGGCAGGACGATTGTTTCCGGCACGCAGGACGCGCTGACGGCGTATGACCCCGCCGAGGTCGAGTTTGTCATGTACATGCCGGAGGCGCACCTGCTGGGCGCGGCCGCGGCGAAGACGGAAAACAGCCCGGTGCAGCTCGGCTGTCAGGGCGTTTATCGCGCGGATACGGCGGTGGGCGGCAACTTTGGCGCGTTCACGACGAACCGCCCGGCGAACGCCGCGGCGCAGATGGGCTGCGCGAGCACGCTGATCGGCCACTGCGAGGAGCGCAACGACAAGATGGGGATTCTGGCCGAGGCGGGCGTGACGGGTCAGGCGGCGGCGCAGGCCGTCAGCCGCATCCTCAACCAGGAGGTCAAGTGCGCGCAGGCGGCCGGGCTGACGGTGCTCTACTGCATCGGCGAAAAGAGCGAGGAGCAGGCGGATTGGGAGAATGTGCTCGGCGCGCAGCTCGACATCGGCCTTGACGGCGTGGACAAGCGCAGGGTCGTGATCGCCTACGAGCCGATTTGGTCGATTGGACCGGGCAAGACCCCGGCGGACAAGCCCTACATCACCAAGATCGCGCGCTTTGTGAAGGCGCGCACGGGCGGGCTGGACGTGGTATACGGCGGCGGCCTCAAGCAGGACAACGCGGCCATGCTGGCCTCGATTGACGAGATCGACGGCGGTCTGATCGCGCTGACGCGCTTCAGCGGCGAGATTGGCTTCTACCCCGACGAGTACCTCGACATCATCCGCCGGTATCTGGGCAAATGAGAAGCGATGAGGGCTCTGCCCTCAAACGCCCACAAGGGAACTGAGTTCCCTTGACCTTCCCCTTCATTTATCGCGCTGCGATAAATGGATGTAAAGATGATTCAAACCACCGCGAATCGAAGAAGGGAGTCTGGGCAGCAGCCCAGCGTAAAGGAGAAGAAAGATGAAGCTCGATTTTGAATATGGGCAGGGCCTGATGAGCGCCAATCTGCCGGACAACACCGATATCTTCGTGCCGGGCGAGACCGTGCCCGACCCCGAGTGCCTGCCGCAGGATTGGGATACCCTGTATGGCGAGACGCTCAAGAGCATCCGCAACCCGATTGGCATGAAGCCGCTGCGCGAGCTGGCGCACAAGGGCAGCACCGTCGTCATCATCATCCCGGATATCGTCAAGGGCGGCAACCAGCCGACCAGCCACCGCAAGGTCGCCATCCGTGCCTGCATCGACGAGCTGTATTCCGTCGGCGTGGAGAAGAAGGACATCCTGCTGCTGTTCTCCAACGGCCTGCATCCGCGCACCAGCGTGCCGGAGATGAAGACCATCCTCGGCGACGAGCTGTTTGGCGAATTCTATTATTCCGGCCAGATCACCAGCCACGACAGCGAGGATTACGAGCACCTCGTCGATCTGGGCTATACCGATCACGGCGACCACGTCATTATGAACAAGTACGTCTACGATGCGGACGTGGCGATTCTCATCGGCCATACGCAGGGCAACCCCTACGGCGGCTACTCCGGCGGCTACAAGCACTGCGCTACGGGCATTTCCCACTGGCGCTCCATCTCCGCGCACCACGTGCCGCAGGTCATGCATCGCGCGGACTTCGTGCCCGTCTCCACCCACAGCGAGATGCGCAACAAGTTCGACCAGCAGGGCATGTTCATGGAAGAGAAGATGGGCAAGAAGTTCTTCTGCTGCGACGCGGTGCTGGACAGCAAGAGCCGCCAGATCGCCATCTTCTCCGGCTACGCGAAGGAGATGCAGCCCATTTCCTGGGAAGTTGCGGATAAGCGCACCTACGTCCACTGGGCGAAAAAGAAATACGACGTGGTGGTTTTCGGCATGCCGACGAACTTCCACTACGGCAACGGCATGGGCACCAACCCGATTCAGATGATGCAGGCGCTCTCCGCGCAGGTCATCCGTCACAAGCGCATCCTCTCCGACCGCTGCGTGTTCATCGTGTCCAGCATCTGCGACGGCTATTTCCACGACGAGCGCTGGCCGTACCTGCGCGAGCTGTACGACATGTTCCAGCACGACTACATGCAGACCCTGCCGGACATGAACCGCTACGGCGAGTATTTCGCGACGAACGAGGAATACATCCGCAAGTATCGCTTCGCCAATGCGTTCCACCCGTTCCACGGCTTCTCGATGATGTCCTGCGGCCACATCGCGGAGATGAACACCAGCGCCATCTACATCGTCGGCGCGCGCGAGCCGGGCATCGCCCGCGGCATGGGGCTCAAGACCCGCGCGACGTTTGAAGAGGCGCTCGAAGACGCGAAGAAGAAGATCGTCGGACCGAACCCGAACATCCTCGCCCTGCCGCGCGCGTTCACGACGACGGCGGTGCACCTGTGCATGAAAGACCCGAGCCAGAACAGCCATAGCCGCGACGGCATTGTACATCCCTGCGGCGGCTGCTGAGACGCCCTCGGAGATATGAAAAAATCCGAACCCCCTTCCGAAATAAACGGAAGCCGGGTTCGGATTTTTGGCGTTTGGTGCGGATAGCGGGGGTCGAACCCGCACGCCGTGAGGCAGGGGATTTTAAGTCCCCGGTGTCTGCCATTCCACCATATCCGCGTAAACTACATTATATCGGTTTCTGGATTTATTGTCAAGCGCTTGAAAATTTGATACAATAGGCGGCAGAAAAGCAAAGGCGGCGAGAGAGATGCGAAAAAAAGCGGTGGAGCTTCCCGGCGTGACGCTGGGCGAGGGGATGCCCAAGGTTTGCGTGCCGGTGATGGGGGCGGACGCGCGGGCGCTCAGGGCGGCAACGGACGCGGCGCGGGTGCAGGCGGATTTGATCGAGCTGCGGCTAGACAGCGTTTCTCCCGAGATGGACGCGGCGTGTTTGCGGGCAGCCTGCCGAACCGTTCGCGAGGCGGCGCAGGGAACGGCGATTTTGGCGACGATGCGCACGGCACGCGACGGCGGCGCGGGCGACGCGGACGCGGCGCGCTACGAGGCGCTGCTGGTCATGCTGGCGCGGGAGCGGCTTTGCGACGCGCTGGATGTGGAGCTGAGCATCGGCGAGGCGGCGTTTTCGCGGATTGCGCGGGCGGCGCACGAGGCGGGCATGCCGGTGATCGGCTCCTGCCACGACTTTGAGAAAACGCCGGACGCGGAAGAAATGGCCGCGCGGCTTTGCCGAATGGCGGCGCTGGGCGCGGACATATGCAAGATTGCGGTTATGCCGAGAAAGCGGCGGGACGTTGTCGCGCTGACTGCGGCCTGCGCGCAGGCGGACGACGCGCTGACACAGCCGATCATCGCGATTTCGATGGGGGAGATGGGCATGTCCACGCGAATCTGCGCGGAGGCAATGGGGAGCTGCCTGAGCTTCGGCACGGCGGGCGCGGCGAGCGCGCCGGGGCAGATGGAGGCCGGGGCGCTCCGGGAGGCGCTCGCGCTGGTTCACAGGGCGCTGGCGCGCGAGGCGCAGGAATTCTGAACAAATTGATTTTTTAAGTAATTTGGATGAAAAACAGGCCGAAAAGCGGACGAAAACGAAAGAATAAAAAGAAGATGAAAAAATATCAGAACATTCTTTACAAATTTTGATGTGTCGTTTATAATGAATTTAACAAAGGGGCGTTGCCCGATATAAGGAGGATATCTCATGAAGAAGTTTGCGACCCTGATGCTGACGCTCGTGATGCTGATTTCCTGCGCGGCCATCGGTATGGCCGAGGATATCACGCTGGACGTCATCATCTGCCAGTACGGCACCCAGACGAACGACTGGTTTACCGGCACCGGCATGAACGGCACCAGCTTCGTCAAGAAATTCGAAGAAGCGAACCCCGGCATCAAGCTGAATCTGGAGGTCGTCTCTTGGAACGACGTATACACCGTGGTTTCCACGCGCATCAGCAACAACAATGCGCCGGACATCCTCAATCTGGACTCCTTCGCGGATTACGCCAACGAGGGTCTGCTCCTGCCGGTCAAGGATTATTGCCCGGAAGAGCTGTTTAACGACTTCTTCCCGTCCTTCATCGCGCAGTCTGTGATTGACGATACCGTGTGGGCCGTTCCGGATCTGGCTTCCGCCCGCGCGCTGTATTACAACGTGGATCTGCTCGAAGCGGCCGGCGTCGAAGTGCCGACGACTTGGGCGGAGCTGGAAGACGTCTGCCAGGCGCTGGTTGACTTCTACGGCGGCGACGTGTATCCATGGGGCATCGACATGACCACGGACGAAGGCCAGGCGGCGTTCGCTTACTACGCTTGGGGCAACGGCGGCGGCTTCGTTGACGACGAGGGCAACTGGACGATCAACTCCCCGGAGAACATCGAGGCGGTCGAGTTCGCGGTGAACCTCTACAAGAAGGGCTACACCAACCCGAACCCGGCGACCCAGACCCGTTACGACCTGCAGGATATGTTCGGCGCGGGTAAGCTGGCGATGGTCATCGCCCCGAACTCCCTGCCGACCTATATCGCCACGAAGGGCTACACCGACGTGAACTACGCGGTTGCCGACATCCCGCACAACGAGGGCAAGACCTCCAGCTCCGTCGGCGTCATGGACCGCATCATGGCGTTCAAGGACGACAGCGCGCCGGATCAGGCCGCCCGCAACGAGGCCATCGGCAAGTTCCTGACGTTCTTCTACGATCCGGAGAACTACGTGGGCTGGGTCAGCATGGAAGACTTCCTGCCGGCCGTGAACTCCGCTGTGGCGGCGCTGGTTGAGGCGAACCCGTCCTTTGAGGCGTGGCTGAAGGTGCTGGACGGCTGCAAGTTCTACCCGACCGCGAAGACCGAATGGATCGACGTGAAGCAGGGCGCGGCGGCTGTTGAGCAGAGCGCGCTGACCGGCGGCGACGTCAAGACGCTGCTCGACGAGCTTCAGGCGAAGGTCACCAAGTAAAAAATCGGCAGCCCGGATGGCTGCAAACCGATCAAGGCAAACCGATGAGGGAAGGGGGTTGGAAAATCCGACCCCCTTCTTTTCGGCCTTGATGCGCGTGCCGCCGCGGTCGTTTTTCAATCAATTTGCGCGTCGTTGAACGCCTTTCGTCCGCTTTTCCGACAGCCTCCTTTTTTCGGGGCGGCGGAAGGCGTTATCCGACATAAGGAGGTAAGAGAATTGAATTCCATTCTCGTGCGTCACAAATGGGAACCATACGTCTGGCTGCTGCCGAGCATCCTGCTGATGACGATTTTCGTCGTCTTCCCGATCGGCATTGTCTTCAAGCTCGCTTTCAGCGAGATCTCCAAGGCGGGCATCGTCGGCGGCTTCATCGGCTTTGGCAACTTCAAGGCGGCCGTTTCCGCGCCGGTGTTCGGCACGGTGATGCTCAACACGGCGGTGTGGGTGGTTTCGGTCGTCGGCCTGTCCACGCTGCTGGGCTTTATCGTCGCCATGACGCTCAACCAGAAGTTCCACGGCCGCAAGCTGGCGCGTTCGGTCGTCGTCTTCCCGTGGGCGACCTCGCTGGTCATTCAGGCCTCCGTGTGGAATTACATCATCAAGTATGAATACGGCAATCTGAACAACGTGCTGCTCAACCTGGGCATCATTCAGGATGCGATCAACTGGCGCGCGACGTATCAGATTGAGTTCGCGTGGGAGTGCGGCGTGGGCATTTTCGTCACCATCCCGTTCGTTACCTTCTGCGTGCTTTCCGGGCTGCAATCCATCGACGCATCGTATTACGAGGCGGCGACGGTGGACGGCGCGTCCTGGTGGCAGAAGCTGACGAACATCACCATCCCGCTGGTGCGCCCGTCGCTGACGGTCAGCACGGTGCTCAACGTGATCTACGTGTTCAACTCCTTCCCGATCATCTACACCATCACCAAGGGCGCGCCGGCCAACAAGACCGACACGCTCATCACCTATCTGTATATGCTCGCGTTCTATGACCAGAAGAAGGGACCGGCAACGGCGCTTTCCGTCGTCGGCTTCCTGATTCTGTGCGCGGTGGCGGGTCTGTACATGATGATCTCGCTGCGGAAGGAGGATCAGGCGTGATGAAAAGGAAGAACAAGAGCACGCTGCTCGTCTGCATCAACTGCATGATCATCACGCTGGCCATCCTGCTGCTGCCGCTGGCGTTCTTTGAAACGAGCATCTATGTCAAGCGCAGCGCGAACACGTTCGTCGGCGACGAGAAATACGTCGAGGCGCGCGCGGAGGTCGAGGCCGTCGCGGCGCAGCACGAGGGCGCGGTGATCGAGGAGAGCGTGACCGAGCGCGTCAACTCCAAGGGCGTCACCACGTCGATGGTCACCTTCACGGTGAAGGAAACCGTCCGCCGCAACGGGCTGGATTTCCTGCTGCATGGCGTCGGCCACAGCGAGGGCATGTCGGGCGTCGGCCCGGCGAACGTGATGCGCCTGCTGCTCGGCTCGATGGCGGTTTCGCTGGTGCTGCTGCTGTGCGCGAGCTACAAGACGCTGGAACTGCCGCGCACGGATCTGCCCAAGACGGCCAAACGGCTGTATACGGCCGCCGGCGTGTTTGCGTTGATCGCGTGGTTCTGCGTACCGGCGTTCGTGCGGGCGATGAACTACACGTTCGCCCGGCAGGTGGATCTGCTGGTCGGCGGGCACATCCAGAACGACGCGCTGCTGGCGCAGCTCAACGCCTTCCTCTACGGCGGGCAGGCGGGCGACGGCCTGATGGAGATGCTTCGCGGGCTGACGGTGAAAACCAACTGGGCGATCTGGGTGGCGTTTGCGGCGCTGTTCCTGCTGCTGTGCGCGATCACCTGCCTGCGCTGCGGCGAGCTGAAAAAGACGCTGGCGCGCGGCGGGCTGTATCTGTTCGTGATTGCGCTGTGCATCTTCATCCTCTATCCGTTCTACGTGATGCTCATTACCGGCTTCCGCAGCAACGCGGAGACGACGGATATGTACTTCCTGCACATGATGCCGACGAAGTGGATTTGGAGCAACCTCAAGGATATCTGCGACCGCGGTGTTCTGCGCTTCCTGCTCAATTCCATCATGCTCTCCACCGGCGCGACGGCCATCGCGATGCTCTGCGGCATTCCGGCGGCCTACGCGATGGCGCGCATGCATTTCAAGGGGCGTAACCTGTTCCTCGGCTTCGTCATTATGAGCCAGATGTTCTCCCCGGTGGTGCTGCTGGTCGGCATTTCCCAACTGATGAACGCGCTGCACCTCAACGATACGATCCTGGGTCTGATGCTGATTAACGCGGCCTTCAACCAGGCGTTCGCCATCTGGCTGCTGCGCGGCACATTCGTTTCGATCTCCCCGGAGATGGAGCAGGCCGCCTGCATCGACGGCTGCAACACGGTCGGCGCGCTTTGGAACATCCTGCTGCCGATGGCCGCGCCGGGCATTGTGACGACGCTGATCTTCGTGTTCATCAACTCGTGGAACGAATACACGATCTCCACCGTGCTCATTTCCACCCCGACGAACAAGCCGATCACCGTGGGCATCACCCAGTTCAGCTCGTTTAACATGATCGAGTGGCAATACCTCTTCGCGGCGGCGCTGCTGGCGACCATCCCGGTCATCATTCTGTTCATGTGCATTGAAAAGCACCTCGCCGAGGGTCTGACCTCCGGCGGCGTGAAGGGTTAAGACAGAGAGGGCGACAACATGAATCCACATATCGAGAACGTCGTGATGCAGTTTGATCTTCCGGACGGCGCGTGGACGGCGGAGCCTTACGGCAACGGCCACATCAACGAGACGTATCTGGTCACGACGGGGGAGAAGCGCTTTATTCTCCAGCGCGTCAACGGCTCTGTCTTTCCCAAGCCGGAGGACGTGATGGACAACATCGAGCGCGTGACCGCGTTCCTCAAGGCGCAGATTGAGCGGGAGGGCGGCGATCCGGCGCGCGAGACGCTGACCCTTGTGAAGACGCATCAGGGAGAATGCTTCACCTACGACCGGGAGGGCGGCCTGTGGCGGATGTATCTGTTCGTTGAGGACACGGTATCCTGCGATCTGCCGGACACGCCCGCGCTGTTCGAGCTTTCCGGCGAGGCGTTCGGCAAATTCCAGCGGCAGATGGGCGGCTTTCCGGCGGATTCGCTGCATGAGACGATCCACGATTTCCACAACACCCCGGCGCGCTACCGCCAGCTCGAAGACGCGATTGCGCGCAACGAGGCCGGCCGGCTGGGCAGCGTGACGGCGGAAATCGAGTTTTGCAGGCAGTACGAGCGGGAGGTGCACGCGCTGCTGGACGCGATGGAGGCGGGCGAAATCCCCCTGCGCGTCACCCACAACGACACCAAGCTCAACAACGTGCTGCTGGATCGCCAAACCGGGCGCGGCGTGTGCGTGATTGATCTGGACACGGTGATGCCGGGGCTGGCGGCGTATGACTTCGGTGATTCCATCCGCTTCGGCGCGAGCACCGCGGCCGAGGACGAGCCGGATCTGAGCCGCGTGCAATTCTCCCTGCCGATGTTCGAGGCGTTCACCCGCGGCTTTTTGAAGGAGGCCGGGCAGACGCTCGGCGCGCGCGAAATCGAGCTGCTGCCGATGGGCGCGAAGCTGATGACGCTGGAATGCGGCATGCGCTTTCTGGCGGATTACCTGAACGGGGACAAATATTTCCGCGTTCACCGCGAGGGGCACAATCTCGACCGCGCGCGCACGCAGTTCAAGCTGGTGCGCTGCATGGAGGAAAGCTGGGCGCAGATGGCGGACATTGTGCGCCATTGCGCGCAATAAACGCACAATAGGCATAAATCGGGCGGTGTATTTCCTACATTTTTTAGGAAATACGCCGCTTGTTATTTATGGCGCTGCGCTGAAATGTCGAGTATAATATACTGTATCAAAGTATACATTGGAGGGACACCATGAAAGCAGCGCCCACGGTTCAGCCGCTGCTCACCTTCGGCCAGTGCCTGAAAAACATACTTGGTGCGCGCAAGCTGTCGGCCTCCGCCCTATCCCGGATGATGGAGCAGAAGAGCCGGAACAGCATGTTCCGCATTTTGGATGATACCGGCGGCCCGGCGGTGCAGGCGGCTTTTTTTGAAAGCCTGAAGGCGAGCGACTGCCTGCATTTGACCGAGCAGGAGGAACGCGAGCTGGAAAGAGCGCTGGAGGTCAGCCGCTTCGGCGTGGCGGGCTACATGACCAATCAGGCGATGCACAGGCTGCTCGGCGACGTCGATTTGCAGGCCGCCGCGGACGATTCCCTTCGCGTGGATCGCAGCCGGGACGGCTCGGTGACGACGCTGCGCGAATCCATGGAGCGGCTGGCCGCCGAACAAAAGCGCGTGCATTTCGTCATCACGGGCTGCTGCTACCGCAGGGTGCTTGAGCGCATCGCCGCCGCGTTCGCCGGGTCGGCCTGCGAAATGAGCATCGAGCACTATCTGTATACCGGCGGGGATGAGATCATCGGCTGCGTATCCGCCATTCAGCCGGTGCTCTATCTGCCCGGCTACAAGGGCTACTGCATCGACGAAAACATGTTCAACATCCAGCGGGAGCAGGTCTACCGCTGCAACACGATCACCGCGCACTGCGAGGACGCGCAGGGGCAAAAGCAGGTGCTCATGGCGGTGATGATCGACCCGCAGCGGCTGCTCTCCATCGGCTCTCCGGATGAACGCAACATCGAGATTGTGGAACGGATGATGCGCGAGGACAGGCCGAAGATGCACCCGATCAAGAGAGAATTTCAGACGAGCGGCTCACCGGAGGGCTATCTGGCGTATACAAAGAGTCTCCAGCGGCTGGAGCAGGGGCGCAGCATCTACGACATCAAGCTGGATGTGCCGATCAATTTTGTGGCGCCCGAGGTGCTGGTCGGCCCGGCGCGCGACGGCTTCGCGGCGCACGGGTTCGCGCAGGATGACGCGCTGGAGGAGATGATCGGACAGTTTTACAAGGTGCATCAGAAGCGGTTTGACAACTACTTCCAAAAGCGCCGCCCGACGCATGCCATCTTCTCCCGGCAGGCGATGGAGCAGTTCGCGCAGACCGGGCTGGAAAGCGACCACTTTTTCGCCATCCGTCCGTTCAGCCCGGCGGAGCGCGTTTCGATTCTGACGCATCTCAAGGAGCAGAACGAAACCAATCCGAATTTCTGCCTCTATTTCTTCAAGCCGGGGTATCGTCAGCCGCGCACGGAAATCTGCCTGTACGAGGGCGCGGGCACGATGCTCACCGTGGCCGATACGGATTATGACCTTTCCGGCGCGCACTCGGAGGTGCTGATTACCCAGACCGAGTTCAGCCGGAAATACAAGGCGTTTTTCATTCACGATCTGCTGGAAAGCAAGGTGCTCTCGCCCGCGGAGACGCAGAAGACGTTTGAGGAATTGATCGAAATCGCGAGAAACGCATAAACGCGGGCGGCTTTACGCAGCTTCCTATATAAAAAATCAGCCGCAGGCAAGAAAAACTGCGGCTGATTCGTTTATAATGGAAGAAGACGCCAAACGGAGTGGACGGATATGAACAAAAAGAATCTGGGGCTGATCGCGCTGTTCATCCTGCTGATCGCCGCCGTTGTGCTGCTGACGGCAGGGGAGACGCGCGAGGAGGACGCGCCCCTGCCCGATATCCGCCTGACGGAGATCGTGCCGCACAGCACGCAGATCAACGCCGACGGCTACGCGATGGGATCTATCACGCTGACCAGCTTTGCCGACGCGCCGGCGGATCTGGCGGGCTGGGGGCTGGCCGACCGCGTCTACAAGGTAAAATACGTCTTTGAGCGCGGAACGACGCTCGCCCCCGGCGAGAGCCTGACGGTGTATCTGGCGGGCAAGCACGGGGCGAAGGGCACGCTGCGCTATGCTTCCTTCGGGCTGTCCGCGAAGCACGAGGAGCACGTCTATCTCTATGCCGCCGACGGAAGGACGAGCGACGAAATCGAGCTGCCCGCGCTCGGCACGGACGGCGCAGCCTCCAACAACAACCTGAATATTCTGCAGGATATTTACCTGTTCGGCGTGGTCTACAAGGGCTATTTCCGCGACCCGACCATCATCACCCCGGCTGAGGTGCTCCATGCGGCAACGCGGGCGGGCGCGCTCAGTCAGGGCCGCGACGACAGCGGCCTGCTCGCCGTCGGCATGCGCGCCGACCTGTGTGTGCTGAACACGGATACGCCGCAGTTCACCCCGATGACCAGCGCGGCGTGCAACGTGGTCTATGCCGCGCAGGGCGCGGACATCCGCATGACCATGGTGGACGGCGAAGTCCTCTACCGCGACGGCGAATTCAAGACCATCGACATCGAAAAGGTAAAGGCTGAGGTGCAGCGCCGCACGGACAGCATCCTGAGCCGCCTGTAAGGAGGGACAGACCATGCTGACACATGATGAAGTAAAGCAGTCGGCGGATTTCCTGCGCGGAAAGCTGCCGTTCATCCCGGAGATCGGTATCGTCCTCGGCTCGGGCCTCGGCCCGCTCGCGGAGGAGATCGAGCAGCCGGTCTGCATCCCGTATGGCGATATCCCGCATTTCCGTGTCTCGACCGCGCCCGACCATGCAGGCCGTCTGGTCTGCGGCACGCTCTCGGGCCGCCGCGTTGTCTGCATGCAGGGCCGTCTGCACGGCTACGAGGGCTATGCGCCGGACGAGATCGCCTATCCGGTCTATGTGCTGCGAGAGCTCGGCATTCAGGCGCTCGTCGTCACGAATGCCTCGGGCGGCATCAACACCGGCTTCGAGGTGGGCGATTTCATGCTGATCGAGGATCATATCAACCTGACGGGAAAGAGTCCGCTGACCGGCGCGAATGACGCCTCTCTCGGCACGCGCTTCCCGGACATGACGTTCGCCTACGCACCGGCGCTGCGCGAAAAGGCTCTCACGGCGGCGGAACAGTGCGGCACGGTGCTGCGCCGCGGCGTATACATCGGCGTGAACGGCCCGCAGTTCGAGACCCCGGCGGAGATCCGCGCGTTCCGCACGCTCGGCGCGGATGCGGTCGGCATGTCCACCGTGTTCGAGGTCATCGCGGCGGCGCACTGCGGTCTGCCCGTCCTCGGCATCGCCATGATCACCAATATGGCCGCCGGTGTGCTGAACAAGCCGCTGTCGGGCGCGGAGGTCAATGAGATCGCGGAAAAGCGCGGCGGCGTGTTCCGTGAGTACGTGAAAACGCTCGTCAAGACACTGTAAGCAGGGGAGAACGGGGCGGCAAAGACTGTCGCGAAACTATAGTTTCGCCGACAAGTGTGTTCTGACTTCGCAGAACACGAGTCGTCCGAAAGTTCCCATTCGGAAACTTT
>OLOX01001511.1_pt1 | contig 21830 bp, 31 predicted proteins | sample 1672091 | NCBI WGS metagenome assembly OLOX01 (sample SAMEA3136644, study PRJEB25190) | human gut metagenome | reverse complement strand
CAACCTCGACATCAACAAGTGCTATATCTCCCGCGCGGAGTGGGAGGCCATGGTGGGCGGCTCCAACGGCGATCCCGACTCGCTTATCCACGGCATCGACGAGACGCCTGCAACAGACCTCGCGGCGAAGGTGCTCGCTGGCGAGTTCGGAGACGGCGACGACCGCAAGCACGCGCTGGGCGACCGCTACCAGGAGGTGCAGTCGCTCGTGAACCACATTCTCACGGCATCCGCCGAGGATCTGGCCGCTGAGACCTGGGCGGGCGATTACGGCAACGGCAGCCGCCGCAAGGCTGTTTTGGGGCCGCGCTACGACGAGGTTATGGCGGTCATCAACGGGCAGGCCGAAACCGAGCAGGTGTACGTGGTGCAAAGCGGCGACACCCTTTCCGGAATCGCCTCAAAGTACGGCACGACCTATCAGGATCTCGCCGCCAAGAACGGCATCTCAAACCCGAATCTGATCTATCCCGGCATGCGCCTGGTTGTTTCCTAGGCCGCTCGTGGTATCCTAACGAAGATAATCGTGCCGATTGCGCACACCTCGGTTCGAGGAGATGCGCAAACGGTGCGCCAGCATGTGCCAGCCGCCTTCTCGGGCGGCTTTTTTATTGCCGCAAGGTCTTGCTGACGGCTAGGCCGCAGGGTGATTGGGAATGCCCTGAAGGGGTTCGCGGTCAACTGGTGGGTGAAGGAAGTTTTGCGTGCGCCTCCGGCGCTGTTGGATGGATCGAGCTTTCGCTCAATGCTACGTTTTCGAATGTCATGAGCAATCGCAAGAGATGGGCTTTGACCTATGGGTCTTCGGATGGTATTCGCAGGCGGACGTCAGACATTACTTGCAGCCGTCTGACATGCATCTGACATACGAGCTGACGCACAAAACAAAAAACCAGGGCAAGTTGTGCCCTGGCCTGCGGTTTTCTTGGAGCGGGTGACGGGAATCGAACCCGCGTTAGAAGCTTGGAAGGCTTCAGTTCTACCATTGAACCACACCCGCATATGGTCGGGACGACAGGATTCGAACCTGCGACATCCTGCTCCCAAAGCAGGCGCGCTACCAGACTGCGCCACGTCCCGACGTCCAAACAGTTTGGATAGTATACCAGAACTTCTAGCACGTGCCAGACAATTTCGCTCGAAGTTCACGAAGTGCGTTGCCGCGGTGCGAAACGGCGTTCTTCTCCTCGGGCTTCGCTTCCCCGAGCGAGCGCTCAAATCCGAACACCTCGGGCAGGAACAGCGGGTCGTAGCCGAAGCCGTTTTCACCATGGGCCTCGTTCGCGATGCGGCCCTCTACCGTGCCGCGAGCATCCACTTCGTTGCCGTTCTCGTCCAAAAACACCAGCTGGCACACGAAACGCGCCGTACGGGCCTCGTCAGCAACGTCAGAGAGCGCATCGAGCAGCTTCGCATTGTTCGCCGCATCGTCACACGGCTCGCCCGCATAGCGCGCGGAGTGCACGCCGGGCGCACCGTCGAGCGCATCCACTTCAAGCCCCGAGTCGTCGGCAAGCACCGGCATGCCGCCGCTTGCCTGTTGAGCCGCATGCGCCTTGATGCGCGCGTTGCCCAGAAACGTTTCGGCATCTTCTGCCGGGTCCGAGCTGACGCCCACCTGCTTGAGCGTTTTGAACTCCCAACCCGGGAAATCAAGCGCCTCGGCAATCTCGGTTGCCTTGTGGGCGTTATTGCTGGCGATAAGCACGGTAGTCAAAGCTATTCCTTCCTATGCGGGCAAATCGAGGTGCCTGACGCGCTCGATGGGTTTGCAGAACGCGCGGCTGCCGAAGCTTTGGAACTCCTCGATGTCGTTGCCGGTGGTGTAAAACTCGTACGTTGCCAAGCGCCCTGCCTGCGCGCGCTGGTGATGGCGGTCAAGGATCTCGGACACGTCACGCGCAGCTTCCTTCGCCGACGAGATGAGCGTGACGTCGTGGCCAACCACGCCTCCGATAAGGGCCTTCAGCAGCGGAAAGTGCGTGCAGCCGAGCACAAGCGTGTCGATTTCGCAGCGGCGCAACGGCTCAAGGTAGTCCTTCGCGATTTCCTGGAATGCCGGGCGGATGTAGACCTTCGAGGCAAGCGACGTGTAATTCTCGATGGGGCCTTCCGCCATGCGGATGCCCTGCTCGGCGATCTCGACGAAACGCGGCGTTGCCGTGGAGAACACGGTAATGCCGGCATCGATGTGGCGAATGGCCTTCGTGTAGGCGTCGGATTCCACCGTGGCCTTCGTGGCGATGACACCGACGCGCTTGTTGCGCGTGGCATGGGCCGCGGCGCGGGCGCCGGGCTCCACCACGCCGATGACCGGGATGGGCAGCGTCTGCTGCGCGTGCGCAAGGCCGGCCGCCGTGGCCGTGTTGCAAGCGATGACGATAAGCTTCACACCACGGCCCACCAGCCAGCTTGCGATCTGCTGCACGAAGCCGTCGACCTCAGAGAGGCTGCGCGGGCCGTACGGGCAGCGGGCCGAATCGCCCACGTACACGATGGACTCGTCCGGCAGCACCTTGGCGATCTCACGCGCCACCGTCAGCCCGCCGAAGCCGGAGTCGAACACGCCGATAGGCGCGTTATCGAATGTTTCCTTGGTATCCATGCGCTTCAGTATAGCGTATACGCGCGACTTGTCTGGAATGCGCTCCAGCTGCCATAGTTTCTGCTAACCTGAATCAAAATCGAGTCATTCGACAAAAGGAGCTTTGCATGTCGAAAGAAAAGGAGCATAAGACCAACGCCGTGCGCGAGATGGAGGCGGCGCACGCCGATTTCACGGTTCGCTATTTCGAGTGCCCTGAGGCGCTGTCCGGCGTGGAAGTGGCCGCCACGCTGGGGCAAGACCCCGATTGCGTGTTCAAAACGCTGGTGACGCAGGCGAAATCGGGGCAGCACTACGTGTTCATGGTTCCCGTTGCCTGCGAGCTTGACTTGAAGAAGGCAGCGCAAGCCGCTGGGGAAAAGGCCATCACGATGATCAAATCGCGCGAACTGCTGCCGCTGACCGGCTACATCCACGGCGGGTGCAGCCCCGTGGGCATGAAGAAGCTGTTCCCCACGTTCATAGACGAGACGGCCGAGCTGTACGACCGCATCATGTTCTCCGGCGGGCGCATCGGATGCCAGATAGAGGCCCCGCTGTCGGAGCTGCAGCGCGTAGTACCCGTGAAGTGCGCCGACATCACCGTGGTGTAGCACCGTGCGCCAAAGCGACCGCAACGAAAAGGCGGCTTCGTCCACGCAGGGACGAAGCCGCCTTTGCTTTTCCACATAGGGAAGCTGAAGCCGCAGCGCCTATCGGTGCACAACCACCACATCCGCGAGCTGCACAAGGTCGTACAGCTCGGCAGCCTTGTCGCTTGGCAGATTCACGCACCCGTGGCTGCCATACCCGTTGGCGTAGGCCTCGGGATCTTCGAACGCCGAATCAGGCTGCCACCATGCATCGTGCAGACCAACGGTGTTGCCCACGAACGGCATCCAATACTTCACGACCGTATCCTTGTACGTAACGCCATCGTCTTGCAGCGTGTGCAGCGTTTCGTCGGTTTTCTTCAGGTTGATGACGTACACACCTTCGGGCGTGGACTTCTTCTCATCGGGAATGCCGGTGACCACGCCGCTTTCCCACACCACTTTGCCGGAATCGTCATACATATAGGCGTGCTGCTCGGTAAGGTCAACATCGATGTAACGGTTGCCCCAGTCGCGCCCGCCTACGCCGTTGTATACTTCGCAGCTGCGCACATAGGGCACCTCGACCGTTTCCACCAAGCCGTTGTCTACCCCGTCGGTGACCAGGTTCATCAAGCCATCGTGGTCGATTTCCCAACCGTACGTGCCGCCCGACACCGTGCAAACCTTCCCGTCAACGCGCGTGTACGTGCGCGTCGAGCCCACCGTGTCGCACTGATCGCCCAGCTCATCGACCCACGACGTCATGGCATCGCGGTCAAGCGTGGCGTCAAGGTTCTCGTCGAGCACGATCCACTGCGAGATAAGCGTTGCGTCCACTTCGGCCGCCACCGATTTCGCCATGGTCAGCGTGATGTCGGCGCCGATCATGGTATTCGCCTTGTCGGCCGCCTGCTGCAGGCGCGGGTCGCTTGACAGCACCGTAGGCTGCAGCAAGTCGCTATTCGTAAGTGTAACCTTCGGCGTAAGATCGGCAAGCGCGGCGTCGGCCGCAGCGATGACCTTAGCGGAGTCGATAGCCGTGCCAACCGACTCTTTCGACACCGCGAATTTGCCGAGCTTCTCATCGAAGGAAGCTGCAGCGTCGACCGGCTGTTTCGCCGTTGCGTTAAAGGCGTCGACCGCCTGGGTGACCACTTGCTCTAAGCCGGCATCGTTATAGCTGCTGACCATTGACGCCGTGGCATCGTGCGCGCGCGTGAGTTCAACAGGCCACAGCCATTCGTTCGTTTGCGACAGCGCGTCTTCGACAACCTCGTCGGCATCGAACGCGATGCCAGCATCCTTCGCGGACACCGTCAGCGAGAAACCGTCGCCCTTGATGCTGAGCTCGTAGTCGTTCACCTTGCTGGTAAGCGCGCTTTTCGCCTCGGCGGAAGACATGAGCGAGGTATCAAGGTTGCCGATAACGCTGTTCGGCATGAAATGGCAGCCGAAAAACAGCGCGACGCCGCAATACGCGATGGCAAGCAGCGCTATGACAACGCCGAGCGTGATGCCAAGCACGCGCCCCACCTTCTTCTTGGGACGACCGTTGCCGACAGGCGGCATAGAGACGCCCGAGGCACCGAGATGGCTATACTGAGCCGCGCCGGCACCACGCTGAGCACGCGGCTGCTGCGGCACGAAACCAGACTTGCCATCAGGGAAAATGGGAGGGATGTTTTCAGCGGCCACGTGGCGGCCACGGGATGCTTCGTTTTCGTTCTTCATATCAATCTCTTTGCATAGGATGCACTTGTGTTATTGTACCAACCCTGCTGCGCTCTTGCGACGGATAGAACGACTTATCCGTGAAAACCCACGAGCTTGGCGATAGCCGGCAGCAGTTTTGCGACATCAATGGGCTTCGCGAAGTGCGCGTTCATGCCGGCGTCAAGGCTTGCCTGCACGTCGTCGTGGAACGCGTTTGCCGACATGGCACAGATAGGGACCGTTTTCGCGTCTGGGCGGTTAAGCACGCGGATGGCGCGCGTGGCCTCCAGGCCGTTTTTGCGCGGCATCATGATATCCATGAACACGATATCGAACGTGCCGGGGCTTGAAGCGGCGAAAATGTCGACCGCCTCCTGCCCGTCCCACGCCCGCGTCACGCGTGCGCCCAGGTCAACAAGCAGGCATTCGGCTATCTCCATGTTCATCTCGTTGTCTTCCACCAGCAACACGTTGGCGCCGCGCAGCGAGTCGGGCACGTTGCCGACATCGGAGCGGTCGATGCGGCAGGCCGTGTCGATGGCAAACGACAGCGTCACGCGAAACGTGGTGCCCTGCCCTTTCGCCGACGTCCAGGAGATGGTGCCGCCCATGGCCTCGACGAGCTTCTTCACGATGGACAGGCCCGTGCCGCTGCCTTCGTACACGGTGCGTGCGCCGGGCGCTTCTTGCGCGAACGGCTCGAACATGTGCTGCTGGAACTCCTCGCCCATGCCGATGCCATCGTCGCTGCACGAAAACTCGTATGCTGCCTTCCCCTGCGATGTGCCCTTGAACTGTACCGAAAGCTGCACGGAACCCTTCGGCTTGCCGTATTTCACCGCGTTGCCCACCAGGTTCATAAGAACCTGCCCCACGTGGCGGGGGCTGCCAAGCAAATAGGCGCAGTACTCATCGTCCACGTGCGCGATGCGGCATGTTATGCCCTTCGCGTCGGCCTGTGGCTGGATGACTGCCTTAACCTTGTCGAGCACGTCGTTCAGGTCAAGGCGACGGTGTTCAAGTGCCACTTCGCTGCCTTCAAGCTTCGCCATGTCAAGCACGCTGTCAACAAGCGATGTAAGCGTATCAAGTGAAACGAGCGCCTGTTCGCGGCAATGCTGTTGCAGCGCAGCGTCTTGCGGATGCGCGGCCGCAAGCTGCACATAGCCTTTAGCGCCGTTGATGGGCGTGCGCACGTCGTGGCTGATGCGGCGCAGAAACTCGCTTTTCGCGTTGTTCGCGATCTTCGCGGCGCGCGCCTCTTCCAAGATACGCTCCTGGTAGTCGGCCTCGCGCTTCTTTTCCTGATCGACGTCCTGCAAAAGCGCCAGCACGCGCGCGGGCTGGCCTTCGGCGTCGTAATCGACGACGGTAACCGTCACGCGGCACCAGCGGTTTGCGCCGCCGCGCGTGGCCACGTAGTCGGTGTAGAAGCTTTTGCGCACAGCGCTGGTGTTGTGCTTGCTAAGGTTTTCCCTGATGAACTGGGTCGACATGCGCTTATCAAGCACACGGCGGTACTCGGGAAGCACCATGGTGCCCAAGAACAGCTTCTTCAGCTCCGTGTACTCGCCTTCCTGCGACACGGCGTCTTCCAACCACGGCGCAAGGTAAATGGTTTGGTAGCGGCTTTCGGCCAAATCGACGCGGAACAGCGTGAAGTAGACGGACTCGAGCGATTTCAGCATCTCGACGGTATGCGTAAGATCGCGGTTGGCATCTTCGAGCTTTTCCTGGTTGCGATACAGCGCGCGGGCGCGCACGAAGAAGAACACGAGGCACAGCAGCAGGTACGCCACCGCCACGATGCCGGCCGCGATAAGCGCCACCACGTAGATGGCCGACATAGGATAATACACGTACAACTCATAGCTGGCCGCTTCGCTGCGATAGCCCCAGACCATGCCCATGTCCATGCGGACCGGATGCAGGTGCGCGTCATTGGGAGCCTCCGATATGCCCGAAAGCAGCGTGTCGTCGGCCACGTCAAGGTCGCGCAAGGCATCGTTGCTTGACGCACGAACATGCCCGTCTTCGGCGATGGCGTAGTTGCCACCGTCCTCAAGCTGCAAGCCGGAAAGCAGGCTTTCAAGATCGTCTTCCGTGCCAGTGATCAAGCCGGACGGCTGCTCATAGAAGCCGATGATGAGCCCCGGCGCGTCCTTGCGCGCCACGGCGCACACGTCGTAGAACGCCCCGTCGACCTGCACGCGGTCGGCATACACCTTTTCCGGATAGTCAACGATGTCGGCCACCAAACTGCCCAGCAATGTTTCGGCCCAGCTTGCATCGCGGAACTGGCGCGTGTAGCCCGAAGCCTGCAACTGCATGTCGCCGCCGATGACCGAGATGCCCGTCAGATTCAGATCGCCTACCTGCTGCTCCAGGAACGCGTCGTTGACCGAATCGGGGTTCGATGCAAGGTAAGAGCTGAGCTGCTGCATCTCGTTCGTAAGGTGGAACAGGCTTTTCGTGCGGTCGGCCGCCATGAGCTTCTCGTAGCTGCCGCATTGCTGCTGCAGCGTGGCGGTAACGTCGCCGGCAAGCGACGACACGACGCCGATGCGCGCCATGCATGCCACGACAAACACGATGGCGATAAGCGCGAGGCCGGCCACAACGGCGCGGCGCACGCTGGTATCCCACGCGCGCAGGGTATTGGGGTTCATGGTTTGCTTCTTATTCATGCTCCACCCCGGAAAGCGCTTTCTGGGGATCAAGGCCGTAAGACTGAACGATGGCGGCCGTGGTGCCGTCAAGCCTCATCTGATGCAGGGCGTCCCCAAGCGCCGAACGAACCGTCGTGGAGCTGTTCTGCGGAAACGCGACGCCAAGCGCGGCGCGCAAAAGCTCGTCGTCAAGGAAGCGGTAATCGACGCCCGTGCTTTGCAGGTACCACGCCAGCGTTGCCGCGTGGCCGGCAAGCGCGTCGACGAACTTGTTGCGCAGCGCCGCCGTCATTTCGCTGACATCGGACAAGCAGTAGACGTTTTTCACGGCCGGAACGCCGGCGCGTTCAAGGAAGATGGACTCGGGCTTCGTGGAGGTCTTCACGGCAACGCGCGTGCCCGCCAAGTCGACAAATGACTGGATGGGGCTGTCGTTGAGCACGGCAACAACCTGACGGCTGTACAGATACGGGCCAACCCAGGCATAGCTATCTTCGCGATCGTTCATGGAATAGCAGCTCCACAGGCAATCTACCTGGCCGCTTTCAAGGAATTGGTCGCGATTTTCCCAGGTGACTTGCTTGAACTCGGCGCGCAAGCCCGCGCGCCGGCACGCTTCTTGCGCGATTTCGACGTCGATCCCGGCCATGTTGCCGCTGTCGTCGACGAACGCAAACGGGCGGTACTCGTCATAACCGATGGTAAGTGTTTCGGTAGGTTCGGGCGCCGACTCGCGCTGTTGGCAACCAGTAAGCAGCGAGATGGCCGCGGACGAGCACGCGCAAAGCGCCAAGACGCAAAACCGTCGACGAAGCAATGCGACGCCTCCTCCCCCGATAGAGCCGATACAACCTAAAAACAGAATTATAGCGAACTCAAAGGCTGCGCAAGATAGGCGCACACAGCGCGTTCATACGATTCATCGATTGGACCGGATGGGCTTGTTCGTTACCGAATGAGGAAAGCGGGCCGGCGGCATGTCGTCGGTAATCTGTCTGCAGCCCGCATCCGTTAACGGATGCGCCGAACGCCCCGTTTTCATGCAGTTTCGTCCGTTATTTGTCCGTTAATGCCTTCTCGAAATAGCGGAATTTACCACGAATTACCTTGATATACCCCACATGTAGAATGTCAATCAAACATAAAAAAGCCGCCTGAACTGCGAAAACAAAACAGACGGCCGTGAAAAGACTGGTGGAGCTGGCGTTCATTCGGTCGAACACCTCGCCACCTGGACCTATAGCGCCAGGCAGCGACGGATTATCGCCCAAGCCGGCAGAATCGTCAAACGTGAACGCCACGCGCAGGCCGTCGTCATCGTCGGGGCCGCCCAGCACCACGCGCGCCACGAACGTGCGCAGAAGCTGCGCGTCGTCCACCTCGGCGGCGGCCATGCCCTCAAGCCAGAACAGCGCGCGGTCGTAGTCAAGGCGGGCGGCCTCAAGGGCCTCGGCCGTGCGCAGCTCGTCCTTGAGGAGCGCCTGCCGCCGCTTCAGCGCGTCTATGCGCTCCTTGCCGCCCGGCGGCGCGATGCCCGACTCGATGGCCGCCCATATGTTGGAGAACGCCGTCTCGATCTTGGCCAGCTCGCCCTTTATGGTCTCGCTCAAGGGCTTCTCGTCGGCGCGCTCCTCCTCGGCGTCGGCCAGCATGCGAGCGATGCGCTCGCGGCTGTCGGCGCTGCCCAGGGCCTCGCGCACGGCGTCGGCCACGCGCTTCTCCACGACATCGCGGCGCACGGTGCGCCCGCAGCTGCGGCAGCGGTAGTAGTGATAGGGCCTGCCCGACTTGCCCGTGCCGCTGGTGCCGGTCATCAGCCCGCCGTCGCGCCCGTCGTAGAGCTTGCCCGTGAGCGGGAAGTCCCACGCTTCGGTCTTGGCGCGGGGCCTGTGCGAGTCCTCAAGCATCCGTATCACCCTCTCCTCGTCATCCATGGGAACGATGGCGGGCATGCCGCCGGGCACGACCACGCCCGCGTAGCGGTACTCCCCGCCGTTCTCCCGCCGCATCAGTATGCGGCGCACCGTCTGGAAGCGCCACTTGCCGCCGCGCTTGGTGCGGTACGGCTCCCAGGCGCGCACCACGTCGGCCACCGACTTGCCCGACAAGACCATGCGCACGCCCAGGCGGATGGCGGCGGCCTCCTCCTCGTTGACCACGTAGCGCCCGTCCACTATGTCCCAGCCGTAGCGCACGCAGCCGTTGGCCATGCACCGCTCGGCGTTCTTCTGTATGCCGTCGCGTATGCGCTCGCCGTCGAGCGCGCTCTCGTACTCCGCCAGCACCTCCAGCATGCCCAGCTGCAGCACGCCCGCCGAGCCGTCCGAAATGTCCTCGCCCGCGTACAGTATCTCGACGCGGCAGCGGCGCAGCATGATGCGCGCCATGGCCATCTCGTCGCGGTTGCGCATGATTCGGGTAACTTTATATATGACCACGAAATCGAACAGCCCTCGCTTGGCGTCGGCCATCATGCGCTGGAACTCGGCGCGGTCGGTGTTGGTGCCCGTCTGCGCGAAGTCGCAGTACGTGGCCACCACGCGCAGGTCGTTCTCGGCGCAGTAGGCGCGGGACTTCTCCACCTGTATCTCTATGGACTCGCCGCGCTGGTTGTGGCTCGAGAAGCGGGCGTATATCGCCGCGCGCCCGCCCACGGCTACTCCATCTCGTCGGCGGCCTGGAACCACACCACCGTGCCGATCACGCGCACGGGGCCGTCGTCCATGCCGAAAATCATGTCCTCGTAGTCCTCGAAGCTGTCCGCCGACAGCATCAGCTTGGTGCTGCCCTTGTACCAGCGGCGCATGACCGCGCGGTAGTCCTCGGTCTCCACCACGGCGATGGACCCGTTGGCGGGCTGGCGGTCGGGGTCGACCAGCACGTGGCTGCCCTCGGGTATGACGCGGTTCATGCAGTCGCCCTCGACCTCCAGGGCGAACGCGCGCGGGTGCCCGGCGCACACCGAGGCGGGCACCTCAACGCGGTGCGCTATCTCCTCCTCGTCGGCGAGTGCGCCGGCGTGCACGCGCCCGAGCGTGAGCAGCGGCACGGTGGCGCTGCTGGCCACCACGGGCATGGCACCGGCGGGCAAAACAACGCCATCTGTTCCCTCGTCAATAACCTCGCCTTTACTGATATTGAAATAATCCGCAATACGCTGAACTGCGCCCATGCGAGGCACTGCTCGCCCGTTTTCCCACTGAGATACGGCCATAGCGGAGACGGCGGCAACTTTGCCGAACTCCTCCTGCGTCATGTCGTGCTGCGTCCTAATCCTTCGGATGTTCTCGGCTATGCTCACGTGTCCTCCTTCCGCTGCGACCGTTAAAATCTTTTTACAGAATATGACAAATCTTCTTTACAGTCACTATATGTTTGGTTATAGTCTTAGGCATACCAAGCAAGGAGGTGATTCGATGGAATTGGTTGATGCGCGCAAGAAGGCACGGTACTCACAGGAGGCCGTGGCTGGCCTTCTCGGCATCTCGCGGCCCACGTACGCAAAGATGGAAAGCAACCCCGATAGCGTGACTATCGAGGACGCCAAAAAACTGGCAAAACTTTTCGGCGTGCGTGTGGCTGATATTTTTTTCGGCAGCAACGATAGTTAAACCTATAGATAGGAGAGAAACCATGACCACCAAGAGCCACCAGCCCGAGTTCGTCGCCGAGATCATCGGCAAAACGCTCGACCACCTCATCGACGACCGCAAGCGCGTGGCCGTCGACTTCGAGCTGGCCGAGAACGGCTGCATGGAGGAGACGCACGGCAGCCTCAAGCGCCGCATCACGGCCATGTGGGGCTTCCAGACGAGCGGCATCGAGCTTCTGGAGGCGAGCACGACGTGGTTCGAACTCGGCGGCATGCAGTTCAACGTCTACGACTCCGTGCAGTTCAGCGTGAACGGCAAGGGCTGGAGCACCGACTTCAAGACCATCGCGCGCGACACCGCGTACGACGAGAAGGAGTAGGCCATGCTGAACGAGGTGACCGTACGGGGGGGGTTCACCGCCCTCAACGTGAAGAGCGGCAAGTGCGTGCTGCAGTTTGAGCTGGACCCGAAGTTCCGTGACTTCATCCCCAAGCTGGTGGAGTTCACGGGGCAGATGCTCAACATCCACGTGTACGACGACCAGGAGGTGATGTTCGTGGATAGGGACACCGGTGAGGTCGCCTACGAGGACGCCCCGCTGCTTCTGCCGGGCGTCGCGGGCGAATGACCCCGATACAGCGCGCCATGTGCGACGAGTGCGCCGCCATGATGCGCGAGTTCTACAAGGACCCAGAGAACGAGAGGAAGTTCCAGGAATGGAAAAGATCAAGGGAAAGAGGGTGCGCGTCGCAGCCGGCAAGCGAAAGACGCGCACCGCAACGGTTCACTTCCGAACCGAGACCAGTGTAACACCCGAGCAGCGCCGCGAGAGGCTGCAGGCCGTTTTCGCCGCCCTGTTCGTCTGCGCGTGCATCGCCGCCACATGGGCGCTGGAGGCAACAGTATGGCCGAGGTAGACGCCAAGGCCCAGGCCCTCGTGGCCAAGGCGTGCGGCTGGGTTGCCTCGAACCCCGATACATGGGCGAAGCTGCGCCGCATCTGCTACCGCCTGATGCTGGAGGGCCACGTCATCCAGCGCGACAACGTGTACACCCTGGCGTGCCAGAACGGCATGACCGTGAGCGAGGCCAGCGAGTTCAAGCGCGACCACAACCTGTGGAGCGTGCTGTCCCGCTACATGGTGCTGCAGCGCCCCTCCATGCTGGCCGCCGTGAGCTTCCGCCGCACGCCGGTGGACTCCGTGGACCTGGTGGGCACGTGGGAGGCCATCGTGGGCCCAGCCGTTTTCGCCGCCTCCACGCTAACCGAGGCGCAGGGCATCTACGACAGGGGCGCGCAATGAGGTGCACTGTCACGGTCGAGGGCCGAATGCCGAGCCTGAACGACTACATCAGCGCCGAGCGCGCCAACCGCTACAAGGCGGCGGCCATGAAGAAGCGCGAGACGGCGCGCGTGAGGGCGGCGGCCATGCAGCAGCGCGCGCCGCGCTTCGAGCGCCGGGTGACTGTGCGCACCACGTTCTACGAGCCCGACATGCGCCGCGACGCCGACAACGTGGGCTTCGCGCGCAAGTTCGTGCTCGACGGCCTGGTGGCGGCGGGCGTAATCAAGGACGACTCCCGCAAGTACGTGGAGCAGTGCCCCGACAGGGTGCTCACCGACAGGGCGCGCCCCCGCGTGGTCGTGGAGGTGAGCGACGAGTGACCCGCCGAGACAAGGGCAGGCCACACAGGGCGTGGCGCAAGGCCGACCTCGACCGCATAGCCGAGCTGGCGGGAAAGGTGCCAGCCCGCGAGATTCGCCGCGAGCTGCGGCTGTCCAAGAACCAGTTGGATAACGCGCGGCGCGTGATCAACGCCAGCGGCGGCCACGTGTCCCTGCGCTGCTACCGCCACCGCCTGGAGCTGTGCCCGTCGTGCGGGTGCCGCAGGGCGACCCTCGGCAAGGACGGCATCTGCGAACCGTGCAGACGCCAGCAGCAGCTTGAGGCCATAGAGGCCCGCATAGCCGAGCTGCTGCCGAGGCTGACCGCAGAGGAGCGCCGCACCTACGAGCGCACCGAGTGCGGCCGAGAGAGCCGCGCCGACCCCATGCCGCAGGCCCCGGACACCTCGGGCATGAGCCGCTACGCCGCCGACAAGGCAGCAGAGGCGCACGACGAGGCCATGGAGCGGTGGCTGTGCCGTTACCTGTACCGCAGGGTCAAGGCGGCGCAGAAGCGCAAGGAGCGCATAGAGAAAAAAGTTCCGAAATCCTGAAAAGTTTTTATCACTTTTAGTTTTCCCAGTTAGGAGACCAAAATGCTCACGGAAATCATCAGCAAGACCGTCGCGGACAAGACGGTGGACAGCATCCTGAAGCGCATCGAGCGCGCCGTCCCCGTGCCCGAGCCGGGCGACGGCGGCTTCGACGCCGCCATGCGCCAGGCGTTCAACATGGGGGCCGCCTGCATGGCCGCGCAAATCAAGAACGGCCCCGTGCCCACCAAGCGCATCGCGCTCATGGGCGAGGTGGCCCGCGTGGCGTGCCGCGCCCGCCTGGTGGGCATGGAGTGCCGCGTGGTCGTAGACGAGGGGGCCCGCGCATGCAATCGCTAGAGGAGGTCGCGATCTGCGACGTGTACCCCTACGAGCGCGCCGACGGCGAGCCGATGAACCCGCGCGACTTCACCACCAGGGAGAGCGCCGAGCACATCGCGGGCCTGGCCGCGCAGTTCAAGGCCAACCGCCTCAACCCCGGCCAGCCCGTCATGAAGCCCATCCTGTACAAGGAGGGCGGCATCTACTGGATCATCGACGGCGAGTGCCGCGTGCGCGCCATGAGGGCCATCGGCACCGAGCGTTTCCTCGCCGAGGTCTACGACGACCTGGACGACGCCGAGCTGGCGCGCGTGGAGGCCGCCAAGGCCATGGTGGAGACCGACGCCAAGCTGGGGCTGACCGCCGAGGAGAAGTCGCGCGGCGTGCAGACCATGCTGGCGCTCGACATTCCCGACGAGGAGGTGGCCGTGGCCGCCCGCACCGACGCGGGCACCGTGGCCAAGGCGCGCCGCGCCGCCCGCAGGGTGCAGGACGCCGCCTACGACATGACGCTCGACCGCCTGGCCGCCATCGCCGAGTTCGAGGGCGACGACGAGGCCGTGGCCGAGCTGCGCGACTGCAAGCAGTCCGAATGGCAGCGCGTGTACGCGGGCCTGAAGGCCAAGGCCGAGCAGAGGCGCAACCGCGCCGAGGTGGTGGCGGTGCTTGCCGACGCGGGCGTCGAGTTCGTCGACGAATGCCCCGAGGGCTTCGCCGCATGCCGCACGTTTTCCGACTACCGCCCCGACCTGGCGGCGCTGGACGCCTACGTGGCCGACAACGCGGGCGCGGGGCTTCTGGCCGAGGAGACGTCGTTCGGCGTGACCCTGCTGGCGCCGGTGGCCGAGGGGGCCGACGAGGCCGCACAGGCCGCAGCCCAGCGCAAGGCCGACTTCCAGGCCGCTTACGAGGACGGCGCGAAGGCCCGCCGCGAGTGGCTTGCCGCCCACGCGGGCGACCTCAAGTCGATGCGCCGCACGGCTCTGGCGCTGACAGCGTTCGTCATGGAGGCCGAGGCCGTGGAATCGTTCGAGGAGCTGCTGGGCCGACCCATCGACCGCACGCCCACCGAGCTGGCCATGGCCATGGGCTGGCGGGCAGCGTGGAACATGAGCGGCTGGACGGCCTGGAGCCTCATGGAAGGCGGCAGCTCCGTGTACTTCAACCGAGCGACGGTCGAGAACGTGACCATCATCTACGAGGCCATGAAGGCCGACGGCTACGAGCCGAACGCGGCCGAGACGGAAACCTACGAGGCGTGCATGGCGTGCCTGGGAAGCGAGGAGTAAATGAGCGAAGCAGTTGAGGCCGAGATCATCGAGCCCGAGGAGGCTTCAGAGCTGACCGTGGCGTACTCCCCCGCCGTGATCGAGGCCAACTTCGACGCCCTGGAGGCGCACGTGCGTAGGCTGGTGGCCGACTACGAGGGCGCGACCTACGACATGGGCAAGGACGAGAACGTGAAGGCCGCCAAGCGCGACCGCGCCTACCTCAACGGCATCGCCAAGGAGATAGACGAGCGCCGCAAGGCCGTGAGCCGCGAGTACACGAAGCCCCTGGCCGCGTTCGAGGACAGGTGCAAGGCCGTGGCGGGCATCGCGAAGCAGGCAGCCGACGGCATCAAGGCGCAGCTGGACGAGGCCGAGGAGGAGCGCCAGCTGCGCGCGTACGCCAAGCTGCGGGAGCACTACGAGGAGTTCGCCGGGCTGCTGGCCCCCGTCGTGCCCTATGAGCGTTTCCACGAGAAGCAGTGGACCAACAAGACCTTCGGCGAGGTGAAGGCATTCAAGGCCCTGGAGGCCAAGGTAGAGCGCCTGGCCCAGGACTGGGAAACCCTCAAGGCGCAGTTCCAGGGCGAGCCGTTCTACGACGAGGCCGAGCGCGAGCTGTTCGCCACCCTGGACCTGGGCGCGGCCATAACGGCAGCGCACAAGGCCGAGGAGGAGCGCCGGCGCATCGCCGAGCTGAAGGCGGCCATGGAGCCGGAACCCGTGGAAGAGCCCGAACCCGAACCCGAAGCGGTGCCCGAGCCCACGGAATGCCAGCCTGCAGAGTTCCCGCAGCCGCTTGAGCAGATGCCCGAGCCGCAGCCCGCGCCCATGCCCGCCCCGGTGCCGCCAGCGCCGCCCGCACCGGCACCCGTGGCCATGGCGGGCGACCCGTGGACGGTCGTGGTGCCGTGCGCCACGCGCGAGCAGATGCAGGGCGTCGCGGCGGCCCTCAAGGCGCGGGGCGTCGTGGGCACCATCATGCACGGCACGGTGGGCCAGGTTTACGAGCGAATGAACGGAGGCTACTAGCATGACCCAGGAACAGCAGTCCATCGACCTCATGGCGGCCGTTGCCCGTGTGCAGCGCGCCGTGGTGGTGCCCAAGGCCAAGTACAACGCTTTCGGCAAGTTCAGCTACCGCAGCTACGAGGACATAGTGGCCGCGCTGAAGGAGCCGTGCGCCAAGGAGGGCCTGGCGTTCTTCATGACCGACGAGCTGGTGCAGATAGGCGACCGCTACTACGTGAAGTCCACGGCGTGCGTGTTCCCCGTCGAGGGCGGCGAGGGCCTGCTGCAGGTGAGCGCCTACGCCCGCGAGGACGAGCACAAGAAGGGCTCGGACGACGCCCAGGTGACCGGCATGGCGTCGAGCTACGCCCGCAAGTACGCGCTGTGCGGCGCGTTCGCCATCGACGGGCAGAGCGATCCCGACGCCATGGAGGAGCAGCCCGCGCCCGAGGAGAAGCAGCCGCCCGCAGACGGCCCCTTTACGGCCCACTGCCGCAGCTGCGGGGCGCGCTACCAGTTCGCCAGCATGCCGCAGTACATGGAGTTCGTGGCCAACAGCCCGTGCTGTCCGCGCCCCGACTGGCAGGTGGAGTAGATGCAGGCGCTCACCGAGGAGCTGGACGAGCTGACCGACAGGCTGGAGGCCGAGCTGAAGACCTGCAAGGAGTCGGGCTGCCAGTACGCCGAGAACGAGGCCGAGTACCGCAAGGCCCTGCGCATCGCCATCCTGAACGAGCGCCAGAAGGGCACGCCCGTCACCATTATCGGCGACGTGTGCCGGGGCCAGGAGCAGATAGCGGAGGCCAAGCGCCGCCGCGACTGCTCCGAGGCCATCTACAAGGCCTCGCAGGAGGCCATCAACGTAATCAAGCTGCGTATCCGCATGGTAGACGCGCAGATCACCCGCATCTGGAACAGCGGGGACGTAACCCAAGGAGGGTATCTATGAGCATCAACCGCGTGTGCATATCCGGCAACCTGACCCGCGACCCCGTGCTGCGCTCCACGTCTGGCGGCATGTCCGTGCTGTCCATGGGCGTGGCCGTCAACGACCGCCGCAAGAACCAGCAGACCGGGCAGTGGGAGGACTACCCGAACTTCGTGGACTGCACGCTGTTCGGCACCCGCGGCGAGAAGCTGGCGCAGTACCTCGCCAAAGGCAGCAAGGTGGCCATCGAGGGCAAGCTGCGCTACCGCAGCTGGAACGACCAGCAGACCGGCCAGAAGCGCAGCGCGCTGGAGGTCGTGGTGGACGAGCTGGAGTTCATGAGCGGCCAGCAACAGCAGCAGGGCTACGCGCCGCAGCAGTACGCGCCCCAGGCGGCCCCGCAAGCGCCGCAGGCCCGCACGTACGGCCAGGGACGACCCGCCCCGGCACCCGCGCCGCAGCAGCCCGCCTACGCGCCGCAGCCGGCCACTCAGCAGGCGTACGCGCCGCAGCAGCCCGCGCCGCAGCAGCAGGCCATGCCGCAGCAGCAGGCCATGCCCGATCTGTACGACGAGGATATCCCGTTTTAGGGAAGGCGACGGCGACACTATGGGCATGGTTATACACGACGACTTCTGGGCGGCCGCGCAGGCCATGCCCGAGAAGCAGCGCGCGCCGTTCATCTACGCCATCGTCGAGTACCGGTTCACGGGCAAGGAGCCGCAGGGCAGCCCCGCGTGGCTGCCTACCTTCCTGGTGCTCAAGGGCAGGCTCGACATGGGCGACGAGAAGAGCGAGCGCGCAAGGAAGGCGGCCAACGCCCGCTGGGGCAACAGGCCGGGGAAGGAAGACGCGGTGGACGATGCGGCGGCACGGGCGCAAGCCGATGCGCAAGCACATGCGGGAGCATATGCGGATACAGATGCAGTCGCACATGCGCAAGCAGATGCGGATGCACATGCAGGCGCATCGAGTTGCGGCAATGCAGAGGTTGAGGTTGAGGTTGAGTATATAGATAACCCCTTAATCCCCTTTGACGAAATCGTGCATGCGCTCAACGAGGCAGCCGGCACCCGCTACCGCTCAAGCAGCGTCAAGACCCGCAGGCTGATACACGCCCGCTGGGCCGAGGGCTACCGCCTCCCCGACTTCCTGGCCGTCATCGACACGATGGCGGCCGAGTGGGCGGGCGACCCGAAGATGGCCAAGTACCTGCGGCCCTCCACGCTGTTCTCGCCGAAGTTCGAGGACTACGTGAACCGCGGCCCGAGGACCCGGAAGGAGGCCGACGGCTATGCCGAGTACGACTGAGTGCCCCCACTGCGGGGCGCAGCTGGAGGTCCGCTACGTGGTGCTGGCTGGCCGCCGCACCTTCTGCGGCTGGAAGCCGTGCGGCTGCCCGGGTGCCGTGGCGGAGCGCGACGAGCGTTCGCGCCTTGAGGCCAGGGCCAAGGCCGAGGAGGCCGCAGCCAAACGCCGCCGGGCCTACGAGCGGGCCGGAATCAAGCCCCGCTTCATGACAGCCGCCTCCCCCATGGCCGAGGGCATTGCCGCGAAGGTTGAGCAAGGGCGCGGGGCGTACATCTGCGGCCCCGTGGGAACCGGCAAGACCCACCTGGCGAGCGCCGTGGCGCGACTCCTGGTGGACGGCGGCACCAGCGTGAGGGTGACCGACATGCTGGGCGTGCTGGCCGCCATCAAGGGCACCTACGGCGGCGACGGCACCGAGGACGGCGTGCTGTCCAGGCTCTCCCGCGTGGGGTGCCTGGTGCTGGACGACCTGGGCAAGGAGTCCCCCACCGACTGGACGCTGGGGCAGGTGTTCCGCGTCGTGAACGACAGGTACGAGAACATGAGGCCCGTGGTCGTGACCACGCAGTACGGCAAGAGCGACCTCATACGCCGCCTGGCCAAGAACGGCGACGAGGAGACGGCGGTGGCCATCGTGAGCCGCCTGTCGGAGATGTGCGACAAGTACGAGCTGCAAGGCAAGGACAGGAGGCTATCGAATGGCAAACGTTGACACGCTGCCCGAGATCCTGCGCCCCCTCATGGAGGGGCCGAGCATCGAGACGCCCAGGTGCGCCGTGTGCGGCGCGCCGTGGCCGCTCAACCGCCACCACATCGTGAGGCGCGGGGCGGGCAAGCTGTTCCGCGACGGGCGCGAGGTTCCCAAGCCCACGGTGATGCTGTGCGGCAGCGGCAACGGCAGCGGCTGCCACGGGCTGGCGCACGCCAACCGGCTGCACTTCCGCTGGGTCAGGGCCGAGCAGAGGTTCAACCGCCCCGCCCCGCCGGGCTCGGGGCACTGGGAGTACCTGCTGCTGCCGGAACCGACCAAGTACGCGGATGCCCTGGCCATGGACGGCTGGGGGCGGCTGCCGAGGGGCAGGCGGTGCATGTGAGCGGGTACGAGCCTTCAAGCGGGTGGAACCTCCCGCCCGGGTGCTTCGAGTCCGACCCCAGGGCACCGTGGAACCGGCCCGACCCGTGGGAGGGCCGCACGTGCCGGGAGTGCCGCTTCTGCGGCCGCGTGCAGGGCGCTGGCGGCGAGGCCGTGTGCGCCCGCGACGCCATGACGGGCGGCGGCCCCGACGTGGAGGCGGTAGACGAGACAAGCGAGGCATGCGAGTGCTTCGAGTTCGAATAGGAGACGAAACGATGAAGAAGATCTACGCGGTGGCCACGGAGAGCGACGTGGTGCTGGCGTTCGAGAGCAGATCGGACGCAGACGAGTACGCAGGCGAGCACGACGGCATGGCGGTGCTGCCGGTGCCGTGCGTGGGGGCCTACGAGTACCCCAGCGAGAAGTCGGCCACCGACTGGGACCGAATCGCCGACGCTCTGCCGAAGGGAGGCGAGCAGGCATGAGGCTGTACATGTGCGCATGCGAACGCTGCGGCAAGGAGGTGCCGGCGACCCTGGCGGGTTACGCCAAGATGGTGCTGGGGAACAGCGCACGAATCGACGGCAAGGCAAGGGCCTTGTGCCCGGAGTGCGCCGAGAGCCTGCGGGCGTGGTTCCTCGCAGGCGCGGTGAAGCCGGAAGGAAGGGAGTAGCCATGGGAATCATATGCGATACCTGCGGGCGCGATATCGACGCCCTGGGGCAGGACAACATGGGCGTAGACACGCCGCTGTGCGAGGACTGCTGGGGCGAGCAGCAAAGCCATGCGGTAGCAGTGCCGCGTCGCGAGGCTCGCAACCTGAGGTTCGAGAACGCCCGACTGCGCGAAAAGCCGGACGCCGGAACCGAAGAGACGGCCGTGCAGAACCTGCGCAAGGGCATCGAGACGGCCTACGAGGCGAGCCGCGAGCGCGCCCTGGCGCTCACGAAGCTGGACGAAGCTGGACGAGTGCGAGTTGTGGCTGGGGCGCTGCGAGCCGAGGGCGACAGCGTCACCGACGCTCAAGGGCGCGGCCCAGGACGCCGCCATGCCTTGCCTCAAGGCCGAAGAGGCGCACGGTTTCGCGATGCCCGACGTGAACGTAGAGGTAACGGCCGAGGAGCTGGCCAAGAGCCTGCGCGAGGCCATGAAGCCGGCCATGCGGATGGCGGTGGAGTAGCCATGGAGCAGCAGACCGAGAAGCCGAAGCGCCGACCCAGTATCGAGGTGCGCTGCCCGAAGTGCGGCATGCGCGAGATCTGGCACCACCTGCCCAAGGGCGGCGACCGCTGCCGCTGGTGCGGTCACCTGTTCGAGGACTTCACCTACCGCAAGGTCGGGCCGAGCGCGAAGGAGGGGGCGCGATGACGAACTGGGAGCACCTTTTCGGCACGCCCGAGCGGGCCATCCACACGGAGACGGAGTTCCACTCGTGGCCCTTCTTCATCGCCGTGTATGAGACGAGCCGCATGAGCAGCTGCACTACCAGCAAGCGGCTGCTTGCCAGCTTCTGCGAGGAGGCCGACTACCTGGAATGGCTCAAGGCCGAGTACGACGACGGCACCGTCGAGTGGGAGGAGCGATGAACCGCCCGGGATGCAACTGGGGGTGCCTGCTGTTCATAGCGGCGGCAATCGCCATAGACGCGGCGGCCATCTACGCCATAAGGGCGCTGGCGCTCGGGCTCATGGCCATGGCCGTGGCGACGTGCGGATAGGGGCAACCGAATACGGAAACAGGCAGAGGGCCGTCCTTCGGGGCGGCCTTTTCCGTGCCCGGCGACACGCTTGCGACCATATGGGCCGAGAGATAGGAGACGCATGGCGAGAGGCGAGACATACGAGGAGTTCACGGCAAAGTTCGAGCCGAAAAGGACGACGGACGACTGCTACACCCCGCCCGAGGTGTACGACTGCGTGCTGCAGTGGGCGCACCGGGAGTACGGGTTCGACCTGGCGAAGGTGGCGTGCCCGTTCTACCCGGGCGGCGACTATGAGCGCGAGGACTACTCGGAAGGCTGCACGGTGGTGGACAACCCGCCGTTCTCCATCCTGAGCAAGATCGTCAAGCACTACCAGGAGCGCGGCGTGGGCTTCTTTCTGTTCGCCCCCACCCTGACGTGCATGGGCATCCGCAACTGCTGCAAGGTCGTGACGGGCGTCGGCGTGACGTACGCCAACGGCGCGAGCGTCAACACGTCGTTCGTGACCAACCTCGACCCCGCGCAGGCTCGCAGCGCGCCCGACCTGCGCTCCGAGCTGGATGCCGCGATAGAGCGCCTGCGCCGCGAGAAGGCCAAGACGCTGCCGAAGTACGAGTACCCGGACGAGGTGCTGACCGCTCCCATGCTGGCGCGCTACTCCAAGTACGGCATCGACTTCCGCGTGGGGCCGCAGGAGTGCAGCTTCACGAGGGCGCTCGACGCGCAGCGCGTGCAGAACAAGGCGATATACGGCAGCGGCTACCTCATATCAGAGCGTGCAGCCGCAGAGCGTGCAGCCGCAGAGCGTGCAGCCGCAGAGCGTGCAGCCGCAGAGCGTGC
>OLOX01001504.1_pt1 | contig 21878 bp, 16 predicted proteins | sample 1672091 | NCBI WGS metagenome assembly OLOX01 (sample SAMEA3136644, study PRJEB25190) | human gut metagenome | reverse complement strand
TGCTCTTCCGATCTCTATTATTTCTTTTCCTCATACTCGTGTTTCCGTTTCGGGTTCATCGGAAACCATCCTTTCAACACCCTTTCGCGTTGTTCGAATATCTCCTTTATGGCCCAAAACGAAGAGAAAGAAAAAACGCCCAGTAACGAAGACAGCACAATGTCGTCTACTATTACCGACCCGATAATTCCGGTTATTCCTAAAACCAAGAACCACCACCAACAGCGCGTGCCAAAATAGTATTCGCCTTTAATCACTATGGGATGAAACACCCCGATAATAAGAAACGTGCAAATACCTACCACAATGCCGCCTATAGGATAAGATAAAATCCAATCCACAGCTTAATCCTCCTTACGAATAGGGATTTCTTTCTTGATATAAAAATTATAGAAAATAAGGGGAAGATACAAAGCTGTGGCTGGAATGCAGTCATTGATGCCTTTACGACAGAGGCATTGATCCGCATCGATGCCCATAGCAGCATCCCGGAAGACTTTGTGGAAAAAAATGTGAATGCGCTGTCTGAGGGAGAATACGTGACCGGAGGTATGAGACCGAATATTGTCGAAGGGGACTCGGCCTGGCAGCAGGTTTTGTTGTTGGCAGAGAGTTCTATGTTTGGAAGCAGCATTGCAGACTTTCGGAGAAAAGAAAAAAAGGCCTATGTGAAGTCTTTTTTTCATGGGGCTTACCGGCGCGAAGTGTTTGAAAAGGCCGGAAAATTCCGCGAAGATCTTGGACGTACGGAAGACAACGAATTTCATTACCGCATTCGCCAAAATGGATTTCAATTATGTATGGTGCCGGGAATCATTTCCTATCAGATGATTCGCCCCAGTCTGCGGAAAATGTGCCGCCAGAAATACGGCAACGGATACTGGGTAGGAAGGACTGCGGGAATCTGTCCGGGCTGCCTGTCTCTGTATCATTTTGTGCCATTTGCCTTTGTGCTTGGGATTATTGCAACGACAATATTTGGCATTTTCGTGCACCCATTTCCGGCGGTTTTGATGTGGAGCCTGTACTGGCTGCTGGCGATTGTTATGGCAGTGGTGTCCGTGAGGGGGCAAAAGAAAGACATTCGACAGATCGCATTGCCGGTTTTATTTTTCCTGCTGCTCCGTATCCTCTCCGCCGATCAGCAGCTGCCGCTGCTGGTTCAGCAAATAGGAGAGGTGCTCCCGGTCCGTGGTGTAATAAATACGGTTTCCCTCCACCAGGCAGGTAACAAGCCCCGCATTCACCAGCTTGCTCATATGGTGGTGAATGGTGTTGCGGGCCAGGCCGAAATGGTTGCACAGCTGCTGACCGTAGACCGCCGGATGATCCCTCAGATAACAGAGAATGTCAAACCGTGTCTTGTCCCCGATGATCCGGATGGCGTCATATACCTGGGAGGCGCTGCTGTTTTCCGCCAGGGTGCGCCGCAGCGACAGCCGCAGGACTCCGCAGCAGATCAGCACGCTGCCGTCCTCCTGCTCCATGGAGAGGTTGGTATCCGGTCCCATCAGAAAGGGGATCAGGTGAAAATGCACCTCCGGCGTGATGGCCAGGCTGGAGGTCTCCCGGAGATAGTTCTCCGTCCCCAGGCCCTCCACCTCCCGGCAGAAGGCCTCTATGATCTCCTGAATGCGGCCGGACTCCGTCTCCAGCGCCGCTATGGCCGGGCGCAGACAGGCTGCGATCTCCGGCAGCAGAGTCCGGTAATTCTGGTGGATCTCCAGCAGAGCCAGGCGGCTCTCCGTGGGGATCGTCAGCGCCAGCACCCGGGAAACCAGCTTTGCGGCGGCCCCGGCGGCAGGGCCGGACTGCTCCTCCAGGCTCAGCGAGATCATCATGTTTCGCGCCGTCTCGTCCGGCGTCAGGCGCTCCATCTGCTGCATCAGGGTCTCAAAGTCCTGCCGGCGGGACAGCATGGGATAGAAGAACAGAAAAGCCGGACTATAGGACCCGATGGTGCTGTAGGAAAAGCCCTTGATGTCGCCGAACAGACGCTGCAGGGTCTCTGCCGGGACGGAAACCTCCGCGTCCAGATCCTGCAGCAGCTCCCGCAGGGCGGCGCTGGCCCGATGGAAGGGCTCCGCCTTCCGGACGCCCCGGGCCTGTAAGCGCTCCTCCAGCCGGTCCAGGGTATGGCCGTTGGCCCGGGAGCCTAAGTACGCCAGAGCCTCCAGCGCCGGGTTGATCTCGTGCAAAATTTCCATGACAGTGCTCTTCCTTTGCTTCTTTGACGGATGCGGACAGGCTTTCCCGGGGAGCATCCCGCGGTTTTCTCGCCCTGTCCCACTGGCCTTGATTATACATCTTTTTTTCCGGCAAAACAAGGGGACTCCGCGCCGCTGCGGCGGTTTTTTGCAGTCCTGCAATACACAGCCGTTTTGCATGGGGCGGACCGTTGACTTTTCCTGCCGGATGCTGTATGATAAGAATGACTCTGCGAGAACGCAGAGCCGGATAATCGATTCATGTCCGAGGATGCTGTGCGGCGGGTACCGCAAAGGCCGGAAAACGGCCAGGTGCCAGCCTGAAAGAAACGGGGCGAAAGAACCCCACGCGAACGGCACTGTGGGCGCAAGAATGCACCGAAGCGGCCTTGGCCGCCGGGACGAAAGTCCGCCATTGGGGGCAGTCCCCTGAGAAGGTAGGATGCAAACGAGGAGCCATCGGCTCCACGGCGCGAGGCAGGAGAATTGCACGGCGGAGGACATTCAGCGCGGCGGGCGTTATCTTCGTTGGGCGCAGACAGGATCCATGCGCCGCCGGTGTCTCCTTTTTCAGGGGATGTACCGGCGGTTTTTGCACCGGGCGTGTATCTGTTTTTCCTCCTCCGCAGACACACTCCGTTGACTTGCCGGAAACGGCTGGGCATAAATTTTTCACAGGAGGAAAATGCATATGAAGAAACGCATCGTTTCTCTGCTGCTGGCATTGGTGATGGTACTGAGCCTGGTACCCGCCACTGTCTGGGCAGCAGAGAACCACGACGGCCAGGTTCGGGTCGTTGTGGAAAACACGACCTACGCAAAGGCCAACGGCGCTGCCTGGGATGGCACGCTGGTGGACAAGTGGGTGGACCTGGCCCCCGGGTCCTCCATGATGGACTGCATCGTCAGCGCCCTGGGTACCTATTCCCAGACCGGCGCCGAGTCCGGCTACATCAGCGAGATCAACGGCCTGTCCGCCGGTGACGGCGGCGAAGCCTCCGGCTGGATGGGAACCCTGAACGATTGGTTCACCAACGTTGGGTTCAAGGACATCAAGGCCGGGGACAAGCTGTTCGCCGGGGATATCATCCGCGTGATGTACACCACCAAAGGCTACGGCGCGGACATCGGCGGCGACTGGAACACCCAGAGCGACACCAGTCTGGCGGCCCTGTCCTTCAGCGAGGGCGTCCTGACTCCCGACTTCGCCTCAGACAAGACCGCCTACACCCTGACCCTGCCCCAGGGCGTCACCGGCATCCGGATGACGGCCACCGCCTCCAACAAGAACAACCAGGTGTATCTCACCGCCGACGGCACCGACTACCGCCGGGTGGAGACCGTGCCCGTCCATAACGGCACCGTCCTGACCATCCGCTGCGGCGACAAGGCGGCGGCCACCGAGTGGTCCCCCGCCATCACCCCCACCACCTACACCGTCACCGTGTCCCAGGAGGGTGACGCGCCCCAGGGCGACATGGACGTCTCCTTCAAGGGCCTGCACAATGCACAGCTGGCCGACATCAAGGTGTATACCTATGCCGACGGCGTGAAGGGCGAAAAGAACCTGCTGGCCAATGTGGATATCGAGCCCGACGGCTACGGTCTGATGTACAACACCAAGCTGCCTGTGGGCGACTATCTGGTAGAGGGCTACAACACCGAGGGTCAGCTCAACGGCACCCTGGTGCTTACCGTGAAGGCCAATCAGGAGAACGTGTTTACCCTGGTCCGGGCCTACGCCATCTATGCCACCAACGACAGCAGCAGCTGGGTGGAGGGCAAGGATTACACCATCGACGTCACCGTTACCGGCCCCGACGGCACGGACCTCCAGGCCAAGACCGGCGTCTCCACCACCTATGGCAGCACCCACACCGCCTGCCTGTTTGTGGAGGGCGGCAGCCTGAAGATCACCCTGACCCCCATCGGCGACAAGGCGGCGGGCTATCTGCCTGTCACCACCGCCATGACCAACAAGCAGACCGTGGGCTGCGGTGCCAAGAGCTTCTCTCTGGCCATTCCCAAGGCCCTGGACATCACCGTCACCGCCCCCGCCGGCTCTACCCTGCGGATGGGCACCTTCGGCAGCTACTATAGCTATACCTTCCTGGAGCCCGTTTCCCAGGAGACCAAGGGCGACACCATGACCGCCTCCTTCCGCCTGCCGGAGAGCGGCAGTCAGCAGTTCCTGCGGGCCCAGAATCCCGACGGCGTCACCTACTGGACCTTCGGCAAATTCACCGGCGGCCAGGAGCTGGCTGTGACCCGGGACGACCTGCACATGGACGACGCGTTCAGCAGCGATACCGTGTACCGCTTCGACAAGAACGTGTACGACCTGGGCAACATCTATCTGAACATCAACCGCCAGGGCTATAAGAACCTGGAGGTGGGCCAGAGCTGCGAGCTGGACGTGCTGCGCAGCTGGCAGGCCATCGAGAGCTTCATGAACAGCCAGATCGCCCTGCCCGACGCGCACTATCAGGTGCTGAGCCTGGACGGCGGCGACAGCGACGTGGTGACCATCACCCCCGACGCCAACAATTCCTGCCTGGCCACCATGACCGCCAACCACCCGGGCACCGCCATCGTCCAGGTGACCTATGACGCCATGGCCTTCGTTCAGGGTATGGGCGGCAAGGACTTCAGCGCCATCTGGCCGGAGTTCACCGGCGTGTTCGTGGTGTCCGTGGGTGCCGACGGCTCCTCTATCCAGACCAACACCTTCATCGACCGTCCCACCGTGAACATCACCAAGGACGAGCAGAAGTATCTGGATGCCGAGCACGACATCCTGTTCTATGTGGGTACCCAGGGTGCCAGCTACAGCTTCACTCCCCAGGAGGGCTGCACCGTTACCGTGGCCCGCTCCACCGTCACCGATAAGATGACCTTCAACGGCTTTACCAGCCAGGGCGTTTCCGTGGATGAAAACGGCCAGGTCACCGTTACGGGCCTGACCACCGGCCGCCACATTCTCCGCATCGAGAAGGACGGCATGGCCGCCTACCAGGTCATCACCGCCCGGGGCGTCAGCTATGACCTCATCGACGCCGACGGCAAGGTCCTGCCCCAGGATGCTGAGCTGGTCCCCGGCCAGGCCGTAAAGGTCCAGTTCCACGACCTAGTAAGCCCCCAGGAGAAGATCTCCGGCGTTTACAACTTCAATTTCTCCCTGCTGTACCTGGATGCCCAGGGCAACAAGTATCAGACCAACCCCGGCACCCCCTTCGGCCAGTATGATTTCAGCGGCAACCCCGTTCGCCAGCTGCTGAGCGTCACCATCCCCGAGACCGCCGAAGGCTATAGCTATGACCTGACCGGTACCATCCGGGTGGGCGGCTTCGGCGGCATTCCCACCCACCGCGGCGTGTCCTACCGCTCCGGCATGGACCGCCAGTACGGTTCCACCACCGCCGCAGTCCTGACCCGTCTGCCTGAGCTGGTGCTGCCTCTGACCGGCTGGTACGTCCACGACGTGGAGCAGAAGATCGCCGCCATCGGCACCGTGACTCTGGACTCCGAGGAGGCCATCCAGGCCGCCCGCGCCGCCTATGACGCCCTGAGCGACCAGCGCAAGGCCCAGGTCAGCAACTACGATGTGCTGCTGGCTGCCGAGAAGAAGCTGGCCCAGCTCCAGGATGAGGCGGTTGCCCATGTGGAGGAGCTGATCGACGCCATCGGCCAGCCCGTGATCCCCGCGTCCCGTGCCGCCGTGGAGGCTGCCCGGGCCGCCTACGACGCCCTGGGCCAGAAGCTCCAGGAGCGCGTGGGCAACTACGATGTGCTGCTGGCCGCCGAGGCCCGCCTGGCGGAGCTGAACGCTCAGGATATCTATAAGACTACCGGCGACTTCATCGTTTCCAAGGGCGCCCCCGTCACCGGCTCCATCGGCGGCGAGTGGGCGGTTCTGGGCCTGGCCCGTTCCGGCCGGGACGTCCCCGGTGCGGACGCGTATTACGCCTCCGTGGTGGAGTATGTGCAAAAGGCCATGGACGAGAACGGCCGTCTGAACCGCTCCCGCTCCACCGAGAATTCCCGTCTGATCCTGGCCCTGACCGCCATCGGCAAGGACGTGACCCATGTGGCCGGCCGCAGCCTGCTGGACGGTCTGGATTCCATGGCGTTCATCACCAAGCAGAGCGTCAACGGTCCCGTTTGGGCGCTGCTGTCGCTGGACAGCCACGGCTATCCCACCTCCGGCGACGTGACCCGGGAGAAGCTGGTCCGCGCCATTCTGGATACCCAGCGCGAGGATGGCAGCTGGCCTGTCATCGCCTCCTCTCAGGTCCCCGATGCGGACATGACCGCCATGGCCGTGCAGGCCCTGGCCCCCTACTATGAAAATGCTCAGGTGAAGGCGGCTGTGGACGCGGCCCTGACCTTCCTGTCCGGCGTGCAGAACGACGACGCTACCTTCAGCGAGATCCCCGGCACCGATGCCTCCGCCGAGTCCACGGCCCAGGTCATCGTGGCCCTGACGGCCCTGGGCATTGATCCCACCGCCGACAGCCGGTTTGTAAAGAGCGGCGTCAGCGTCGTGGACGCGCTGTGCGGCTTCTATGTCACCGGCGGCGGCTTCCGCCACCTGATGGCCGACAAGACCGTGGACGGCATGGCCACCGAGCAGGGCTACTAAGCCCTGGCGGCCTACTATCGCCTGCTGGCCCAGAAGACCAGCCTGTACGACATGAGCGATGTCACCGTCACCGTGACCCCCGACCAGCCTGTGACGCCCGCCAAGCCCGAAAAGCCCGATACCCCCCGCACCGGAGACGAGAGCCTGCTGGTGCTGTGGATGGGTGCGGCCGCCCTGTCCGGCGCCGCTGTGCTGCTGATGCAGAGAAAGAAAAAGCGCGCATAAGCCCCGCATCAGACCCGCGTAACCCCAAGGAAATACACCGGCGCAGGGACGTTGTCACAACGTCCCTGCGCGCGGTGCTCTGATAGGAGGTGTTTTTCGATGATGAATCGATTCCCCAAAGTCCTGTTGACCCTGCTGCTGACGCTGCTGCTGGCCCTGTCCCTTTCCGGCTGCGATCTGATGGTCGGCACTGGTCCGGAAGCACCCATTCCTCCCGGCGTGGGGCAGACCGGCGATCAGCATACCCCCGATACGCCGGAGGAACCCGGGAATCCGAATACGCCGGAGACGCCCGACGCCCCCCAGGAGCCCGGGACGGACGACTCCTCCACCGGCAGCAAGGACCGCTACCAGACGGACCCGGTGCCGGACGGCAAGCCCAAGCCCGTGGAGCCGGAAACGTCTCAGCCGGATACGTCCCACCAGGACACCTGCACCATCTCCATCTCCTGCGCCACCATCCTCAACAATATGGACAAGTGCGACGAGTCCAAGCGGGGGCTGGTGCCCGCCGACGGGGTGATCCTGCCTGCCGTTACGGTGACGTTTTCCCAGGGGGAGAGCGTGTTTGACGTTTTGCAGCGGGTGTGCAAGGAAAGGAAGATCCCCATGGAGTTCAGCTGGACGCCGATGTACAACTCCGCCTATATCGAGGGGATCTACAACCTGTACGAGTTCGACGTCGGCGACGGCTCCGGCTGGATGTACAAGGTCAACGACTGGTTCCCCAACTATGGCTGCTCCCGGTATCAGGTGCAGCAGGGGGACGTGATCTGCTGGGTCTATACCTGCGACCTGGGCTATGACGTAGGCGGCGGCTACGCCGTCGGGTAAGGCCCCGAAAACCGCAAAAAACCCGCAGGGCGGGGCCTGTGCGCCCCGCCCTGCGCAGAACCGTATGACGAAAGGAGGCCGGAGCCGTGGGCGACGCCTTTTCCCGCTATCACCCCCTGGTGAACTTCCTGTTTTTCGCCCTGGTGCTGACCTATTCCATGGTGCTGATGCACCCGGTTTGCCTGGCGGTGTCCCTGCTGGGGGCGCTGCTGTATGCCGGGCAGCTGGAGGGCCGCCGGGCCCTGGCAAGGCACCTGCGGGTGGCCCTGCCGGTGCTGCTGCTGGCGGCCCTGGTGAATCCCGCCTTCAACCACGCGGGTGTCACCATTCTTACCTATCTGCCCTCCGGCAACCCCCTGACGCTGGAGAGTATTCTGTATGGTCTGGCGGCGGGGACCATGCTGTGCGCCGTGGTGCTGTGGTTCGTGTGCTTCAACCGGGTCATCACGTCGGACAAATTTGTGTATCTGTTTGGCCGGGTGATCCCGGCCCTGTCCCTGGTGCTGAGCATGACCCTGCGGTTTGTGCCCCTGTTCCGCCGCCAGCTGGAAACCGTGCGCCAGGCGCAGTTCTGCATCGGGCGGGACGCCTCCACCGGCAGCGCATGGCAGCGGGCCAGAAAGGCCGTCACCATCTTTTCCATCATGGTGACCTGGGCTCTGGAGAACGCCATCGAAACCGCCGACAGTATGAAAAGCCGGGGCTACGGCCTCCGGGGCCGGACGGCCTTTTCCATTTACCGCATGGAGGACCGGGACAAATACGCCCTGGGCTGGCTGGGCTTCTGCGGCATGTATCTGCTGTGCGGAAGCCTTGCCGGGGGCCTGAAATGGTGGTATTTCCCCATGCTCCAGGGAGCCATGGCCCAGCCGTTTTCCATCAGCTTTTACCTGGCGTATCTGGCCCTGTGCCTGACGCCGGTGATCATAGACCGAAAGGAGGCGCGGGTATGGCGCTGTTCACCGTCGAAAATCTGACCTTTTCCTATCCGGGGCAGAACGCCCGGGCCATTGACAGCCTGTCGCTGACGGTGCCGGAGGGTGCGTTCCTGGTGCTGTGCGGTCCCTCGGGCTGCGGCAAGTCCACGCTGCTGCGGCAGCTGAAGCCCGCCCTGGCCCCTCACGGGACCCGGCAGGGCCGTATTCTGTTCCGGGATACGCCGCTGGACCGGGTGGACCAGCGGACGCTGGCGGCCCGCATCGGCTTTGTCCAGCAGTCGCCGGAAAACCAGATCGTCACCGACAAGGTCTGGCACGAGCTGGCCTTCGGGCTGGAGAGCCTGGGGGTGGACACCCCCACCATCCGCCGCCGGGTGGCGGAGATGGCGGCATTCTTCGGCATCGAGGACTGGTTTTACCGGGACGTTTCCCAGCTGTCCGGAGGCCAGAAGCAGCTGCTGAACCTGGCCTCCGTCATGGCCATGCAGCCGGACGTGCTGATTCTGGACGAACCCACCAGCCAGCTGGACCCCATCGCCGCCTCGGATTTCCTGGCGGTGCTGGGAAAGATCAACCGGGAGCTGGGCACCGCCGTGGTGCTGACGGAGCACCGGCTGGAGGAGGCCTTTCCCCTAGCCACCGCCGTGGCGGTAATGGACCGGGGGCAGCTGCTGTGCACCGGCACGCCCTACGACGTGGGCCGCCGGCTAAAGACCCTGGGCCACCGGATGTTTCTGGCCATGCCCGCCGCCATGCGCGTCTGGGCCTCGGTGGAAACGGAGGCCCCCTGTCCCGTCACCGTGCGAGAGGGCCGGGATTTTCTGCGGAGCTATGCGGCGGAGCATCCGCTGGTTCCGCTGCCCCGGGAGCAGACGTACCCCCGGCGCCAGCCGGTGCTGACGGTGCAGGGCGCGTGGTTCCGGTATGAGCCGGACAGCCCCGACGTCATCAAGGGGCTGGACCTGACCCTGGGCCGTGGGGAGTTTCTGGCTCTGCTGGGCGGCAACGGCGCGGGCAAGAGCACCACGCTGAAGCTGCTGTCCGGCATGAAAAAGCCCCAGCGGGGCGACATTTCCGTAAAGGGGACCCTGGGCATGCTGCCCCAGAATCCCCAGACCTTATTTGTGAAAAAAACGGTCCGGGAGGACCTGTTCGAGATATTTTCCGGCACAAAAACGCCCCGCCCCCAGCAGGAGGAGCGGGTGGCCCGGATGGTGGCTCTGTGCCGCCTGGAGGACCTGCTGGACCGGCACCCCTACGACCTGTCCGGCGGCGAGCAGCAGCGGGCTGCCCTGGCCAAGGTGCTGCTGCTGGAGCCGGAGATCCTGCTGCTGGACGAGCCCACCAAGGGCCTGGATGCGGAGTTCAAGCAGGCCTTCGCCCTGATTCTGCGGACGCTGCTGGCCCGCGGGGTGTCGCTGCTGATGGTCAGCCACGACGTGGAGTTCTGCGCCCGCTATGCCCACCGCTGCGCCCTGTTCTTTGACGGCAGCGTGGTGACGGAGGCGTCTCCCCGCGCCTTCTTCTCCGGCAACAGCTTCTACACCACCGCCGCCAACCGCATGGCCCGGAGCCTGGAGCCACAGGCGGTGACGGCGGAGGATGTCATGGCTGTCTGCGGCGGCAGCGTCCCGGCGGAGCCGGCCCTGCCGGAGGACATTCCCCCTCTGCCGGAGCCCCGGGAGGAAACGCCGGACTGGAAGCCCAAAAAGCTGCCCCTGTGGCGCAAGGCCCTGGCCGCCGTGTCCGGGGCGGGGGCCCTGGCCATATTCCTGTATGCCACCGGAGTCACGGACCTGTCCGCCGCCGTGGGCAAGGGCGGCCTGACGGCTCTGGGCTGGCAGCAGCTGCGGCTGTATCTGGTGTTCTGCGGGCTGCTGCTGGTGCTGGCCCTGTCCATCGGCCGCCGGACCAAGCCCCTTGACCTGGTGCAGGTTCCGGCGGAAAAGCGCAGGCTGTCCCGCCGGACGGCAGCGGCGGCGGTGTCTATCCTGCTGCTGATCCCCGTGACCCTGTTTGTGGGGGTCTATTACCTGGACAACAGGCAGTATGGCCTCATGTCGGTGCTGGTGCTGCTGGAGTGCATGGCCCCGTTCTTCCTGGTGTTCGAGGGGCGCAGGCCCCAGGCCCGGGAGCTGGTGGTCATTGCGGTGCTGTGCGCCATCTCCGTGGCGGGCCGGGCGGCATTTTTCATGCTGCCTCAGTTCAAGCCCGTCATGGCCATGACCATCATCTCCGGCGTAGCGCTGGGAGGCGAGAGCGGTTTTCTGGTGGGCGCGCTGTCCATGCTGGTGTCCAACATGCTGTTCTCCCAGGGCGTTTGGACGCCGTGGCAGATGTTCAGCATGGGAATTATCGGATTTTTGGCCGGAGTCCTGTTCCGAAAGGGACTTTTGCGCCGAACTCTGGGGAGCATGTGTACCTTTGGCGCCTTCTGCGCCATCGTGATCTACGGCGGCATCATGAATCCGGCGTCGGTATTGATGTGGGCCGGGGCGGAAAGCCTCACCTGGAAAACGCTGCTGACGTACTACGTCACCGGCTTCCCGGTGGACTGCGTCCACGCGGCGGCCACGGTATTCTTCCTGTGGGTGGCCGCGGAGCCCATGCTGGAAAAGCTGGACCGCATCAAGGAAAAATACGGATTACTCACATAAAAAATACCGGAACCGGCAAAATTTCTGCCGGTTCCGGTATTTTTTTTGCACATCCTTCCAATAGCCTGTCATTTTTTGCGCGTTTCATGCCGGTTTTCTTCCAGTTTTTCCCAGCACAGGGCGGCGGCATAGCCCTCCGGGGCCGGGAGAACGGAGAAGGCGTAGCCGGGGACGGTGCAGGTGACGGAATCCCCGTCGATCCGGAAATGAACGTGCCGGACCCGGCCCAGTACACCTCCCTGACACTTGATCAGGGCCTCCTTCAGGGTCCAAAGGCGGAAGAAGTCCTCGTCACGCCGCACAGATTCGCGTTCAGCAGGCGATAAAATGCGTAAAAGCCGGGGCGATACCGGGCGGATCTTCTCCACGTCGATGCCCACCGGGACCTCCGCCACGGCGCAGGCCACCAGACCGTGGCTGTGGCTGATATTGAAATAGCAGCCATTTGTCATCGGTTTGCCGTTATTTCCTATAAAAACTGTCCCGATATCCGGCGGGACGTCCCGCTTTTCCCGGGCTTTGTCCCGATACAAGCGCAGCATTTCCCGGGACAGGGCACGGCCTGTCTCATGCTCGTCGCCGCGGGACCAGACAAAGCGCCACTCCATATCAGAAAAACGTGATCTGGCTGGTGTCCGCCATGCCGGCAAAGGCCCCCAGGGCCTTCAGCTGCTCGATGTGGGTTTTGGACAGCTTGCTGCAGCAGGCGGCGAACTCCTCCACGGAGATGAAAGTCTTTCCCTTCCGCTTTTCCACGGTGTCCAGGGCGGCGGTCTCGCCCAGGCCCCGGACGGAGACGAAGGGGGGCAGCAGGCCGTTCTCCGTGATCTTGAAGGCGGTAGCCTGGGAGTCGTAGATGCTGATGGTGTCAAAGTGGAAGCCACGGAGATAGAACTCGTAGCACACCTCCAGGGTGACCATCAGGCTCTGCTCCACGGCGGTGGCGTCCTTGTTGTTCTCGATCTCACGGATCTTCCGCTTCACGGCGTCAATGCCGGCGCAGCAGTATTCCGCGTCGAAGGCCTTGGCCCGGACGGTGAAGAAGGTAGCGTAGAACGCCAGGGGCTGGTGGACCTTGAACCAGGCGATGCGGAAGGCCATCATCACATAGGCCACGGCGTGGGCCTTGGGGAACAGATAGCCGATCTTGGCCAGGGAGTCAATGTACCAGTCGGGCACCTCATGGGCCCGCATGGCATCCTCCCACCCGTCCTGGAAGCCGCCTTTTTTTACCTTGCCCTTTCGGACGGCCTCCATGATCTTGAAGCTCATTTTGGGGTCCAGACCCATATGGATGAGATAGAGCATGATGTCGTCCCGGCAGCCCACGGTCTCCAGAACGGAGGCAGTGCCGCTGACGATCAGGTCCCGGGCATTGCCCAGCCACACGTCGGTGCCGTGGGAGAAGCCGGACAGGCGCACCAGGGTATTGAAATCCTTGGGCTGGGTATCCACCAGCATGCCCCGGGTGAACCGGGTGTTGAACTCCGGAATGGCCACGGCTCCGGTGGGGCCCAGCAGCTCGTCGTTTTCAAAGCCCAGCACCCGGGAGGAGGTGAAGATGCTCATGGTGTCCGGGTCGTCCAGGGGGATGGTCCGGGCGTTGACCCCGGTGAGGTCCTCCAGCATACGGATCATGGTGGGGTCATCGTGGCCCAGCATATCCAGCTTCAGAAGGTTGTCCTCCATGCAGTGGTATTCAAAATGGGTGGTGATGGTGTCGGCGTCCTCGGCGTCGGCGGGATGCTGGACGGCGGTGAAATCCTCCACATCCATGTCGTCGGGGACCACCACCAGGCCGCCGGGGTGCTGGCCGGTGGTGCGGCGGACCCCCACGCAGCCCTGGGTCAGGCGGTTCACCTCGGCGCTGCCGGCGGTGAGGCCCCGCTCGTCCAGGTATTTGCGGACAAAGCCGAAGGCGGTCTTTTCCGCCAGGGTGCCGATGGTGCCGGCCCGGAACACCTGGGTCTGGCCGAACATCTCGATGGCGTGGCGGTGGGCCCGGGCCTGGTACTCGCCGGAGAAGTTCAGGTCGATATCCGGCACCTTGCCGCCGCCGTAGCCCAGGAACGTCTCAAAGGGAATGTCGAAGCCGTCCTTGACGTATTTCGTGCCGCACTCCGGGCAGCATTTGTCCGGCATGTCCGCACCGCAGCCGTAGCTGCCGTCGGTGATGAATTCCACATGGCGGCAGTTGGGGCAGCGGTAGTGGGGCGGCAGGGAGTTCACCTCGGTGATGCCGGACATATAGGCCACCAGGGACGAGCCAACGGAGCCCCGGGAGCCCACCAGGTAGCCGTTTTCCAGGCTGCGCTGCACCAGCTTCTGGGCGGACATATACACCACGTCGTATTTGCCCAGGATGCTGCCCAGCTCCACATTCAGCCGGTCCACCACCAGCTGGGGGGGCTGGTCGCCGTACAGGGCGTGACACTTGTCCCACACCAGGCGGTTCAGGTCCTCCTGGGAGTTTTCCAGGCGGGGCGGGAACAGCTGGCCCGGAGGCAGCAGCTCAATTTCCTCCACCAGATCGGCGATGCGGCGGGGATTGTCGATGACCACCTGATGGGCCAGGTCCTGGCCCAGATAGGAAAACTCCTCCAGCATCTCGGTGGTGGTCTTGAAGTAAATTGGCAGGGGCGCGTCGGCGTCGGGGAACTTCTTGCTGGCCAGGAGAATATGGCGGTACGTCTCGTCCTCCGGCTCCTGGAAGTGGACGTCGCCGGTGGCGCAGACGGGCTTTCCCAGCTCCCGGCCCAGGCGGACGATGGTGCGGTTGAATTCCCGCAGCTCCTCCTCGGACCGGACGTCGCCGTTGCGGAGCATGAACATATTGTTGCAGATGGGCTGGATCTCCAGATAGTCATAGAAGGAGGCGATGCGCTTGAGCTCGGCCCAGTCCTTGTGGTCCTTCACCGCCTGGAACAGCTCGCCGGCCTCGCAGGCCGAGCCGATGATGAGCCCCTCCCGATGGGCCATCAGCTCGGTTTTGGGGATGATGGGCACCCGCTTGAAGTATTGCAGGTTGGAGGCGGAGATCAGCTGGTACAGGTGCTTGAGGCCCATTTTGTTCTTGGCCAGAATGATGATGTGCTTGGGGAAGCGGCTGGACTTGCTGCCCTGGGGCCGCAGCTTCAGCATCTGGGGGTTGATGTCCTGGAGACGGCGGATGCCCAGCTCCCGCTCCAGCTTCTCAAAGAACGGGATCAGCATGTAGGCCACCATGGCCGCGTCGTCGGAGGCCCGGTGGTGATTGAAGGCGGGCAGGTCCAGGTATTCGGCCACAATGTCCAGCTTGAACTTGTGAAGCTGGGGCAGCAGGTTCTGGGCCAGGATCAGGGAGTCCACATAGGTGGGGTCAAAGGGGATGCCCTCCCGGCGGCAGCCGGCCCGGATGAAGCTGATGTCAAATTCGGCGTTGTGGGCCGCCAGGGGGCGACCGTTCACAAAGGACAGAAAGGCCGTCAGGGCCTCCTTGGGGGAGGGGGCATCCGCCAGCATGGCGTCGGTGATGCCGGTGAGGCCGATGATCTCCGGCGTCAGGCGGCGGCCGGGGTTCACGAAGGTCTGGAACCGGTCGGTGACCTGGCCGTTTTTCAGCACCACGGCACCGATCTCGGTGATGGCCTCCCGGTCCACCTTCAGGCCGGTGGTCTCAATATCGAAGCAGACGATCTCGTCGGAAAAGTCCTGGTCCTGGGGGCCGTGGACGGCGATGCGGTCGTCCAGATTGTTGATGAAATAGCCCTCTACGCCGTAGAGGATCTTGATCTTGCCCTTGGCGGTGTGCCAGGCGTCCGGGAAGGACTGGGCCACGCCGTGGTCGGTGATGGCGATAGCCGGGTGGCCCCAGGAGATGGCCTGCCTGATGACGGAGGCGGTGTCGGTCAGGGCGTCCATGTTGGACATCTTCGTGTGCAGGTGCAGCTCCACCCGCTTCTCCGGGGCGGTGTCCTCCCGGGGCTTGTGGGGAATCTTCATGATGTGGAAGGGGCGCAGCTGAATGTCCTTGCCGTCGCGGCTGAGCTCCACATTGCCCTGGACCCGGAGCCACATGCCCGGGGATACGGCGTTCTGCATGGACTGGGCCTCCTTGCCCTCCATGTACTTGGTGACGGTGACGGAATTCCGGTAGTCCGTCATGTCGAAGGTCAGCCGCCAGACGCCGGGCTTGCGGGTCTCGTAGCACTCGGCGGCAAAGACCTTGCCCTCGATCACCACGGCGCCCATTTTGGGGTTCAGGCCGTCGATGGAGACGGGCTTGCCCTTGATCTCCCGGCCCATGAGGACGTCGGACCTGTCATCTGCGCGCTGGGGGGTGCGGAAGCTCAGGCGCAGCTGGCGCAGGTCATATTGGTCCATCAGCAGCTGGCGCAGGGCGGTGACGGCGGCCTCCGGCAGCGGGGCGGAGGCCGTCAGCTCCAGCTCCATGGTGCGCTGGGCACGGTCCATGCTGCCGCCCACCACGCAGGCATCATGGAGCAGCAGGCCCAGCTCACGGGGCGGCACAAAGCTCTCAAAAAAGGTAAAAAACGGTATTTTATCGCACATATGAGGGCATCCCTCCTTATAGCTTGTCGATCTCGTCCATCAGGGCGTCCACCAGCTTGTCCTGGGGCACCTTGTACAGAATTTCGCCATGGCGGAACAGCAGGCCCTCGCCGTCGCCTCCGGCGATGCCCACATCGGCAGCCCGGGCCTCGCCGGGGCCGTTGACCACGCAGCCCATGACGGCCACGGTGATGGGCTTGGTGCAGCCCTGGAGGCGGCGCTCCACCTCCCGGGCGATGGGGATCATGTCGTATTTGGTGCGGCCGCAGGTGGGACAGGAGATCAGATTGGGCCCCGTCTGCCGCAGGCCGGCGGCAGAGAGAATATCCAGGGCGGCCCGGACTTCCTCCTCCGGGTCCGCCGTCAGGCTGACCCGGAGGGTATCGCCGATGCCCTGGCACAGCAGGCCGCCGATGCCGATGGCGGATTTCAGCACCCCCAGGCGGGGCGTGCCGGCCTCGGTGACTCCCAGGTGCAGAGGATAGGGCGTCTGCTGGTGGAGCATGCGGTAGGCCTCCATGTTCACCGGTACCCGGGAGCACTTGACGGAGATGCAGATATCGTCGAAGCCGCAGTCGTTCAGCAGGCGGACGTGGCCCAGGGCGCTGTCCACCAGGGCCTGGGCGGTGACGCCGCCGTATTTTTGCAGCAGCTCCCGCTCCAGGGAGCCGCCGTTGACGCCGATGCGGATGGGGATGCCCCGGTCCCGGCAGGCGTCGGCCACGGCACGGACCTTTTCCGCGGAGCCGATGTTGCCGGGGTTGATACGGATCTTGTCCACCCCCTGGCGGACGCACTCCAGGGCCAGGCGGTAGTCAAAGTGGATATCCGCCACCAGGGGGATGTGGATGCGGCGGCGGATGGGGCCGATGGCCCGGGCGGCGTCCATATCCGGCACCGCCACCCGGATGATCTGGCACCCGGCCCCCTCCAGGCGGAGGATCTGGGAGACGGTACGCTCCACGTCCTGGGTGGGGGTATTGCACATGGATTGGATGCTGACCGGCGCGCCGCCGCCCACGGCCACGGCGCCCACATGAATCTGCTTGCTCATGGTTTATATCCTCCTTGCGAGTAAAATGCGCCGCACGGGGCGGCGAAATGGGGCCGGCAAAGACGCCGGCCCCATTCCGGGACGGTCTGCCGCTTATTGAAACAGCTTGATGACGTCGTGGAAGGTGATGACCAGCATGAAGCCCATGAGAAGGACAAAGCCGGCCAGATGGACGTAATTTTCAAACCTGGCGGGGATCTGCCTGCGGATGATGCGCAGGGACAGGGCGTTGACCACCAGGAAGAAAATCTTGCCGCCGTCCAGAGCGGGCAGGGGCAGCAGGTTCATCACCGCCAGGTTCACGGCGATGAAGGCCGCCAGGTACGCGATGTTGGCGGCGGCGGCCCGGGCATTTTCCGACTGCTCGCCCACGGTGGTGATGGTGGACACGATGCCCACGGGGCCGCTCATATCGGAAAAGCCCGCCTCGCCGGTGATGAGCATCTGGAGGCTCAGGCGCACCAGGCGGACAAAGTCCACCGCCTGGTCCCAGCAGTATCTCAGCCGCCCGCCGAAGGTCAGCTCCTGGGCGCCGAAATACAGGCCGAAGCCGGTGAATTTCTGGCCGGACTGGTCCAGGTACTCGCCGCGCTCCATGTGGAAATTCTCCAGACGGAGCTTCTGGCCGTCCCGGCGGATGACCAGGTCGAAGTCGCCGGTCTTGTTGCGGCCCAGCAGCAGGGATACGTCGCTGAAGGTGTAGATGCGCTCCCCGTCGATGGACAGGATGCGGTCGCCCACCTGAAGGCCGGAGGCGGATTCCAGCGGGCAGCCGTCGGCGAAGCCGTGGATCACCGGGACGTTGACGGCCTTGACCCCGGCGTAAAGCACCAGAATGATGACAAGGCCCGTGAGGAAGTTCATCAGGGCGCCGGCGGCGAAGATCAGGAGCTTGCGCCAGAAGCCCTGGTTATTCAGGGCAGCGGGGTCGTCGGAGTCCTCCTCCTCCCCCTCCATGGCGCAGAAGCCGCCGATGGGCAGCAGGCGCAGAGCATAGGTGGTATCGCCCCTGGTCTTTTTGAACAGGGCGGGGCCCATGCCGATGGCGAACTCGTTGACCCGCACGCCGCAGGCCTTGGCCGCCAGAAAGTGGCCCAGCTCGTGGACGGCGATGAGCACGCCGAATATCAGGATCGCAGCTAAAATATAGATCATACCATGTCTCCTACCGTTTGCAGTACAGCGGCTCGCGCCTGTCTGTCTGCTTCCAGTATATCCGGAAGGTCCGGGGCATATTTCACCTCCACCCGGGAAAGGGCGGACTCCACCAGGCGGGGAATGTCGTTGAAGCCCACACGCTCCTGCAGAAACAGGGCCACCGCCGCCTCATTGGCACCGTTCATAATGGCGCAGGCGGTGCCGCCGGCTTTGGCGCACTGGCGGGCAATGCGCAGGCAGGGGAAGGCGTCCAGGTCCGGAGCCCGGAACGTCAGGTCCCCGCAGGTCAGCAGGTCCAGGGGCGTATCCGGGCTGGGGGCCCGGTGAGGCCAGGTGAAGGCATAGCGGATGGGGAGCTTCATATCCGGGGTGCCCAGCTGGGCGATCATGGCGCCGTCCCGGTACTCCACCAGGGAATGAACGATGCTCTGGCGGTGGATCACCACGTCCACCTGCTCCACCGGCAGACGGTACAGCCGCATGGCCTCGATGACCTCCAGCCCCTTGTTCATCAGGGTAGCAGAGTCGATGGTGATTTTTGCACCCATGGACCAGTTGGGATGCTTCAGGGCATCGGCGGGAGTGACCCCCTCCAGGTCCCGGAAACTGCGGCCGAAGAAGGGGCCGCCGGAGCAGGTCAGCAGCAGCCGCCGAACCTCATTCCGGTCCCGGCAGCCCTGGAGACTCTGGAAAATGGCGCTGTGCTCGGAGTCCACGGGGACGATGTCCGCCCCCCAGCGCTCCGCCTGGGCCATGACCAGCTCCCCGGCGCAGACCAGGGTCTCCTTATTGGCCAGGGCGATGCGTTTTTTTTGCCGGATGGCGGCCAGGGTGGGCTCCAGGCCCACGCTGCCCATAACGGCGGTGACCACGGTGTCGGCCTGGGGCAGCTGGGCCGCCAGCAGCAGGCCCTCCGGCCCCTCCGCCACCTGGATATCCGTATCCGACAGCCGCAGGCGCAGCTGACGGGCGGCGTCCCGGTCATACAGCACCGCCAGCTGGGGGTGAAACTCCCGGGCCTGCCGCTCCAGCAGGTCCACCTGGCGGTTGGCGGTAAGGGCCGCCACGGTAAGGCCCAGTTCACGGGCCACCTGGAGGGTCTGGCGGCCGATGGAGCCGGTGGAGCCCAGCAGGGAGATGGTTTTTGTCATGGACGCCCTCCCCTTACGCCGCCAGGGCCCGCAGCAGGGCGCACAGCACCGGGGCGGCAAACAGCACGCTGTCGAACCGGTCCAGCACGCCGCCGTGGCCCGGCAGCAGGCGTCCGTAATCCTTGATGCCGTACTGGCGCTTGACGGCGGAGAAGCTCAGATCCCCCAGCTCCCCCAGCACCGCGCCCAGCAGGCCCAGGGCAATGCACAGGGAATAGCTCAGGGCCGTGTGGGTCATGGCCCGGAACACCGCGCAGAAAACGGCCATGCCGGCCATGCCGCCTGCCAGACCGCCCAGGGCTCCCTCCACGGTTTTGTGGGGGCTGACCAGGGGGGCCAGCTTATGCTTTCCGCAGGCCATGCCGGTGAACAGGGCCAGGGCATCGCTGCAGAAGGCCGCCACCAGGGGCGTCAGCACCAGGAGATAGCCGTTATCCATGGTGCGCAGGCCATACAGCCCGGAGAAGGCCCAGGGAATGGCAAAGCCCGCCGCGGCCATGGCGCACACGTCGGTAAACGTCAGGGCCTGAGGCTTTCCATAGGTCAGCACCCCGGACAGGGGCAGGGCCAAAGCCGCCGCCAGCAGCAGCCACTCCAGGCCCGGCCAGGCAAATACCTGCCGCCCCAGCAGCAGCACGCCGCACACGGCGGGCAGCACCGTCCAGCGGCGGGCCTTGTCCGGGCCGGACACCGCCGTCAGCAGCTCGTGGGCGGCGATGACGGTCAGGGCCGCCAGCAGCAGGGCCGTGGCCCAGGCCGGGGCGATGCACAGCACCGCCAGCAAGGCGGGAATCCCCACCACAGCCACCAATATCCTCTGTTTCATGTTTGTATCCTCTCTATTTCACGCCGCCGAACCGCCGGTCGCGGCTCTGGTAGGCGATGATGGCTTGGTCCAGGGCCCGGCTGTCGAAGTCCGGCCACAGGGTATCGCAGAAGTAAAACTCCGAATAGGCGCACTGCCACAGCAGAAAGCCGGACAGGCGCTCCTCGCCGCTGGTGCGGATGATGAGCTCCGGGTCCGGGATGCCGGCAGAGTACAGATAGGAGGAAAAGCCCTCCTCGGTAAGGTCCTCCGGGACGGCCTTGCCCCGGGTGCAGTCCTGTGCGAAGCGGCGGGCGGCGTGGAGGATCTCGTCCCGGCCGCCGTAGTTCAGGCAGACGTTGGCCTGGAACCCGTGAATGTGGGTGGAGATCTCATTGGTGCGGTCCACCAGGGCCTGCAGCTCCGGCGAGATGGCGGACAGGTCCCCCAGAAAGCGCAGGCGGATCTGATCGCGCTCCATAGAGTCGATGGCCTCCAGCATATATTGCTTCAGAAGGCCCATAATGACCCCCACCTCGTCGGCGGGACGCTTCCAGTTCTCCGTGGAGAAGGCGTACACCGTCAGGTATTCCACCCCCAGATCCTTGCAATAGGTGGCGATCTTGCGGAAGGTCTCGGCCCCTACTTTATGTCCGGCAGTGCGAGGCAGGCCGCGCTGCTTCGCCCAACGACCGTTGCCGTCCATAATAATAGCGATGTGGCGGGGCAGGCGGCTCATGTCCACCTGCCCCGCCCCGTGATGATGGATCTTTTTGGAAAACAGGCCCATCAGACAGACAGAAGCTCCTTTTCCTTGTTTTCCAGGAGCTTATCCAGCTCCTTGCAGCTGTCGTCGGTCAGCTTCTGCAGGTCCTTTTCCGCCATCTTCAGCTCGTCCTCGGTGATCTCGGAGGCCTTCTGCTGCTTCTTGAACTTATCGATAGCGTCGCGGCGGATGTTGCGGATTGCGACCTTGCTCTCCTCAACGTACTTCTTGGTCTGCTTGATGAGGTCCTTACGGCGCTCCTCGGTCAGCGGAGGGAAAACGAGGCGGATCATGCGGCCGTCGTTCTGCGGATTGATGCCGAGGTCGGAGGCGAGGATGGCCTTTTCCAGAGGCTTGAGAAGGCTCGCGTCCCAGGGCTGGATCAGCAGAGAGCGGGGGTCGGGGGTCGCAATGGTCGCGACCTGCTGCACGGGAGTCGGCACACCGTAGTAGTCGACCTCAATCTGGTCGAGGACGGACGCGTTGGCGCGGCCGGCGCGGATCGTTGCGAGCTGAGTGTTCAGCGCTTCGCAGGTCTTTTTCATTTTGCTTTCAAATTCTTTGTAGTCAGACATTGTGTTTCCTCCGTTTATATTATCAAGTTTAAACTTTTACGATATTGTCAACCGACGGTCGTGCCGAGAGCCTCACCGGAGAGGGAGCGGCGGATGTTCTCGGGCTGCGCGAGTGCAAAGACGATGACGGGGATGGAGTTATCCATCGCAAGGCTCGTGGCGGTGGTGTCCATGACCGCGAGGTGACGGGCGAGGACCTCGTCATAGCTGATGCGGTCGAACTTCTTCGCGTCAGGATTCGTGCGCGGGTCGGAATTGTAGACGCCGTCGATGTTTTTTGCGAGGAGGATACCGTCGGCGTGTATCTCCGCTGCG
>OLOX01001500.1_pt1 | contig 21914 bp, 17 predicted proteins | sample 1672091 | NCBI WGS metagenome assembly OLOX01 (sample SAMEA3136644, study PRJEB25190) | human gut metagenome | reverse complement strand
TTGTTCCGGATTATCAGCTTTCACTTGCAATCGGTAAGGAAGGACAGAATGCAAGACTTGCAGCAAGACTTACAGGCTTCAAGATTGATATCAAGAGCGAGACACAGGCCAGAGAGTCAGGGGACTTCATGGATTATGAGAATGACTATGAAGAGGATGATTATGATGACGATTATGATTATTCGGATGATGAGCTTGCTGAGAACGAGAGATTAGCTGATACAGAACAGGCAGATGTACAGACAGAGGCTTTAGATACAGAGGCTGACGAGAACGAAGCAGCAGGTACAGAAAATGATGCGGCAGATAGTGGTGATGAGCAGTAATGGCAAATAAAAAGATTCCAATGCGCAAATGCGTAGGCTGTCAGGAGATGAAGGAAAAGAAGTCACTTATTCGCGTGGTAAAGACTGCGGAGGGCGACATAATTCTCGATGACACCGGCAAGAAAAACGGCAGGGGAGCTTATATATGTAAGAGCCTTGAATGCTTTAAAAAGGCTAAAAAGACAAAGGCACTTGAGCGTTCCCTTGGTGTTAGTGTATCAGAACAGGTATATGAGGAGCTTGAAAAGGAGATGAACCAAATTGACAGATAGAGTACTTTCTATGCTGGGATTAGCAGCAAAGTCAGGCAATGTGGTTAGCGGAGAGTTTTCTACCGAGAAAGCTGTAAAGACAGGAAAGGCATTTTTAGTGATAGTTGCAGATGATTCATCAGACAACACAAAGAAGCATTTTTCGGATATGACTGCTTTCTATGAGGTTCCGATTTATTTTTATAGTGACAAGGTGGGGTTAGGGAATGCAATAGGCAAAGAGTTTCGCGCTTCCCTTGCAGTAACGGATGAAAACCTTGCAAATGCAGTGATAAAAAAGCTGCAGCCGAATAAAACTGAATAATGGAGGAAAATAGATATATGGCAAAAATGAGAGTTCATGAACTTGCAAAAGAATTAAATATAAAGTCGCAGGACGTCATAGACACATTAAACGGCACACAGTTTGCTGTCAAAAATGTGCAGAGCGGTCTTGAGGAGGAGGCACAGCAAATTGTACGAAAGAAGTACGCAAAAACAGAAGTAAAAAAAGATGCACCTAAGAAGGAAGAACCTAAAAAGGATGAGTCTAAGGCAGCCGACAGACCAAAGAAAAAGGCAAGCATCACAGCAGTTTTCAATGCCCAGTACAGTAAGCAGGGTAGGAAAACAAATGGTGGAAACGGCAGCGGAAATAATGGAAATAACAGTTCGCAGCGCAGGAATGGCAATGGCAGACGCGATAATCAGTCATCACGTCCTGAGCAGCACAGCATTATTAAGCCAAGACCTGTAGGAGAGAGAGCTATGCGCCCTATAAGTGAGCGTACAGCGGATCCGTATGCAGATATGAAGGTAACCAATTCGCGTCCGGCACGTCAGGCTGACGCTGATAGAAGAAGCGACAGACGTCAGGACAATGGCGACAGAATCAACAACAGAAACACTGACAGAAATGCCGACAGAAGCAGAAATACGGACAGAAACAGCGATAGAAGAACAAACAATCGCGACAACAATAACCGAGATAACAGCAGAGACAATAATAGAGATAATAACAGAGGCTTCAGAAATGACTCCAGACGTCCTGCAGAGGGTGGCAGAAGCTTTGACAGAAATAATGACAGAAGCAGAAGCAACGACAGAAGCAGGAGCAATGACAGAAATAACGATAGAACAGGCAGCAGAGGTGATGACAGAAATCGTTTCAGAAAAGAAACAGTTGCAGTTGCAGCTCCTGATGATGTAAGAGGAAAGGAGAGCCGCGACAGAGGCAACGATAGAAAGAATAAGCATAATCACAATCAGAGCCAGAAGCAGGATAAGCTCGGAAAGAAGCAGGAGAATTACATCAATCTCGAGAAGCACGGCGGTAAGAAAAAGCCACAGCAGCCGAAGGCACAGCCAAAAGAGGATGAGAACGAGATTAAGACAATTTCTCTTCCGGAGAAGATTACAATAAGGGACTTAGCTGATAAGATGAAGGTTCAGCCTTCAGCCATCGTAAAGAAGCTTTTCATGAAGGGCGAGATGGTAACAGTTAACTCTGAGGTTGATTTTGCAGCTGCTGAGGAGATTGCTTTAGAGTTCAATTTCATATGTGAGGAAGAGGAGAAAGTCGATGTGATTGCAGAGCTTCTCAAGGAGGATGAAGAGGATGAGAGCAAGATGGTTCCTCGTCCACCTGTAGTCTGCGTAATGGGTCACGTAGATCATGGTAAGACATCACTGCTTGATGCCATCAGACAGACACGTGTTACAGACCGTGAGGCAGGTGGTATCACACAGCACATTGGTGCATCTGTTGTATCAATCAATGGCCAGAACATCACATTCCTTGATACACCGGGACATGAGGCATTTACAGCAATGCGTATGCGTGGTGCAAACTCTACTGATATCGCAATCCTTGTTGTTGCTGCAGATGATGGTGTAATGCCGCAGACTGTTGAGGCAATAAACCATGCAAAGGCAGCAGGTGTTGAGATTATCGTTGCAGTCAACAAGATAGATAAGCCAAGTGCCAATATCGACAAGGTTAAGCAGGAGCTCTCAGAGTATGAGCTTATCCCGGAGGATTGGGGTGGAAGCACAATATTCTGTCCTGTATCTGCACATACTAAGGAGGGTATCGACAATCTCCTTGAGATGATTCTTCTCACAGCAGAGGTTCTTGAGCTCAAGGCTAATCCTGATAGAAACGCAAGAGGTCTCGTAATTGAAGCACAGCTTGATAAAGGCCGTGGTGCGGTTGCCACAGTGCTTGTACAAAAAGGAACACTCCATGTCGGAGATCCTATCGCATGTGGAAGCAGCTATGGTAAGGTAAGAGCCATGATTGATGACAAGGGCCGCAGAGTAAAGGAGGCTAAGCCTTCTACACCTGTAGAGATACTTGGACTAAACAGTGTGCCTTCAGCAGGAGAGACATTTGTGGCATGTGATTCAGAGAAGGAGGCAAAGGCATTCTCTGACACATATATTTCAGAGGAAAAGAATAAGCTCATTGAGGATACAAAGGCAAAGATGTCACTTGATGATCTGTTCTCACAGATTCAGTCCGGCAATATGAAGGAGCTTGATATCATCGTAAAGGCAGATGTACAGGGTTCAGTTGAAGCTGTTAAGCAGAGTCTTGTCAAGCTTTCAAATGAGGAGGTTGTGGTCAAGGTCATCCATGGCGGCGTTGGTGCCATCAACGAGTCAGATGTTATCCTTGCATCAGCATCAAATGCAATCATCATTGGCTTTAACGTCAGACCGGATCCTGTTGCCAAGGCTACAGCAGACCGTGAGGGCGTAGATATCAGACTTTACAAGGTCATCTACAATGCGATCGAGGATGTATCTGCTGCCATGAAGGGTATGCTTGATCCTGTATTTGAGGAGAAGGTTATCGGACATGCGGAAATCAGACAGATTTTCAAGGCTTCAGGCGTTGGAAACATTGCAGGTTCATATGTGCTTGACGGATTTATGGAGAGAGGCTGCCGTGTCAGAATCAGCAGAGAGGGTGAGCAGATATTCGAGGGAGACCTTGCTTCACTCAAGAGATTCAAGGATGACGTCAAGGAGGTCAAGACAGGCTATGAGTGTGGTCTTGTATTTGACGGATTTAATGATATTCAGGAATTAGATATTGTAGAAGCCTACAAGATGGTAGAGGTTCCGAGATAATCATATATTTGTTATCATGAATTAATGTAACTATTCGGATAGTTACAGTTTAATATAAAAAGAAAGCGGGATTATATGAGAAAGAACAGCATAAAAAATATTCGTATCAACGAAGAGGTAATGCGTGAACTGTCAAATATCATACGCGGTGAGATAAAGGATCCGCGTATCAATCCCATGACAAGTGTTGTTGCTGTCGAGGTGGCACCTGATTTAAAGACAGCAAAGGCTTATATCAGTGTGCTTGGTGACAAGAAATCACAGGCTGATACACTTGCAGGACTTAAGTCAGCGGAGGGATATATACGCAGAACTCTCGCAAAGAACATCAATTTAAGAAATACACCTGCCATTACATTTATCATAGACCAGTCTATAGAGTATGGTGTTGAGATGTCTAAAAAGATTGATGAAGTAACAAAAAATCTCAAAGAGGATTAACAAAGAGGATTGATTATGACAGAGATTGATTCTATTTTAAAGGATGCACAATCAGTTGCTGTTTCCGGTCATGTGAGACCGGATGGCGACTGTGTCGGCTCAACACTTGCTGTATACAACTACATAAAGGATTATTATCCTGATATAAAGGCAAGGCTTTATTTAGAGCCAAGCCCAAACATCTTTAAGTTTATGCAAAGAGCAGATGAGATTGACAGCAGCTATGCGGATGATACAGTATACGATCTGTTCATAGCATGTGATTGCAGTGACACAGGCAGACTGGGAAGTGCAGCTAAGTATTTTGAGTCTGCAAAAAGGACACTTTGCATAGATCATCATGTTACAAACGGGGCCTTTGCAGACGCAAATTACATCTTTCCGGATGCGAGCTCGACCTGTGAGCTGGTGTTCGAGCTTCTGCCGAAGGAGCGCATCACAATACAGATAGCAGAGTGTATTTACACAGGCATGGTGCATGATACAGGCGTGTTCCAGTATTCATGCACTTCAAAAAAGACTATGGATATAGCAGGCTCCCTGATGGAGATGGGCATTGATTATTCAAGGATAATCGATGATACATTTTATACAAAGACATTTGCCCAGAACAAGATTATGGGGCAGGCACTTTTGAATGCTGCTTTGTATCTGAATGGTGATGTTATATTGTCTGCAGTATCGCGTGCTGAGATGGAGAAGTACAACGTACTTCCAAAGCATCTCGACGGTATTGTAAATCAGCTGCGCGTAACAAAGGATATAAAGGTTGCTGTATTTCTCTACGAAAATGAGGATGGTACCTACAAGGGCAGCCTGCGCGTAAACGGTGATTACGATGTGGCAAAGGTTGCGTCGGTATTTGACGGAGGAGGACATGTAAAGGCCGCCGGATTTACGATTGACGGACCGCTTGAGGTGGCAACAGACCGAATCCTTACGGCAATTAAGGATAATATTTAGGGAGAGATTCTTGGGCAGATGGTTAATGGAATAATCAATGTATACAAGGAAAAGGGCTATACAAGCTTTGACGTTGTGGCAAAGCTTCGAGGCATATTCCACCAGAAGAAGATTGGTCATACAGGTACACTTGATCCTGATGCGCAAGGCGTCCTTCCTGTCTGCCTTGGAAAGGCAACCAGAGTGTGTGACCTTTTGACAGATAAGGACAAGGTCTATAAAGCTGTGCTGCTTTTGGGACAGGAGACAGATACACAGGATATTACAGGGCAGGTCTTAAATCAGGCTAAGGTCAATGTGACTGAGCAGGCGGTGTATGATGTTATATCACAGTTTGTTGGCAGGCAAAAGCAGGTGCCGCCTATGTACTCGGCTTTAAAGGTCAATGGGAAAAAGCTCTATGAGCTTGCCAGAGAGGGCAAGGTAATAGAGAGAAAAGCCAGGGATATCGAGGTGTTTGATATCAAGGTTGAAAGCATTGATTTGCCTGAGATTACGATGACGGTGCACTGCTCAAAGGGCACATATATCAGGACACTGTGCAATGACATCGGAGAGAGGCTGGGCTGCCATGGCTGCATGAAGTCACTGCTTAGAGTAAGGGTAGCAGGCTTTGACTTAGAGCATGCACTTACACTTTCACAGATTCAGTCAAAGGTGGATGAAGGCTGCTTTGATATGGTGATGCCTGTTGACGGAGTATTCGAAAATCTGCCGGCAGTGCATGCTGCTTCAGATGCTGATAAGCTTGTCAGAAATGGAAATAAAATTCCGGCAGTGCTTACGGATTATTTAAAAAACAGTGCTGACTCTGATATAAGATACAGAGTATACAATCATGAGGGCATATTTGTCGGGGTGTATTCGTATCTTGATGAGACCGGTGAGTTTAAGCCGGTTAAGATTTTTATGGAATAGAATAGTATACAGATATTATGGAATATATAAGCAAAACTCTGGATTTTCATGTCAAGGAGCCGTCCGTCATCTCGTTTGGAAAGTTTGACGGGCTTCACAGAGGACATGAATTTCTGATGGAAAAGCAAATTGAACAGAGCAATCTGCATGGCTACAAGCGCATCATATTTACGTTTGACATTCCTCCCAAATCGGAGGTACTTGGCGTTGAGTCAAAGGTTATAATCACAAACGATGAAAAAGAGTATGTGTTTGAAAAATCAGGTATTGACTATCTGATAGAGTGTCCGTTTGTGCCACAGGTGATGACGATGGAGGCGGATGCGTTTGTCAGATGGATAGTTAAAAGTCTTAATGTCAAGTGTATCATTGTCGGAGATGATTTCCGTTTCGGGCACAACAGGGCAGGAGACCATCGGCTGCTTTCTGCGATGGCAGGAGAGCTTGGATACGAGCTTATTGTGGTGGACAAGATAAAGGATGGAGACAGGGATATAAGCAGTACCTATATCCGCGAGGAGATTGCGGCAGGACATATTAAAAAGGCAAATGAACTGCTGGGATATCCCTTTTTTATAAAAGGAAGAGTAGTGCATGGCAGAGCACTGGGCAGGACTATTGGCATTCCGACAGTCAACCTTTCAGTGCCGCACGATAAGCTGCTTCCACCAAAGGGAGTGTATATGTCAAGAGTTCTTGTCAGGGACAACTGGTACCTTGGTGTAACTAATATAGGATGCAAGCCTACTATAGAGGGCAAAAATCCAATCGGTGCAGAGACATATATCATAGATTTTGGGCAGGATGTTTACGGACAGGATATCATGGTAGAGCTTCATAAGTTCGTAAGACCTGAGATGAAGTTTGATTCAATAGAAGCGTTAAAGAGCCAGATGAGCGCAGATATCAATTTTACAATCAATTATGCAGGCAGTCACACATTTTAGTGTGACTGTTTTTTTGCTAAATAGCCCAAAATAACGAAAAAATAACAAATATTACAGAAATGTTACAAAGAAATATTGACATTTTAACAATTTATGATATACTCGTGACCGTGGATTATCGATAGCATAAATCGGAGGCTATATGAAAAACAAGTTAAAATTAGGACAGGCAGCAGGCGTTGTAGCGTTTGCTATTATTATAGGAGCGGTATCTATGAGCTCAAGCAGCACGGTGGATGCCAGGACAACAAAGGCAGAGGCAAATAAAAACAGATCAGTGAATGCGGGTGTTGCACTTAATCTGACAGATGTGGCAGATGCCACAGAGCTTCTCACAGCAGGGGTTACATCGGCTCTTACTTATTATGGAGCTGACGTATCGGTAGCGCAAAACGACAGCAATGTTGTTACTGCATCTGCTCAGGGTGCACAGGCTGGCGATACTGCACAGGAGACAGAACAGGCAAATGAGGCATCCCAGACACCGACAGCCGCACAGACCTGTGGTTACACAAATCTTGGTATGTCAGTTATCAGCAGCGGAAACTTAAATATCAGACAGGAGGCTTCGACAGACAGTGAAGTGGTAGGTATCCTTACCAATCACAATGCCTGTGAGCTTCTTGAGGATGCCGGAGACTGGTATAAGGTTACATCAGGCAAAGTGACAGGATATGTAAGCAAGCAGTATCTTGTGATAGGAGATGAGGCAGAGGCTATTGCAGAACAGGAGATTAAAACTGTTGCCACTGTAAATACTGAAACACTGAATGTGCGTGCAGAGAAGTCAACAGAGGCTGCGGTGCTTTCACAGGTTGGAAATTCAGAGGCATTCACAGTTAATTCTGTCGCTGACGGCTGGGTTGAGATAAGTGTGGATGATTCGGTAGGATATATATCACAGGATTATGTGACACTGGCACAGGCACTTCCTACAGCAAAGACAATAGAGCAGGTGAAGTATGGTGACGGCGTATCGGATGTAAGGGCATCTGTTGTATCGTATGCGTTACAGTTTGTCGGAAACAGATATGTGTGGGGAGGCACAAGCCTTGAGAATGGTGTTGACTGCTCAGGTTTTACAATGAGAATACTTGGAAAGTATGGAGTTTCGTTACCGCATTCATCAAAAGCACAGCCTTCATGTGGCACAAAAATCAGCGCATCTGATGCAAAGCCGGGAGATTTATTCTTCTACGGAAGTGGAAGCAGCATCTCACATGTTGCAATTTATATCGGAAACGGACAGATTGTACATGCCAGCAACAAGCGTGATGGAATCAAGGTTTCAAATGCATTTTACAGAAGTCCGATTTGTGTTGCAAGATATTTGCCGGATTAATAAAAAAACAGTTTACAACAAATGCTTACTATGCTATACTGCATAAGTATGGTTTTGCCCATGTTCGGTAGTTGGACACTCCGACCTATTGCTGAGCATCATACAGTTATCAGGGCGCATTAAATATAAGGAGGATCAACAATGATCGCAAAGGAAAAGAAACAGGCTATTATCGCAGAGTACGGTAGAACACCAAATGACACAGGTTCACCAGAGGTTCAGATCGCAATTCTTTCAGCAAGAATCGCAGAGTTAACTGAGCATTTCAAACAGAACCCAAAGGATCATCACTCAAGAAGAGGAATGTTAAAGATGATCGGTCAGAGACGTGGATTACTTGCATACCTTAAGGAGATTGATATCGAGAGATATCGTTCACTTATCGAGCGTTTAGGACTCAGAAAATAGTATTTTCTTTAGAGCGGAGTAATTATTATTCCGCTCTATTATTGTTTTTATTATTGTTTTTTGAAAAGCAGAAGTAAGCCGAGACCACTAAAGAGTGCATGAGTGTACATGTATTGTTTAGTAGTTTCGGAAGAGGAATACACTTCTGCAAAAGAATTTTAAGGAGAATTAATATGTACAAAAGTTATTCAATGGAACTTGCCGGCAGGACTCTTACTGTAGATATCGGAAGAGTAGCAGCTCAGGCAAACGGAGCTGTTTTTATCAAGTATGGTGATACAACAGTCCTTTCAACAGCTACAGCATCTGACAAGCCACGTGACGGTGTGGATTTCTTCCCACTCAGCGTTGAGTTCGAGGAGAAGATGTACTCTGTAGGAAAAATTCCGGGTGGTTTTAACAAGCGTGAGGGAAAGGCATCTGAGAACGCCATCCTTACAGATCGTGTAATTGACCGTCCAATGAGACCTCTTTTCCCAAAGGATTACAGAAATGATGTTACATTAAACAACCTTGTCATGTCAGTGGATCCTGAGTGCCGTCCTGAGATAGTTGCAATGATCGGTACAGCTCTTGCTGTTCATATATCAGATATTCCGTTTGACGGACCATGTGCCATGACACAGATGGGACTTGTTGATGGAGAGTTTATCGTAAACCCTTCACAGAAGCAGTGGGATGAGGGCGATTTACAGCTCACAGTTGCTTCTACAAAGGAAAAGGTCATCATGATTGAAGCAGGAGCCAATGAGATTCCTGAGGATCAGATGATTGAGGCAATCTACAAGTGCCACGATATCAACCAGACAGTTATCGCATTCATGGATCAGATCCGTGATGAGATTGGCAAGCCAAAGCATGAGTATGAGAGCTGTGCTATTCCTGAGCAGATGTTCGAGGATATCAAGAAAATTGTTACTCCTGAGCAGATGGAGGAGGCAGTATTCACAGATGAGAAGCAGAAGCGTGAGGAAAATATAAGAGCTATCACCGAGCAGTTAGAGGAAGCTTTCGCTGACAATGAGGAGTACCTTGCAGTACTTGGTGAGGCTATTTACCAGTATCAGAAGAAGACAGTCAGAAAGATGATTTTAAAGGATCATAAGCGTCCGGACGGCCGTGCAATCAACCAGATCAGACCACTCGCAGCAGAGGTTGATTTGATTCCTAGAGTTCACGGCTCTGCAATGTTTACCCGTGGACAGACACAGATTTGTGATGTTGTAACACTTGCTCCTTTATCAGAGATTCAGAAAATCGACGGACTTGATGCAAATATCACAACAAAGAGATATATGCATCACTATAACTTCCCTGCATATTCTGTAGGAGAGACAAAGGTATCACGTGGACCGGGACGTCGTGAGATTGGACACGGAGCACTTGCTGAGAAGGCTCTTGTTCCTGTACTTCCAAGCATTGAGGAGTTCCCATATACTATCCGTGCCGTATCTGAGACATTTGAGTCAAACGGCTCTACATCAATGGCTTCAACATGTGCATCATGTATGTCACTTATGGCTGCAGGTGTTCCGATTAAGGCTATGGTTGCCGGAATCTCATGCGGACTTGTAACAGGCGATACAGATGATGATTTCCTTGTACTTACAGATATCCAGGGTCTCGAGGATTTCTTCGGAGATATGGATTTCAAGGTAACAGGTACACATAAGGGTATTACAGCTATCCAGATGGATATCAAGATTCACGGACTTACAAGACCTATCGTTGAGGAGGCAATCGCGAGAACACGTGAGGCACGTCTCTACATCATGGATGAGGTCATGAGCAAGGCAATCGCTGAGCCTAGAAAAGAAGTAAATGAGTGGGCTCCAAAGATTGAGCAGATTACAATCGATCCATCAAAGATTGGTGATGTTGTCGGACAGAAGGGTAAGACAATCAACGAGATTATAGACAGAACCGGTGTCAAGATCGATATCACAGATGATGGCGCTGTTTCAGTTTGCGGAACAGATAAAGAGATGATTGCAAAGGCAATCGACATGATTAAGATTATAACAACTGATTTTGAGCAGGGACAGGTCCTTGAGGGAACAGTTGTAAGCATCAAGGAGTTCGGTGCTTTCATCGAATTTGCTCCTGGCAAAGAGGGAATGGTTCACATTTCTAAGATTGCAAAAGAGAGAATCAACAGAGTAGAGGATGTACTCACACTTGGAGACAAGGTTAAGGTTGTTTGCCTTGGCAAGGACAAGATGGGAAGAATCAGCTTCTCTATGAAGGATGTAAAAGAGGATTAATTAATATACGTTAAAGTATGACAATAGTATCCAACAAAGGGCTGCACGCAGGTGCAGTCCTTTTAATATATGAAATTATAGTAATGAGGTTTGTGTTAGGACAAAACAGGTGCGTTTGTGTCATATTGTGAAAACGAATCATATACTAAATTAAAAAATAAAATAATAATGAAAAATGCGAAATATAGTATAAATGCAAATCTGGTATATAAAAATGGATATAGTGGTAAAAATGTCAATATAGCAGTGCTTGATACGGGTGTGTTTAAACACAAACAGCTTGATGGGTGCATAAAGCACTTTATGGATTTTGTGGGTGGAAAGGAGACATGTTATGACGATAACGGGCATGGTACACATGTGTGCGGTATATTATCGGCTGCAGATATAGGCATGGCTCCGGGGGCAGGACTATATGTGTTTAAGGTGCTTGATTATCTTGGCATGGGGCAGACATCGGATTCAATTCGTGCACTTAAGTATATAAAAGAAAACTGCGTCAGACTTAATATAAAAATACTTAACTTCTCTGTAGGATATCTGCCATGTTCTGATACAGCAGAGCGTATTAAGATATTGAAGCTGATAGATGAATTGTGGGATATGGGAGTGGTAGTTGTTGCAGCGGCGGGCAACTACGGCCCGGCACCGTTTTCTGTAACTGTGCCGGGAATTTCAAGAAAAATAATAACAGTCGGAAGTTTTGATGATATAAGAAGTGGCAAAGGTCCTACCGACTGTTGTATTGTAAAGCCTGAGATTCTGGCTCCCGGGCATGATATCATAAGCCTTGGAACGAGGGATGGCACATATGTAAGAAAAACAGGTACTTCAATGGCTACACCGATTGTGTCAGGTGCCATAGCACTTCTATTGGAAAAAAATCCAAATATGAGACCGGAGGCGGTTAAGCTAGCCCTGTATAATACATGTGACAGGGCAGGGGATAGTCACAAAGGCTCGTGGGGAATTATAAATGTTGATAAATTGGTGGGAATATTATAATATGTATTAGAGATTTATTATAGATAATATAGGAAATATTAGGTTGTATAATAGTAATTTCGTGGTAGGGCTTAGATGAGGAAAATATTACAAAAACTGCTTTCAAAGCTATTTATCGTTTCAACAATAATAATCATACAGATGATATGGTGGTTCTTTTTGTTTTATACGGCATCTGTTGCCAGCAGGGTGTTTCAGGATCTGCTGTATGTGGCAGCCATATTGCTTTCGCTTTATATTGTCAACAGGCGGATGAAAATGTATATAAAAATGTCATGGATATTTTTGATACTGAGTGTTCCAATCGTTGGTATTCCGTGCTATTTCTTTTTCGGAAGACCGGAGCTTACGTCGAAGACACAGAAAAGAATGGCAAGAATTGTGGAAGCATATGCGCCGCTTCGGCCTGAAAACGAGCTGCTAAATGAGACACTCAGACTGACAGACATGGATGCATACAGACAGAGCAGGCTTATCACTCAAAATCAGAAATATCCACTGTATGCGGAGGACTGCACAGAGTACTTTAAATCAGGTGAGGAGGCTTTTGAGAGCATTTTAAAAGATTTAAGGTTAGCTGAAAAGTTTATCTTTATGGAGTATTTCATAATCGGCAGTGGCGTTATGCTTGATCAGATACTTGATATACTCAAAGAAAAGGTAAAGCATGGAGTTGTGGTGAGAATCATATATGATGATTTTGGCAGCATAAATGCCATTCCGCCACATTTTATAAAGGAGATGGAGAACATCGGAATACAGACCAGACGCTTCAATCCATATAAGCCCATGCTTTCAGTAATTATGAATGACAGGGATCATAGGAAGATACTGGTGATAGACGGACGTGTGGCGCATACCGGTGGTTACAATATAGCAGATGAGTATATCAACAAAAAAATCAGGTTTGGTTACTGGAAGGATGCCGGTATCCGTGTGGAGGGAGAGTGTGTAAACAGTTTCACGACGATGTTCCTTGAGATGTGGAATTATATCAATAAGGACAATGCTGTGCATGATGAATATCTGAATCCACACAATACCTTCAGCCAGTCAGAGAAAAGCGGTTTTGTCCAGCCGTTTTGCGATTCTCCACTTGAGCATGATGATGTAGGAGAGAATCTTTATGTGAGTATCATCTCAAGAGCTAAAAAATATGTTTATATTTTTACACCATATCTGATACTTGGAACGGAGCTGTCACATGCTATGATATCGGCAGCCAGGTCAGGTGTTGATGTGCGTATTGTTGTACCTAAGATTCCCGATAAAAAGCTCATTTATCTGCAGACAAAAGCCAATTTCAGACCTCTTATCGAGGCGGGGGTAAGGATATATCTATACACACCCGGCTTTATACATTCAAAGTGTATAGTGGCAGATGATGATACTGCGATAGTTGGCACATGCAATCTGGATTTCAGGAGCATGTATTGGAATTTTGAGGATTTTGTATACATGTACAGGACTCAGTGCATCGGAAAAATAAAAGAGGATGCGATAGAGACGTTTGCGGTTTCAGAGGAGGTGTATGAGGAAAGCACAAATGATATCTCATTTGCAGGCAGGCTGCTGCAGAGTATTTTGCAGCTTTTTGCACCGCTTTTATAAATGTGTCTGTAAAGCGTCTGATAAAAATCTGTTGAATAATGTTACAAGTTGTAATATAATAATCCAAGCGATTGCGTAAGCAACGCACGAAGAAACTGAATATGTAGCATAAAGGTGTCGGAGCAGACAAGCATTTGAATCTGATTTATGACAGGCGATGTGAAGCTGGCTCCGGTGAAAAGGGAAACAGGTGCAAATCCTGTACGAACTCGTCACCGTAATTAAGGAGTGACGGCCGATAGGTCACTGGGCAACCGGGAAGACGGCCGAAGCAATGATATATAAGCCGGGAGACCTGCCTTTGTGTTGTACGGAAACAATAGTGTTTCAAGCCACGAGTAACTGGCTGTACGTGATGAAATAATTATAATTACAGACAAGGTTATGATAGCCGTATAGTCTGGGTTAGAAGGATTTTGACATGTATAGCTCTTTGACATAATAGTACAAAGAGCTTTTATTTTTGACGCTTTAAATGTTTTCGTCTTACATATTTAAAACATGTGCAGCTTAATAGCTGCAAGGAGAATGAAAAGGAGAAAACATGAAAAAGAAATTAGTAGTAGTACTGATGGCAGCAGTTATGGCTATGACAGCAGTGACCGGCTGTGGCAGCAAGGCAGATGATGCAAAGAATGGTACACAGGCATCTAAGGCTTCAGAGAGTGAGACAAGCGCAAACGCAGATCAGGAGGCAGCAATGCATGTGGCAGATTTAATCGATGCAATCTACGTGCAGGAGAGAACAGATGATACAGACAAGCAGTGCAAGGAGGCTAAGGAGGCCTGGGACAAGCTCACAGATGCACAGAAGGAGCTTGTAGAGGGAGAAAATGCTGATCCTGACTATTTCGGCAGAGATACAGGCGATGCTTCAAAGGATGATCCGAGAAACCAGGATGATATCGGCGAGAACGAGATTCTTGTAGTAAGCTTTGGTACATCCTTCAACGACAGCCGTGTGGCTGATATCAAGGGTGTGGAGGATGCAATAGCAGCTGCAAATCCTGACTGGTCAGTCAGAAGAGCCTTCACAGCACAGATTATCATCAATCATGTACAGGCAAGGGATGACGAGAAGATTGACAATATGGATCAGGCACTTGAGCGTGCAGTCAAAAATGGTGTAAAGAATCTTGTGGTACAGCCTACACACCTGATGCATGGCGCAGAGTATGATGAGCTTTCAGAGGCTGTAGAGAAGTATAAGGACAAATTTGAGTCTGTAAAGATTGCAGAGCCACTCCTCGGTGAGGTTGGAAGTGATGCAACAGTTGTAAATGAGGATAAAAAGGCCGTTGCAGAAATTCTTACAGAGGAAGCAGTAGAAAAGGCAGGCTATGACAGCCTTGATGCTGCAAAGGAAGAGGGCACAGCATTTGTATTTATGGGACATGGAACAAGCCATACAGCAAAGATTTCATACAGCCAGATGCAGAGCCAGATGACAGATTTGGGTTATGAGAACGTATTTATCGGAACTGTAGAGGGTGAGCCGGAGGATACATCATGTGAGTCTGTCATTGAGAAGGTGTCAGCCGCTGGCTACAAGAACGTCATTCTTCGTCCGCTTATGGTTGTTGCAGGAGACCATGCCAACAATGATATGGCAGGAAGTGATGATGATTCATGGCTTTCACAGTTTAAGGCATCAGGAAAGTTTGATAAAATCGATACACAGATTAACGGACTTGGTGAGATTGAGGGTATCCAGAAGCTTTATGTTGAGCATACAGCGGCTGCTATGAGCAAGTAGCAGTTACTTAAATGTATAGTGGGGAAGCTATAAAATAACAGGAGCAGTATATCAGACATGAGAAAATTATTCAGAAACAAGTTTACTTATATCGTTGCAATGACACTGGTTTGTGCCATGAGCTTGGCAGCCTGCGGCAATAAGAATGCAAAAGCTGAAACAGAAAGCAAAAAAGCAGTGCAGGACGCGACAGAGAGCACAAAAAAGGCTGAAAAAACAGAAAAGATAGCACTTTCAGATGGTACATATACAGCAGAGTTTACTACAGACAGCTCAATGTTTCATGTGAATGATGCATATGACAACAAAGGTACACTCATCGTGAAGGATGGCAAGGCAACAATACATGTTACTCTCACATCCACACACATTGTCAATCTCTTTTTGGGAACAGCAAAGGATGCCTCAAAGGACAAGGCTGAGCTTTTAGAGCCAACTGTAGAGACTGTCGATTATGGCGATGGCACAACTGAGGAGGTCAATGCGTTTGATATACCGGTTCCTGTTTTGGATGAGGAATTTGACCTTGCACTTATCGGTACAAAGGGCAAATGGTATGACCACAAGGTAAAGGTTTCAAATGCCACACCTGCGGACGCAGATGCAAGCGTATCTGAGAGTGCAGGAAAAGAGCTTCCTGACGGAACATACAATATCAATCTCGATTTCGAGGGCGGAAGCGGTAAGGCGAGCATTGCATCACCGGCTGAGGTGACTATAAGCGGTGGAGCCGCTACTGCAACAGTGCAGTGGAGCAGTCCAAACTATGACTATATGATAGTTGACGGACAGAAATACATGCCTGTAAATACAGACGGCAATTCTGTATTTGAAATTCCGGTTAAGCTTGATACACCTATGCAGGTTATCGGAGATACAGTTGCTATGAGCAAGCCGCACGAGGTTGAGTACACACTCACCTTCCATTCAGATTCTGCTACAGAGGTGCTTGGTGAGGATGGAGAATAATTAAGCTATGCATGGAAGAAAAAAGATAATTATATATATATTGATATCAATTATAGGACTGTTCTGGCTGTCAGGCTGTGACAGTCCTTCTTCCGATTCAGGGAATACCGAATCGAAGGCTGAGGCAGAGGCACAAAACGGTCTTATATATAAGAGCAGTATGAAGCTTTTATATGCAAAGAATTTTTCTGTTGACTATTATGAGGGTGGATACAAGATACTTACTACAAAGGACGGTACTAAAATACTTACTGTGCCAAAGGGCAGAAAGACTCCAAAGGATATTGACAAGGATATCATTGTATTGAAGGAGCCTGTAAGTGATTTGTATCTGGTCGCATCAGGGGTGATGGATATGTTTGACAAGCTTGATGCAGTGGACACTATTAAATTTTCTGGGCTTGACAGTGATGGCTGGTACATTGACAGCGCAAGAAAGGCTCTTGAAAGTGGCAGAATGCTTTATGCCGGCAAATATTCAAAGCCCGATTATGAGCTTTTGGTGTCAGAAAACTGTTCTCTTGCCATAGAAAATACTATGATTACCCATTCGCCGCAGGTAACTGAAAAGCTTAAAAGCTTTGATATCCCTTCAATAATCGAGTACTCAAGCTATGAGGAGGAGCCGCTCGGCAGAGTGGAGTGGGTGAAGTTTTTCGGAGCACTCACAGACCGGGATGAAAAGGCCGATGAGCTCTTTAATGAGCAGGTGGATATTGTAAATCGCATCGCAAAGACAGATACTGCTGCAAATGATGATAGCAGACCGACAGTTGCATTTTTCTATATCACATCCAATGGACAGGTTCAGGTGCGCAAAAGCACAGATTATGTGCCAAAGATGATTTCGCTTGCCGGCGGAAAATATATTTTTGATGCATCAAATGACGACGATACAGGCAGGTCAACCATGAATATGCAGCTAGAGGATTTCTACAATGGAGCAATAGATGCTGACTATCTGATATATAACAGTGCGATAGACGGCGGTGTGAAGAATCTGAATGAGCTTTTGGACAAGTGCCCGGTGCTTGCTGATTTTAGGGCAGTCAAAGACGGCAATGTATTTTGCACCACGAACGATATGTATCAGCAGTCTATGTCCATCGGATATATGATTGATGATATGCATTCGATGATTACAGGTGCACCCGACAGCGGCATGAAATATCTGTTTAAGCTCAGATAACTGTGATTTGTGGAATGTGTGTGGTGGGCTGAATTGTTAACGGATATGACAGAATGCAGGAAAATCAATAGCACAAAAAGATAAAAAGCGGAGCTATAACATGGAAAAAACCAGAAAAATAAGGTGTTTTACAACATTTATTATTCTTATAATCTTAATTATTATATTGCTTATCATGAATGTGTGCATAGGAACTGTACACATATCGTTTAAGGCTGCATTTGCGACACTTTATGACCACTCAGACAGGGTAGGACGTATTGTGTGGGATATCCGCATGCCAAGAGCTATTGCAGCGATGATACTGGGCGGGGCATTAGCGCTTGCAGGATATCTTTTGCAGACTTTTTTTCATAATCCAATCGCGGGACCTTTTGTGCTCGGCATATCATCGGGGGCTAAGATGATTGTGGCACTTGTTATGGTATTTTTACTTGGAAATGCCATACGTGTGAGCTCACTGGCCATGATTGCAGCAGCGTTTTTGGGAGCAATGCTTTCAATGGGCTTTGTGCTTATCATTTCAAGAAAGGTAAGCAGCATGTCAATGCTTGTGGTGAGCGGTGTCATGATTGGCTACATATGCTCTGCGGTGACTGAGTTTGTGGTGACATTTGCAGATGATTCCGACATAGTAAATCTGCATAACTGGTCAAGGGGAAGCTTTTCGGGCATGACATGGGACAGCGTCGGGGTGATGAGCATTGTGGTGGGAATCACATTTATCTTTGTTTTTCTCATGTCAAAGCCACTTATGGCATATCAGCTTGGAGAGTCATATGCCGTAAATCTGGGTGTAAACATAAAGCACATCCGGGTGCTTCTGGTATTGCTTTCAAGCCTGCTTTCCGCATGTATAGTGGCGTTTGCGGGACCGATATCGTTTGTCGGAATAGCCGTGCCACACATAGTAAAAAGCATGCTAAAGAGCACAAAGCCCATATATATGATACCGGCCTGCTTCCTTGGGGGAGCAGTGTTCTGCCTGTTTTGTGATTTGCTTGCAAGGATGATGTTTGCGCCTACGGAGCTTAGTATCAGCACGGTTACGGCAGTATTTGGTGCACCGGTAGTGCTGTTTATCATGATAAGACGCAGCAAGGAGAAAAATGTCTGATGGAATATTATTTTACCGCACAAAAGCTGGCCGTTGGATATGATAACAGGCCGCTCATTGAAAATATTGATTTTTCCCTGAAAAGGGGAGAGATTCTCACATTAATCGGACCAAACGGTGCCGGCAAATCAACTATTTTAAAAAGTATTGCAAGACAGCTTTCGCTTGTGAGCGGTACGATATATCTTGATAAAAGTGATGTAGTGACGATGAATGGCAATGAATTTGCAAAGAAAATGGCTGTTGTGCTCACCGATAAGCTAAAGACGGAGCTTATGACCTGCTATGATGTGGTTGCGACTGGCAGATATCCATACACAGGCCGGTTCGGAGTACTTTCGGATGAGGACAAAAGGGCTGTGGATGAGGCGATGGAGCTGGTCAATGTATCACAGATAAAAGATAAGGATTTTACAAAGATAAGCGATGGACAAAGACAGCGGGTTATGCTGTCACGGGCTATATGTCAGCAGCCGGAGATTATAGTGTTAGACGAGCCTACCTCGTATCTTGATATAAAGTACAAGCTTGAGTTTTTATCAATACTCCAAAGGCTTAAAAGACAGAAGAATCTTACGGTTATCATGTCGCTCCATGAGCTTGATATGGCAAAGCGTGTGTCAGACCATATCATGTGTATAGATGGCAGATATGTGGACAGATACGGAACTCCCGAGGAGGTATTTACTGACCAATATGTTTCAGGGCTTTTTGGAATTACGGCAGGAAGCTTTGACGAAACAGGAGAGGATTTAGAGCTGGAAAAACCGGATGGAATGGCGAGGGTATTTGTCATAGCAGGAGGGGGCTTGGGCAGAAAAAGCTTTAGGAGCTTACAGCGAAAGGGTATCCCGTTTGCGACAGGAATCATCTATGAAAATGATCTGGATTATCCTGCGGCAAAGGCGCTTTCTGCTGAGATTGTCAGTGCAAGAAGCTTTGAGCCTGTAGACGATGCCCTTATTGAAAAGGCAAAGGAGCTTATTGATGCATGCGAGGGCGTTATATGTGACAGAACAGAGTTTGGCACGTATGAGCAGTTTAACAGCAGGCTTTATGAGTATGCAGTCTCTACAGGAAAAATTATAAAAATTCCTTTTCTGGAGGAACAATTGGCACAGCTTTAAGGATGTTATTGTTCACACTACAGTTTAATATTCATGATAAAGCAACAGACTACCACATAAATTCAGACAGCAGGTATAGATATGGCAAAGGTAATTATGGTACAGGGTACAATGTCCAATTCAGGCAAGAGCTTTCTTGTCGCGGGCTTGTGCCGTATTTTCAGACAGGACGGATACAGGGTGGCACCGTTTAAATCACAGAACATGGCGCTCAACTCTTATATAACAGACGAAGGACTTGAGATGGGACGGGCACAGGTGATGCAGGCTGAGGCAGCAGGCATTAAGCCTATGGTGTGCATGAATCCTATTCTTTTAAAGCCCACAAATAATACAGGCTCACAGGTGATTGTAAACGGAAGGGTGCTTAAGAACATGCCGGCTAGAGAGTATTTTGCATACAAGAAAACTCTGATACCGGATATAAAAAAGGCATTTAAAAAGCTTGAGGAATATGCGGATATCATAGTGATTGAGGGCGCCGGAAGCCCGGCGGAGATAAATCTGAAGGAAAATGATATTGTAAACATGGGGCTTGCGCATATGGTGGATGCACCGGTGCTGCTCGTGGGTGATATCGACAGAGGTGGTGTTTTTGCGCAGCTGCTTGGTACACTTATGCTTTTAACCGATGAGGAAAAGAATCGTGTCTGCGGGCTTATTATCAATAAATTCCGTGGAGACAAGACGATCCTTGACCCGGGGATACAGATGCTTGAGGAGAGAGGCGGGGTGCCTGTCACCGGAGTGGTGCCATATATGGATGTACAGCTTGAGGATGAGGACAGCCTGACAGAGCGTTTTGACAAAAAGACAGATGGGCTTATTGATATAGCGGTCATCAGATATCCGAGAATATCAAATTTCACGGATTTCAATGTCTTTGAACAGATGTCCGAGGTAACAGTGAGGTATGTGTCAACAGTAAATGAGCTGCGTCATCCGGATATCGTATTTTTGCCGGGAAGCAAGAATACGATGGGGGATCTTTTGTGGATGAGACAAAACGGACTTGAGGCCGCTGTCAAAAAGCTCTCCTGTGAGATTCCGGTTTTTGGAATATGCGGAGGCTATCAGATGCTTGGGGCTTCAATAGCCGACCCCGATGGTGTTGAGGAGGGCGGATATATGCGTGGCATGGAGCTTCTTCCTATAGATACCGTTCTAAAAGACAGCAAGACACGGCTTCAGACAAGCGGTGAAATAGCACATGTAGATGGTGTATTGAGCAGGCTTTCAGGCTGTCACTTTCTGGGCTATGAGATACATATGGGTAAGAGCGCATATAGCGCAGCTTCAGATGAGCAGGGGGCTTGTGCTGACAGGAAAAATGAGTTAAATAATGTCATATCTGATGGCAGAAATGTGTATGGCTCGTATATCCACGGTATTTTTGATACTGCAGAGGCCGCAAAAGTGATAGTGGATTATATTGCAGATAAAAAGGGCATTGATGTGAATGACAGCGCTATTGTAAGCTATAAGAGCTTTAAGGAAAAACAGTATGACAGGCTTGCGGATACACTGAGGGAGTATCTGGATATGGATGCAGTGTATGGCATGCTTCGTGAGGCAAAATATGATTGAAAATAATATTATTTCTGACCATTTTACAGTTGAAGAATTAAAAAAATTAAAAATAACGCCACCTGATGCAAAAATGTACAAAAAAATCCGTTCAAACTGGGATTCGGTGGCAAAGCCGCTCGATGGCATGGGTGATTTTGAGCTTTTAACGGCTAAGATCGGCGCTGTTTTGGGAGATGAAAATATAGATATTTCAAAAAAGGCGGTCATAATGATGTGTGCGGATAATGGTGTGGTTGCTGAGGGCATCAGCCAGTCCGGACAGGAGGTGACACTTGCAGTTGCAAAATCCATGGCAAGGAAGGCTTCATCTGTCGGACGCATGGCAATGACTGCAGGGGCTGATACAATTCCTGTGGATATAGGAATAAACAGTGACGAGAGTGTTAAAGGGCTGCTTCAAAGAAAGGTGCGCAGGGGCACGAGAAACTTTGCAAAAGAGCCTGCCATGACAAAGGCTGAGACACTTGAAGCGATTGCAGCAGGTATAGAAATAGTGCGTGGGTGTAAGGCAGACGGCTGCAGAATTATTGCAACTGGTGAGATGGGTATAGG
>OLOX01001496.1_pt1 | contig 21944 bp, 33 predicted proteins | sample 1672091 | NCBI WGS metagenome assembly OLOX01 (sample SAMEA3136644, study PRJEB25190) | human gut metagenome | reverse complement strand
AGCCGCACTTGTCCATCAGCACCATTGCCACCATGTCCATGTTCTCCCGTGTGCCTTGCAGCTTGCCACGCATAAAGATGCGGTCGTCCCTGCTCAAATGCTGTTTACCCATTCCCGTCGTCCTCCGAAATGTGCACCACCTCATAGCACCCGAACCGTCCGCCGTTTCGATACGCCTTGCATATCGCGCTTCGTGTGCTGGCGTAGGATCTCCCGGACCGATGTGCCAGCTCCGCTGTGGTGGTGCCCCACCAGCGGGGCAGGCGGTATTTGTCCCGCGACACGATCATATACACCGTCGTCATGGGCTTACACCTCCCCGCACCGGCGCAGGCGCAGGCTGTCTGCCAGCTCCCGCGCTGACTGCTTCCGCTTGCGCTTCCGGTCCCGCGCCTGCTCCCAGCAGTTGCGGCACTCGGGGTACGGGCAGTTCATGCACTGATCTATGCGCTCCTGCGGCTCATGCTGGCTGTCCTCCACCGCGCCGCTCAAAAATCGTCCTGTCTCTCCGCAATGTTCCTGCCGCCGGCTCTCCGCCGCGGCATCCACCGTCAGCCACGGTGCCTTGGCGCTGCCCAGGCTCCGCATGAATGCGCCGACGCTCATCGTTCCCTGCATTGCGTACATGATGTTCTAAACCTCCCTCACCGTGATGCCGTGGAAATACAGCATCATCTTCCTTTTCATCACAAATAGTCTGTATGCGGCGCTGCTGGTGTCGCGGAAGCCCTTGCTGTCCTCCACCACCGTCTCGCCGCCCTGCTCGTATACGAAGTCGGCCACGTACTCTATGCCTTTCTCCTTCGTGCCGTCCTTGTGTACCTGCTTCGGTATCAATTCGTACTTTACCTGCGTCCGCAGACCGGATATTTCACCGGCTCTCTGCATCAGCCAAAGGTCCATGTACCGCCGCGCCTCCCGCTTGCTGTCGAAGTGCATCAGCGTGCCGTCCGGCATGGTCAAGTCCACTTTCTCGGCGTGGAGTTTGTTGCCCTTTTTCGGCTTTGCGGCCTTTTCCGTCTCCTGTGCTGCTTTCTGTGCCGCCTGCTGCGCCTGTACTTTTTGCAATATCTGCGCCTGAGCCTTCTGCCCGAAGCGGCCTATATCCTCCATCGTCAGTCCCATGCGGTTCAGTCCCCCTCCACCGTGCCCATTTCCAGGCGCCGCCTCCGTGGCCGCTGGTGGAACTTGTCCGTTGGCTCATCGTTGTCTGTCCGATAGCTCATTTCCGTAAAGGTCATCTTCGACCCGTCGAAATAAAAATTCACGTCCCCTGTGCGGCCCCTTCGGTTCTTTGCCACCGTGCAGCCCACCTGTGTGTCGTCCCCCGGATCCGTTTTCCAAAGGAATATGACCTTCACCGCGTTCTGTTCCAGCTCGCCGCTGTCGCGCAGGGAGTTCAGCTTCGGCTTGTCCGTTTCGTTCACCGTGCGGCTCAGCTGCGCCGCCGCCACAATGGGTATCTCCAGCTCCGACGCCAGCAGCTTCAGCTCCCGGCTTATGCCGCCCAGCTCCAGGTTGCGGTTCTCAGCTTTCTTGTCCTTTTCGCCGATCATCAACCCCAGATAGTCCACCACGATCATTTTCAGGTCGTCTATGCCCAGTGCCAGTTCCCGTATGCGGCTCACCGTCACATCCGGGCCGTCGTAGAAGTACACCGGCAGCCGGCTCTCCCAGCTTGCCGCCTCAACCACGCTGGCCCACAGGCCCTCATCCTCCGGCATCCCGTCAATGAGCTGGTCCATCGTCACGCCGTCTGCCCGCTTGGCCAGCAGTCTCTCGCCCACCTCTCCGGCCAGCATCTCCGCCGTGATGTGCAGCACCGTCTTGCCCTTCATGGCGGCGGCTTCCGTCATCTCCATGCACATGGCGCTCTTCCCGCAGCCCGGTCTCGCGCCCACAAGAATCAGCTGTCCCGGCCACAGCCCTTTCAGCGTCGCGTCCAGCAGTGGGAAACCTGTGTCTATCCGCCCCTCCTTTTTGCCGCTGATACTGCTCATGGCCTCGCTCATGGCGTCCGACATGGTTTTCAGCCGTCCGCCCCGGCGTGAGCGCATCTTCTGGTGGCATATCGCCGCCACCGCCGCCTGCGGGTCCTCATCCGTGGCCAGCGCCTCCATCACCGCCTTGGTGAAGCGGCGCTTCTCCGCCTTCTTCCGCACGATCCCGGCGTATTCCAGCACGTTGGCGCTGGTGGGGGTGATCTCCATGCACTGCAGCAGGTAGTTGCGCGTTTCGCTGCTGTACAGGCCCTCCCGCTCCAATTCGCTGGCCACGGTCAGTCCATCTATGGGCTTCGCCGCCACGTGCATCCGCCGTATGGCGGTGAATACCTCCTGGTTGGTGTTGATGTAGAAGTCGTCAGCCTCCACCGCGTTCAGCACGTCCTTTACGCACGCCGCGTCGATCAGCATTGAACCGATCACCGCCCGTTCTGCGTCCCCGGAGTAGTCCTGCTGCCACAGCGCTACCTCCGCCGCCGGCGCTTTCTCGATCACGCCTATTTCCATGTGTTCTTCACTCCTTCACCGCGCCCTGCTCCTTCACCATGTCGGCAAATATCTCGTTGAAATACCGCTTCATGTCATAGGTGCTCTGCACTTTCTTCCCCCACCACTGGCTGTTCAGTGCGAAGTACAGCACGTTGTCTATCGTGTCCCACGCCACGCCGTTCTGCTCGTGCAGTTCATTCAGTGCCACGGCCTGCTTCTGCATTTCCGCCTCCGTGGGCTGCGCCCTGCCTGGATTGTCCCGGGCCTTCTCCTGCGCCAGGTACTGCGCGATCTGATAGGCTTCGCTGGCGTGGTCAACAGTGGGAGCGTCGTTTTCAGGGATGAACTCCTGCGTGTAGTTCCCCTCCAAGGTTTTCTGGAAGTTGTCCGGGCTGGTAATGAGCCAGTCGAAGCTGGCCACGAAGCCGCGCTTGTTTTTGCCCTTCAGGAACGGGCTGTTCTTCACGTTCTCAATGGCTTTCAGCACACCGTCCACGCCGTTTTCCCGGATGCGGGCTTTCAGCGCCCGTCCCCGCTTGGTCTCCGCCGTTACCTTCATCACCTGCGTCAGTCCGGTCTCGTTCCACGCCGCCACGATGCGTCGGACATCACTTGTCCGACACACAGGCTCTTTAGAGCCTGTAGATATATCTTCTTCTAACCTATCCTTACCTACACTATCCTCTTCTACCCTAACCTGTGGCAGACAGTCGGCAACCACATGGCAACCATCCGGCAACCACTTGGGTACCACGTTGTACCCGCTTTTCTCCGCCACGTTGTCATCCACCGTATACGCGCCGTTCGCTTCAAGCGTAAGCAGCGATAATTCCTCCTTAAAACGGGTCTGCGTGTACCTGTCTTTTCGCAGTGCGTTCGCCATACGCCAGTGTTTGATGACGATCACGCCATTCTCGAACTGGTAGATATAACGGCATTTCAGCAGGGTTTCGAGATCCGATACGCTGGCGTGCGCCTTAAACATGGAGGCGGAGACTTGGTTGCAAAAACCGTCATCGTCTGCGGCCATCGAGAGGTGAAGGTAAAGAGCTTGCGCGGAGGATGACATTTCCATGAAATGGTCATCATCCGTGACGCTCTTGGTAAACATCCTCCGTGTCGCCATCAGTCCCTCTCCCCCCAGACTTTCAAAAATTCTGTGATGTCCGCAGACTTTCCACCATTGTCCTCGTCCTTGCCGCAACCGCAAAGTCCACGCAGAACGCAGCATTTACAGTTGTCCTCATATTGGTCGCTGATGCACTGGCGAATCAGCATTTCCTTTACCTCATGGTCACAACACACAATATCAAAAATGCTGGGCTGTTCGGCGCGTTGCTGCTGCGAGCAGTCCGCTTCCCCAATCTCGCAGAGTTTAACGATGCCTTTGTTGCCCCCGCACGCGCTGTACAGGGGGCACACTTTACAGGTATCGCCCTTTATGCGATCACCGCAAACCTCCAGCATCGCGGCAAATTCTTCCTTCGTGCAGATAAGTTTCATGTCCTCTTACCTCCCTCAAATGCCCAGGTCGTAGTCCTCGTCCGCGCCGTCCCGGTCCCAGGGCAGCGGCTCGTCATCCTCTATCTCGTGCAGTGCCGCCGCGCTTTGGGGCGCGGCGTTCAGCGCCCCGCTGGGCTTCCCGGTTGGGGCCTCTCCCGTGCACAGTTTTTCCAGCTGCGGCAGCAGATCCGCCAGCCGTAGGAATACCTCCACCGGCACCTGCAGCAGCGTTTCCAGCGCTCCCAAAGGGATCACATGGTCTGCGCGAAGCTCGCTCCACACCTTTGCCTCGCCGTCCTTGGTGGTGTACGGTTTCTGCCGCCATGTGCCCACCACGCATACCGCATCGCCCTTTTCCAGGCACGCGCTCAGCTTCGTGGCGGCGTTGTCACCCACGGCGCACACGTTCATAAACTGCTTGCTGTCGTAGCCCATGCCGAACTCCACCTTCGGCAGGTTGTTCTTGGGTATCGCGCCTATCCGGGGATCCCGGCTGACGGAGCCGGTACAGATCATGTACTGGCTTCCGTCAGCCTGGCCCTCTCCGTTCAGACGCTTCCGAACGAATAGAGGCATTACTGCTCGCCCTCCCCGAAGAACCCTGCGGAGTAGTCCTTCGCCTCCGTCTTGCCCTCTGCGGGGCTCTGTGTGCGTTTGCGGGACGGGGCGGTGTCGTTACCCTTCTTCGGCTCTGCGGCGCTCTCAGAGGGCGCTGTGGGGCTGGTGGCGGATGTTTCCTGCTCTGCGGTGGGGGTATCGTCCTCCACCACGTGTCCGGTAGTGGGGATGACCGGATCGGTCTCCGCGCCGTCCCCCGTGGCCACCACGGTATCGTCGCTGTCCTCGTTGAAGTAGCTGCGTACCTCGTTGCTCAGCGGTGCATAGCCGCTGTTCAGCAGCTGGCGCATCATGGTCTTGCGGCACATCTTGTCCTGTCCGCCGTTCACGTCGTACCAGGGCGTACCGTTCAGCAGTTTGGTCTGCTCCTTGGCGTCCAGCTCGCCATTGATGAGGGCGTTGTACTTCTCCAATTTGAAGGCCGGGGAGTACCGGTCCGCGTGCTTGAGCAGTTTGTCCATGCTCCAATACTCGTAGCGGAACGTTCCGTCCTTCAGCTCGAAGTAGGCGTAGTAGCCGATGACCTTGTGGCTCTCGCGCTCCTCGTCTGTGTCGTACTTGGCCAGGTTGATGACCGGCTTGCCCGTGCGGCGGGAGCGCCCTTCCAGTTCGCCCTCGCGCACCTCCACGCAGTCGATGTCCGCGTAGTAGCCGGTGGACATGGCCAGCTGTATGTAGCCCTTGTACGACATCAGGTAGGTCGCCACGCTGCCGTAGGGCACGATGTAGTAGCCGTGTCCGTAAATCAGGCCCATGCCCTCGCCACGCAGGCCGGCGGCGATGATGGTGCCGGGGTCGCAGGCTTTCAGCGCCTCGCTGGCGCTCACCGCGCCGATCAGGGTGCTGGTGAACCGCGCCGCCATCTTGTCGTTCTTCAGCGCCCGCGAGATCATCTGCTGGGTGTTGGGCGCCGTGATCGCCATACTGAATGTGGGCTTCTTGGCCTGCGCCATCTGCGTAAAGCCCGTCTGATTCTGCGTTTTCATGTTCCTTCTCCCTTACTCCTGCGGCACACGCCCGTAGCGGATGCCCTTAGTCCTCATGTACACACGCAGCTCGTCCAACTGCGCCGCCGTACCGAATACGCGGAAATCCACGGTGTAGGTAGGTTCCGGCTCAGACACGGCACGCTCAAATGCTTCGCGCTCCACGGTGGCGATGACCTGTCCGACTTCACTGTGTTCTTCAATTACAGCGTCACCGGCGGACGCCATGCGGACAGCAGCACAGGCGGCTTTCTGCTCCTCGTACTTCGCCGCGGCCTCCGCTTCCTTGCGCTTTCGTTCCTCCTCGGCGGCCTTCATGCGGCCCAGTGTCTCGTTCTTCACCAGCACCGCGCTGATGTTCCGGGTACGGGTGTACTCGTCCAGCAGCGTGGTCTCGAACTCGCTGTGCAGTGCACGAATGGCGTTCAGATCGGCGCGGAAGCGGTCAATTGCCGCACATACGTCCATCTGTGCCGTGCTCTCGGCATAGGTGGCGTTCAGCCACTTGGGATTAAAGCAGTCGTCAAAGGTCAGCCACTCCGCCATGTCGCACACCACCTGGGCAAAGTACGCAGCCAGCCGGTCCTTCTTCTCCTGCTTCGCCGCCTCCTCCATCGCCTTGATCTGCACGTCCAGGGCGTTGGCCGCTTCCTCGCACAGGGCGGTCAGCTCCTTGCACTTGGTCTCAAAGCTGCTGTACGCCTCCAGTGCCGCCGCCTTTGCCATCTTGCGGCTCTCGTCGATGCGGTCACGGACCTTCCTCACCGCCGCGCGATATTGTTTCGCCTGCGCTGCGCTCTCCGGCGTCACCGCCATCGTCCGCAGGGGCTCCAGGTTCTCCGTCAGCCACGCCTTTGTTTCCTCGAAGTTGGCCTCGATCTGAAACTGCCGCAGCGGAGCCAGGTCTGTGGTGATGCGAAATTCCGCCGCGCTCATGCCGTCACCTCCGCGTCGTACTTGGTGATGTGTTTCACCCTGTCCGCCCACGCCGGGTCAATGGCGCTCTCCGGCAGGTCCACCTCTGTGATGATGGCCTTCTTCTCCGTGCCCTCGCCCCCGGGGACAAGCACCTTGTCCCCGGGGTGCAGCGGCAGGTCGGTGAGGAAGGTGTACGCCTGTCCGCCGTAGCCGTTCAGCTTCGGCTTGTGATACATCGCCTTTACGATCATCCCTGCTCACCCTCCTTCTTGGCATCGGCAGCGCCCTCTTCGGGCCGCGCTTCTGCGCTCGCGTCTACGATCTTTCCCAGAACGCCAAGCTTGACCAGCGTGTAGGCCGTACACACGGCTTTGTTGTCGCGGAGGTTCTTTTCCACGGCATTGTCAACGCCTGCCAGGCAATGCGCAAAGTCCGCAGCGGGCATATCTGATCCCCGCGTCACAGATTGGAAATCCATCCCCTCCTCCGTCTTGCGCCCAAAGCACATCATGGCAAAGTTCAGGTCTGTTTCCTCGTGCAGTATCTCGCCTGTCTCGGCGTTGGTCATCGTCAGTTTCAGCTTCATCACTTGCCCTCCTTCTTGGCCGTGCGCTTGCCGCCCTTCTTGGGGGCGGACTTCTTCTTTGCGGTGGCTTCCTTCTGCGCCTGTTCCGCAGCCCATGCCGCGTCATCCTCCGCCATCTTCTGGCGGATGCGGCTGTCCTTCTCGGTAACAAGCTTTACGGCGTTCTCCGCCAGGCGCACCAGCAGCCCCACCGTGCCGATGGGTACGTTTTCGGTTACGTTGGCGGCGGCCACGCCGTCATACTTGTCCTCCTCGCCCTCATTGGGCATCACCGCCGCGCATATCACGCCGCAGGCGTTCCGCACGAATACGCGCTCTTCTCCCGTTTCCATGTCCAGCACGGTCACTCGAAATGCCATTTCATTTCTCCTTTCGTTTTTCACTTAAAGTCGTAATATTGCCGCCGGGGGTACCCCGTTGAGCACATTGTTTTGGTAAAAGTCCGTCTCCTTTTCCAGCAGCCACGCCATGTCCTCCTCCTGCTTCGCCCTCTCGAAGTGATAGGTGCGTATGCTCAGATCACCGTCCATGTTTTCCAGGCTTGCCATCAGGTCTACGAACTCGTACCCGGTCGCCAGCATTTGGTGCAGTATTTGGCAGTAGTAGTGGTCGGGTATATGCCCGTCCCACTTTGCCCATCCCGCTTTGCCGTTTGGTGAGCTGGACTTTATCTCCAAAATGCCCTTCCGCCCTCGCTCGTCAGTGACCTCTCCGTCAAGCGTGGCAAATATAAAGGGCCGTTCTTTCTGGTACAGAATGTCGTAGGGGTAGTAGTCCACTGTTCGTCCCGGGTGTATGGCCGTGTACAGCCCACGCAGTGCCGGTTCCATCCGCACGCCGCGGCTCACCGCCGCGCTGCCGCTCAGATCCTTGGCTTTCTCCGCGCCCACCTTCAGCCGCCACAGTTCCAATTTCGACATCCACGGGGACATCCCCACCACCGCTGCGGCTTCACTGGCGCCTATGCCCTGCATACGTCCTGCCAACCAGTCCTCCCTGTTCTCAAAGTGCAGCCGTTCCGTTTTTCTCCACTTCCTTCCTGCAAATAAAAAGAGCGCCGCCAAGCTGTTCGGAATTTCCGAACCACTCGACGACGCTCCGCCCTTCCCGCCAACTGACTTAGGCGGGGTACACTATTTGGCTTTGATCTCTGCTCTGCTGACCTTGACGATCTTCACACCGTCCTTCAACGGTATCAGCTCAACGCGGTAGTTCTTCTCCAGCGCCGCGTTGATCGCCGCCACCTGCTCTGTTGTTATTCCCACCATATCCTCTCCTGTTCCGTGCGCCTATACGCAAATCTATTCCGTGCTATCCCATCGCAGGGCAATGCAACACTGTTCACTCCAATGCCGTTGCCTGTCGCTGCGTATCAATTCGATGCTTTTCCTCTGCGTGTCTCTGCTGTCCAGTGCGACGCCAATCCATTGCAATGCGTGTCATAGATAAGCTATCCATTGCTGGTCCGTTGCCGTGCCTACCGATGCGTAGCCTCGCTACACCGTCGCTACGCGCAACTGCACTTTGTCTTTGCTTCGCGGAGCACGTCTCAGCACTGCATATCTATACCGTTGCGTTACGCAATCTCCTCCCAGCGGAACCGACCCTTTCCGCTGTTCCGCCACTGGCCGATGCCGGAGAACCGCCCGTAATCCAGCCACTCCCGCACAGCTTTCTCGTGGTCGTCACACAGAAGAACGATGGTAAACTCGCACGTTGCACCTGCGGGGATCTGCTCTGACAGCGCCAAACTTACTCTCTCACCCTGCATCGTCTGCGCCCGCAGCGGGCGGCAGCACTCGCCCATCTCTCCGTCAAACAGGATTGGAATAGTACGAGGTTCCACAAAAATCAGTTTGTCGATTTCTTTCTTGAACGCCTTGATGCTGCTGGACTTAGTTTCCTTAACCTTCCGCAGACCGCCGCAGGTGTCCTTGAAAAAGCCCTTGATCTGATAGTCGTAGAAGAACGGTGTTCCGTCATCCAGCTTCGGAAAGACGGTCTTACCCTTCTCCACCACGCCGTCCACACCGATGGCGGCTACCTCGTCCTCCATCGTAGCGGCGTCAGGGGAATTACTTGCCACGAACGTGCGGTAGATGTCGGGGTCACCGGGGCAAGTTCCAAGCACCGGCTCGATGAATGTCAGTTTCACTTTGATCTCTTTCATAGTCGTGTACTCCTCCAAATATAATTTTTGTTTACTTATACAGCCCCAGCACCGTGCAGCTCACCCACACGCCGCCAAGGGCGATTCCCTCTCCAACCAGCAGCCACAGCGAGCCGCCGTTCTCCACTTCTCCGATGATGCCCCACGCCAGAAAGGCGCTCACGCCCAGCAGTACCTTCCACTTCCGGTCACGCCGGCGCTCACTTCTGGTCCTGCTCATCATTGTCCTCCTCTATGTACGGTTCTCCGCACACCGGGCAATACATATCCCGGCGTACCTCTATGCCGTTATCCCCGTCCAGGTTCTCTTTCCTCTCCCGGATCACCGGCGCGTCAAACCTCACGCCGCATATTCTGCACCGCCAGCTCATAGCGTGATGGCCGACCGTAGATCGTCTATGGGGATGTGCAGTGCCCGGCAGGCTTTCTGAAGCTCCCGCACCGTGAAGTCCAGCGGGTCTTTCTTCCGCTGCCGCAGCGTCTTGGGGGTTATTCCCAATGCTGCGGCCAGCTCCTGCTTCTGCACGCCCTCTGTCTCCATCGCGCCGTACAGCAGCGCCACGATCTTCTGCTCCGTGGGGTTCACACCCAAGGGCTTCACTCTCGGCATTTTCTCCCCTCCCTGTTGCTTAAAAACCTGTCCACAAAGTACGTCTGCCCACGGCCCGTCACCTTTACGGTCTTACTGACGGTAACGGAGCCGTCCGACCGACTGATGGCAGTTTCCTTGATACTGAAAAGCCCCATTTCCATCGACCGCTGCGTAGGCATATTGTAGTCTGTCCCGCTGCGGCGGATCAGGTAGCCGTTGTCCCGAAGCCATGCAAACAGCCGGTTCTGTCCGATGTTTACGCCGTTCTGCCGCAGCAGTTTTGCCAACTCACCCACAAGGATGGACGTGTGGGACGCGCTCACAGCATCCGCAAACAGCACCTTCGGTCTATCTGCTTCGGCCTGACGCTCCAACAGTCTGCGCCTTTGCTGCTCCTCCTTGAGTGTGGTAGCCAGTTGGATGATGTAGTCCGGGTCAGTCAGTGTCCGTTCGATGACCTCTGGGGTCATATACGCGCCGTTGCGCCGAATTGACGGCAAAACCTCATCCGTAACCCAGTCGGTAAATTTCTCCGCAGTCGGCAGTTTTGAGCCAAACACGAGTCTGTAAATGTCACTTTCAGGTATAAAAGCCATTTCAATAGTCTTGTCAGCAGACTGCGGGTGAGGTATACGGTGTTTTGCCGTATACCGGCAATGTGAAACAATAGCGTCATTCGGGCGGGCGTAGCCCAGGGCTTTCGCAACGTCGCTGGCGCAGAATAGGACCTTGCCGTCCCCTTCGATTGTGCGGACGCTGCCGAACTCAGGGTTTCTGAAAACCTGCATCTCGTTCATTTCGTGAGCCCTCCCCTGAGAAGCTCATCTATCGTGCAGCCGTACATATCCGAGATCTTCAGTAACGTATCTGCCGAAGGCTTATACAGGTCACATTCCCAGCTGGATACGGTAACGCGGCTCACTCCAAGTTTTGCCGCAGCCTCTTCTTGAGAAAGGCCCGCCTTAATACGCGCCAGTTTGAAACCATTTACTTTCAATTCTTCACTCTCCTAACCTCTTTTACTTCGCGCAACAAAGTTCTGCTTAGTGTGGCTTGACAATTTGCTAAGAGTGTGATTTAATACAGTTTGTCTGGAACCATATTTAACGCCATCTTCGCACCACAGTTTCCACTTCGTGCGCGCTTCGTTTTTCGCTTCGCATACTTAGTATATCACTTCGTATTGCTAAGTCAAGGGGTTTGGAAGAGGTTGCGCCCGTTTCTATATTTTGCACAAAAAAAGGAGCCAATTTATGGATATTACGACAATGCTCTACCGCATCGACTGCCTTGTAAAAGCCAAGGGGTGGACGAAGGAGGAATTTTACGCGATGGTCCCTATTTCTTCCTCCGCCGTTGCCCAGTGGAAAAGCAAAGGCCGTGTGCCTAAAGATGCCAATATCTTGCGTATGGCCGAGATTTTGGAGGTCAACCCTGATTATTTGCTCTGTAAAGACCTCGAGGAAAACAAAAAGCCCGCCGATCTTTCGACCAACGAGCTTCATGCCGCACTTATGAATGTCCTTATAGGGCTTTCCCCCAGCGAAGTAGCAGACGTTATTTCTTATGCTGCAAAGCTAAGAGCATCTCATAAAGACTAATCATATCCTCTCTTGTCATTCCGTTCAACAGTTCCCTTGCTTCCTGTTCGTTCATTTCTCTGCCCCCTCGTATGTCGTTTTGTGGCGTTTGCTTGGTTCAATCGTACTCTATGCGTGCCCCGGTGTCTACGCTCATTTTGGGGAATCACTCCCCAATTTGGGTAATTGGCGCTCTTAGGCCGATCCATATTGGGGAAACTGTCACCAAAATATGGATTTTTATGGGTGAAATAGTATCCGCAGCGGATGAAATAGTATCCGTTACCGATAGAAAGGGGAAAATCATGTCAGAAATTCAGGAAATCGCGCAGCATATTCAGGACTTCCCTGCCCTTGTCCGTAAATCCAGAATGGACAAGGGCATCACCAACGAGGAACTGGCCGAACTGTCCGGCATCAGCTATTCCGCCGTCTGCAAAATGCAGTCCGGTGAGCGCGATCCAAAGCTGTACGATGCTGTAGCCGTGATGAAAGCCGTTGGCATCTCCGCCGATCAGACGTTTGAGATCCAGCCCCCTGCGTCTGCCCCCTCCGCCATGCGGGAACGCATCCACGAGCTGGAACTGGATAACGCCGTCAGCTCCGGCGACGTGGTACGCCTGAAGCAGGTCAACTGCCTTTGTACCCAGCGCTTGGATGCCGTTATCCGCCAGCGCGATCATTACAAACGCTGGTCTGTGTTTTCCTCAATTTTTGCCGCGATCCTCTCCCTGTTCTTAATTGTTTACCTTTTTTTCGACTTCCGCAACCCCAATGCTGGCTTTGTCCTCCAGGACGGGCCTACAGCGTTTGCGTGGCTTGTTATACTTCTTACGCCTGTTTCTATCGTCGTGTGCAGCCTTGTCGGATACCGTGCGCTGCGCGATGCTGAAAAAAATATAATCGAGCAAAAATAGAACATAGGTTCTACTGTGTTCTACATTATATATCACAAGTTTCCTGGTTTCAATGCACACATATCACAAGTTTCTTGAGATTTTTTGTTAAAAAAAGAAAAAGCCGCCCAATCGGACGGCTTTTCCATATAAGCTCTATTCCCGCCAACACCATCACGAGTCTTAAAGAAAGGAGCCTACAACAGTAGGGTAACACGAAAATATCAAAATGTCAACGAAATGCAAGTCCTGTAAGCGCGAAGTCCCCGACAACGCCACGTTCTGCCCTTGGTGCGGCCAGAAGCAGGTGCGGGAGCGCAAAAAGGACGGCGTTATCAAGGTGCCGGAGCCGAAGCAGCTTCCATCCGGCAGCTGGCGCATATATCTCCGTGCCGAGCAGCAGTCTGTCACCGAACCTACCAAGGATCGCTGCATCGCAAAGGCCAAAGCCATCCGCGCCGGCTTTGTGGAGCAGCAGAAAAAAGCAAAAGACCAGCCGCTTCTGCTTTCTGAAGCCATTGAAAATTATATCACGCGCCGTACCCTTCTCTCTCCCAACACTATCCGCGGCTACCGCATCTATCAGAAAAACCGCTTCAAGTCTTGCCAAGGGGTCAACATACGCGAGCCGGTGGATTGGCAGTCGTATATAAACGAAGAGGCCGCGCTCTGCGCCCCAAAAACGCTGAAAAATGCCTGGGGGTTTATTAAATCCGTCTTAGAGGAAAACGGCATCGCCGCTCCAAAAGTAACGCTTCCAAAGCTCCCTGTTTCCGAGCATAAGTGGCTCACGCCGGAGCAGATCATCGTATTCTGCAAAGCCATCGAGGGCAAGTCCTTCGAGAAAGAAGCGCTTTTCGCCCTCCACAGTCTGCGCCGCGGCGAGCTGCTGGCCCTCAAATGGGACGACATAGATTTTAAGTCCGACTCCTTCCGTGTTCATGCCGTCATCGCGCAGAACGAAAAGAACGAGTATGTGGAGAAGATAACACCCAAAACCAAAAAGTCCAATCGTGTCGTCCCCTTTATGATCCCCCGCCTACGCCAGCTCCTCAAGGATGAAAATGGTCCCAAGGGCAAGCGTGTGTCGTACCAGCCGCCAAACGGGCTCTGGCGCAAGATCAACGATGTCTGCGAAGCAAACGGACTTCCCAAGGTGGGGGTACATGGTCTGCGCCATAGTTTCGCATCCCTGGCCTACAGTCTCGGTTTCAAGGAGGAGGAATGTATGCGTATCGGCGGCTGGTCAGATTACAAGGTCATGCACGAAATATATACTCACCTCGCCGCCCGCGACTTAAATGCCCGCGTCAGGGAGATGGAGAATTTTTACAAAGAAAATTTGTGACCGCCCCAGGTCCGCTTTTCGTGTGTAAATCCGTGTGTAAAAACGCAGGAAAACCCCGTTCCAGAGCGCACCAAAAAAGCAGTAAACGAACCGATAAGTTTTATGGCAAAAATGTGCAAACCCCTTGAAACAACAAGAAATCCCGCAGTCTCAACGACTGCGGGATTTCCCTTCATTTGGCAGCGGGAGAAGGATTCGAACCCTCACATACGGAGTCAGAGTCCGCTGTGCTACCTTTACACAATCCCGCTATGTTCTGACGAACAAAAACTATTATACAGGTTTTCCTGCGTTTGTCAACAGCTTTTTCGCAGAACCGCCGATTTTATTTTCCCAGCCACTGCCGCAGGCGCTGCCACAGCTCCATGGCGCGGAAACGGAGGACATAGCCATCCTCCTCCGTGATGAGCTTCACGTCGTCGCCGCTGAGTCCCGCGTCGATGGCCACCTGCTCCATGTCGGTGCAGGCGGCGGTACACAGCGGCGGGTAGACCACGCACCACCAGTTGCGGCCCGCACCCTCGCCGATGACCACCCGCAGCGCCGGGTAGCGCCCCGCAGGGAGGGCGAAGCCGTCGTACTCCTTCAAGGGGAACTCCGCCTCCCCCAGCTCGGCCCGGACGGGGTACGCGCCGCCGCAGGCGGCGGAGGCCGCCCGCTCCAGGTCGGGCAGGGACGTATCCAGCCGCGCCCAGGCATCAGCCATATCCTCGGACTGGGTCAGCAGCTCCGTGGCGCGGGTCAGCACCGCGTCCCGCACCCGGAGCTTCAGCGCCTGATCCGCGTCGCTGTCGGAGTTGGCGATGACGTGCAGCCGGATCATCTTGCGGCTGAGCGTCTCCTGCCGGTGCAGGGACACCGCGCCCCAAAGGAGGGTGACGGACAGGCCCAAAAGAATGGCCAGCTCCAGCTTTTTCCATGTGTATGTACGCATAAAAGCACCGTCCTTGTAGAATTTGGCTACATTGTGGACGGTGCTTTTGATTTTTATACAGGCCGGGCCAAAAAAGTCTCCGGCCAAACATCACGCAGAGCCTTGGCGGCATCGCGGGCGGTATTTTCATGGTCGAACAGGCCGAACACGGCGCTGCCGCTGCCGCTGAGAAGCGCGCCCAGCGCGCCGCGATCGGTAAGCGCGGCCTTGATGCGCCCCACGGCGCTGTCCGGGGGAACGACACTCTCAAAGCTGTTGAACAGCCCTGCCGCCAGGGTGGACAGCCCCTCTTGCAGCGGCGGGAGGGCCGGCGTATGGGCCGGTGGCAGCTCGTCCAAACGGCGGTACATGGCCGCTGTGGAGAAGCTCTCCGGCGGCTTGACGATGACGAACCACCCCTCCGTCAGGGGCGGCAGGGGCGACAGCACCTCCCCCCTGCCGGTGGCCAGCTGCGTGCCGCCGCGGATGAAGAAGGGCACATCGCTGCCCAGCGCGGCGGCCATGGCCTCCAGCGCAGTATCGGACAATGCCGGGGCGTACAGCCTCCGCAGCGCCAGCAGCACGGACGCGGCATCGCTGCTGCCGCCGCCCAGCCCCGCCTGGGACGGGATGCTCTTTTCCAGCGCCAGGGCCGCGCCGCCGGTGATGCCTGTCTCCCGGAAGAACAGCGCCGCGGCGCGGTGTGCCAGGTTTTCCTCGCCTGCGGGCAGAGCCGGGTCGCTGCACTTCAACGAAATGCCGCTGGCCGTTCGCTCCGCCGTCAGCGTATCGTGCACACTGACCCGCTGCATGACGGAGACGACCTCATGGTAGCCGTCCGGGCGCTTCTCCCCTACCACCAGCGTCAGATTTACCTTGGCATAAGCCTTTTCCACACAGCTCATGGTGGTGTCCTCGCAAAAAAGAATAAGGTCGCGGCAAAGCCGCGACCTTATTGTAGCACAGTTCCTGCGAAAACGCCAGTGGTTTACTTGACGATCTTGCGGGCCTCGATGTAATAGCGCTTGTCCTGGGCATGACCCATGGAGAAGGTCTTGCGGGGCAGCACGCCGTCAGCCATGACGGTCTTGAACAGCTGCTCCTTGCCCATGGCGGGCAGCAGGAAGCCCATGTTGCCGGGCTTGCCGCCCAGCTCGCGGGTGACTTCGTCGCCGTGGATGTAGTCCACCTCGCCGCCGTTGTCCTTCAGATACTGGTCGATCACGCCCTGAAGCGTACCCACGGCCAGCTGTACCTTGGGATCGGGGACGGTGATGAAGTGGCTCTCGCCGTTCCAGACAAACTCGATGGTGTGCCCCTCGCCCTTGCCCTCATAGGCGTTGGGATAGGCGGCGCGGAAGGCGTCCATGAACTTCTGGTGATCCACGCCGAACAGCACGCGGTGGATGGGCTCGAACTGCAGGGCATCGTCGTGGTTGTTGACCACCTCTACCAGCGCGTAGCGGGCGGGCAGAGCCAGATACTCCTCGGGGGTCTTGCCCTTCTTCTGCTCCTCATAGCAGGCCTTGGCGGTGGCCAGGGAGTGGTTGCCGTCGCCCACGGCGAACAGCAGGGGAGCCACGCCGGACACGCCGTACTTCTTCTGCATGGCCTCGTCGGAGGTCAGACCCTCCAGAGCGTCGGCCACGGCGTCTACCTGGCGATCCGTCAGCTTATAGCCGCGGATATGACCGCCGTTCTGCATCAGGTCGAAGTCATACAGCGTCTCCATTTCGCCGGAGGCGGCGGTCAGGGGCTCGATAAGGGTCTTGTCGGGGTCGTCGATCAGCAGCATCACATGGGGCAGCTCGATGGGAGCGTTGCGGCGCACCCGGGCCCGGGGCGGGATGCGGTCCAGCACGGTGCCCTCGGTGGCACGGATCAGGGCGCCGGAGCCGGGAGTGAAGTCGTAGGCGTCCAGGTCCACCATGCCGATGAGGCCGTGGCGGATGCGGCCGTCAGACTGCTGGCGCTCGATGTATACCAGGGACTCGGGCAGCACCTGGAACACGCCCTCCGTCAGGTATTTGTCCATGGAGGCGTTGATGTCGGCGATGTACTCGTCCACATTGGGGGCCTTCAGGTTGGCCTCCGGCAGGATCAGCCGCAGGGTGGACGGCGCGTCGCCCACGGTCTGCTCCACGGCCTGCCAGTATTCCGGCTCGGACGTGAACTGGTCGCAGGCCACCACGGCCCACTTGGTCATGTCCTGATCCTTGGGCAGCAGGATGTCTGCCGGGTAAAAGCCCAGCTTCTCGAATTTCTTGTTCATGAAAAACTCCTCCTCTTTTGTTCCGAAAGGTTCGGTATGTTCGCTCATATGCCCTATTATACATATCCGACCCGGGGATTGCAATCCGAAACGGCAGAAATTAGAAATATTTTCAGCCTGGCAAAAACTTTTTGCATATTCCGGTCCGCCCGGGGCAGGCTAAGCCATATATCCTGTCAGGAAACGGAGGGAGACCCTTTGAAGATCATTGACCGCATCGCGCTGATTTTGGTCATCATCGGCGCACTGAACTGGGGCAGCGTGGGCTTTTTCGCCTTCGACTGCGTAGCATTTATCTGCGGCGGCCAGCTGGCGGCCCTGAGCCGCATCATCTATGCCCTGGTGGGCATAGCGGGCCTGTGGTGCATTACCCTGCTGTTCCGGGAGCGGGACGGCGAGGAATAAAAAAACAGCAAGCTGCGCTGCGCCCCCGGCTTCCGGCCGGGGGCTTTTGCTGTCATACGCCGGGACGAGCCCGCATACATTGGACCATCACACGAGAAGGAGCGTGGAACATGGACGAGAGCTATGCCATCCGGCGTTATGAGCAGGCGGCGGCACTGCTGCCGCTGCGGTGGCAGCAGCAGGCCCGGCAGCTGGCCCCGGGGCAGATGGCCCTGGCAGAGGAGCTGCGCCTGCGGGCGGGAAGACCCATGACGGTGCTGCTGCCGGAGGGAGAGGTGGTCCCGGGCCCCAGCGACCTGCCGCCTACGGTGACCCAGTCGGACCTGGAGCAGCTATGCGATGCGGTGACGGACTATTCCCGCTACGCCGCCGGGGAGACCCTGAGCCGGGGATATCTCACCGCCCGGGGCGGATTCCGGGTAGGCGTGTGCGGCACCGCCGTGCTGCGGGACGGGATAAACACCAACCTGCGGGACCTGTCGTCGGTGACCATACGCATTGGCCGGGAGCAGCCGGGGCTGGGGGATGCCGTCCTGCCGCAGCTGTTTCGGGACGGGCAGTTTTGCAGCACGGTGGTGCTGTCTCCGCCGGGGCTGGGGAAAACCACCCTGCTGCGGGATCTGATCCGGGGCCTGTCCGACGGAACGGAGGAACTGCCGTGTCACCGGGTGTCCGTGGTGGACGAGCGGGGAGAGATCGCCGTGATGTACCAGGGAATCCCCCAGATGGCGGTGGGACGGCACACCGACGTGCTGGACGCCTGCCCCAAGGCGGTGGGCATCCCCATTCTGCTGCGGGCGGCCAATCCCCAGATCATCGCCGTGGATGAGATCACCGTTCGGGAGGATCTGCTGGCCATGGCCGCCGCTGCCAACTGCGGGGTGCGCTTTCTGGCCACCATTCACGCCGCCGGCCGCCAGGAGCTGGGGCGCAGGCCTCTGTTCTCCCAGCTGCTGAAGGTGCGCGTGTTTGAAAAGGCCGTCACCATCCGCCGGGAGGGCGGCCAAAGACAGTACATTGTGGAGGAATTGTGGTAGGAAAGCTCCTGGGCGGGGGATTGGTGCTGCTGGGGACGGCACTTTTGTGCCGGGCTGAGACCCGGACCCGGCAGCAGCAGACGGAGCGGCTGGCGGAGCTGTCGGCGGCCCTGTCGGAGATGGCGGCGGGTATCCGCAGCCTGCGGCGGACCCTGCCCTGCCTGCTGCGGCAGCAGACCCGGCGGCCTTTGTGCGGCGCATATTTCGGCGCCGTGCTGGAGGGTCTGGAAAGTGGACAGCCCCTGCCGGACGCCTGGGCGGATGCCTTCCGGCAACTGGAGCCGCCGGAGGCGGGCCGCGTGCTCCAGGATACGGAGCTGACCGGCGACGAGGAGCGGATCGTATCCGCCCTGACGTCCGCCGCCTGCCGGCTGGACCGGCTGGCGGATACCCGGCGGCGGGACCGGCGGCAGCAGGAGCGGCTTTTGTGGACCGCCGCCCTGTCCGGGGCGGGACTGTTTATCATCTTACTGATGTAGAGGACGACACATGGATGTGGATCTGATTTTCAAAATAGCCGCCGTGGGGATTCTGGTGGCGGTGCTGAACCAGCTGCTGGTGCGCAGCGGACGGGAGGAGCAGGCCATGATGACCACCCTGGCGGGACTGGTGGTGGTCATGATGATGCTGGTGCGGCAGATCAGCGATCTGTTCCAGCTGGTGAAGTCCCTGTTCGGGCTGTGACCATGGAGACGGTGCTGCAAATCGCCGCCGTGTGCCTGGTGGGCGCGGTGCTGGCGGCTGTGCTGCGGCAGCGGAGCCCGGAGACGGCGCTGCTGCTGGGCCTGGCGGTATGCGCGGTGGTAGGTGCCCTGCTGCTGCGGGGGCTGGCGGACGTGCTGGATATGCTGGAGGACCTGGCCGCCGCCGGCCTGCCGCCGGAGCTGCTTGCGCCGCTGGTCAAGACCCTGGGCATCGCCCTGGTGTCCCGGTTGGGCACCGAGATCTGCCGGGACGCGGGACAGGGGGCCATGGCGGCGGTGCTGGAGACTGCCGGGGCCTTCGGTGCGGTGCTGGTGTCCCTGCCCCTGGTCCGGGCGGCGTGGGAGCTGCTGAGGTCGCTGGTATGAAGAAGGTTATTTTGCTGCTTTTGCTGCTGTGGGCGCTGACGGTGCCGGCCTGGGGAACGGAGCTTCCCCGGGAGGTGCGGGACGCCCTGCCCGCTGCGGCAGAGGATATTACGGAGCATATGGACGACTCCGCTTCCTTCTCGGAGGGACTGAGCCTCCTGTGGGAGCGGGCCTGCGGCTATCTGACCGACGCCCTGCGGGAGAGCATCCGTGCCAAGAAAGCGGCTTCTCACGAGGCCAACGCTGACCGTCTGGCTGAGGCTGCCCTGCTGGACCTGGCCGGGGCCAACCTGACCGTGGAGCTGCCTGCTGCCGTGCTGGACCAGAACGCCGACCACGCGCTGCAGCAGCTGAAGGATAAGCTTTCCCGGAGCCGCTTCTCGCTGGAGCTGTACTGCCAGGCCAACAACACCACGCCGGAACAGCTGCGGGCCGGCTATCGCCAGGACGCCGCACGCCGCATGCGCGCAATGCTGGCCGTGCCGGCCATTGCACGGGCCGAGAACATCACTGTGAGCAATGAGGAAGTGGACGCCGAATACGCCCGTCTGGCCCGGCTACACGGCAACCCGGAGGAGGAGATCCGCCGGGTTCTGGCCCGTGATGCTGTGGCCGCCGCCCTTACCAACCAGAAGGTCCAGCGCTTTCTGCTGGACCATGCAGCTGTCACGTCGATCGTAGAAAAGGAGTGATCGTATGGGCTTTTTTACAAGAGCTGCGATGGATGCACTGATGAAAACCACCCATCCGGAGATCAACCGCCGCCAGTGCTGGAACCTGCACCCTCACCGCAAGCCCTGCACTACCTGCAAGGACATCTGCCCCTATGGCGAGGAGATCTTTACCCGCCCGAACCTCGTCAAGGACTGGGACCCCTGCACCGACTGCGGTCTGTGCGTCTCCGTATGCCGCAGCCGCTGCATCTCCCCCTCGCCGGAGCAGGTGGAGCGCGACACCTCTGCCGCCGACACCGACAACGATACCATCTGGATCGGCTGTGAGAAGTCGGCCCGCAAAAACTCCATGGTGCGCGCCTGCATCGCGTCCCTTTCCTGGGAGGCGCTGGCCTATCTGGCCCTGAACAAAAAGATCGTGCTGGACCTGACCCCCTGCGGCGAGTGCGAGAACGACACCTGCGCCGACCAGCTGCGGGCCGAGCTGACCCGCCTGGTGGAGTTCTTCGGGGAAACGATGTTTGAGGCCCGCTTCACGCTGGCCTATGAGCCGGACGAAGCCCCCTACCACGTCAAGGAGCTCACCCGCCGCGAGATGTTCGAGCAGGTGGGCCACGGCTCCAAGAGCGGCACCAAACAGCTGCTGCGCATGCTGCCCGGCCTCCGCAGCGACGAGGACGGCGGTGCAGACTTCCGCCTGCTGCTGCACCAGCGCACCAGGCAGCTCAAGGCCGCCATGCCGGACAATCCCCTGCACTACGGCTGCTATCTGCCCAGTTTCACCGACAAGTGCTTTGCCTGCGGCAAGTGCGAAAAAGCCTGCCGTGCAGGTGCCCTGAAGCAGGAGGATCTGCCGGACGGCCAGACCCGCATGGTGGTCACCCCGTGGAAGTGCAGTGAGTGCGGCGTGTGCGTGGCGGCCTGCTCCAACAAGGGGCTGGACGGCATGAAGCTGCGCCAGCTCACCACCCTTGGCCCGGTAAGTGTACACAAATGCACCAAGACCCTGTGCAAGGAATGCGGCAAGCCCATTGCGCCGGGCAGTGTGGATGGTGTGTGCACCGTGTGCCGCATCAAGGCCCGCACCAAAAAGCGGCAGGAAGAAGCCGCTGCCAAGGCAAAGCAGCTGCGTGAGGAGCGCGAAGCCAAAAAGGCTGCAGAGGAAGCCGCCAAGGCAGCAGCCGAAGCCGGTGCCGACGCTGCTGAGACAGCTGTACAGACGGCTGCCGCCCCCGCAGAAACCGCTGCGGCCGCTGCCGTGCCTGCTGCGGCCGGTTCCGTGATCACAGCACTGACCCCGGAAAAAGCAGCCCCCGCCGCGCTGGACGAAACCCCTGCTGCCGCACCGGAAAACACCGCAGAAAAGGATGTGCCCGACACACCGAAAAACGATTGACGGCGCACAGATTCAATGCTATACTGACCATAAGACCACGCACCGTGGCCACCGACTGTTACAAAGGGGTAACGGAGCTATTTCCGTTACCCCTTTCTTATCCCAAAGCACGAAGCAAGCTTTTGCCAAGATCTTACGAAAGAAGGATTTTACTATGGCTCATTCCATCTCCCGCCGCCAGTTCCTGCAAGGCAGCGGCGCAGCCGCCCTTTCTGTGGCAGCGGCTGGTCTGCTGAGCAGCTGCGGCGGCTCTTCCGCTTCCAATGGCGGCAGCACCGGCGCTGCCGGCAGCAGCTCCACCTATACCGTGCTGTACTCCCGCCAGCCCGCCACCCTGAACTATCTGGTCTGCTCTGCCGACCCGGACCTGTACCACGGCACCCATTGCGTGGACACGCTGGTGGAGTACGACAGCCGCGGCAAAATCCGCGAAGGCCTTGCCACCAGCTGGGAGTGGGATGCCGACACCCTGACATGGACCTTCCACC
>OLOX01001492.1_pt1 | contig 21968 bp, 16 predicted proteins | sample 1672091 | NCBI WGS metagenome assembly OLOX01 (sample SAMEA3136644, study PRJEB25190) | human gut metagenome | reverse complement strand
GCTGACGGGGGAGCCGCCGTTGACGTCGCCGCCCTTCTGGGAGGAGCAGGCCGCCAGGGACAGGACCATCACCAGGGCCAGCAGCATAGTGAGAAACTTTTTCATGGGTAAATACTCCTTTGATATCGTTTTCAAAAGCCATCCGTGCATTTTTGGAGGGCTATTGCAATGCATCATATCATATTCCCGGAAAAAGGTCAAGCCGGATAAGGGGGAATTTGCCCCTCCCGGAGATTTTCCGCCCCGGAGCCGGACTGCCCGAGAGATACATCCGCCTGCCGAGGGCGGACAGTGATGGATAAATATTTCACATTCCCGCAAAAAAGTGGGAAAAAACCCTTGCAATTGCCGGGAAAATGTGGTACAGTCCACTTCGACAATTGAATAGGGACAGCCGCGCTTGTCCGCGCCGCTGTCCGACACCATTATTTCTGGCTTGCCGCCAAGGTCGCGGCAAGGAAAAAGGAGAAAGCTATGAAGAAGAAACTATTGGCTCTTTTCCTGGCGCTGGTAATGGTCGGCGCCGTACTCCCGGGATGCGGAGACGGCAGCAAGGACCCCGGCGGACAAGGAAATAACGGCGAGACGGGCGAACCGGTCAAGGGTGGCGAGATCACCGTTGGCATCGCCCAGGACCTGGACGACAGTCTTGACCCCCACCAGACGGTGGCCGCAGGAACCAGAGAGGTCTTGTTCAACATCTTCGAGGGCTTGGTAAAGCCCAATTCTGACGGCGAAATGATCCCCGCTGTGGCGGAGAAATACGAGCTGTCCGAGGATGGGACCACGTACACCTTCACCCTTCGTGACGGTGTGAAGTTCCACAACGGCCAGACAGTGACCGCAGAGGATGTTGTATACTCTATCAATCGCTGCGCCGCTGTGCCGGAGGGTCAGGAAAAGCCTCTGGTAGCGGCGTTTTCTGCTGTCCGGAACGTGGAGGCCCTGGACGAAAAGACCGTCACCGTTACCATCGCGCAGCGCGACCTGGAGTTCATCAGCTATATGACGGTGGCCATCATTCCCGCCGGCTATGCCGACCAGGCCACCGCCCCTGTGGGCACCGGCCCGTTCAGGTTCGTGTCCCGCACCCCCCAGGAGAACTTCATCATGGAGCGCTTTGAGGATTACTGGGGCACCCCCGCGTGGCTGGACAAGGTCACCTATAAGATCTGCGAGAACGCCGACGCCCTGGTGATGAACCTCAACGGCTCGTCCATCGACCTGTGCGCCCACCTGACCTCTGCCCAGGCGGCCCAGCTCAACAGCAATTTCAAGGTGCTGGAGGGCACCATGAACCTGGTGCAGGCCATCTATCTGAACAACCAGGCCAAGCCCTTTGACAACCAGCTGGTGCGCCAGGCCCTGTGCTATGCCATCGACCGGCAGGGCATCATGGATATGGTGGCCGACGGCCACGGCACCGCCGTGGGCAGCAGCATCTATCCCGCGTTTACCAAGTATTTCCTGCCGGAGCTGGTGGATAAGTATCCCCACAGCGTGGAAAAGGCCAAGGAGCTCCTGGCCCAGGCCGGTTATCCCAACGGGTTCGACATGACCATCTCCGTGCCCAATAACTATCAGCCCCACATGGACACCGCCGAGGTGGTGGCCGAGCAGCTGCGGGAGGCGGGCATCAGGGTGACCATTCAGCCTGTGGAGTGGAGCACCTGGCTGGATACCATTTATAATGGCCGCCAGTTCCAGGCCACTGTGGTGGGCGTGGACGCAGCCAACATGACCGCCCGGGCCATGCTGGAGCGCTTCACCTCCGACTATGCCAAGAACTTCATCAACTACAGCAGCCCCGCCTATGACGCCCTGTTCCAGCAGGCCATCAACGCCACGGACGAGGCCACCCAGACGGATCTGTACAAGCAGATGGAGACCATGCTGGCGGACACTGCCGCCAACGTGTATATCCAGGACCTCAGCGACCTGGTGGCTATGCGCCAGGACCTGGGCGGCCTGAAGTTCTATCCCATTTATGTGCTGGACCTGTCCACCGTGTACCTGACCCAGCAGTAACGTTATACTGAATTGAAAGAGGCGATGACCATGAAATATGCGGCCAAGAAGATCGGACTGATGCTGCTGACCATGGTCATCGTCTCTTTTCTGGCTTTTCTGGCGTTTCAGGTGATCCCCGGAGACCCGGCGGTGAAGCTGCTGGGCACCGAGGCCACACCGGAGCGCATCGCCGCCCTGCGGGCGGAAATGGGACTGGACCGTCCGTTCCTGGAGCGGTACGTTCAGTGGGTGCTGGGGGCCCTGCACGGGGACTTCGGCACGTCGTACAGCTATAAAATGCCGGTATCCGGCATGCTGGCCGGAAAGCTGCCGGTGACGGGGCTTCTGACGGTGATGTCCTTTGTGCTGATCCTGGTCTTTTCCATCCCCCTGGGCATTTTCACCGCCCGCCACGCCGGGGGACGGATGGACAAGGCCCTGACCAGCGTGAACCAGGTGCTCATGGCCATCCCGGCCTTTGTGACGGGCATCCTGCTGACGTATGTGTTTGGTCTGGTGCTGCGGTTGTTCGTGCCGGGAAACTACGTTTCTCCCGGCGACAACTTCGGTGCCAGCCTGTGGTATTTTCTGTTCCCGGCCGTGTCCATCGCCCTGCCCAGGGTGGCCATGACCGTGAAGATGCTGCGCTCATCCATTCTGTCGGAGATGGAAAAGGACTATGTCCGCACGTCTCACAGCCGGGGCAACAGCGACCGGGCTACCCTGTACCGCCATGTGCTGCGCAACGCCATGGGGCCGGTGGTGTCATTTCTGGCCATGACCGTGGCGGATATTGTGGCAGGCTCCGTGGTTATCGAGCAGGTGTTTTCCCTGCCGGGTCTGGGCCGCATGCTGCTGACGTCCATCGCCAATCGGGACTATCCCGTGGTGCAGGCGGTGGTGGTGATCGTGGCGTTCTGGGTGGTGCTGGTGAATCTGCTGGCAGACCTGATCAACCAGCGGCTGGACCCGAGACTGCGGCTGCAATAGAGGGGAGGGACCTACCTTGCTGCTGAACGAAAAAAAGAATCACTATCTGCGGGCGGGGCGGGTCCTGACGGGGCTTATGGCGGCTCTGGCGCTGCTGGGCTGCGTGTGGACCCCCTATCCCCCCACGGCCATGTCCGGCAGTGAAAAGTTCGCGGCCCCATGCCTGCGGCACCTGTTCGGCACGGACAACTTCGGCCGGGATATTTTCAGCCGGGTGCTGGCCGGCGCCGGCACCACCTTCCTCATCAGTGCCGCCACCGTGGTGATCGGCGCAGCGGTGGGAACGCTGGTGGGGGCCTTCACCGGATATTTCGGCGGCTGGCTGGACGAGGCGCTGATGCGCATCAACGACGCGGTGACGGCGTTTCCCAGCATCCTGCTGGCTCTGGTGTTCATCTCCCTGCTGGGCTTCGGCAAGTACAACGTCATTCTGGCGCTGGGTGTCGCCTTTGTGCCCAGCTATGCCCGGGTCATCCGCAGCGAGTTTGCCCGGCACCGGGAGATGAATTATGTGAAAAGCGCCCGGCTCATGGGAGCGGGGCACCTGCGCATTATGTTTCTGCATATTCTGCCCAATACCCGGCAGGTGCTTCTGCCTACCCTGGTCATTGGGTTTAACAACGCCGTGCTGGCGGAGGCCAGCATGAGCTATCTGGGCATCGGCGTGAAGCCCCCGGACGTGTCTCTGGGGTATATGCTGTCCGAGTCCCAGAGCTATATGGCCAGGGCCCCCTGGTATATGCTGACGGTGGGCGGCGTCATCGTGCTGCTGATCTTAGGCGTCAGCCTGCTGGGCGAGGGGCTCCAGCGAAAGCAATGGGGGAGGTGACGGTATGCTGGAAATCCGTGATCTGCATGTGCAGTTCCACGGGTCGGACCACGAGGCGGTGCGGGGCATCGACCTGACGGTGGGCGACGGCGAGATCGTGGGGCTGGTGGGCGAGTCCGGCAGCGGCAAAACCGTTACCGCCATGATGATCTCCGGCCTGCTGCGGCCGGAGCAGGCGTCGTTCCGGGGGCAGATCCTGCTGGACGGGCGGGACCTGCTGACCAGCAGCGGCGACACCCTGCGCAGCATCCAGGGCCGGGACATCTGTGTGGTGTTTCAGGAGCCCATGAGCGCCATGGACCCCACCATGCGTATCGGCCCCCAGGTGGAGGAGTGTCTGCGGGTGCACACGGATCTGCCGCCCAAAAAGCGGCGGGAGCTGGCCCTGCAGGCCCTGCGGGACGTGGACCTGCCGGATGCGGAGGACGTGTACCGCCGGTATCCCCACGAGTTGTCCGGCGGCATGCTCCAGCGGGTGATGATCGCGGCGGCCATTCTGCCCCAGCCCCGGCTGCTGCTGGCGGACGAGCCTACCACGGCCCTGGACGTGACCATCCAGGCCCAGATCCTGGAGCTGCTGCGCCGACTGAACCGGGAGCGGGGCATGTCCATTCTGTTTATCTCCCACAACCTGGCCGTGGTGCGGAAGCTGTGCACCCGGGTGGCGGTGATGGAGAAGGGGCACATCGTGGAGTCCGGCCCGGTGGACCAGATATTCTTCCACCCCCAGGCTCCCTATACCCAGCGGCTCATTGCCGCCATCCCCACAAGGAGGAAGCTATGAGCGATGATCTGGTTTTACAGGTCCGTGACCTGAACGTGTGGTACCGGCCCTCCGGCACCGTGGGCCGCAGAAAGCGGCAGCAGGTGCTGCACGATGTGAGCTTTGAGCTGCACCGGGGCGAAATCCTGGGTTTGGTGGGGGAATCCGGCAGCGGCAAGACCACCCTGGCCCGGACAATTCTGGGCTTTGTACCGGACTATACCGGCACCATCACCCACTACACCAAGCGCCCGCAGATGGTGTTTCAGGACCCGGCCAGCAGCCTGAACCCCAGCCGCACCGTGGGCTGGATCCTGGCGGAGCCTCTGCGCATTTACGGGAAGTACGGCAAGGAGGAGATCGCCCGCCGGGTGGAGCGCACCATGGAGCTGGTGGGCCTGGACCCGGAGTGCCGGGACCGGCTGCCCCATCAGCTGTCCGGCGGACAGCGGCAGCGGGTGTGCATCGGGGCAGCCCTGATCGTGCACCCCCAGCTCATCGTGGCCGACGAGGCCGTGTCGGCCCTGGATGTGACCATCCAGGCGCAGATTTTGCAGCTCATCGCCCGGCTGCGCCGGGAGCTGGGCATATCGTATCTGTTTATCTCCCACGATCTGAACGTGGTCTACGAGATCTGCGACCGGTGTCTGGTGATGCACCATGGCCGCATCGTGGAGCAGGGGCCGGTGGAGGACATATTTGACCATCCAAAGGAGGAATATACCCGCCAGCTGCTGGCAGCGGCGGAGTGAGCGACCTATGACCGAAGAACTGAGGCAGAAATTGCTGCATTCGGCGGAGGGCCCCGGGGCGGAGCCCTTCAGCCAGTATAATCATATGAAGGTCACCGCCGTGGACGACGGCACCGCCACCGTGGAGCTGGAGCTGCACCCGGACAGCCTGAACTGCTGGGGCACCCCTCATGGCGGCGCGCTGTTTACCATGGCCGACGTGGCGGCGGGCATGGCCCTGCTGACCCGGCGGCAGGAGGTGACGTTTACGGTGTCCTCCAGCATCGAGTACCTGTCCGCCGCGGCGGGAACGGGAAAGCTCACCGCCGTGGGCACCGTGGAGAAAACGGGCGGCCACATGGGCTTCAGCCGCACGGACATCCGGGACGAGAGCGGCAGGCTCATTGCTGCCCTGCGGACGGTGATGTATCTGACCGGGCGGCCCCTGGAGCTATGAGGGCCTTTTTCAGGCGGCACCGGGGCCTGCACATCTGGTTTCTGGCGGTGTGCGGGGTGCTGTGTCTGTATTTTGCCCTGCGGACTGTGCCGGGGCTGATGAACTGGGTCAGCCGCCAGGTGGTGATGCCTCTGGAGCGGGCGGTGGCGTCGGTGTGCTACCGGGCGTCCTTCTCCGTGGCGGAGCTGCTGTACGCCATAGCGGCGGGAGTGGTCCTGCTGTGGATGGGGGCCACCGTCCGGCGGCTGATCACGGATCAGGGCCGCCGGGGCCGGGTGCTGTATCGCTTTGCGCTGACGGCGGTGTGCGCGGTGCTGACGGTGTACGCCGGGTTCAGCCTACTGTGGGGCGTCAACTACTATGCGGAGTCCTTCCAGCAGCAGTCCGGCGTGTATGCCCGGGAGTCCACCCCGGAGGAGCTGGCTCAGGTGACGGAATACTTCGCCCGGCAGCTGGCGGACTGCGCCGGTCAGGTGCGGCGGGACGAAAACGGCCTGTTTACCGAGAGCCGGGACGACATCTTTGCCGACAGCGTGCGGGTGTTCGACGGCGTGTACGACGCGTTTCCCTGCCTGCGGATGGAGGACCGGGTGCCCAAGGGGGTGCGGTTTTCCACGGCCCTCAGCGCCATGGACTTTACGGGGTTCTATTTTCCCTTTACCGGCGAGGCCAACCTGAACATCGACAGCCCCGCCTGCTATCTGCCCAGCACCATTGCCCACGAGATGGCCCATCAGCGGGGCATCGCCTCGGAGCAGGAGTGCAACTTCATTGCCATCGCCGCCTCCACCACGGCGGACAGCGCCGCTTATCGCTACTCCGGCTGGCTCATGGGCTTTACCTATCTCTCCAACGCCCTGTACCGGGCGGACCCGGAGGCGTGGCAGGCCGTGCGGGTGCTGCTGCCCGACACGGTGGTGGCGGACCTGCGGGATAACTCCGCCTATTGGGCGGCCTTTGAGGGGCCCGTCAACGACGCGGCCCAGAAGGTGTATGATTCCTTCCTGAAAAGCAGCGGCGACCCCCGGGGCACCCAGAGCTACGGCACCGTGGTGGATATGCTGATGGCGTACTACGGATAAACGGTACAAAAGGATATAAAAAGAGCCTCCCCACCCGGGGAGGCTCTTTTACAATGTTACAGGTCCAGGAGCTGCAGCTCCTCCTCGTTGACCTTCCGCAGGTCCCGGCGGCTGAGAATGTCATACATGCAGGGCACCACCAGCAGGGTCATCAGCGTGGCGTACAGCAGACCGCCGATGCACACCAGGGCCACCGGCTGCATCAGGGCCGTGCCCACATCCTTGCCGAAGGCCATGACCACCAGGCCCAGGATCGTGGTCAGAGACGTCATAAGAATGGGCCGCAGGCGGGTGACGCCGGCCTCGATGATGGCCTCCCGGCGGCCCATACCCTCCAGCCGCAGCTGGTTGATGTAGTCCACCAGGACAATGCCGTTGTTGACGATGACGCCCACCAGCATCACAAAGCCCACCAGAGACACCACGCTGACCTCGATGCCCGCCAGCAGCAGGGCCAGGAAGCCGCCGGTGAAGGCCAGGGGAATGGTGAACATGACGATCAACGGCGAGCGCAGGGACTGGAACTGGGCCACCATTACCAGGTACACCAGGACGATGCCCAGCAGCAGCATCAGCAGCAGCTGCCGGATGGCGTCCATAATGGCCTCGTTTTCCCCCTGGAAGGAGGCGGTGATGCCCTGGGGCAGGTCTACCTCCGCAATAGCCGCCTGGGCGGCGGTGGTGACCTTGGTGACATTGTAGCCGTCGGCCACGTCGGCGGACACGGTGATGTACCGCCGCTGCTGGTCGCGGTGAATGGTGTTGAGGCTGACGGTCTCCTCCAGTTTGGCAATATCACCCAGGCGGACGGGCTCCGCCGCCTGGACGGCGGAGGTGCTGCCGGAGGACATGCCGGACATGCCGCTCATGGAGCCGCTGCCGGAGGACATGCCGCTCATGCCGCTCATGGAGCCGCTGCCGGAGGCGGCGCTCATCATGCTGCTCATGGCGCTCATGGCGGAGGGGTCGATCTCCAGGTCCATGAGCTTTTCCCGGGTCATGCGGCTTTCCTCCGGGGACTGGATGGACACGCTGACGTCCAGCCCGTCCAGGGTCAGGGACAGGGAGCTGTCGGTGTCCGTCAGGGCGGAGGCAACGGCCATATACACCTGGGCCACGGTGAGGCCCTTTTCCATGGCGGCGTTGCGGTCCACGGACAGGTGCAGGGCGGTGGCCGCCTGCTCCAGGCCGTCGGACACGTTTTCCGTGCCGGGGACGGTGGCCAGCTTCGCGGCCAGTGTCTTGGCGGCGGACTGCATCTGCTCCATGTCGCTGCCGTAGACGTTCAGCGCGACGCCGCTGCCGGTAAGATAGGTCATGTAGCTGTCCATGGCGCCGGAGGCGGTGACGGTGCAGTCCATACCGGTGCAGGCGGCCTCGATCTGTTGTCCGGTCTTTGCGCCGGAGGCCCCTTCGGTAAGGGTGATATAGGCGGTGACGTCATACGCCCCGCCGCCGGAGGACATCATGCTGGTCATGTCCATGCCGCCGGAGCTGCCGGAGGAGGACATCATCGCGCCTACGGTCTCCACGTTTTCCACCTGGGCAGCCCGGCGCAGCACCTCATCCGCCAGGGATACGGCCTGCTCCCGGGTGCAGCCCTCGGGCATGGAGACAGTGAGATTCACGGTGTTCATGTCGATATTGGGCATGAAGGCAAAGCCGCGGGCCAGGGTGGCTCCGGCGGAGCCCAGCAGCAGCACCAGCGACAGCAGCAGCACCACAGCCCTGTGTCTCAGGGACCAGGACACAGCCTTGCGGTAGGCGGGATAGACCCGGTCCAGCAGACCCGGCTTCTGGGGCTTTTCCTTGCGGAGCATGCCGGAGGCCATGGCGGGCACCAGGGTCAGGGCCACAATGAGGCTGGCCAGCAGCGAATAGGTCATGGTCAGGGCCAGGTCCGTGAACAGCTGCTTGGTGATGCCCTCCACAAACACGATGGGCAGAAATACACACACGGTGGTCAGGGTGGAGGCGGTGATGGCGCCCAGCACCTGCCGCGCACCGGACACCGCCGCCTGGATGACGGTGGCTCCCTTGGCGCGCAGACGATAGATGTTCTCAATGACCACCACCGAGTTATCCACCAGCATGCCCACCGCCACGGCCAGGCCGGACAGGGAGATCATATTGATGGTGACGCCGGAGAAGTACATGAGCACCACGGCGAAGATCACGCTGATGGGGATGGAGCACAGGGTGATGACGGTGGGACGCAGGTCCCGCAGGAACAGGTACAGGATCAGCACCGAGAACAGCGCGCCCCAGCCCAGAGAGGACAGAATGGAGTTGATGATAAGGTATATGTAGTCCCCCTGGTCCATCAGGGGCACGAAGGAAAGACCCTCGTACTCCGCCTCCAGCTCCCGGAAGCGGCTGTTGATGTTGTCGGACACCTCCGCCGTGGCGTAGGTGGACTGCTTGTTGAAGGAGACGATGACGCCGTCCTTGCCGTTGAGCTTGTCGTAGATCTCCGAGGAGTTGTCGGTGATGGCCACGTCGGCCACGTCCTTCATGCGGATGGGGTCGATGCCGTCCATCCCCAGGTCAAAGAGCACCAGGTCCTCCAGGTCCTGGCGGGTGTCGATGGCGTCGCCCACGGAAACCATATAGTTGACGCCGTCCTCCTTCAGATACCCGGCGGGCATGGAGAAGTTCTGGGCCGTCAGCAGGGCGGTGATGGTGGATAGATTCAGGCTGGAGGACAGGTCCGCCTGGCTCAGGGCGGCGGAACGGGATTCCTCCAGGGTCTGGAGGCCCTGGTCGATCTGATTCAGGGCGCTGTCCAGCTGGATATTGGCGGAGATGATCTGGGTAACGGCGTCGGCCATGGTCAGGGTCCCGGCGGTCACCTGGTCCGCCAGCTTGGCCACGCCCTCGTCGGTTTCCAGGTCCCGCAGCTGTTTTTCCAGCTCCTCCAGCTGCTTCTGCCACTCCTTGGCCCGCTGGACGGCCTCGTCCCACTTGACGCCCAGGGCCGCCATACGCAGGTCCAGCGCCGCCAGCTCCGCCTGGATGCGGACGTATTCGGGGTCACTTTCAATTTCGGCGATGGCTGCCTGCTTTTCCTCCTCCGTCATGGAGGGGTCGTGGCGGATGGCCTCGATACGGGCCTGGTAGGGGGCGTTTTCCGCCTCCAGACGGGCCTTCTCCGCCTGGATCTCCGCCAGCTCCCGGAGGTTGGCCTGGAGCTGGTCCCGGCTGTCCCGCATGGTTTTCAGACTGTCCTGAATGGTGGTAAGGGCCTGGGTCACGGCGTCCCGGACGGCGGATTCCTCAGCGCTGCGGATGGCGGCCTTGGCGCTGTTGACCTGGCCCCGGGCGGAGGACAGCTGCCCTGCCGCATCGTCCAGCTGCTTCGCAATGGCGTCGGACAGCCGCCGGGACAGATCATCCAGCTTCTTTTGGCTGAGGATCACATGGAGCTGATGCTGGACCGTACCGCTGACGGTGACACTGGCCACGCCGGTGATGCCCTCCAGCTTGGGGGACAGGGTATCCGTGACAAAGTCGGACAGCTCCGTGATGTCCTTGCCGTCGTAGGACAGGGCCGCCACCTGCACCGGCAGCATGGAGGGGTTCATTTTCAGCACATAGGGATCGCCCACGGTGTCGGACCAGGAGCCCTTCAGCTGGTTGATCTTCTGCTGGATATCCACGCTGACGGTGTCCATATTCACGCCGTCTTCAAACTCCAGCACCACCATGGACACGCTGTCCATAGAGCTGGAGGTGACGTTTTTGATGCGGTCCAGGGTGGCCATGGACTGCTCCAGGGGCTTGGTGATATCGGTCTCCACGGTCTCGGGGCTGGCCCCGGGGTCGGTGGTCACCAGGATCACATAAGGGAAATCCATATTGGGCATCAGGTCGGGGGTCATCTTCAGATAGGCCACCACCCCCAATACCAGAATCGCCAGCACCGCCACGAACACGGTCAGCGGCTTTTTTACGCTGAATTTGGGCATAGTCGCATCGCTCCTTGCGCGTTATAAGCCAGTTGTTACACAACTGTAAAAAACATTTTAAAGAATTTTAACATTCTAAAGCGCCGCGCGCAAGAGGGCCGGGCAATTATTAACGAAACTGTTACAAACTCCCAATTTTTCCTTAGCCTAACGAAAGAAAAAAGGCAAAAATGCCCCGGAACCCAGCAGGTTCCGGGGAAAGGGTCAGAAGTCCATGGCCAGGCGCTGGGCCTCGTCGGAGTCCAGCAGGCGGAGGCAGCCGGAGGACACCTGGTACACCCGGCGGCACAGGGAGATCACCGTGGGCCGGTGGGTGGTGACGATGCAGGTCTTGTGGGGGTAGCGGGCTGCCAGATTCCGCAGGATGGTGCGCTCGGTGGCCACATCCAGTGCGCTGGTGGCCTCGTCCAGCAGCAGCACCGGGGCGTCCCGCAGCAGGGCCCGGGCAATGGCGATGCGCTGGGCCTGTCCCTCGGACAGGCCGTGGCCGTGCTCCCCCACGGAGGCGTCCAGCCCGCCGTCCATGGCGGAGACGAAGTCCCAGGCGCAGGCGGCCTCCAGCGCCGCCCGCAGCTGGGCGTCGGAGGCGTCGGGCTTCACCATCCGCAGATTGCCGGCGATGGTGCCGGAGAGGAGGGTGTTGCCCTGGGGCACATAGGAGAAATAGCGGCGGAGTCCGGCGTTCACCTCCACCTGCCGCCCGTCGGCGGCCTGGAGGTAAGCGCGGCCCTCCGCCGGGCGGATCAGGCCCAGCAGCAGGCGGATCATGGTGGTCTTGCCGCCGCCGGAGGGGCCCACCAGAGCCACGGTCTCCCCGGGAGCGGCCCGGAAATCGGCATGGGTCAGCACCGGCTGATGGGGAACATAGGCGTAGCCCGCGTCCTCCACAGCCACGGTGAAGCCCTGGGAGGCCAGGCTGTCCAGTCCGTCGTCCGGCAGCACCGGCTCCGGCTCCAGGGCGTACAGGTCCCGGATACGGCGGGCGGACACCGACGCGCTGAGGAACGACGGTACCGTCCGCACCAGGGCGTTGAAGGCGGAGCTGAGCTTGGCCCCCTGGGACAGGAACAGCGTCATGGTGCCGTAGAGAATTTTGCCGGACCACAGCAGATACAGGCAGTAGCCGAAGGCCGCCATCTGGACGGCGGAGCCCAGAAGAGACAGGAGAATTTCCGTGCGGATGCTGAACAGATTATAATCCAGGCTGGCCCGGCGGAACTCCTCCTGCCGGCGGCGGAAGCCCCGGCCATAGCGGCCGGTGATGCCGAAGCCCTTGATGGCGTCCAGATTGTGCAGCGTCTCCGTCTCGTAGGACATCAGGCGGCTGCCCACCTGGCGGACCTCCTGCTGGTGGGTGCGCATGCCCCGGATCAGGCGGCGGGACGTCAGCAGCAGGAAGGGGGCGCTGGCCAGGGCCAACAGGGCCATGACCCAGTCATAGTGCAGGATCACCGCCAGGGTGGCGGCGAAGGTGTACGCCGTGACGATCAGGTCCGGCAGCCAGCGGATGGCGCTGGAGGACACGGAGCCCACGTCGGTGGACAGGCGGCTGAGCAGGTCGCCGCTGGCAAACGCGTTCAGGGACCGCCAGTCGGCCCCCAGCAGGCGGTCGAACACCTGGGCCTGGATATCGTTGTTCACCCGGAGGGAGATTTTCGTGGAAATGCGGGAGGTGACGCTGCGCAGCAGCAGACCCACCAGGGCCGAGGCCACCATCACGGTGACGATGAACCACAGGTGGTCGCTGTCGTAGCCGGTGATGATGTCGATGGAGTATTTGCTGGCCACGGCAGACACCAGGCCCAGGGTGGAGCTGGCCACGCCCAGGATGGTATAGAACCACACCGCCCGCCGGTAGCGCTTGGTATAGCCCCAGATCCACTTCCAGTCGGCCCAGATCTCGGAAAACGTGCCGTCCCGCCAGCTGCTGACCAGGGTCCCCAGAGACTCCGAGCCCATGGGCTGCCGATTGTCCTCCTGCCGCATATCCCGCACCTCCTATGAAAAAACTCAACACTTTATTATAGCATTGTCCGCCGGAGAAGTCAAACCAAGCGTCAGATTGGGCGAATTTGACGGAATGTGAGCGGCAAAATAGATGGATAAACGACACTATGTCGTCAAACGGAAAATTGTGCTTGCACATTGGACGAAAATGTGGTAAAATGACAAAAAAGCGAGGGAGGCGACGCCATATGAAGCGAGGAACCGGGAAGAAAATCGGGAAAATCCTTCTGCTGGTGGTGCTGCTGGCCATTGTGGGCGTGATCGTGTACGCCGTCATGGTCTGTCCGGTGAATCCCACCCGGATGAAACCGGCGAAAAGCTATGAGCAGCTGCGGGACACGGTGGAAAAGAAAACGGATATCCGGGTCCCCGGGGAAAACCTGCTGCCGTGGACGGTGACGGAGCGTCAGCTCCGGATGGACAGTCCCTCCCGGCTGGCCAAGGTCAGCGGCTTTGCCATATCCGGCACCATGGAGCGCGGCGGCGTTACGTTTGACGTGGAGATCTCCGTGGGAGTCATCGGCGTCGTGGGCGATCTGCCGCCCTGCTGGGACAGCTATCGCTATGTACCCATTTACCTGTTCCAGGACCGGGGGTTTTACATGACCCAGCTTTACATAGACGGGAATGAATACATCATCCAGGTGATGTATCCGGAGAGCACGACCCTGTCGGAGGAGGACGCGGCGTATGTGGAGGACGCGCTGCGGACGGCGTGCCACACGGTGGTGGATCTGTATCAGTAACGGGAAAGGAGGCGACGCCATATGAAGCGAGGAACCGGGAAGAAAATCATTTTGCTGGCGGTGCTGCTGGCCATTGTGGGCGGCATCGTGTATACCGTGCTGACCTGGCCGATATATCCCCAACCCCGGAAAAACGTGGATAGCTACGCGCAGCTGCGGCAGGATATGGAAAAGACGGGTGTGCTGGTCCCTCCGGAGAACGTCCTTCCATGGGTGGAAACGTTCTACAGTCAAGAGCTGGATGGCCGGGACCGGCTGAGTAAGCCCAGTGCTTTTCTGATGTCGGGGACCGTGGAATACGGCGGTGCGTCATACTGGACGGAGCTCTACGGGTCTCGGGAATGGAACTACGACCAGCGCATGGAGGTCCCGCTGCGGGAGAATTATCGGATGACGCCCATTTACCGGGACGCATCGGACGATTCGATGCTGTATTTCTTGAGCATTGACGGCCATATATACACCGTCCAGGTGTACGCCGACGGGAAGATGCCCCAGGATGCCATGGACTATTTCGACGGTCTCCTGCTGGCCGCCTGTCACGACATCATTGACCTGTATCCCTGACGGGAAAGGAGTCCTATCATGAAAAAAGCTACAAAAATCGTCCTGTTGGTGATCCTGGCCGTTGTGGCAGGAGTCGTCCTATACGACCTGGTGTTTTGCTGGCCGGTACACCCGTCCTTACAGAAGCCGGCGGAGAGCTATGAGCAGCTGAGCCAGACGGCGAAAAAGCTGGGGGTCCTGGCTCCGCCGGAGGATATCCTGCCCTGGAAGCAGGAGGAGTACAGCATCTATCTGTCCAGCACCGGGCGCTTCGCCCGGCCCACCGGCTGGGATATGGCCGGGAAGGTTATCTATGACGGGACCACATACCCGGTGTACATCCTGGCGCTGCGAAATACGGAGAAGCGCGAGGAATATCCGCCGCTGAGAGAGAATTACAAGCATGTGCCCATTTACCGGGAATGCAGTGAGGATGGGCTGCGGCTGTTTTTTGTGATCGACGGCCACAGCTATACCTACAGCATGGGGATGATGGCCCCGCCGGAGGAGACGATCCCCCAGGATGCCATGGACTATTTCGACGGTCTCCTGCTGGAGGCGTGTCACACGGTGGTGGATCTGTATCAGTAACAGCCAATAAGAGAAAATGCGCCCCGGCCGGGGCGCATTTTTTCACAAGTGTTGCATATAGCACAGATTTTTTGCCATAAAAAGGATATAATATAATCGAGATTTTAGGGGAAAGAAGGTATCCTTATGTTCTGCACGAGAAAGGTCAATGACGATTATACCTGGGTGGGGGCCGACGGACGCCGTCTGGCTATGTTCGAGGGGGTCTATGACGTGCCCCGGGGCGTATCCTTCAACAGCTATCTGCTGACCGACGGGAAAACCGTGCTGTTTGACACCGCCGATGCCTCCGTGTGCCGGGTATTTCTGGAAAACGTGGCCCACGGGCTCAATGGCCGGGCCCTGGATTACCTGGTGGTGCAGCACATGGAGCCGGACCACGCCGCCGATATCCGGGACCTGCTGGTGCGGCACCCGGAGACCACCGTGGTGTGCTCCGCCGCCGCCAAGAATATGCTGGCCCAGTTCTTCGGCCCCGGGTACGAGGGGCGCATCAGCGTGGTGAAGGAGGGGGACACCCTCTGCACCGGGCGGCACACCCTGCACTTTGTGGCCGCGCCTATGGTCCACTGGCCGGAGGTGCTGATGACCTATGACGAGACGGACAAGCTGCTGCTGACGGCGGACGCCTTCGGCACCTTCGGCGCCCTGAACGGCGCGCTGTTCGCCGACGAGGTGGACTTCCATCGGGACTATCTGGACGAGGCCCGGCGGTATTACACCAATATTGTGGGCAAGTACGGCGCACAGGTCCAGGCGGTGCTGAAAAAGGCCGGGGGACTGGACATTCAGATGCTGCTGCCCCTGCACGGCTTCGTGTGGCGGCAGGACCTGGGGTACATCTTGGGCAAATACGACCTGTGGAGCCGGTATGAGCCGGAGGAGCGGGGCGTGGTCATCGCCTATGCGTCGGTGTACGGCGGGACGGAGAATGCCGCCAACATCCTGGCCTGCCGTCTGCGGGAGCAGGGGGTGCAGGTGGCCATGTACGACACCTCCGTTACCCCGGCGTCCTATATTCTGGCGGCGGCGTTCCGGTTCAGCCATGTGGTGCTGGCCGCGCCCACCTATAACGCCGGTGTGTTCGTCACCATGGAGAACCTGCTGCACGATCTGACTGCCCATACGCTGAAGAACCGCCGGGTGGCGTATATCGAGAACGGGTCCTGGGCTCCCACCAGTGCCCGGGGCATGCAGAAGCTCCTGGAGCCTCTGAAATGGGAGCAGGCCGCAGATACCGTGACCCTGCGTTCCGCCCTGCGCCAGGGCCAGCAGGAGGAGCTGGAGCGCATGGCCATGCAGCTGGCGGACAGTGTAAACGCATAGTATATCGCAGAAGGATATCGTATTATGTATAAATCGCGGGCTAAGGCCCGCGATTTTTTCGTCAGGAGATCCTTTCCAGGCGCTCCTGGCGGTCCATATCCCGCAGGACGCCCAGCACCAGCGGCACCGTCAGGGCGAAGGCGCACACATCGGACAACGACTGGGCCAGCTGTACCCCCAGCTCTCCCAGCACATGGGGCAGGATCAGCACTGCCGGAATGAAGAACAGCCCCTGCCGGGCCACCGCCAGCAGCGACGCCTGCCACACCTTGTTGATGGTCTGGGTCAGCATGCTGGAGATGACGATGACCCCGCACAGAGGGAACACCGCGCACTGACAGCGCAGAGCCCGGGCCCCGAAGGCGATAACCTCCGGGTCGTTGCGGAACACCGCCACAATTTGGGGCGCGAAGATCATCCCCAGCACCGACGCCGCCGCCAGAAACACCGTGGCCCACTTGACGCAGAAGCGGAAGGCGTCCTTCACCCGGCCATACAGCCCCGCGCCGTAGTTGAAGCCGCACACCGGCTGAAATCCCTGGCCGAAGCCGATCAGCGCCGACTGGGCCAGCTGCATGGCACGGGTCACCACGCTCATGGCGGCAATGGCCGCGTCGCCGTACAGGCCCGCGCTGCGGTTGAGGCAGATGGTGGCGATGCTGGCCAGCCCCTGGCGGCACAGGGACGGCACGCCGCCCTTGCAGATCTCCACCAGCAGGTCCCGGCGGATGCACACGTTCCGCAGGCGGATGCGCAGGTTGCCGCCCCGGGAGCAGCCCAGAAGCAGCATGCAGAACGACGCCAGCTGGCTGAGAATGGTGGCCAGGGCCGCCCCGGCCACGCCCATATCCAATACGAAGATCAGCAGCGGATCCAGCCCCACGTTCAGCACCGCTCCGGCAGCGATGCCCACCATGCCGTAGGCGGCGCTGCCCTGAAAGCGCAGCTGGTTATTCAGCACGAAGGATGCCGTCATATACGGGGCCCCCAGCAGGATGATCCGCAGATAGCTGCGGGCATAGGGCAGGATGGTATCCGTGGAGCCCAGCAGCCGGGCCAGGGGCGTGAGAAAGATCTGGCCCAGCGCCAGAATGACGCACCCTGCCAGAAACGCCAGGGTCACGCCGGTGGCGGCCATTTTCCCGGCGTCGCCGGATTCATGGCGGCCCAGCTGTCGGGAGATGTAGTTGCCGGACCCGTGGCCGAAGAAAAAGCCCACCGCCTGGATCACCGCCATCAGGGAGAACACCACCCCCACCGCGCCGGTGGCGCTGTTGCTGTGGAGCTGGCCCACGAAATAGGTATCCACCATGTTATAGCAGGCCGTCACCATCATGCTGATGATGGTGGGCGCCGCCATTTTGCACACCAGATGGCCCACCGGCTGGCCGGTGAGCTCCTGAAATTTTGCTTCCTGCTTGTCGTTCACGTGATTCCTCTCCGGTCATGATAATGGGCAGGGCAAGCCCCGGCGCAGCGGCGCCGGGGCTTGGGGATTGCTTGAAATCCCGATCACTCCACCACGGGCAGGGACTTCACCACAGCGGCGCAGCGGGGGCACAGGGTATCGTGACCGGCCACGGTGCCCACGCTGGAGAGCACCTTCCAGCAGCGGGCGCACTTGACGCCCCGGGCGGGAGCCACGGTGACGGTCAGCTCGTTGCCCACGGTGACCCGTACCTGGGACACGATCAGCAGATCCGCCAGGGTATCCGCGTCCATGTCCGCCAGGAAGGCGTCCTCGGCGGGAACGGTGACATCCACCTCCGCCTCCAGGCTCTTGCCGATGGTCTTGTCGGCCCGGGCCTGCTCCAGCGCACCGTTGACGGCGGTGCGGACGGCGGCGATCCTTGCCCAGCGGTCCATGGCGTCCTCCGGCAGAGCATAGCCCTCATAGGGCTGCACCATGCAGTTGAACAGGACGCTGCGGCTGTCGTCGGCACTGCGGTGGGGCATAGCCAGCCAGATCTCCTCGCAGGTGAAAGCCAGAATGGGGTCAAACATCCGGGTCATGGCGTCCAGGATCAGGAACAGGGCGGTCTGGGCGCTGCGGCGGCTGGCGCTGTGCTCACCGTCGCAGTACAGGCGATCCTTGATGATATCGAAATAGAAGGAGCTCAGGTCCACCACACAGAAATCGTTGATGGCATGGGACACGGCGTGGAACTCGTAGGCATCGTAGCTGTCGAACACCCGGCGGATCAGGCTGTTGAGCCGGGTAACGGCCCAGCGGTCCAGCTCCTGCATCCGGGCGGGGGCCACCAGCTCCGTCTCCGGATCGAAGCCCGTCAGGTTATCCAGGCAGAACTTGGCCGTGTTGCGGAACTTCAGATAGTTCTGGGACAGCTGCTTGAAGATGTCGTCGGAGCAGCGGACGTCCACGTGATAGTCAGAGGAGCCGGCCCACAGGCGCAGCAGGTCCGCGCCGTACTTGTTGAAGATCTCGGCGGGGTCCATGCCGTTGCCCAGGGACTTGTGCATGGCGCGGCCCTGACCATCCACGGTCCAGCCGTGGGTCAGGCACTCCTTGAAGGGGGCCCCCCGCTCCAGCGCGCCCACGGCCACCAGCAGGGAGCTCTGGAACCAGCCGCGATACTGGTCCAGACCCTCGATATACATGGTGGCGGGCCAGAAGCCCTGGGTGCGCTCCATAGAGGCATAGTGGGTGGAGCCGGAATCGAACCAGCCGTCCAGGGTGTCGCTCTCCTTCTCGAAGCCTGCGGCCTTGCCGCAGTGGGGGCAGGTGAAGCCCTCCGGCAGCATGTCCTCCGCCTCCATCTCGAACCAGGCGTTGGAGCCCTTCTTTTCAAAGAGGCCCGCGATGGCGTCGATGGTCTCGTCGGTGCAGATGGGCTTGCCGCAGTCCTTGCAGTAGAACACCGGGATAGGCAGGCCCCAGCGGCGCTGGCGGCTGATGCACCAGTCGGTGCGCTCCAGGACCATGGAGCGCAGGCGGTCCTTGCCCCAGGAGGGCACCCAGCGCACGTCCTCGCAGGCGGCGATGGCCTCATCCTTGAAGGAGTCCACGGAGCAGAACCACTGGGGCGTGGCGCGGAAGATGATGGGCTGCTTGCAGCGCCAGCAGTGGGGGTAGCTGTGGACGATGTCCTCGCTGGCGAACAGAGTGCCGTTGTCCTTCATATCCTGCAGGATGACGGGGTTGGACGCATCGGTGGTCATGCCCTCGTACTTGCCGGCGTAGGCGGTGTGCTTGCCCTGGTCGTCCACGGGGACGACCATGTCCATGCCGTAGCGCTTGCAGGTGACATAGTCGTCCGCGCCGAAGCCGGGAGCGGTGTGGACGCAGCCCGTGCCGGAGTCCATGGTGACGTAGTCCGCCAGCACCAGGCGGGAGGTCTTGGGCAGGAAGGGGTGATCGGCCAGCATATTCTCGAAGAAGCTGCCGGGGTGGGTCTCCACGATGTCGTAGCTGTCGAAGCCGCCGATCTTCATGACCTTCTCGGTCAGCGCCTCGGCCATGACGTACATCTCGCCGTTGGGAGCTTTCACCACGGCGTAGCTCTCGTCCGGGTGGAGGGCGATGGCCAGGTTGCCGGGCAGCGTCCAGACGGTGGTGGTCCAGATGACGAAGTAGAGCTTGCTGTGATCCAGGTGGGGCAGCTTGCCCAGGTCGTCGTGCATGGGGAACTTGACGTAGACGGTGGTGCAGGGGTCGTCCTTATACTCGATCTCCGCCTCGGCCAGGGCCGTCTCGTCGTGGGGACACCAGTACACGGGCTTCAGGCCCTTGTAGATGTGGCCGTTTTTATACATTCTGCCGAAGACGCGAACCTCCTGGGCCTCGAAGCCGGGGTCCATGGTCTTGTAGGGGTGCTCCCAGTCGCCCACCACGCCCATGCGCTTGAAGCCGTCGCGCTGGACGTCGATGTAGTGGTCGGCAAACTCATGGCAGGCGCTGCGGAACTCAGAGACGCTCATGGCCTTGTGGTTCAGCTTGTTCTGCTTGATGATGGCGGACTCGATGGGCATGCCGTGGTTATCCCAGCCGGGGATGTACGGCGTATAGTAGCCGCGCATTGCGTAGGTGCGCGTGATGAAGTCTTTGATGGATTTGTTCAGCGCGTGACCCATGTGCAGAGCACCGTTGGAGAACGGAGGGCCGTCGTGAAGGTTGAACAGGGGCTTGCCCTCGTTCTTTTTAAGCATCTCGTTGTAGATGTCCATCTCCTCCCAGTGCTTGAGCATCTCCGGCTCGCGCTTGGGCAGACCCGCACGCATCGGGAACTCGGTCTTGGGGAGATTGAGTGTTGCGTCATACTTCTGTGCCATAAATTTATCCTCCATTTTTTTAGAGGCGCATTACTGCACCTACCTATACTTAATTTGCAGTTGCCCGGTATCGAGGGTGCGGCAAAAACCACCGCTGCCTCGATCTTTTATAGGCAAATCATTATTGTTGTTATAGTTTATATTGGTATCCCGGTTTTTCAGAGGCGAACCGATTCCGGCTTTTGTTTTTATTCCGGTGTCCCGGTATCGATACATTGGCGGAAATCGTATCGTCTCGCATCCCGGGGGATTTGTGCTATATTAGTGCAAATTTTCGTCTGCACTCTAAATGTCTTCCCCTTGCGGAGCTTGAGGGGAAGATGCCGCTTGCGGCAGATGAGGTGTAAATAAATCCGCGCCGTAGGCGCCACAGCTTTTATAATATGAATGACACAAACAACGACAAATTAACGCCGTTTGCGCAAAAGCTGCGACGAAATATGACGAAAGAGGAACGACATCTCTGGTACGATTTTCTAAAGCTCCGACCGGAGAATTTCAATCGTCAGAAGGTAATCGGAAAATACATCGTCGATTTCTATTGCGCAGAGGCAAAGCTTGTGATCGAGCTTGACGGCTCGCAGCATTGCGAAGATGCCGGAATGGCATATGACGCCGAGCGTGACGAGTATTTGCGCAGCCTCGGGCTGACGGTTTGCCGGTATTCAAACTTGGATGTGATGCGCAATTTTGAAGGTGTTTGCACGGATATACTTATCCGATTAAATAATGTGTTTGCCTGACGGCAAAGATTAAAATAACACCTCATCCGTCACCAAAGGTGACACCTTCCCCTCAAGCTCCGCAAGGGGATGGCAATTGAGTGCGGAGCAAAAACTTAGCACAGCACAAATGTAACGCGAGGCAAACGCGGTTTTCTCCGTAGTCCCGAACCGGGCAAGCGCAAAACGTAGCTTGCACTACTGGATCGCGTAGCATTCACGGTTTCCTCCGCAGTCCCGAACCGGGCACCAATATAAATGTATAGGAGCAGCGTCAATTCGCTACTGAAAAAATGGATTATAGGAATTTTAGATTGAGCAAATTGAATACCGATGAGTTTCGGCATGTCAAGCTGCTGCTGTTCTGGCCGCTGTTCGGCATAATGTTCTCGTTCGTCGAGCGGTTTTACAATGTCGGCTCGTACCACGTCATGCACTGCGCGTTTGACGATGCCATACCATTCTGCGAATGGTTCCTTATACCATATTTGTTTTGGTTTGTGTACCTGATAGGCACATTGGTGTATACCTTCTTCTTCGACGTTCCGGCGTTTAAGCGGATGATGCGCTTTATCATCTGCACCTACACGATAACGATGGTCATTTACCTGCTGTTCCCGACATGCCAGAATTTGCGGCCGGAGGTGTTTCCGCGCAACAATGCGCTGACGCGGTTCATCGGCTGGTTCTATACCTTTGACACAAACACGAACGTCTGCCCGTCGATACACGTTCTCGGCTCGGTTGCGGCGATGTTCGGCCTGCTCGACTGCCGGAAGCTGCAAAAGCCGTGGGTCAAATTCACCGTGTGCGTAATAGCGCTGCTCATCTGCGCATCCACGGTGTTCATGAAGCAGCACTCGATCCTCGACGTGCTCGCCGCCGTGCCGCTGTGCCTCCTCGGCCACTA
>OLOX01001485.1_pt1 | contig 22058 bp, 16 predicted proteins | sample 1672091 | NCBI WGS metagenome assembly OLOX01 (sample SAMEA3136644, study PRJEB25190) | human gut metagenome | reverse complement strand
CTGTACACTGATCAGATGCCAGCGATCCCCCTCCAGCAGGCCCTCGCTCACCAGCCTTTTACAAAAGGCCGCTGACAAACGCTTTTGTTCGCAGCGGCCCTGTTTTTATCAAATTGTCAATCAATCCACAATCGTTTTTCAGCTTTCTGAGTTGATCTTACTTGTTTTTCAAACAGAATATCGATCATCTCTTTGTTCTGTCATAACGACCCTGATAAATTTCAATAAGCTCATCCAGACCAAGACGTTTTAAATCGTCCATGTAGGAATCCCAATCATCCAGACTCTTCTGCCCAAGGATCAACTTTGTCAAAAGCTCCTGTGAATATGTATCCAAATCGGTAAGAATCTCGCTGGTACGCTTTGTTTCTTCCTGATTAGCAACTGCTAACATTGTCAGTGGAGAATAGTTTACTGTATTTTCCATGTTCTGAGTGAATACCCAGTCTGCAAAGTCAGCCTTTGCCTGATAGCCCTCTGGGATTCCCGCATCCTTTCCAAGCTGGATTCCTGCTACAAGCTCAGTAGACATATCCTTGTTCAAATCCATACGCGGAAGCACTTCGGAATTCCACAGTGCACCAACCATCAAGCTCATAATAGAATTGTCAATGTCATCGCCAGACAGCTGCTGATAATCGCCATCTTCTGTACGTGTAAAGTTCACGCCCTCTACACCATGCTCTGTTAACTCTACATACTCTGGTGAACACATATAGTCAAGAAGCCTTGCTACAGCTGCTGTATCTTCACACTCATTTGTTACTGCATAAATTCTGGACATCAGGTTTTCACCACTCTGCAAACGAACAAGCGGCTCAGTATCGTCGGTAGCCTTTATCACGATCGGCTCTAAGTATGGAGGCTGTGCACCTTCCTGAACCTGAATAGTTGGCTCTGCCCATGTCTGTGCAACCCAGTTTGCCTCACCAGACATCTGGTTAGTAGCACGTCTTGTATTTGTCTGATTGGTGATATCCACCATCAATCCTGCTTCATACAGACTATTCATATAAGAAATATAATCCTTTATATGATCCTGATACCACGGACTGGTCAGCGTATCTGTTTTTGGATCAATAAATACCATTTCAGGTCCAAGTCCAAACCACTGTGCAATATCGGTTCCAAATCCTGCAATCTTCATTGTGATAACTTCATCTACTACACCATTTCCATTACAATCCTTATCCTGGAAAGTCTTAAGTGCTGATGTAAATTCATCAAGTGTGGTCGGTGTCTCAAGATCGCATGCATCAAGCCAATCCTTACGGATATTGAATGCTAATGCCGCACCAGTTGTTACCTCACCTTTGTAATTACTTGTCTGAATATCAGCCAGCCAATATACGTTTCCATCCTCCATGCTCAAACGCTCGGAAACAAACTTTCCTTCTCCCTCAGTGAAGAACTCTTTTGCCGTTCCTTCCTCTGACTGATCCCAGATTTCATTAATCGGTACAAAGATTCCTCTGTCGATAAGTCTCTGCTTTGTCTTATCATCAAGTGGCTCAATATACATTATGTCACAGCCTAAATTTCCGCTCGCTACTGTTGTCTGACATACTGTAGTATACTGATCATCCTCGATTAAGTTAAATTCAAGCTTGATGTTTCTCTTTGCAAGCTCTTCTGTGAAGGTATTGTAGAGCTGGCTGTTTCCGCTCTCAATCCAGTCCTTTAAGGAAACGGTTCCGCCATTCACGGTTGTGACGGTATTGTTGATTCCCATAACACGAATTACAGACATTTCATCTGTATTCTCACCTGCCCATGTTGATGCTGGAATCATAGATGCGGTCATTGCTGCACACATAGCAGCTGCCATAAGTTTTCTGGTATACTTTCTCATCTGGCTCCTCCTTTTGCCTTTCTCTTTTGAAAATTGATAGCTCAAGCTTATCATACAAAATTCCCAAATAATAGTACAAACTTGCCAGAAGCTTTGATAATTTTTTCATTTATTGTCATATATTTTCAAAACAGCATTGTAATACTTAACTATAAAGATCCATATTTCCACGAAATTCTTTTGGTGTTAGCCAATAATATTTTCGAAATACGCGGTCAAAATAGCTGACACTCTCAAAACCACACTGCATAGCAATCTCCGTAATCGACGTCTCAGATGACTGGAGCATAGCCTTGGCAACCTCTAGTCTATACAAAATCAAGTAGTTAAATGGCGTAACATCAAGATTTTTCTTAAAACAGCGTGCCGCCTCACTCTGACTAATATTAGCAGCACCTGCGATATCGCCAAGTGTAATTGGTTCAGAGTAATGTCTCCTAATAAAAGCAAGCATCTGCTGCAAACGAATCTGCGATGGACTTCGAACCTGAGACGGATCAGTTACTGGAATTTCCTGACGAAAATTTGCTAGTTTTTCCCAGATACGGCACACAGAAAAAATAATAGAAGACATTTTCTTTTCAATATTTTTCTCACAGTAACAGCGCAATTTTTCCATCTCGCTTAGTATGTCCTTCTGCCAGTCCTTTTCGCTAGTCAGAAGAATGTACTGGTACTGCTCCTGATGCGCGATGGGTTTAATGCATTCCTTGTAAAAATAATTGTCTGTTCCAAAAACAAACTCAGCCGGAAGCAAGATAGTTTTTATTAGTCCTGCCCCGACATTTCGCAAAATACTATGGCTTTCCTTTGAGTTAATAAAGATTCCTTCATGCTCCTTAAGCAAAATTGATGACGTATTCACACAACAGGTAATTTCACCCTTTTCCACATATAAAAATTCAACTTGAGAATGCCAATGCCATGGAAGTACCATTCTGTCTTTCCCCTCAAGAACACACTCACGACTATGAATTGGAAAATCTGCAATTTCATATGTAACCTGCTCTAGCATATTGCTTGCTGACTCTTTTTGTGACCATTTTCCTCCCATTTTACTCACCTCTCGTTCTTTCGTCACAAATACGACCATTTGTGGGCAGTATATCACACTTAATTAGGATTTGACAAGTGGAAGGGTGCTGCAGCCAGCTCTGACTAGTAAACTTCTCGTTTTTCTTTTACTGAAATTTCCCACATCAGATTTCAAAAAGTTTAGGGGGCTAGTGTACTAACCAGCCCCCTGAAGATGGAAAAAAAGTTTAAATACGCTTGAATTTTAACGCCAGCCAGATGAGAAGCATGCCGCCTGCTCCTGCTAATCCCAATCCAAATAGCATACTGTAATCCTCAATTCCGAGAACAACATCTTTTATTTGGCTTTCTTCCTGACTGGAGCTTGGTGTCTGACTCTGGGTTTGAGTCTGAGCCTGTGATTCCTGTGAGGTTGATGGCGATGTCTGTTCTTCGCTGGATTCTTCAGATGAGCTGCTTTCTTCTTCGCTCGTCTCCTGTTCTTTTAAGAAGGAATCATATATCTCCTGTGCAATTGCTTCGTCTGCCAGCGCGACAGCATACTCCTGTTTTGCTTTCGTCACTGCTGCACATAACTGACTGTACCATTCCTGTGCCGTTTCCGCTGTATCATCTGCTGCCTTTTGATTTTTCTTTGCCTGCATATATGCCCGAATCAACTCATTTAGTCTGACGAAACGTTCATCTGCTTCTTCCAGAGACAGATCAAATTCCTGTCCATTCTCCCAATCGCCGGATGCAAGTGCCTGCAGATTTACTTTCCATTGTGCAGCCAGTGCCTGTTTTTCATTCCACATTTGCAAAGCGGTGTCTGCCTCACTTTGTGCCTTTTTGCAGGCATCTTCTGATACTGCAGCATCTTCCTTCGCCTGTTCGAATTCTCGCTTTGCCTGCTCATTTGCTTCAAAGCACTGCAGAACAGACTCTTTGGTCTTTGCAGCTGAATCTGCCGCATCCTTCGCTGTTTGAAGCGCCTGCTGTTTTTGCTGAAGTGTTGTATCTTTTGCTGCAGCCTCTTTTTCTGCGCTAGTCTCAATATCAGTTGCCTGTGTCAACTTTGCATTTGCATTGTCCAATGCCGTCTGTTTTTCATCAAGCTGCTGTTTTGCTTCTAATGTCTGTTGACCATTGAGCTTATTTTTTTTGACTGCCTCATCATAGTCTTCGTCTGCGGCTTTTTTCTTGTCAGAACAATTTTGCAGCAATTCTTGTGCTGAGGTAAGCTGTTTCTGTACAGCTGCCAGCTCATCATTTGCTGCCTCCAATGCTTTCTTTGCTTCCTCTGCATTCGTGTTCGCCTGATCGACATCTGCCTGCGTCAGCTCACCATTTTGAGCAATTGCTTCATCATATTTTTTCTGGGCTTTGGAACACTCCGTTTCGGCATCTGTTTTTTTCGCTTGTGCATCTTTAAGTGCTGCATCGGCATCTTCCTTTTTTGTCTGCACTTCCAATTCCTCATTCTTTGCCGTCTGCAGTTCGCTTTCAAATTGCGTCTTGTTCTCAGAAAATCCCTGCTCCACTGCTTCTTTTGCTGCTGCTTTCTTTTGTTCTGCTGCCGCTTTTGCCGTGTCTGCATCCTGCACTGCTTTTTTAGCTTCCTGCTGATCCTGCGCTGCCGCAGTCTCCGCCTCTTTTGCCTTAATATAGGCGCGAATCAATTTGTTTAAATTTGAAAAACGTTCGTCAGATTGTTCCAGTGCCGCATCAAATTCATATCCATTTTCCCAGTCACACGATTGGACTGCCTGAAGCTTTTCGTTTAATGCCGCAACCGCCGCCTGTTTTTTCTTCCATGACTGCACCAACGCATCATACTCCGTCTGCGCTTTACTGCAGGCATCATCTGCCGCGGTAACATTTTTCTTGGCCTGCTCTAACGCAGACTTTGCCTGTTCATTTTCCTCAAATTTCTGTTTGACAGACTGGTAGGTCTTAGCTGCCTCATCCGCTGCAGCCTGTGCATCCAAAAGATCCTGCTGCTTATTACTAAGCTCTGCTTCCTTGTTTTTCTTTTCACTTTCTGCCGACTTTACCGCGTCCTCTGCCTTTTTCAAAATGTTCAATTGCCTCTCGATCGCATTCAGTTCATCCTGCTTTGTCTGTAAGGCATTCTCTCTGTCTTTTAATTGAGTCTGACATTTGTTTACTTGCGTTTACTGATCAGATTTCTTTGTCTTAAGCCCATCATACTTTGTTTGAGCCTCTTCGAAAGCAGCCTGCGCTTGTTTGGCCGCGGTCTCAGCTGACTGAAGCCTTTCATCTGCGTCGGCTTGCATTTTCTTCAGAGTCGCTAAATTCACGTTCACAGTTTCCAAATTCTTTTCCCACTTTTCTCTCTCTTGCTGGATCACATTGCGCTCACTATCGGTAAGATTCTTATCCTGCAATTTGTTATCCAACTCTGAAATTTTTGCTTCCGACTGAGCTTTTCGCTGCTCTGTATCTGTTTTCATCACATTAAGTTTAGTGATCTCATTCTTTGTCGCTATTAATACCAGATCGGCTTCGTTCTTTTTATCCTCACACATTTTTAGATTTGCTTGTGCACTTAGAAGTTGCTGCTGTACAGCTGCCAGCTCATCATTTGCTTCCTCCAATGCTTTCTTTGCTTCCTTTGCATTCGTGTTCGCCTGATCGACTTCTTTCTGAGCAGTCGTTTTTTTGCTTTTTGCATCCTGCAGTGCCTGTGCGCCCCCCAGATTATCAAACTCCTGTTTTGCAGTCTCCAATGCCTGTTTTGCTGCATCGGCTGCTGTCTGTTTGGATTCTACCTGACGCTCCTGCTCTTTCACCGCATTTTTTACTTCCTCTGCATCCGTGTTCGCCTGATCGACATCTGCCTGCGTCAGCTCACCATTTTGAGCAATTGCTTCATCATATTTTTTCTGGGCTTTGGAACACTCCGTTTCGGCATCTGTTTTTTTCGCTTGTGCATCTTTAAGTGCTGCATCGGCAGCTTCCTTTTTTGTCTGCGCTGCCGATTCCTCATCATTTGCTGCCTGCAGTTCGCTTTCAAATTGCATCTTGTTCTCAGAAAATCCCTGCTCAACTGCTTCTTTTGCTGCTGCTTCCTTTTGTACTGCTTCCGTTTGTGCTGCCTCTGCATCGGCCTTGACTTTCTGTGCGTCTTTTACCTCCTGATCTGCTTTTTCCATCGCTGATTGTGCCTGACGTGTATTTTCCTTTGCCTGATCAAGATTTACCTTCGCCTCCTCCAGACTTTGCGCTGCTTGTGTTGTCTGACTGTTTACTTTTACCTCCTTTTCCTGCGCTTCTGTCTCAACGGTCTGCTCTGCTGGTGCATTCTGTATTATTGTGTTCACAAAAAGCATCGCCACTACTGCCGGTGCCATAAATCGTCTTCTTCTCATTTTGTTTCCTCCCATCTTTCTGTTAAATCCAAATCTGTACATTTGCCTCTGCCAAATCAAATTCTTCAAACTATTTCGTTCTATATTTTAATATACCATATCTTTTCCCTTTTAAGAACGGTCATTTTACAATAAAAATGACCCCCCATATGCATTTACTTTAACGTTTTCGAACCGTTAAAAAATGAATCATGGCCTATTATTTTCGCGTTTTTCCTTTATTTTCCGCGATTTTTATTTTTTCTCATCTATCTTTCCAAATTTGGAAAATTGTATTTTGTAGCAACAGAAAAATGGGTGATTTTTTATAATTTCTTTTCCATACAGACAAAGTGCTTTTCAAACAGCTCGCACTCCCCGACTAGAACAAATCCAAGATCGCTATAGCACTTGAGCGCTACTTTATGATTATCACGCACAAGTATATGAACACTCTTTTTTTTCTGCTCACGAAGCACGGTAAATACATGTTCCATCATCATTTTTGCAATGCCCTGTCCCTGCAAATCTTTTCTGACACATACGCGTGCCACCTCTGCTGACGGCTGAAAATCCTTGCTCCAACAATCAAGCTTATCCACTTCTTCGTCGTGATCAATTGAAATGGCCGAAATGATTTCTCCCTTTTGATTTTTCATGACAAACAGGCTGTCATGTGCAATATCAAACTCAATATTTTCCATGGAAGGATAATATTCATTCCAGTCTGCTGCTCCGCCTATCATTGAGCGATACAGCTTTAGAAGTTCATCTTTGTCGGATTCTTCTGCCAGCGTAATATTTCTTCCTGCCGCAATAATCTTATCCACAGTTTCCTGTCTGATACATTCGCGCAGATGTTTGATATATGGATGAAACTGCGACTTATCAATTCCATAATTCTTTGTCAGTTCATACTCATGCGGCTCCCAGGTCTTAAGATCTGACTCGTTATGAGACAAGGCGCCCTCCATGTTATCGAGTGCCTTGTAGATCTTTGCCTCTAATGTTTTTAGCTCGCTCATCTCCTGATAAAGTGTCCGCATCTTATCATTAAGTGGCTCTGGAAGTGTCGCTACCCACTGATAAAGCAGATTTTCTTCTGTTTCTTCATCGGCCTCTGTCTTTTTAAAACACGGAATATCACCGGTAAAACATTCGCCCAAATCATGAATAAGACACATCTTAATTACTTTATTAATATCCACTTCTGAAAATTCATCTTCCATCCAATATGCCATCAGTGCCACTCGCCAGCAATGCTCTGCCACACTTTCCTTCCTGTCATCTGATGTGTAGCAATGACGCATCGTTCTTTTTAATTTCTCTACCGTGTGAAGTGCTTCTATTAATTTTTCTGCTTCCATACTTTTCTGTCTCCCAGTTTTAATTTTTGTCACTTCCATTATCGCTCAAAATGTAAAAAAATGGTAGGGTTTTTATATTATTTTTTGCTCGTCAAAAAAACACAAAAAGAATATAAAATTTGACATCGTTTTTTAATCAACGATATGGTATGTTGTACAGTACAAGCAGCTATTTTTATCTAACAAAAAAATTAGCAAAGATATCATTTTTAAGGAGGAAATAACATGCGTTTTTATTGTACTGACGACACAGTTGATCTGGAACAGTATCCTTACCATGTGAGAGATGTCCATATCAGCGACCCATTTATTCTGGCAGATCCAAAAAGCCGCTGCTACTACACTTATGTACAGTTTGCAGATACAGAACGTTTCCCAGATGTGGAAACTGACAAAGAACACGGTGTATTTTATGTACTTGAAAGTAAGGATTTGATTCACTGGTCAAAGCCACAGATTTGTTTTCGTCAAAATAATTTCTGGGCAGATAAGGATTATTGGGCACCAGAGGTTCATATCTGGAAAGGACGCTATTATCTGTTCAGCTCATTTCGTGCAGATGGTCATTACCGCAAATGTCAGTGCTTAGTATCAGATTCACCAAAAGGACCATTTGAACCCATTCGTCAAGAAGCTGTTACACCAGATGGATGGCAGAGTCTTGATGGAACATTATACGTTGACCGATCAGGCAAGCCATGGATGGTATTTTGTCATGAATGGCTTCAGGTTGGTGATGGTCAAATTTGTGCCATACCAATGTCTGATGATTTGGGCGAAGCAATTGGTAATCCTGTCATTTTATTTAGAGCATCCGACGGAAAATGGAATGCTAAAGGCGCAAAAGAAGGCGGCTATGTGACAGACGGACCATTTTTGCATCGCCTTCCTGGCGGAAAACTTATTATGCTTTGGTCTAGCTTTACAGAAAAAGGCGCATATGCTGTGGGCTACGCAACAAGCCGTTTTGGTGATATTATGGGGCCATGGGATCAGGAATCAGAACCACTGTATGCACTTGACGGCGGTCATGCAATGCTGTTTTATACCTTTGGCGGTCAGCTAATGATGGCATGCCACTGTCCAAATGATCACCCAAAGAAACGTATTCTTTTATTTGAAATGGAAGAAGATGAAAATGGACTTCATGTCGTAAACGAAGTTACAGGGAACTGGTTTCATGCAGCGGGAGGCCCTGCCAAAGGCTGGGTCTATAAACAGCCCTGTGTAGAAATTCCTAGCTTTGCAAAAGATCCAAGAGGATAAAAACCACAAAAGGGGCAGTTTCCTGCCCCCTTTATCCACCTCATAAAAACGCATTTAATACACAATCATCGGAATGATTTCTGTCTTTTCATTTGCAGGCTCTTTTATGCCATAGCTTCCTCAATCGACAGACGAATTGTTTGAATCTGAAATGCACCAAACTCAAGCTCTAACATGCCGTCTTTTATTACTATCTCCTGCTCTTTATTTTCCAGCATATCACAAAGCCAAGCCTTCTTTGCATCAACATTCAGCAAAATCTGTGCTTTTCCCGCTGCCTTTTTAGACTCATACAGACGAAGTATCAAATCACCGCTTCTGTCTAATGCCGGCTTTATTGTATCTAAGACAACTGTGCCGTTCTTTACAGAAGCTATGCTAAATGTCGGCACACATCCCAGCACCAGTCTTGGCTTTTCATTTAGTTCATAGCCCTGCTTTACCACATCACATCCGGCAAAATCACCTTCCCAAGCAGTAAACGCGTATGTAAAATGATGAACCTGATTATCTGCACGCATTTCTGGCGCTGCTGCTGCACGAAGAAGAGTTAGTTCTAATGCATTTTGATTCATGCTGATTCCATACTTGCAGTCATTTAATACGGCTGCACCGTGAGACGCATCGCACAGCGCACTGTATCTGTGATTGCATACCTCAAAACGATCTTTTTCGTATTCTCTCGAACGATGAGTTGGGCGCATTACATAGCCAAACTGCATCTCATTGATTCCATTTTCTGCATAAACCGCTACTGGAAATGAAGTCTTTAGCAGGCGATGTAGCTCTTTCCAGTCAATCGTTGTATCAAATTCGAGACGTCTGCTGTCCTTTGCCAGACGAATATACTGTGTATATGAAGAATTTCCAATCTTTCCTGTAACTTTAATGACTGCTTCTATTCCATCTGCCACAAGCTCAGTACACACATCAAATGCTCCTTCAAGCTCCTGCTCCCTATAATTTGAGTCGATATCCCATGCATCAAACATGCGTGGTACATCCTTATAAAAATGGAAACAATTCAAGGCATCTGCTGCAAACTCACGTCCTGATTCCTTTAGGACAAAGCTTGTCACCTCGCCTTTTTTGTTTATCTTGACGCGTACCTGTGAATTTTCAAGCGCAATGCCGTCCGTGGTCTTTTCTGCTGACACAGCCTTTTGCTCCACATTTTTCTTCTTGTATGGAACAAGTGTAACAGCTCCGCACGGTGGGATTGTTACCCATGCCTTAACGCCAAACGGTGTCTTCTCAACAAAAACTTCCTCTCCTTCAAATGTTTTTGCACCGTCTGCAAATGTTTCTGGAAGCTCTACCACTGTCTTTCTCTCAAAACCAAATGAGTTAAAGAGCGTCACATCATTTTCATTTTCTTTTGTTACAAGCTGACTCATATATATATCTGCCTGTTTATTTGCTGTCTCAATTACACCGCCAACAGCTTTTCTTGCTTCCTCGTAAACTCTTCCTATCGAGGAGCCTGGAAGAATATCGTGAAACTGATTTAACAATAATTCCTTCCAGAGAGCATCAGCCTTCTCACTGTCATATACATTTCCCTTACAAAGACCAAATGCTCCCCACATCTCCATCTCGCGAAGTGCAAACTCGGCACGTCTATTATTTTGCTTTACTTTTGCCTGAGAAGTGTAGGTTCCTCTGTGTGCATTAAAATACAGCTCACCTACATAAGTATTGACTGGTCCGCCCGCTTCTTCCATTTTCTTGAAAAAGCTCTTCGGATCAGACAGTTCAACTCTCGGTGCACCCTCAAGATTTTGTTCTCTTTTTGCATACTCAATATCGTCTCTTGTTGGACCACCGCCGCCATCGCCATAGCCAAACGGCAGCAAAAAGGCATCCAGATCCTGAAGCTGACTTCTGTTTTTCCACACTTCTTCAAGTTGCTTAGGATTAGTCTTATAAGTATAGCTTGTCGGAAGAAATGACACAATCCTACTTCCGTCTATGCCTTCCCAGTTAAAGTAATGATAAGGGAACTGCTCACCCTCGTTATATGACCAAAAGATCTTCTGGGTTACCAGATAGTTGACCTTGCATCCCTTTAAAATCTGTGGCAATGCCCCTGTGTAGCCAAACGTATCTGGAAGCCACAGCACTTCACTGTCCACATCAAATACGTCCTTATAATACTGCTTTCCATACAGCAGTTGACGAATCAGTGCCTCACCACTTGCCATATTCGTGTCAGGTTCCACCCACATGGCACCCTCTGCAATCCACTGTCCTTTTTTGACAGCCGCCTTGATTCGCTCAAAAAGTTCCGGATACAGTTTGCGGCACATCTCATACTCTGCTGGCTGGCTCTGAATAAATTTATATTCTGGATATTCCTCAATCAGACGAAGCTGCGCCGCAAATGTACGCGCGGTTTTACGACCGGTTTCCGCAATCGGCCACAGCCAAGCCAAATCCAAATGAGCATTTCCCACTGCATAAAAGACTGGCATTGTCGAACCATTCTCGGCCTCTAGCACTGGCTTTAAAGCTTCACGCGCTTTTTTATAGGACTCAATTCTGGCATCCCGTTCCTGCTCAAAATCAACAATCAATGTAAACTGTTCCAATGCCTTTGCTATTTTTGCCGCTCTAAGGCTTGTCTTGTCAAGCACTTCAAGTAAACGTCCAAGTGTATCTACATCCATAAAAAGTTGGTAAGCATCTTCATTCCAAATTCCGTAAGTGCAGCGTCCTAATGTACGTCTCTTTCCCTCTTCTAATTTGTCTGTATAGGAGCCCGGAAGCACTGGACCTGTCGCACATCCTCCTGTCGGTGCCTCTGGATAATAATGACCAGCATAGACCTCCATCATGATATCAAACTGCTCGTCTCCCTTTGCACAGCGACTTAACACATTGTCTACAATATAATGATGCGGCTCATTAACCCAAGACGCACGGTATGTACCAAAAGCCTTATCATTTACAAACAGTGTTGCCTCACCATCTGGCTTCAAATTCATCACAATACGTTTGCCATTAGCTTCCTCACTTAGCTGAATGTGTCCCTTCATCCAACAATATTCATATGTATTTCCCCAAGTAAAACCTGGCTTTACCGAAACAAACTGCTCTTTTTTTGCCTCCCCAAGTGAGAGCTGTTCATTTGTGCGAAATGCCTCCCATTGAATCTCACCAAGTGGCTGATAAAAATCATCTTTAAGTGTGCGCACCCAATGACTGATGCGGTCTCTCCATTCGGATTTCATCAATTTATTCATAATACTATTTCCTTTCCATATATGCCATATGCCTAACAAAAATTTAATGAAAAACAATTGCAAATTTAATACGCAATCATCGGAATGCTTTCTGCCTTTTCATCTGTAGGCACCTTTGTGCCATCCGCAATCTCATACATGGCTTCGCTGCACTGCTTTACATAAGACGCCATATCCTGATATGGACGTGAGCAAATGTCAAACAAACCAATGTTATAATTTTCTCCGTCAAAACGACCAAGAACAAACTGATCATAACACTGGAAATAGTGGCAGCCAACACCATTTGGATGAGCTGCTACACGCTCGCAATAATAGCGGTAGGCTTTTCCACGATCTTTTTGTGTCAGTACACCCTCAAGTCCTGTTGCTGATAAGCCTGTATCTAGTGCTCCAAAATGAAATTCGCCAATCATAACAGGCAGATCTACACCAAGCTCTACCACATGAGAGATTGCTTCTGTTGGATCGACTGCATAACAGTTAATGGAAAATACATCAAAATTCTCCCATCCCGTTGCAAGATCTGGATCGGAAATCCATGCCCATCTCATACCAAGAATCATATGATTTGGATCGACTTCTCGACATGCTTTTGACGGAATCTCAACATAAGCGCGAAGCATCTCTTTTGAGAATGTTTTCTGATCTTCTTTTGCAGCATCAGATTTAGCTGATGCATCACGAATCGGCTGATACAGATCGTCAAAGTCATTAAACTTTGTGTTCCATGCTGTGTTTAATGCCTCCACAGTCTGATATTTTTCCTTTAAAGCCGCAATCAGCTTTTCCTTACATACTGTGCGCTCCGGATTATAGAGTACCTCGTCTGCCAGCACCAAATTATCCACAAATGCCCAGCTTGGCTCATTTCTAAGGAAATAGCCGATCATCATCGGATCATTCTTCCTTGCTGCAAGTGCCTTTGCATTATTTTTCGCGTTTTCTTTATACTCATCACTTAATACATCTGGAAAATCACGGAAAATTTTCTTTTTTGTCTCCGGAAATTCTGGAAGTGAAGTTACATATGGTATCGGTGTATTTTCAAAAAGGCGCTGATCACTCCAGTTGCCAAGCGTATTCATGCCCATCTGCATCAGCTGTCCTGCCATCATCTTCTTCCATATCTGATACCAGTCTTCACCAAACACACGATATAAATTGGCACCTGCATAGGAGAACATCTTTGCATTTCTTTTTCTATCCTTAAATACGCGGTCTGGTGAAAACATTTCTGCATATGCCGGTTCTTTCTCATCTGGCAGCCAATCCAGCCATTTTTCAATTCCATCAACACGACAGTCCACTGGCACATTCACGCAGTCTGGTCCTGCACTAAAAAACGCATAACCGTCTGGATCTGCAAGCCACCACTTGCCATCTGCCTTATATTTTGTAAAAAAGCCTGTGCCCTTGGCCAGCTTTTTATTTTTCCAGCCACCCCATTTTGACCAATTTTCAAATGGATAGCCTTCTTCGCCGTCTTTGACTTGTTTTTCAAGAATGCTCTTTAACGACTCAATATCCTTTGTCTTGCCTGACCATTCTTTTCGCTTATTCTGTCCAAGACTATCGACAAGCCTAACATTCAAAAGCTTAACATCTTCTGGGTATGTATCCGTTAATGCCATGTTGCTGATACGCACGGTAATATCATGAAATACTGGAATAGTCTTCATCTCAATACGTGTAATTTCTTCTGGCACAATTCGTCCACCATGGCAGACAATCTTAAGCTCCCCCGGAAGTGCCTCTGGAAACAGCACACCTGCTTTAAACCACTCCTTATCCAAACAAATCTGTGTTGTAATCTGCGGAAGAATGCCAAAACGAATCGTCATCGTTGGCTCATCATCCTTGCCATACACATACACATTGAAAGCATCACAATGTTCCTCAAGTGTCTCAATCTGAAACATAAAGTAGCGCTCATTTTTCATTACATCCCACGGCAGTACAATACCCGCTCCATCCTTTGACAGCTTCAATAAAGCACTGTCTTTCTCCTGCTCTAAAAGGGATGCCCCACTTGTTAACATCTTCACGTCAAATGGAATCTTCATCGCTTTTTCTCTCCTTTTTCTCTCGTCAAATTTTTTCTAGCACCAGATTCATTCTCAATGTTACAAGGTTCACTTTACGCTTTTTCACAAAAAAAGGCAAGGCTTTTTTCGCCTTGCCAGATGTAAAGTTATTCTAATTTTATATATTATTTTTTTCCTTACTTACACCACAACTAATGGCTCCTGTTGGACAAGCCTGCTTACAGCGTCCGCAGCGAATGCACTCTAGGCTGTTTGCGTTTACAACAGGATCTACCTGCATACGACAAACCTTTGCGCATTTTCCACAGCCAACACATTTTTCTTTGTTGACACGATATTTGAAAAACGATACTTTGTTGAAAACGGAATAAAATGCTCCAAGCGGACAAATATATTTGCAGAATGGTCTGTAAATTATAATTGAGAGAATGATTGTTACAACCAAAATCGCATTCTTCCAAACATACAGAGCACCAAGTGCACTGCGCATTGATTTATTTAACAGTGCAAGCGGTATACCGCCCTCAAGCGTTCCAGCTGGACATATAAGCTTGCAAAAATATGGTGAGCCCTGTCCCATAATGTCCACTAAAAACATAGGAAGCAAAATAACAAACACAGCAAATATTACATATTTCAGCTTGCGAAGCAGCTTATCTCCCTTAAAGGTACGAATTTTTTTCGGAAAAGGAATTTTATTTAACAGATCCTGTATTAGTCCAAATGGACATAAAAAGCCACAGATCAGTCTTCCAAAAATGGCTCCAATAAAAATCAAAAAGCCAACAACATAATAAGCCATCTTAAAATTCCAGCTGCCCACAACAGCCTGCAAAGAACCTATTGGACAGGCTCCGACAGCTCCTGGACAGGAATAACAGTTGAGTCCAGGTACGCAGACATTTTTTAATTTTCCCGTGTAAATTTTTCCTGTTACAAAGCCTGATACATGGCTGTTTGTCAAAAATGCCCACACTGCCTGAATGCCATGGCGCTTTGCATCACTTACTTTATTTGTTTTTTTCTTACTTGTTTTTTCCTGAGCCATTTTCTTATCCAATTCCTATACACTCCATACAAATATTAATCGCCTTAGTAAATACAACTGCCATCTCACCGCGAAAAATACCAAACGCCATCATCAACAGTCCAACCACTGCCAGACAAAGTCCTGTCCATTTGGAGTCCAGGGCTGCATTCGCCCTAGACACCATTTTATTTTGCATTATTTTCATATCAATTATTTTCCTTGATTGCGCTTAACTCTTTTTCCACAATTTCCTTCCACTCTTCAAGTGTATGGCTTCCAGAATATGTTTCGCCTACAATGTTTCCATTTTTATCTACAAAGAAGGTTTCCGGGAATGCGGAGATGCCCTGAAGACGTCCATTCATCATATTCTTGTCCGGGATCAGGAATGGATAGGTAGCCTTTGTCTTTTCCTGAAGAAGCTCTGCCTTTTTGATGGCCTGTTCGTCCTGATTGCCTTCGCTGTCTGCCGTATCTAATACAACACCTGTTACACCAACGCCCTGATCCTTAAGCTCCTGATACAGCTTCTCAAGCTCCGGAATCTCATTAACACATGGAGAGCACCATGTTGTAAATACATTTACCAGTGTAAGATCATACTCACTAAACATATCCTCAGTATAAGTTTTCTTATCAATACCTGTCATCTCAAACTTTCCAACATTATCGCCATCCTGCTGCACCATATCGATTGGCTGATCGAATGCGGACATCTGCTGAAATTCTGCCATGTCAGTCAGCTCTGTCTTTGTCTTTTCTAATTCCTTTTTCAGCTTCTTATCTGCATCCTTGCTAATACTTAAATAATACTCATATTTTCCATCACTGCTCTCGCCAAGCTTTGTGTGCTCTGTGCAACCAGTCAGTTCATCTAACTGATCTGTCACATCTGTACTGTATACTCCAAGAGTTCCAATCTTTCCAAGACTCTTTACCCAGTCATCATAGCCAGTTCCCATTTTCTCAATGACAGCATCACGCTGCTCTTCTGTCATTGTATACCAGCTAAATAATGCATAAGAAATTGCATCGCCTTCCTCATTCCAGTTCTCATCTGTCAGCATTGCAACCTTTCCATCTTCCATCTGCTTTAACAGCTTATCTGTTAATGTAAAATTCAGACCCATGAATGGAAACTCATAAGAATCCTGAACCTTCCAGGAAATCTCAGATGGTGTAAATGTTCCAGAGATCATATCGGAGGAAACTGCTTCTCCTGCCGGGACTGCTTCTCCTGCCGGGACTGCCTCTCCTGCCGGGATTGCCTCTCCAGTCGTTGTCTCCTTGTTGCTATCATTCTTTGCTGCAAATACAGGTGCTGCAAATGCACCTAAGGATGATACTCCAATCACACCTGCTGCTAAATATGCCTTTACTAATACTCCAATATGTAATCTATTTCTTCTCATTTCTTATGATCCTTCCTTTCTTTGTTTTGATCTGAGGCGATTATAACATACGCTGTATAAAATCAGTGTTAAGAAATTTTATTTTTTAACAACTATTTTATTATTCGTATGATATACTTTAAAAAAAATAACTATTTTTGAAAGGGGAATGAAGATATGCATATTTTAGTAATCGAAGATGAAGCACAGCTTTGCAGCTCTATCGCTGAAGGACTTCGCCTTGATGGATACGAGGTGGACACCTGCATGGACGGAAATGAAGGACTAGATCTTTGTCTGACAGAACCATTCGATCTTATTTTGCTTGACCTTAATCTTCCAGGAATGGACGGTCTTTCCATTTTACAGCAGCTTCGCGCTGAAAACTCATCCACACCAGTTATCATCCTTTCTGCCAGAACTCAAATTCAGGATAAGGTGGAGGGACTTGATCTAGGTGCAAATGATTATCTTACAAAACCTTTCCATTTTGAAGAGCTTGAGGCTAGAATACGAAGCCTCACACGGCGCAAATTTATTCAGGAAAATATCTGCCTGACTTGCGGCCGCATATCATTTGACACAAAAACAAGACTTGCCCAGATTGATCATATGCCACTTTCCCTAACGCGAAAAGAAAGCAGCCTGTTAGAATATTTTCTTCTTCATCCAGATCGGGTAATCAGTCCTGAAGAATTGATTGAGCATATCTGGGACGGAAGTGTCAACAGCTTCAGTAATTCCATCCGTGTTCATATCTCATCGCTTAGAAAGAAGCTTCGCGCAGCTCTTGGATACGATCCTATTCAGAATAAGATAGGCGAAGGATATCTGCTTAACGCAGACTGCTGTAATGATTAAACATTTAAATAAGGAAAGGATTCTTATGACTCACACACAAAAAAAAGCGCCTCTGCGCTCCTTCTTTGCAAAAATGACGCTTCAATGGCGTCTTACTGCGCTGACAACACTTCTTGTCACAGTTGCCTGCATTTTTATGTATTTTTTTATAAGTCATTCTGCCGTCTCTGGAATGGATGATCTGCACGATTACGTGATCCATATTGATCAGAATGACTCTTCCCCTATCACATTTCAGGTTGATCCATCTATGCTGTTTCCGCAAATTAATGATCAGCTTGCCCAGACAAAGCAACTTTTCATGATCAAAAGTCTTGCTGTAACCATTGTTGTTATTTTAATAAGCAGTCTGTCAACTTGGTTTCTTACACGTAAAAGCCTTGCTCCGCTTCGCAGCCTCAGTAAAAAAATTTCTGATATTCAGGCACAGAATCTTTCTGTTTCCATTGATGTTCCAGAAAGCCATGATGAAATTTCTAAGCTGACAGAAGCCTTTAATCAGATGCTTGCCCGTTTGAATAACGCATTTGACGTTCAAAAGCAGTTTTCTGCCAACGCAGCCCATGAGCTTCGAACTCCGCTTGCTGTAATGCAGACAAATCTTGAAGTATTTTCCAAAAAGAAAGAACCTTCCGTTTCAGAATACCAGACACTTTTTTCCACGATTCTTGAGCAGACAAACCGTCTTAGCCATTTAGCTTCGATTTTGCTTGATATGACTGGAATGCAGCGTGTAAAACGCTCTGATACAATAAGCCTTGCAGCACTCGCTGATGAAGTTCTCTGTGATCTTGCACCAATTGCTGATCAAAAGCAGATTAAGCTTTCCCAATCTGAAACAGACTGTATCGTCACTGGAAGCTATCTTCTTCTCTACCGTGCTGTTTTTAATCTTGTTGAAAATGCAATCAAGTACAATCATCCCGATGGAAGTGTGCACATTAATATAAAAGATGAAAATGGATTTGCTTTAATTAGCATCAAGGATACGGGAATTGGCATTGCTCCTGAAAATCAAGAAAAAATCTTTACACCTTTTTTCTGTGTTGATAAATCAAGAAGCCGCACAATGGGCGGTGCCGGTCTTGGACTTGCACTAGTTGCCGAAATTGCACAGCTTCATAATGGAACAGTTTATGTAAGCGAAAGCGACAGCGAAGGAAGTACTATCATCCTTAAGCTGCCGCTGTAAAAAATCATCGCTGATTATTATTAACTTTTCCTATCTTTTCTCCCTGTCTTATACGCGTTTCTTCTCCCCTGGCGCTTCGGTACAAAATATTCTTTCTTGGAAGAACAGCACCTTTTTGCGTCAGAAGTATAATGGTAGAGCCGCCAAATTCAAAATATCCTTTTTCCTCGCCGCGAGTCACATAACCTGGCTCTGCTTCATGGTTGGTAATTCGTCCAACCATCATTGCACCGACTTCCATCATTAAAATCGTGCCAAATTCCTTCGTCTTAATAATACAATACTTTCTGGTGTTTTCTTTATATACTGGGCAATGTTCAAGCGCAATCGGCTGCACTGTATGGAAAACACCATTAATTGTGCGCTCATGAGAACGTCTGCCGCTCACTGGATAAATATAGCGGTGATAATCATCTACACTTAAACGAAGCTGCCACAAAATACCGCCTTCAAACTGTTTTGCCAGTTTTTCATCACGAAGCAGACTCTGTACTGTATACTGACCTTGTTTGATCAAAAAGCGTGAATCATTCGTGATTGGAAAAATCGTAAGCTTTGCATCACATGGACTGATAAGTATATCATCTCCCTGCGCCAGTAATCTTGCATCTGGTTTTAGCTTTCTTGTAAAGAAATCATTATAGGAATCAAATTTCTGTTTTTCATATTTGTTCAGATCTATCCCGTGGGTTCTGGCAAATAGTCCGGCAAAAACAGCGGACACTTTTGTATTCAACAGCTTCCCTCCCAGTCTGGATACTGCCGGTAAAAGAAGCGGGCGCATCAGTACTCTGGTTGCTGTATGGGTATACACAAATTTTAAAAACTTATCCTGACTGGTTGTCTTTTTTATCCGATGACCTTCTCTGTCCATGTAATACATTTTCTACCTCCTGTCCGCCTTATCCATGCCTGATAATGTAGCTGTCAGGCAGATCTCTGCCCTTCACTTTGCTGCCTGCTCATAACCTGATTTCATTACATCATGCTCATATAACGCATATAGTGCCGAACCAGAATAGCGATCACTGCCATTGCCACAACAGCTACAATCGCACCCATGGTCACATTTTTCGGCTTTTTCAGTTTGAAATTGGTGATAAACAAAATGCCGACCACCAGCATGACCACATGAAGCGCAAGCATAAATTCACAACCTAAAAATGGTTTTAATACAACCACAAGCGGAAGTGCGATTGCCATGGGATCGGGAGCCCCTGATAACATTCTCTTTTCTCTGCTGTTTCTTCCTGACGCTGTTCTTCCATCACATTGAACCACGCAAGACGGATCAGACCTGCAAGTACATAAAACATCAGGATTGCCACACCAATCACACCGCGCATTCCGAAACAGTAACAAAGAACAGCCGGCGCAACTCCGAAGCAAACAATATCGCTTAACGAATCAATCTGGATTCCGAAACGCTTTTCCACTTCTGTCTGGTTCTTTTTTGTTCTTGCAATCTTTCCATCAAACATATCACAAAGGCCGGAGATTGCAAGACACATCACGCCCAGATGCAGATGCCCGTTTACTGCAAACATCATTCCTCCAATTGATACCATCAAACTGACATATGTAAGTACTACCGTATAATCATAAACCCCTAACATTCTATCTCCCTCTTTCTTCCAATTGTAAAATTTGCTACGATCGTAAGCAAGGCGCTCAGCCCCAGTTCTGTATAATATCCAATCCCACGGCTCAGGATCATTCCCGGCAAAAGAAGCCGTTTTCCGAATACCGGAATAAAAATCATGGCAAATAATTTTTCACTGATTCCCATACCTCCCGGCAGAGGAAGCATATCTACCGATACCGCAATGACCGCCTGCAGTGTAATGACTGCGACTGCTTTTGCACCTCCAAGCCCAAATGCCTTATATACAAACCATGTAGCTGTAAACAGCGCAAACCGCTGGAACATGGTGATCGCAAATACATTCACGATCACCTGCTTGTGTTCCTTCAGAAAAACTGCTGTATCCCGGTACTGATCCATTGATGCATTCAGCTTTTCAATACGCGCCTCCTTATGGTGTAGAAAGTGCAGCTTTTCAAGCAGTGCCATTCCTTTTACCAGAATTTCTCTTGCAAGCCGCGGATGGAACACCAGCACCAGCATCGCTGTCACGCAGAAAACATTCAGAGCTGTCCCCAGATAAAAAATATGCCGGATACTCCAGAGATATTTATGGATAAATCCCTGTCCGAACAGTACCAGCCACAATCCGACAACCACCAGTACCAGTTTATAAGTGATCGTAACGATCATCAGCACCAGCGTCGAAACCGGTATTGGTATCTTTTCTTTTTTCATATAATAAATCTGTGCCGGCTGTCCTCCAGATGCCGAAGGTGTGATACAGCTGAAGAAGAATCCAACCGATGAAAACAGAAAACATGTCCATTTTTTCAGCCGGATTTTCAGTGTCCGCATCATATAATAGATAATGATCGATTCTCCCCAGATAAAAACCACAACACAGATCACTCCCGGAATCAGCCATAATACATTGACCTGTCCCAGGATCTTCACAATCTCACCAATATCTTCCCCATGAAATACGCCATACATTGTACCGGCAAATACCACCAGCAAAAATATGACATTGAAGATCGTCTTCTTTTTATTTTCCATCTCTCCTCATTCCTATCCGGTTTCCAAGTTTATTTGCTATTTTTTCTGTCAGACGCCGATAAATCTGCCATCCATTTGTCCGTCTGCTGATCTGCCAGGTTACTTCTGCAAGAAGAATTCCTGCTGCTGCATCCTGCCATACATGCTGCCTAAGCGCCAGTGTCGATATCACGACCAGTACCGTCATCAGGACAGAAAAAGCTTTATACCAGTTGGAAATCTTCCGATTCTTCCTGACCGCAATACAGCTGAACCAGCTTGCCATGCAGTGAATGGACGGAAACAGATTGATTGGCTTATCAACTGTATACAGAAACCGTACTGCCTGCGTCCAGATATCCGTCCCTGTCAGAACCGGCCTCGTATTCGTAGTCGGATAAAAAATAAAGCACAGCATACATACCAGCCGCGCATAAAAATCCGCAGTAAAAAACTGGTATTTCACCTTCTCCTCCCGCATCGATGCCATGAAATAGTTCACTACCCAGAAAAGATAACACCCAAAATAAATAATAATAAACTGTGGCATAAAAGGAATCACTTCATCCGCCGGACCAGAAAGATTATGAGTCTTGATTCCCGTCCGTAATAGCGGCACTCCCCAATATACCACAGCATTCATACAAAATGTAATAATAAGTGGAATTATAGTTTTTATTTTCTTCATACAATCTATACTATACATAAATAAAAAAATAGCAATAGTCTTTCGCAATTCTTAAAGAAAAAAGTTCTGTCTCTTAAGAAAACAGAACTTTTTTCTTTTATATTTCT
>OLOX01001484.1_pt1 | contig 22085 bp, 3 predicted proteins | sample 1672091 | NCBI WGS metagenome assembly OLOX01 (sample SAMEA3136644, study PRJEB25190) | human gut metagenome | reverse complement strand
AGATCTTAACTCTTTCTTCGGAACTAATTTCTTCCAAAAAGAAGCTGGTACAAGATTTCCTTCATAGTCATATCTAGCATTTATAGAAACCCACGCATTATATTCAGCTTGACCTAATTTTTCAACTCTTTCTAATTCTTCATAGAATCTAGGGTTTACTTCCCATTCAGCTATGTCCATTACTTTGGATTTCTTTGATTTATCACGAGTTTTCAAACTTTCCTCAGAAATCAATTCATCATAAGTATTAATCCACGACTTTACTTGGTCAGGCATGCTATCAACATCTACTTTACCATCTTCTCTGGTGTAAAGTCTTAACATGTTCTTTCTAGCCGTTTCATATAGTATTTGATCATCAGATTTATTTGTGTTTGATGAAAGAGTTTTAATATCGTCCCAGAATTCTTCAATTATTTGATCAACTGTATTGCGTTGTTCCCACTTAGCAAATTTCTCTGGACTTAAATTCTTCTTTGCCTTTTGTAGAGCTTTATTAAACTTTTCCATATTTGGAGTATAATGTAATTTCTCTCTTAATTTTTCATTATACTCTCTCATTTCTATTGCTATTTCTTTATCTAATCCAACTTTTACTGAACCATCTGGATAATATGGATTAGCTAAATTTCTACGTCTAGTTTCTAACTCTTGTAATTTTAGATAATCTTCATCGGATAAATCTTCTCTGTGGTAATCTCCGTTCTTATCAACGGTAGTACTTAACAATAGGTTTATTTCCATATTTATGGAATCTCTACGAGATCTTGCTTCTTCACTAAGACTGTTAGTTAGCTCGTAATACTCTGGAGTAAACTTACGAATTGTATGCTTAGCTTCCCAATCATTATTTGCTTTATTCCATTTCTTTAGTTGCTCTGGATTCAATAAACCAGGTACTTCAGCAATATCTTTATCTCCAAATCCTAACTTTTCGGCTAACTTTTTTTGATGTTCCAAGTAATCTTGATAGTGTTGACCGTAATTTAAGTCTCTTGTTATAAAGCCTGTTTTATGACCATCTTTATTTTTTTCATGCATATAAGCTAACTTAGATTTATCTACATGTGATAGTATTTCTACAAGCTCTTTACCTACTTCTAGTTCTTTTTCAGCAACATTATTTTTAGTATTAACTATCTTGTTAAGAATTATACGTACTAACTCACTATTAGAATATTGTGTATTACCTGCCCACTGATCCCATAGATTTATATCCACATCACCTTCATCTAATATTTTTTTAAGATGATCTATAGTAAATGAACCGGCTTTGGTTGCTTCTCTAATAAAATTATCTTTAGCAACAATGTCTGCTAAATTGTTATAGTTTCTTACTAATTCATAGTAGTCACCTACAGTCCTTTTTAAGTTTTGTTTTGTATCCTCAACTAATTGAGGATCATTTAAATAGTCAAACGTAGATTCATCATCCAACATGTTCTGGATATTAGTAGCAATGTTACCATAAAAACCAATATAACCTTTCTTTATCATATCTAATTCTGCAGAAGTTATATCTAGCGGGTTATTGTACTTTTGGTTTTCATTTACTTTGGTTTGTAAAGCCTTTACTTCATTTAATGCAGATATTACATCACTTGCCATATAGTCTACAAATTCAAAAGTAGCTTGATCGTTTTCCAATTGATTTAATTTAAATTCCAATGCTCTTAATTCATCTACTTTCTTACTGTCACTATATTTCGCATATTGAATGTCTTTTATTCGCCTTGTCAAGGCTTGAATAAGTTTATTATACGTTTCATGTATTTTTTTTGGAACGTATGATGGGTTATTTATTTTATCTGAATTATTTAATAATACATCTATAGATACTTCCCCATCATTATTTAATACAATGTTTCTTATCTGTCTAAATTGTGCAGAATATATTAATGACTTTGTTCGTATAGCTTCTTTCTTATTACCATTAAAATGATTAACTAAATCTGAAAATAGCTTAGATGGCTCCCCATTGGGAGCCTTATCTAAACCATAACCATTGTTTTCTGATAACACATAATATGCAGCATTTTCATTACCCAATATCTTTGTATATTGCTTTAGTAAAGCTGCAACCTCTTTATTTTTAACATTTAAACACTGCATAATTATTCACATTCTTTTCTACGTTGTTTACCATTTGCTGTTAACTCATCAATTGAATCCTGCAAAGATGCATTTATTGCTTGTTCTTCTGTAGCTGGTTCAAATTCTATATCGTCTAATAAATCTTCTTCGGCTATTTCATTTCGCATAGAAACTTTCTTCTTATTCTCTGCTTCTGAATTTATTATAACAAAGTTTTTAGCACGTGACACAGCTACATATCTCAACTCGTTTCTTAATTGCATTACATCTCTACCATAACCAAACGTATCAATTTCATTGGAGAGTATTAAAACTTTACTGTATGTACTACCTTGTGATTTCCAAACAGTTTGTGCGTACCCATAATCAATTGCTTTTCTAATTTTTAACCTACCTTGATTGTCTTCTAAATTCTTGGTAATGTTTAATTCATTATCAATGTTAAACGCCATTTGAACCAAATCTCTATATTTAGATATTTGCTTATCCTGTTTGGCTTCTTTAGCCATTCTCCACAATCTGTCTTTATATTCTACTATTTCAAATAGCTTAGAATCTGGTTCATTTTTATCAATTACAGTAATCTGGAAGTCATCCATAATAGTACTGCCAGTAGGTCTGATTGATAATTTGAATGCTTTAAATTCTATATCACCTTTATCAGTTTTAAACTTGACAGTAGTATCTCTAACATTCTGTACTATATAATCCATAGAATTTATTAATCTATAAGACCCATCTGGTTTTCTAAGTTTGTTTGAGTACCCCATTAGAATGTCGCCTTTTACAAAGGGCTTAGCAAATTTTCCGTATCTTAAAGATCTAATCTTTGAATTATATGTAGCTGCTGCAGCATTTGTAGCAGTAATAACTCTAAAATGCAAAGGATCAGCATTAAACTCTTCAGAAGATATAATTTGTTTTAAGTTTTCATTTATAACTGTATCATTAGAAGTATACAACACCCCTTGACCTTTATCATTTATATCAGTTTGGTAACTCAATCCTTCACCTCGTCTAAGTCTGGTGGCTTCTTTTAAAATAGGATTATCACCCGTTCTTTCTACTTTGGTTAAAGTTATTTGAGGTACTCCATCAGATGTAAATACTTTAGAAATATGATCTGATTTTACAGGTCTTAATTGTGCAGAATCCCCAACATATATCACACTAACACCATCTTTAGCTACGATTTTCTGAATGTATTCATACAAACCGTCTTGCACCATTGAAGCTTCATCAATAATAATTAATTGACCTGGTTCATATTTCACTTGATTCTTAGCTCTAAACTCTAGTTCTCTTAAATCCAATGATTCACGTTCCATTGCTTCATCTGTATCTGGAGTAAACCCAAATAGAGCAGAAAGCGTATATACATTAGCATTAGGATTGTTTTGTTTAGTTATAACATTTGCTCTATGAATAGGAGCAGTATATACAATGTTGCCTCTACCAATTCTGTGATCTAACCACTTACTAAATATACCAATGATAGTAGATTTACCTGTACCAGCATAACCAGATAAAGTAATTTCAGTTCCATAGTCTTCAATGAACTTCTCTAGTTCATATAGAGCTGATTTCTGTTGATCATTTAATGAGAATGGTAAATTGATTTTAAACCCATCATTAAACGTAAATACATACTCTTCTTCTACTTTCTTAGCTTCTTCTGATGCTTTTGGTAAATCTTTTGCAAGTAAAGCAGCTTCATCAGTAAAACCAAATTGATTAGCATAATCTAAGAATTCCTTAGTAGTATCAGTAATTGCTGGTTCAATGTTTGATCGGTTCCTTAATAATTCTCTTACTTCCATCAAAATTTTTGGGAATTCTGTACCCCATTTACCTTTATCTTGAATATGAGTAAGAGTTGCATCACCTGTGGATAATAATCTATTTAAAGCTTCTGGATTTTGACTGAAAGATTCTAACAATAAATCTCTCATAACATCACTGGATGCTTTATCCCAAGAAACTGTATTTAAATCTTTAATTTTTCTACCAATAGATCTTGCTTGACTACCTGAAGCAATTTCTAGTTGTTTTCTAATGTCTTCTTTTTCATCATCTGACATAGAAGAAAATACTAATTTTTGAGCTTGAAATGCACCTTCTACTGTTTGAAAATTACCACCAATACGTATAGAAGATTCTGATTTATCACCAGATATAGTAAAAGGTCTAACTGCAAAATTACTTAAGTCTGCATTTTCACCAGTACCAGCATATATATTAATTGTTTCTGAAGATTGTTCAGATGCAAATAAATCCTGTTGAGTAGCATCAGAAGTTCTTAATTTAGTCAAAGGTTTTGTAACTAAAACTTTTACAGACTCATCTCCACGTTTCCATTCAATAACATCACCAACTTGAGCTTGTTTCCAATAATCCAAATGCCCTTGTGATTCATATCTTGTAGTTGCTGTCCTTTCTCCATTTCTAACTGCTTCTATAGTTGATTTGGATTTTAACCCTGGTCTGCCATGTTCTCCATAATCAAAAGTCATATTACCTTTAAATTTAGCTGGAACAGATTGATCAGGGGCTAACTCATATTCAATTTGCCATGCTTCATTTATTTTTGGTAATACTTTAGAATTAAAATAATCTTTAGACCATCCTTCTTTTTGAGACCATGCTTCTGCAAGGTTTGTAGATGCATTCGGTTGTACTGGAGACTGTTCATCAATTTGTGGTTTATTATACTCAAAGTTATCCAGATATTGTTGATATGCCGCTTCTGCATCAGCTTCACCTTTTTGAGTTTGATAGTCTTTAACCCATTCTTGATAAGACAATGGTTCAGTTACTTGTTGAGTTTTAACTGTTTGCTGTATATTAGCAAGCATATCTGTATTAAACTCACCAGCTTGATTGAATGCTTTTGCTCGTAAACTAGCTTTTACCGGAGTAAGATCAGTAACCCAAGTTATTTGTTCTTCTGGCATAATTTCATAACCCTTTGGTACAACATTGTTGTATTTAAGAACAGATCTATTTCTACCACTCTCAATTAATATGTTTCCTCTATAACTCATTCCCTTCTTGTTAATCAATCTGTACACTGGGGCATCATCTTCATTAATGCCTATGTACTCATACAGGAACGTAGTTCTAGGATCATTGTTTCTATCTAATTTTACTTTTTTAAATGGTGGATATATAGGTTGACCATTTTGATTGAATGAAATTATAGATTGAGACTTTTTATCATATATAATGCCAGGAATTTGTACTTCTACTCCTTTCTTGTTTACTACAGTAAAACCACTATCTTCGTGAGGTAACGCCCTGTATACAGGTCTACCTTCTTCTTCAATAGTTTCTCTACTAGAATCTAATACGTAATAATCAATAGTAGGAACTACGTGGTCGTTCCACCACAAGTCTTTTATTACTTGGAATACTTTGATATCTTTAACCGCATCATCAGGATTTCGTTCTAAATCTCTAATATAATCAAAATAACCTATTTCTTCTCTAATTGAATTAGGTACATATCTAAAGATATTGTTCTTACCAAATGCATCCCCAGAAGTATAGAAAGCATACAATGCAAGATCTTTTGCAAAATCTCTTATTTCCTGATAATCACTATCCCACAATTCCTCCCAAGCTCTAATGATCTCATTTTCTAAGTTATTATCACCACTCTTGTTTGGTTTGTAAGCAATAAAATCAGGACCATTTAATTCAGTTGTATCTTCCTTTGGTCTACTAAATATGTTATTAATAAGTACATTTTCAAATGAACCATCACTACTTAATAAATCTGGATATTTGCCACTTCTTACATCAGATTTAATTCTATCCAATCTCTTAGAGATACTATTTGGACCACCTAACAAACTACTGAGCTTTATTCCATTTTCAGCTAAATACTTATTAAAGAAACCAGCTTTATACGTAGCTTCCATACTTCTGGTAATATTATTAATGTATGTATCATCACTAATTGCATAACCTTTAGTATAGAATTCTATTAATGTTCTTAAGTTTTCAAATTCTGGAGTAAGTCTAATCATTGTGTTTTGGAAAGCAATTCTAGGGAATATTAATGCATCTTGCATTTTCTTACCTAAGAATGTATTTGAGAATACCTTTATAGGATCTTCAAATACTTGTTGCTCTACCATGAATTGTTTCCATTTATCCAAGAATGCACTTTGTAAACCAAAATTATTACCAAAGCGCTTAGTATCAATTTGAGATAATGTAGTTAATTCAGACAAAGATCTTGAGAACGGATTAAGTTCTTGATAAGTCTTCATAATAAGCAACTGATTGTAGTACCAATCAAATGTTTCTTCTTTTTTCAATTGCTTCTTTAAGTAATTGACATCGAACATCTTTTCTCTTTGTTTAACACCTACACCTTTATCATTCAAAAAGTCTAAAAGCTGATCATATTTACCTTTAGATAAAGATTTTGCTTTCTCAAAATATGTATTCCAAATAGTTCTATATGCTAGACTTTCAGGATTTTTGTTTTGTGTATCTACATTATAAAAGCCAGAGTATTTGTCATATTCTATTGCAAAGTCTTTTAATATCTGTTGAGGCAAGAAATAAAATGTACTTTCGCCTTTACCAGATCTAATCAAGAAGTTAGTCATATTAAATGTTAACTTCCTTACATTCAATCGAATGATGTATGGATCTTTTGCAACGTCCACATGAGCATTGATTAATGCTGATAACCAGTCAAGGATATTAATCTTATTTCTATCATTACTCTGGATACCATACAAATTACTTATACCGTAGTCTCTTAAAATTTTATTTGGTTTAAATCTTAATTTGACCAATTGAGTAAGAACTTGATGAGCATTTGCTAATGCAAATGGACCAATACCAAATTTACCACCATTCAACTCCGCTTTAGTTCTACTCTGAAATGCTGGAGTGGCATAATACAGTTGGGATTTGCTTGTACGTTTACCTTGACCAGTTATTGTATCTACTTCTTTAAGAATAGTATCTTTTAAGTAATCGGTTACTGTATCTAGTGGTTGTCTAGCTTCTGCAAAGTTCAATGGGTTAGAAATAACTGATATATACATGTCAAGAAGCATATTTTCATTTGCTTCCTTTGAATTAGCTTCAAAATCAGTTTTACCATTATATCTTTCGTATACTTTACGAACTATGGTTTCATCATCTAAGCCAGCTTCTCTGAGTCTGTTAGTGTAATCTTCTTTGGTCTCAAATTTGATTCTATTACCATTCTTATCATAATTGTACCTAGCAACAAATAACTTATCAATATCGAAGTCAGAACCAGTAAGAGATGTAAATTCATCAGGTAGTGTGATAGTATCACCAATTTGCTCAGGATACAAATCTACTACTTTAAGAGCTGCAGTTGACGCTTGGCCTTGAGCAGGAATACGATAACCCATTGCAATAGCCTTAGAATTTGGACCAACTATACCATGATCTATTAACCACTTCTTAGCTTCACTAAAAGTCTTTTTGTCATAATCTGGAATTATGTGTTTCAATAAGTTGATTGAAATAACACAATCCATAGTACCATCGGTATTTGCGAATCTTAACTTTCTTTCATTTTGTACATCTGAAGTTACAGCAATTCTATTGTACAATATCGAAGACATTTGAATAAACATACCACCAGGTAAGTTGGTATCAACAATTGATTTATTCAACATTGATATAAGACCGCTCTCTATCCAAGAGTTATCAGATAAACCAGAAATTGGTGCAACAGTTTCACCATTTTCAACATCCAAACCATTAATAACATTGTCATTCATGTTTGAACTTAGAGCTTTGCGTTGCATAATTTCAGCAAACCTTTGTACACTTACTTGGGGTTTATCTGGAGTAATACCAAAATCTCTTTCTATCTCTTTTCTACCAGCCTCAGTAATTGCATTATGAGCACCATTAAAATTGTTAATTAATTCATCACCACTGTACACTTTACCATCTGGTGTGGTATATTTCCATGCACTTCTGATATTACCCATAGCAGCTTTTTGTGCTTGAGATACAAACATCTGTCTTTCTGCATGATGAGGATCAGTAATTAACTGACGTCTAAAGTTAGTTAAAGACTGTTTATGAGTAGGCATTGACATTAAACTGTCCATGTCTATTTCTTTATTAGTCTTATCTTTATAAATTCTTGATTTAACCTCTTTAGCCCTTTGTCCTACTTTTACTGCGGAATCAAAAGCAAGCATATGGATATTACGTGATTGCATAACTTCCAATACTTTACCCATATCCCCAGTAGAGAAAATACGATGCACAGGGAACATAGCCATCTTATCAAATATTGGTATATCCCTTTTAGCACCTACATCGTAATGATCACCAAAATACATGAATTTCAAAGGTTTCAATGTAACCGCCAATGCTTCTGCATACGTATCCATATCTGCTTCAAGATCTGCATTTGGATTATTAAGTAAATCAAATGCTTTTGCTACTTGTGGTGTCCATCCATCTACTCTACGTACCAGTTCTTTATAAAACTCTGGAGATATTAGTACTGTGGCATCAGTTTGGTTTACTTTACCTTTTGGATTAAGATAACCATTAAATTTATCTCTTACTATAAGATTAGCTGCGTCTTCTACATCCTGAGGTAAAGCTTCAGAACTATCGTAAGTTCTAATTGCCTCATCTAATGTCATATTGTGCATTTCCTGAAGCAAGCGTATAGCCGCAGATCTTTTAGCATACTCTGCAATTTGATCAGCTTGTCTACTTACGATAACATTATCTGATAGTGTACCTACGTTCACTTCAGTGAGATCTGCCATTGGATTTCCTTCTTCGTAGTCTATTCTTGGAGTAACGCCAGTGGATAATACCTCACGTAAACGTTTAATTTTATCTACAGGATTTTTGTAGTAAGCTGGATCTTTTATAAAAAGTTTCTCAAATTCAATTACTGAAGAAATGGTGTTAGCAAAATAATTACCAATCATTTCAGCAGCACCAAGATTTTCGCTATAATTAGAAACTGTTGCAGATTTTTTATAATGTGATGATGCTTCTTCTAATGCCTTCTGTGGTAATGCTAAACTCGTTACACTAGCTATTTTATTACCATCCCATTTAATTATACCCAATTCTTGTGCATAATTTAACTCATCTTTAAATGCATCCCATAGGTAGTTATTCATCAGATTTGCTTTCTCAGCATTACTGAACTTATTCCAATTATTTCTTATTTGAGAAATAATAGAAGTTCCATATTCATTACCACCAAGATCTTCTGCTAGGTCTAATGCTTCGTTAAAGTTCGAAAAATCTTTTTCAAATTCAATACCATTTAACGTAGGTCTTTCTTTCAATTTAAAGAATCCGTTGAAGTATCTGAATCTATAACCGTTTCTGTTTCCAGTGTCATAGTTCTTTATTTTTTGTTCTTCAGTCAAATTCTTCTCATTCTTGTAATTAAATTCAATGGTATCTAATTCAGTTTCAAAGTAATTGATAAATCTTTTAAGAATCTGAGCATCGAACTTTATTTCACCATTGCTTACATCAAATGGATTTTTGAAGTTATTTATTGCAGTACCATACAACGTATTATATGTTTGAGAATCACCCATAGTAGGTAAGATAATTCTACCTGCTCTGGTAAATGTCATTTTAGCAATATAGTCTTCAAGAGGGGATATTTCTGTATACTTACGTCCTTTATCTGCACTACCTTGTTCCTTAAAGTATACAAGTGTTTCAAACCCTATTTTACCTTTAGTATCCGCATTATTATACAAATTTGTTAACAATACAGAACCCTTGAAATAATTAGGATTGTCATTATTACCAGTATTGTATAACACTTTGGTAAGTGCTTCTACCGTTACTGGATCATTATCCAATCTTTGAACCATATCAGACAAATAATTGTGTTCTGATATAGGATATAACAATTTACCATCAGTAGCTAATACTGATAATTCATCAGAAGAAGGATGCAACATTGCATATGTCTCAGCAAGTCTTCCTAAGAATTTAGAATCAGCATAATACTTTGTAATACTTCTATTGTATTGACCAGGAATTACACCACTTTCTTGAATTTTTGCCAAGTCCTTTACTTTGGAATTAAAGAAGAAGTATATACTCTTATTGGATCTATCTGATAACATTGAAACTAATGCTTCAGTAGGATCTGAATTGTAATATTCCTTAGTAAGGAAAGAATTTAGTGACTCTAAATCAATTCCTACTCCAACTTTATTGAGTAAATCAACTATCTTATTCTTAATAGTAATTAGCTTTTCTGGTACATATTCTTTGTAAGTTTGACCATTTACTAATTTTTTGTTAGGTGTAGTTTTATATTTCTCTACAACCTTTATTATTTTATTAAACTCATTGTTGATTTCTCTAGCTATGAATTCTTCAGATTCACTAACTTTTGCTTTGAATAAGTTATCAGAAGTGTCTAATACGCTTCCATTTGTTATTAAACTATAGTTCCAACCTTCTAATATGCTTTTAGATACCTTATTTGCATTTTCATCTTTAACATATAAGTTAGTTTGTTCATTACCATTCTCATCTTCAACTTTTTCTGATAAAATACCAACTAACTTATGTCTAGCTTTACGGAACGTATTTCTAAACTGAGTTTGTAAGTTCTCTCTTGCTATTTTTTGAGCTTCATCCTCTTGAATACCTTTCTTCTGCACGTATTCGTTTGTAACCTTGTATAACTCGTTATACAGAGTTTTAAATAACGGTGCTACTTTAGCAAGTTTTGCACTCTTGTCCATCATCCCTTTGAATGTGTTTTCAGAGTGGATCTCATTAATAATAGTATTCCAAGATTTATCAAAATCTACCATTAGAGGTAAACCTGTAACAGGGCTCTTTATTGCAGCAACACCCTGTACTTGGGTTACAGTGCCATCAGGATTTGTTTTTTGTTTCATTACAAATTCTGTTCTAGGCATTGTAGCAATGAAAATTTTTATAGATGCAAGAGCATTATCTTTAACTGAAACAGACAGTTGTTCTTGAATGTAGTTAGCCATTTGATCTCCTACGCTATTACCAACTGCTTTTTCATCAATTTCTGCATCAATGTTTTCTTGTTTATCTACTGCTCTTATTTGATACTCATTTAATTTATTTATGATTTCAGGTTTAAATACAGTATCGAATGTATTGTAGATTTCATCTCTAACTTCTCCTTGTTCCTTAGTAATAGTTCCTTTTTCAACTAATTTAGCTGTTATATCTGGTTTTAATGCAGCTTTTAACACTCCATAATTAAGATTTTGCAAATCATCACGTAGTCTTATGTTATTTAATGTGAATAAAGCACCTACAAGTGAATTTACAGTTTCTTTGAATTGTGTGTTAGTAATGTTTTTAAATTTGTGGTTTCTTATTTTAAATGGAGCACCTGCACCTTTATATGCAGCAAGAAATTCATTTACAGCAGCCGAATCTTGTTTAGATCTATTGTAATAACCAGAATCGATTCTATTAAAAATATTATCAATACTAGCATCAGTTCTCCAAACCCATTTACTTATGAAATTCTTAATAGCTTTCCAAGCTCTTTTAAGACGATTTAATTCAGGATCTACTTTATTCAGCATATACTGCCTAAAGTCTTCTGCTAAAGCTTCCTCTACTTGTTTATCACTTCCAACAAAACCAGTTCTATTTCTATAGAATTCATAAATTTTCTTTCTTTCCTTTGGAGAAATAGTTAATAACGATACTCTATGGAATGCTTCATGATACAATGTACCACGTTCTGCACCTTTCCATAATATAGTAGAATCTTTTCTAACAAGACCCATAGCATACTCATTACCACCAAGTGCAATAGCATCTTCAACGATATGTAAAGAATCTTCTGGTAATCCTAATTTATTTCTAAACCATTGAATTTCTTCTGGAGTTACTACTTCTGATATATTTCCTGCAACTTTACGAGTAGGTATATCAAAGTCTTCATCAATACCTAAGCTCAAAGGATCTATTTCCCCATCATTGATTATTTTCTTTACATATGATTCTTCTTTCGAAGATGGTTCCGTATTTGTAGAATTACTTAATTTTATGTCTGGATGATTTAGCAAAAATTCTACAAAGGAACTATGTGTTTTTTCTTCATTTATCCAATATTCATTTATATCCGATACATTGAAATTCTCAAGATACCATTTTGCTACTTCTCTAGAATTTCGATCTGTAACATCTTTTACTTTATCTTTTTTGAATTTTTCAGAGACCAGATATTCTTGTAGTTTTTTGGGTACTATTTCATTAACTATTCGCTTTCTTTGATCAGGATTTAAAGGTACATCATAAAATGCTTGATGTTCTTCATTCCAAGAAAAAGCACTCCAACGTTTTCCATCGTATTTGAGCATACCTTCATTTCCATTTAATTCAAATACTATTCTAGGAGCAATATCATCTGCTCCAAAGATTACTTGTTTTACAACATTAGGAAAATTTTTGAAGGTTCTAGTAGATAATTCATAAATTTCACTTCTCTGTGCTTGAGTTAAATAATAATCATCACCTTGATCAAAAAGCTCAGTTACCGGAATATACCCAGAATAATTTAAATTTGTGATTTTATTTTCAACAGCTTCTTTTACTTCAGGATTATTGATCTTTCTTGGTATCTTTTGAACATCTTCAGCATATGCGAAAGAATCTTTAAATAGTTGATCATCTAAGTCGCTTCTTATTATACCAGCTTTTTCTAACACACCCATAGTATAAACTGGGGTAGAAGAAATGAAATCATCCTTAGTAAGGGATATACCTGGAATGATATCAAGCAAATCAATAGAATTATTGTTAAAATAATCATATACAGAAGGTAATGCTTCTTTTATTGGGCTGAAGAAATTCTTTCTAGCTACACGCCAATGGAATCCCATTAAAGCTTCAACTATGTCTTTTTTATCCTGAGTAGATAAATTGCCTATATTGAATGTTTTTTCACCAACTATTAGATTGGATTTATCATCAATATACAATTGCTTTTCTTTTAACCAATCAAATGTTTTATCTGCAGTGGTTACTTTGGTAGCATCTCCAAATCTAACCATAAAGTCAATTAATTCTCCAGCAATAACTCCTGTATCTCTATATTCAGAGTTAGGATTAGTGCCATAATTAATTAACAATTCAGCTAAAAACTCAGCTTGATTTCTATCAAATCTTTGAAGAGTTAATTGTAATGGCAACATTTGATTTGATAAAGTACTAGATTTTGGTGGATAAATAAACAATTGTCCACTGCCACCTTTACCTGGCAACATTTCACCATTGGCTCCTATTATATCGGAATCTTTTACAATACCATCACTTATACCAAATGTTACATTTTCTGGAGTAATATCAGTAATTTCTGTTGGTATCTGTAAGCCTTTTACTTCGTGTATTGGTCTGAATACAGCTCTACCATCTTTTCTAACAACATTAGGTATTCCTTTAGTTCTAACTATTGTGCTAGGTACTACAGCTTCATCATTTGTTGCAGACTCTATTGTAGAAATTACTGCATTTCTAAATCTACGTAAATCTGCTATAGATAAATCATTAGCATTATTAATAAGATTAATATCCTCTTCTGTAAGCCTTTCTTTAGGTATGCTAGCTAATTTTGCTGCTAAGAAAGTTCTAGCTCCAGAAGGAGTTTTCAAAGCCATTGCATAATCGCCAGTGCCATGATGAATTAACATTATTATAGATGCAGAATCATATGTACTAGGATCATTTTCTTTATATGGTTTATGCCCCTTTTCTGTATAATCTTTATTTATAACAAACTCACAGAAACTATCATTAAAAAAGTTTGGATCTTTTATTCTCTCTGCTAATTCTTTGCCTGGCTTGGTACCAGGATAAATAGGCGTTGTAGCATCAGGATTAAAGAACAGTGTATGAGATACTTTATCTTGTACCATTTCCTCAATTTCTAAAGATTCATCCAAATCTCTAGTCTCAGAGTCCATATCTGCTCTTTTGTTCATTTTAGATTCTGTAGCAATCTTCTTACGAGCCCATTTTACTTGAGATTCTTCAGTTACTTCAGGATTAGAAGTTTCATAAGTTTCAGATACTTTTTTATCATCCTCGTCTGAAACAGCTTCAGAATTTGCAAGATCTATCAGAGCTTTTTCATCAGCTCGCTCAAATTCTATTTCATCTTCTTCGTCTTCTTGAGTTTCAACAACTGGTTTAGGCTCAGGTTTGGGTTTGCTTTCAGTATCTTCTGTTTCCGGTTCTTTTTTTTCTCTTATTTTGGCTAAAGTTTCTTCAAATTCTTTGCTTAACTCTTCCAAACCTTTATTAGGAAACTCCTCATCTTTCTTTATCTCTACCTCTGCTACTGGTATCTTAGTATCAATGTCAGGAGTAGCCCTATCATCCATTATAGGAGTCTTTGGAGATTCAACCTTTTCTTGTTCTACTTTAGAAGCTATCTGATTATCTACTTGAGTTTCGTTGTTAGTAATAGGTTGTTGATTATCACTTTGATTAGCTGCTTCTCTAGACATTTCTTTTGCAGATTCTGCTTCAACAACATCCTTTGCATTTTCTTCTACTATCTTTGATGATTCATCTGAATTGTTTATATAATTATCAATTCTTTCTTTTATCTTTTTACCTATCTTCTTTTTTAATTCATTAGAAGCGTTGTTGAAGTTTATAAGTTTACCATCTTCCAAAGTATTACCGAATATTTCATTCATCTTATGCTCAGCTACCAAAAGGTCATGATTTGCAATCATTGTGTTGACATAACTATCAATACCTTTGTTAACCAAATTTGGAGTGGCTATGAAGTTTGAACTGAATCTAGTACCTTCTGATAATTGATTTAGTTTAGCATCTATGTCTTTTAATATATTAGGTATTTCTTTTGAAATAGATTTACCAACAGCATTTGACTCATTCGTTATACCAAACTTTTGTTGATTTTCTTCTGGCTTAGATTCGAGTGCTGTTTTTAATTGTTCTAATGCTTGCTTTTGAATGTTTAACTTAGTTAATGCAACAGCAGTAAGCTTCTCTTCTGGAGAATAATGGTTTAACATTTGATCATTTTCCAGAGTAGTATAGAAATTATTATCTGCTTCTTGTGCCTGATTAGCATTGTCAAGTGCTTCTTGTGCATCTATTCTTGCCAAGTGTTGCAACCCAATTAAAGTATTATATTCAGTAGTCCCAGGATTGTAACCAATAGTCTTACCAATATTTTGGTTTACTTTAGATTTAGATAAACTAAAGATATTATTTGCAGTAGCTATCTCATCATTTAAATCTTGTTCAGTGATACCTTCTGGTAGATTGTACTTGTAGTTTTCAAGTACATCAAGTACATTTTGTTGATAGTTTAATTTTTTGTTTGCCATCTCAGAGTAGGACATAGCTTTGATCATTGCATCTTTTTTACCAATGTGATCTGCAACTACGTCTCTTACAAAAGAGTTGGCAGTCATGTCTTTGTAAGTCTTTAACCCAGAATGATAAGCAATTGTAGGTCCACCCATGTATAAACCTAATGCAAAACCACCTTTTACATCATTCCAAAATTGTGGATCATTTGCTAATTCAGATTCAGTATCTATTCCAGACAATATTTTTGCAGTACGATAATTTGCATCAGCTAAACCCATCAAAGATTGAAAAATGCTGCTAGACTTTCCATCATATTTACCAGAAATATAATCATAATCAAATACATCTTGATTGGCTTCTTCAAACGCTTCTCCAGTAGCAGAAAAACCCAATCTACCAAGTGCTTTGGCAGCTTGCAGACTAGCGTTTTTTACTGGGGAATTGTATGCAAGTCTAGCATTAAACCCAGTATAAGCGTCTATAAGTTTGTTATATTTACTTGCTGCAGCTTCGCTTAATTTCGTACCTGTTTTTAACAATGGGTTTAAAGCAGTTTTAATTGGAGCTGTTATTATTTTACCCATAGCTTTGCCAAGAGGTGCAAATACTAAAGCAGATTGAGCAACATCCATAGCAGATAATGCCATGTTGTTATCATAAACTCTTTCTAATCCATCTTTTAAGGATCTTTTGGCATTTGCTAGAGTTGCATCATTTATGTTTATCTCTCCAGATATAACTCTATCTATTATCTCATCATCAGAGATCTTAGAAACATCTATATTGGGGTCTTGTTGTTTTAACTGGTTTCTACCAATTTCAGCATATTGTTTAATGTCAATACCTTGTTCCTTTAAACTATCTTCAATTCTAGATCTATACGCACCATATACTTGAGCTAAAGATTCTCTATGTCTACTGTATATATTACCAGCAACACTAGCTGCAGTAGCTGCAATTGCACTACCCCACCCAATTAAATTAGATGCAGCACCAATTCCAGGGACAGCGTTCAATGCTCCAGTAGTAGCATAATGTCTACCTAACCATAAAGCTCCAGTAGCTAAAGCATCTGCAATATAACCATTAACAGTTGCCATAGAAGAACCTATTAAACCTGGACCAGCATATAAAAAGTAATCTGGAGAATACCAAGGTTTATCTTGAGCTCTTTGTTCTTTTATTCTAAATTCAGAAGACGGTGTATAATTTTCAGATCTATCTCGTAAGTTAGAATATATATTATTTATTTCTTCATTTACTTTAGATCTTTCTTCTTCCCACGATTTTCTAGAATTACTTAGATATTCAATTCTCGCATCAATGTTATCACCCTCTTTTTCACCATATTTAGACAAGATGCTATCGTATTGCTCTTGTCTATCTGCTAATGTTCTTTGAAGTTGAAAATATTCAGATATTGCATTTTTGTATTCTTCAGAATTCTCATCCAAAGTAGGAATAGTATTTTCAAGATTTTTAAGCTTTTGCTTATCACTAAGAAAATTCAATTCATAATCAATATCATCTAATACGGGATTTATATCCTTAGCTAATTTAGCTCTTTCCGACATTAGATTGATTTGATCTCTACTATTCATAAAAGTGGTCCATGCATCTTTTAAGTAGCTCTTATCTTTAAGAGTTTCCTCTGGATTTTCTTTGTCCAATAGATACATTTCTTCATAATCATCAATTGGAGTTTGTTCCAATTCACGATCGTACCCTGTTTTAATTTTTGTTAAAGGGGAATGCTGTGCATTTACTTGCCGTATAGCGGCAGTAGTGGCATTGGTTTTAGAAGGAATTAAACCAGCATTGTATTTGTCTAATATAGATGTTTCCATATATTATTGTAACAGATTAAGCATAGTTTGATAAAGTTCGATATCAGAAGAATATGATTCGTTATATGAACTATCATATAAATCATTTTGTAGTTTAGACCCACCATGTTCTTTATTGACTTCTTGATCAAAAGTCATTCTTGTCATACCATGTGGATCAATTGGTTCCATTGCATCAAATGTAAAGTATTCTCCAGTAAGAGCTGCACCACCTCTAGTGTCAGAGTGACCCCACGCATCTTCCACACTTTCACCTTTTATTGGCTTAACACTTAAACCAACTTCAGATGTTAAACCCATAGTTTTATTAACCATTTCTTTAAAACTGTCAACATCATAGTTAGCATTTCTTATAGACTGAATAGGTATCTTAACACTAACCCTTTGAAATAATTGTGGTTGGCCATTGGATTCACCTACCATTATTTTGTTTCTAGGCACCTTTATAACATCTTGGAATACTCCAGATTTTAGGTCTTCTGCAAAGTTTCTATTAAGTCTTGAATTGTCCTGAACCGTGTATTTCATAGAAGGAACCTTCATTACTTTGTTTACAAAGTCTGTGGACAATATTAACCCATTAGTATCTGGAATAGTAAATCCATTAGTTATAGCATCATTACTGTTAATTTCTACTTCTTTAGAAGATTTTATTTTATTGTAACGGTTCATAACTAATCCTGAAGTAGGATAAGTAAGTTCGTTCAACACCCTGGACGCAGTATCATAGTACAGTGGTAACTTTTCTTGTTTTACTCCAACAGCTGGGAATATATCAGATTGTTTAGCAAACATATCCCTAACATCCTCTGCATAAGCATTTGCCATAGCTTCATTACTGTAGTTCTTTGATGCAGATTCTTGGTATGCCTTATACATAGTGTTGTATTCTTCTGGAGTAATAGCACCTAATTCTAGAGCATTAGCAGCGTCTGTCAAAGTCTGTATCATAGATGCTTGACCTTCTATAAATGATCTTGTTCTAGTTAGATTTGGATTATTTTGCATTTGACGCTTTTCTTGAACTACTGCGTCATTATACAATTTAGTATAAGCATCTGGATAATCAGTTGGTTGTTCACCATTTTTTCCTTTTCGTGTAGCTGCAACTCTTAAAGCTTGTCGTTCTTTCAAAGCTTGCATTTCATATGGATCTACTGTAATATTATTTCTAATGTATTCTTGATTATCTATATATGCTCTTTCCATAAAAGCATTTGCAGCATCTTCAGCAGTTGCTCCAGGGTTCTGTTTTAAGTACACTTGCATATGCATTTGAGCCTCAGGAGTAGATAGTATACCACTTTTATTTTCATCCAATATTTTTTTAATTTGATCCCCAGTTACACCAGTATGAATAAAACCATTGGATCTACCCAAATAGCTATCTTTAAGATTATTTACATATTTATCTGTAAGATCTTTTATTGATTGATAACCTAGTGGAGATACATCATTATAAATGCCTGAAGTAAGTGTGTTATAACCAGTAAAATCAACATCGTGCCACAAGGGATTATATTTACCTTCTAGCATTAGACGTTGATTTACTTTTTGTCTCTCTCTTAAACCTTCAGCACTTTGACGAAGCATACTTAATTTAGCTCTGTCTACATTGTTTATTGCTGAATATATCTTAGATCTACCTTCTGCAGTTTTTATCATGTCTAAGTTTTTAGACAGTTCTTCAGCCACAGGCAAAGCTCTACCATAAGTTTCATCATAGTATGCTTTTGTGTCAGCAGCGGATGGAGATTGAAATTCAGCCCATTTATCCAAAGCTGTTGAATAATCTTTTAATGCTTGATCTACATTTTCTTTTGCCTGCTTCCCAAGTGTATACAATTGTTCAAATGGGATTGGAACGTATGTATTTATGAACTCTGCTTGTGCAGGATTATCATATCTATTTACCATATTAAACTCTATTTCTAGTTCTTGTTAATAAATTATCCACTTGTTCTTTAGTAAATCCTTGACTTAAGAAATCAGCTAAGAATGGTAGTGTCATTTGATCCCTATTGTATTGATTTTGCATTTGTCTATTTACTTGAGACCATTTACCAAGTTGACTAGTTGCGGTTGCTCCAAAGTTTCTAGCAGCAGCTCTGTTTCTAGCATTAAGATCGTTGTACATATTTTCACTTTGTACAAATTGTTGTCCTAAATTATTAAGAGTATTTGCGTATTCTCCTAAGTAAGCATTGTCAGCATTTTGTTTAGTGGCGTACATGTTTGCATTAGAAGCATACTCATCAACAGCGGCTTGAGTTCTTGCTGCTAAATTAGCACCAGTATTAGCATTAATATTTGCTAAGTTATAATTTGAAATGGCCCTTGATCTACTGTTAGCTAATCTTACAGGTTCAATATTCATTCTACGTCTAGCCATTGTACTTCTAACTGCACCAGCATATGGATTTAATACTAATGGTTCTTCTTCTGGTCCTCTTAATGATTGTAAAGTATTATACACTGTAGGAGCCAATGATAACCAATCTGGTGAATATCCATTTTTTGGCTTACTGAGTGCACGTTTCTTAGTAGCTTCATCTGCAGACGTTGGTATATTTACTGGAGTAACAATATCCTCCCAATCTATTGCCATACTAGTGTTTACTAGTGGTATTGTTGGTTCAGATAATCTTTGAGTAGTAGCTTTAGTAATGTTAGGTTTGGTTGTCTGTTTGGTGGTTACAGAACCAGTAGTACTAGGGGTTTTTGTAACTTGTTTATTCGATGCATTTGTGTACGTGTTTGTTAAAGTTGGTTCAGATTCAATCGGTAAAAGAGGTATATCAACAGCGGTTGGTTCATCGTTTGCATATGTGATTGCATCTACTGTTTGTGTTGGATATGAAAACCAAGCACCAGTAGTAGGAGAACCAATTGATAAAGGATTCATAGATGTACTTCTATTAAATACTTTACTAATGTTGGTGTCACCAGTATAATCCATAGAAGTGGCAGAAGGCTTTGTATTTCTTGCAGATTCTACAGCTTTAGTTATGTTCTTGTTATTTATAAGAGGACCAAATATGCGTTTTGGAAAATACCCCAATGCTTCACCAAATTTATTTAATCCTGTACCGAGTTCATCGAAGAAATCAGAATATGCAGCGTATGTATCCGCATTCATCTTACTTCTAACATCGTCTACAGTTTTACCTTTACCATCTGCATATGCAGGTATTCCTTTTACTTTGGGCTTAACACCCTTTGCAGCTTTAACGGCTTCTTGTTCTGCTAACAATTTATTATAAGCTTTGTTAGCATTTATTTTATTTAATCTGTTTGTATTTTCAGCAAATATATCTTTGCCTTTGCTAGGTTTTGTCATTTTAGATAATATTTGTCCTTCCTTAGCAAATGTACGATTTGTACCTGGTCTTTTAATCTTGTCAGATAATACAGATTCTAAAGTAGATGCGTCCACTAGATGATTATCTGTGCCAGGTTGTGTGTTTGGAACCTGAACAATATTACCAGAGTCATCTCTGACCACTTCGTTATTGTCCAAGTACGCTAAGTCTGGGAGTATTCCACCATTCTCAAATGTATATGCAAGATCATTATTATCCCAATATTCCCCTTCAGTTTCAGCTGCAGCATTCATACCTATTTTGGTCTTGTTGAGGGTTTCCTTTCTGCGTCGTAATGCTTGCATTTGCTTTTTGCGTTTAATTGAACCAATAAGTCCACTTACCAATCCTAATCCACCACCAACAGCGGCGCCAATAGGACCACCTACAGTGAGACCAGCACCGGCTAACGAAGCTGCACTGCCAATAGTACTACCTGCAACATCACCTGTTGAACCTTCTTCTGATAAACCAGAAATGGCAGAGCCAAATACATTAGCTCCACCAAGGTAGTTTGACAACTGATCCATGCCAAACGCATATGCTGGTATAGTCTTTTTATTGTTTTTCTTTTTCATATTATATCATTGAGTATCTATAAGCTGTGCTAATATATGGTACTTTAAATTCATTACCACCATTACAATCATACTTATAATTACAGATAAGATATTTTCCTTTCATCCTATCTTTGTATGATTTGTTAGCCAGTTGTTCTACTTCATTAAGCTTCAAAGAATTACGAGGGATTGCAAATTTATAAGTATCCTCCCTGTAATCGATATCTTCACTAGTTAATGTTTCACTAGTCTGTCTTTTTGTAGTAAATAGGATCAAATCAAAATTAGTATCTGTAGTAAAATCACCACCATATTCAACATTATCAAATGTTTTGGTTTGTGGATAATCTTTGTTAACTACAAATTCTATTTCAGATACCTTTGCTTTGTCAGAATCTAAATCAGCTTGTTCACCACCATTATATTTAAACAGTTTCAATGATTTAAATAAATATAGTTTATCACTAAACTCTGCGTAATAGTCTGGATTATAGTTATAGAATGAAGTAAATACTCCTAGTTGTTCATTAAACGCTAATGTTTTATCTCCTAGAGTAAACAGAACTTCATTATATTTCTTATCATAAACTGCAATAGGATCTTTTTTAAACAAGTCTTTATTCTTATTCAAATAAGATTGAACTCCTTTTAATTTAGATACTGTTTGTAATTGACCATTAAAACCACATATCTCATTACGTTTACTATCATACCAGTACACAGTGCTATCTGATTGAGTATTTGCTCTTAACTGGTTTGGACTTTCACCATTCATTGTAGTAAAGTAGTCATATCTGTCTAGTATACCACCAGTACCTAGAGTAAGAGCACCTGGGTTATTA
>OLOX01001479.1_pt1 | contig 22151 bp, 21 predicted proteins | sample 1672091 | NCBI WGS metagenome assembly OLOX01 (sample SAMEA3136644, study PRJEB25190) | human gut metagenome | reverse complement strand
AGGTGATTTGGAATGGATTTTGACCAAGTTACTGTGAACGGAGTGAACAGTAACTCAAAAGTGGATATTTAGAAAATCTATGGGCAATTGGATGTTGTTGAAAATACAGATTTAGAGTATAATAAATATATAGCCGAAGAATAGTTTTAGAAGTGCTGTAGAAAAGGAGAAAGACTTTGAATACAGAAATCAAAAATACGATTCTTACGACAGATAAAGACGCACAATATGATTAAAGTGCGAAACGATTACTTGGCCAGAAAAGTATCTTGGCCCATATATTAGTAAAGACTGTTGATGAATTTGCGGGAATGGATCCGAAAGAGGTGGTTTCTTACATTGAAGGCGAACCATTTATTAACACTGTTCCGATAGAAACTGGTCTTACTAATGCTGTTATTAAAAATGATGGATCTCGTGTAGTTGGTCTTAATTCTGAAAATCCGGAGCTTCATGAGGGAATGATACGATTTGATATTATATTTTATGTCAGAATGAGGGATGGATTGTCGCAGATTATTATTAATGTAGAAGCCCAAAAGGACGAACCAAACGGGTATGATATATTGAATCGGGCAATCTTTTATGTAAGCCGTATGATTTCCTCACAAAAGGAAAGAGATTTTTCAAATTCAAATTATAATGATATCAAGCGAGTCTATTCCATCTGGGTCTGTATGAATATGCCGGAAAATAGTCTGGAACACATTCACCTGGTGAAAGACAGTATTGTAAATTCTCATGCGTGGAAAGGTAAAATGGACTTGGTTAATATCGTAATGATTGGACTTTCTGAAGAACTTCCGAAGCATGAGAAGAAATATGAATTACATAGATTACTGGGAGCATTGCTATCTCAGGATTTAACAGCAAACGAAAAACTGGATATCATTGGAAATGAATATGCAATTCCAATGGAAAAGGATTTCAGAGAGGATGTGGGTATTATGTGTAATTTAAGCCAGAAAATTAAAGAAACGGGAATTGAAACCGGAATTGAGATGGGTAAACGGGAAATGATCATGAAAATGTACAACAAAGGTTATACAACTGCTCAGATCGCGGATGTGGCTGAAATGGACGAAAAACAGATAAAAGAGATCATAAAAAATACTAAATTGTTGACAGTATAAAAGATTGAACTGGATTATGTAGTAGAGATGTTTGGCGGGGTGTTACGATAGGCATCTCGCCATTTTTTATTAATAATATCATGATCAGAGCAATTCTAAGCACGAAGGAGAAGAATCAGTATGAATAGTTACAAAGCCACTGTTACTTGGAATAAAATATACGGGAATATTGCAAACAACAAAGAAGAATGTGAATTTTTAAAGATTGAAATATAGATGCATTATGGGAGATGACAGACATATTTTTGCCAACAGATTATTTTTTATCACCAATTGAGTGTTTTGTATTAGGAGGAGCTTTCATCTTACATGATTTAGGGATGGTATTTGCAGCGTATCCAGAAGGGAAAGGTGGTATTCAAAAACAAAATATTTGGAGAGATACTGTTGCAAACTTGTGTAAACAAAGAGGTTTGGATAATGTGAAAATATTATCTGATTAATATTAAGGTAAAAAATGTGAATTTGTTTTAAAGGATAGTGAAGATTGGTGGATAATGATTTGTGTTAGGTAGAAAAATTTTCTCATCACGACATCTTGAACCTCCTGCCCAGATGTGTTAAACTTAATAAGTTTCAAAAATGTAACTAACCACTGCCTGGCCATGTTTATACACAGTCATAAAATCGAATTTTACTGTGTCAAAAACATGGTCAGATTTAAGATAAAACGGTGTTACACCGTATAGAATAGGAGATTTAGACAGAATGGCATTGAGTCCAAAAATGTGGCAGTGAAATTTCAGTATCTACGGAAACTCGCATAAATACAGGAAATATGCGGTTTAACGACTCATGAACTTCTAACGGTAAATGGTACTCAGTGGTAGGAAATATGCCCAAGCAGTAACAAAAACTGGGTAAAAATGTGGTCATAAAACAACCTAGACATTTTTTTCTGATGATTGCATGGCACTGAGAAATGAATTTGCAATTATCTATTTTTTAAGTAATATGAAGTTAAATTTAATACAACCATTAAAAAAATCTTTTATGCTTCAGACGGAAATAATGTCTGCTTCATAAAAGATTTTTTGTAATAATATTGTAATATTTATCTTCCGCGAGAGGAGAGCGCAGGATGATTATACATGCAAGTATGAGAACCGATATACCTGCATTTTATTCCGAATGGTTTACAAATAGAATCCGTGAAGGGTATGTTCGAGTGAGAAATCCCTATGATCCTTTACAGGTTACAGAATATAGCCTTGATCCTGAAGTCGTTGATTTGATTGTATTCTGTTCAAAAAATCCAGTCCCTATGTTGAAGTATATGGATTTGCTGAAATCTTACAGGACATACTGGTATATCACAATCACTCCATATGAAGCAGACATCGAACCAGGATTATTTAAAACAATTGTAAGTAAAAGAAAAATCATTGAAGCATTTCTGCAGATATCAGAAATTGTAGGAGAAGAGCATATTGGCTGGAGATACGATCCGATTTTTATCGATGACAAATATACTGTCAAGTATCATTTGGAACAGTTTGAGGGCATATCTGCGGCTTTACAAGGGTATACAAAAAATTGCGTGATAAGTTTTCTTGATTTATACCAGAAAGTAAAAAGGAATTTTCCAGAAGTGAAAATGGTATCCAAAGAGCAGAGAAAATATCTTGGGGAACGTATGACACGTATTGCCACAGAGCACAAAATGATTTTGCGGCCTTGTGGGGAGGGAACGGAACTTGCTGCATTTGGAGCAGACTGTAATGGCTGTATGACACAGCAGATTTATGAAAATGCCATTCATATGTCACTTGACATGCCGAAAAAACAATTCCTTAGAAAAGAGTGTGCATGTTATTTGGGAAATGATATTGGTGCTTATAATAGTTGTCCGCATATGTGCAAGTATTGTTATGCAAATTATGATGAAAAAAGTGTGCGCCTTAATCGTATAAATCATAATCCGAAATCAGCATTTTTGATAGGTGATGATATGCCAAATGACAAGGTTCATAAAGCAGTGCAGAAAAGCTGGATAAATGGACAGATTAGTTTGAATGGGTTCTTTATATGAAAATAAATTAGAGCTGGCTTATTGAAAGAGAATGTGATAAGATTAAGAAAGAACATACATTCGAAAAATGGGGCGGTGTAGTAAATTGAGAAAAAGTGAAAAACTAAAGAAAATTCAATTATTGCTGAATCAAAAAAATCTGTATGAGGACCAGTATGAGAGATTATTAGCTGCAACAGGAGACTGGAAAAGCAATTATACGGACTATCTGATCACAGAACCGATTGATTTGGTGGAAGAATTGAAACGTGTTCCGGAAGCTGATTATGAGCTCTGTACGGCATTGCTTACAATGCTTGTAAAGGAAGAAATTCCTGAAAATGCCTCTGATAAAACGTTTGTGGATCATAAAGGTCTTTTCCTATATGGCATCGCTTGGAGTGAACCTTGGCCGTCCGGCTCCTGGAATGGGAGCAGCAGGAGCAATGCTTGCAGCGAGCAGGATCATCTCTCAGGCAGCAAGGACAGCTTCTGGCTCTGGTGGAACAGGAGATGTCGGTGGAACCAGAACAGATATGGGATCGTCGGATGGAATGACAACCAATTTTACTGGGCCAATCCCAATGACTCCTAATGGCGGAAATGCAATGGATATAAATGATATGACTTCAGATGGAGATTTTGATAAAGAAAGTCCGCCTGGTCCAGGAAATCAACAAAATGAAGTTTCTCCGGCAAATAAGACTGTTTTTGAGGAACTTGGCATGACAACGGGAAGCAGCGATACGGCAGAGATGGATTTCGGATCTGGAGATCATGTAAATGGCAATATAGATTCTATGTCTGCTACATCAGAAACTATGTCTGGAATTAATGCTATGAGTGTGAAAGATGATGCAGAAGCATTTGCGGGAGCTGTTTCAGAGAGTAATTCTGAAGGAGAGACTCTTTTGGACGTTTCCGGAGGTGAACAGGATCTTGCAATTCCGGCTGCGAGCAATGTATCCGCCAACGGATTCAGCGAAAGTGGAAGTGAGCACGGCATTCTTGGAGAGATGGGCGATTATCCGGTTGAAGAGGAAATGAGTGATTTTGATTCAGAAATGGATCTGGAAAGCGGAAGCATTGAAATGACTGGCCAGGAAAGTATGTCCTATGGAAAAACAGGAACAGCGTATAATTCTTCTGTATCTGGTGAGGTTTCGAATGCAGGAGAAGGGCTGGGATCAGAAATAATGTCTGCACTTCAGGGGAATGGGGTATCTTCTGTGAACCAGGAGAAAGGTATCCTGGATGAAGTTGGTACTTCGTCTGTGTTTGGGTTTGATGCTGCACCACGAGCAGGGATGAATTATAATGAAAATTCTATGCCGACAGGAATGGAATCCATGTCTGAAAATGGAATACAGTCAGATGGAATTATGGATACAGGAGAAGATCTGGATGAAGAAACAGATGAGGCCGATTTTTATGCGAAATCGGCAATGGGTATTTTGGTAGATACAGCAGGAAATCCGCTAAAGGCTGAAAACACGAAATTGAGTGATCCTGGTATGCAAAATGAAGATGATATTCAGCCTGTAGCTGATGAAACAGGTATGGCAGCTGATGGATTTATGAATGTTTCGGGATCCATTCCAACAGGAGATATTTCCTTAAAAAGAAGCAGACCAGATACCCGTAGAATACGTGAAGTTCCAAAATCGAGAGCAGAATTAAAAGAAAAAGGTTCGGACAGACTCAGATAGGGGGATGAAAATGGCAGAAGAAGATAAAAATTCGTCCCCTCTGGATGAAGGCACAGAAATTATTGCACATACTGCTCAAACTGCATATGCAACAACAGCGGCAGTAGCAGCTGGAGGAACAGCAGCAGGAATGGCAGCAGGAACAGCCCTTGCAGGTCCTCTTGGAACTGTGATCGGGGCATTGGTATCAAATAAAACTGTTTGGAAAATACTCGTTTCTATTTTCCTGTTTTGCTTTCTCTGGATGTTTATTATTGCAAATATGATAGGAATTATTTTTAGTTATCTTGGATTTGCAAATGCAGATTCGTATGCGAATGAAGCTCAATCTACGCAGCTTACGAATATACGTGACCGGGTTGAAGAAGTTCTGCAGCAGGAAGATTACAAAAAAGAAATCTTGAAAATAATAAACAAAAAGCACAAGGCTGTTTTAAAAGAAATTGACCAGGACAAAGCAGAAAAATATGCAGGCCATGAGCTGGTTGTGGTGGATGAATATGAAACGAAGCTGAAAAGGAATCTTGGATATTACCTTGCCGTACTGATGATGGAAAACGAAGATAACAGTACGGTTTTTTCTTTTTTAGGTTATGCAAATAGTTTGGGGATTGATATGTCCACAAACTTGTCCAGCCCATACGACTCATTTTTTTATGAAGCGGCACAGACGTACAATGTGCCGGCAGCGTTGTTGATCGCAATGGGTAAAGTAGAATCAGACTTTAATCCAAATGTTGTTTCTGGTGCAGGGGCATCTGGTATTATGCAGCTTATGCCATCTACAGCAGCATCTCTAGGGGTATCTAATGTTTTTGATCCCAGAGAGAATATTATGGGCGGAGCAAAGTATGTTTCCCAGCTGATTGAGCAGTTTAAAGGCTATTCAAATGGATTGGAACTGGCAATCGCAGGGTACAACGCAGGGCCCGGAGCAGTTATGAAATATGGATATCAGATTCCTCCATATGCGGAAACGCAGGCATATGTAAAAAAAGTATTAGGCTATGTTGAAATTCAGCAACATCAAACATCCACTTCTTCAAGTTCTGCAAAGGATGCTCAAAAATCGGATGCAGATACTGAAAAATTACAAACATCCTATGAACTTTTAAAAGAGTCGGTTGAAAAGCATCTGGATAGTTTTTTTGACTGGTCAGTTACAGATGAGCGAAAAGGCGAAGCAACGGAGACCATTTATTGTATGGAAGTGAATGGGAAAAGAGGTGAGATAGATCGAACAACCTATGAGCAGATTCTGGCACAGGGTGGAAATGCATGGCAGGAAAACCGGACAGTAGTATCCAAGAAAGTAGAATATACATTAGCGTTGCTTTTGAATGCACAGATTACAGGCGGAAGCGGGTATCAGTATAAATTTGTCACAAACAAGACAACCTTTGATATTGTGATCAAATTGTTGGAATATTTACAAAAAGGCGTAGATGCTGTTAAAAATGCACTTTCCACGATTTTTCATTGGACGGATTTTGTTACGGGTGGGAGCAGTGGAGATTCTTTTGTTGCAGGAAATATAGATGCTTCAGGGGATATCATTACATATGATACAGTCGGAAAAGGCGTAAGAAAAGTAGTTTATTTTAATCAGACAGAGGAACCGTGGAAAGGCATGTCTTATGGTTCCAGTACGATCGGTGCGTCCGGTTGTGGACCTACATCTATGGCAATTATAATTTCAACGTTAACTGGACAGACGGTAACACCTCAGATGACATGTGCTTATTCCATTGCAAATGGAGAATATGTTCCAGGCATGGGAACGTCTCATTCATTTCCGACGAATGCTGCCTATCACTGGGACTTACTTGTGAAAGAGTCGGAAAGGACCGTATGAATTATGTCGTGCAGTCCCTTAAAGAAGGCAAGATGGTTGTAGAAATCTGTGAAGCCTATACGATTACAGGAAGTGGAAGCGGACATTTTATCGTATTGACTGGTGTGACCAGAGATGGTTATATCACGATAGCGGATTGTGCAAGCAGAGAACGAACCGGAAAAGTGTACAGTGTGGAAACTATCAAATCCTACGGACGTGATCTTAGCGAAGGAGCGTTCTGGATTGTTGGAAAAAAATGAGGGAAATACAGTGAAAAAGATTAGGAGCACAGAGCAAATACTGGTATTGGCAATACTGCTGTTCACATATTTTCTGGAAACCTTCCAAGTGGCATATGCACAAAAGGCAGAGAACTTGCCGCAGATTGTTTCCTGGCAGGATGGCAAAGGTTATCAGTCAGATGGGACATTTATTGCTGATGGCTGGGGGTATGATACAGTGAACCCGGCTGGGAAATATGTATTGTTTGATGAAAATGGCATGGTGCAGCTTCGAACTGAAACGATGGATCCTGTAAATGCGGAGGATGAGTATTCTGGGACAGAACTTGAGCCAGCAAATATTGCAGTGCGGGCAGAGATTTTTGAAGGATTCACTGGAAAGGTTCATGTGACAATAGAAGAAAATGGAGGAGTTCAAAGAGAAATTGATTTGGATTCCTCTGTTTTTTTTGAATGGAACCTGTCCGTGAATAGCGGAAATTATCGCTTGAAATCTGTGGAAGCAACACAGAATGACCAGAAATATGTTGCAGAATTTGATAACAACTATAAAAATCTTCCGGAACAGGGTCTTATTATAATGAAAATTAAAGTGAAAAATGAGCTTGTGGAAGCTGTTCAGACGGAGAAAAAGCAGAACAAGACAGATCAACAAAATAACATTCAAAATCCAGAAAAATCGGATTCAGGAATTAAAAATACGGAGGTGGTGACAACTGTGAAAAAAACAGGACAGAAAACAGGAATCATTATTGGCGGTTTGAGTTTTCTGGGTGCGGCAATGTGGTTATTATATCGGAAATTTCATCGTAAAAAATAATTCGGGAGGTACAGAATGATGCAGAGAGAACGATCCGATGTTTATATCATTCCACCCAATTTTGCAAAAGAGGGAACCCTGTTTTCAGGGAGAATTGAAGGCAGGAATGCTTTTGAGGCAGCTGTCCTTTTTATAGTACTTTTTAGGATACTGTTTTTTATAGATGTTTCAATAAAGCTAAGAATCTATATTGGTATAATTGTAATCCTGCCTTTAACAATACTGGCGGTAGTCGGTGTTAACGGGGAAAGTTTGCTTTCTTTCATTATTCAGTTTATACGCTTTGTAACAAGAAGGCGGGTAGTGACTGTACCCGATGGACAGTATAGATTAAAGAGAAACCGTCGTATTAGGAGACAGCAAAAGAAACAACAGAAACAGGAGAGAAAAAAGAAGAAAAGGCAGCAGGAAGGCGGTGTAAAAGATCGGAAGCGAAGTCGCAGAATTGAAGCAAAAGCTGAAAGAAGCTCAGCTTGCCGAGAAACGAGAACGGCGGGAGCAGAAGCAACAGCAGAGAGAAGACAAGGCGATGTCCAGGAAGCAGGAGAAAGAAAATCGCCAGATGCAGAAGGAACAGCAGAAAAAAGACGCACAGAAACAGAAAGAGCAGGCCAGGGAGAATTTCAGGCAGATCCGTGAGCAAGAGGCAGAAGAACGTAATCTGAGGAATCAGCTTGTTCAGAATGTAGAAAAAGAAGAACGGCCAGTGCGACCGCCAAAGAAAGAACTTTCTCGAAAAGAAGAGAAAAGTGAGAAAGTCCAGGAAGTACCGGATCTTCTGCCAATGAGCTGGACAGCCTCTTATATACCATTAAAACAAGTAAAAAATGGTATTATCCAAACTTCCGACAATCGTTTTGTTAAAATTGTTGAAGTATTGCCAATCAATTTCTTATTACGGTCATCTTCAGAACAGAGAAGTATCATTCTCTCTTTTATGTCATACCTGAAAATCGCACCGCCCAATATCCAGCTTAAAGTGCTCTCCAGAAAGGCAGACATTCAGGAGTATATTGATAAGATTGATGAAGAGGCTGAAAAAGAAACAGATGAACGTTGTAAAATTCTGCAGGAAGATTATGCAGAACTGATTAAATCCCTGGGTATGAAGGAAGCGATTACACGTCGCTTCTTTTTGATTTTTGAATATCCTTCCCGTAGTGGGAGTAAGAATCCAGACGAAAGAGATGTACATCTTTATATGCGTTCTGCTGTGCAGACTGCAAAAAAATATCTTGCCATGTGCGGAAATATAGTTTTGGAGCATGAGAATGAGACGCGCTTCTGCGTGGAAATCTTATACCAGCTGTTAAATCGTCAAACATGCCTGACAGAATCTCTGAATGATCGGATAAAAGAAGTTCGGAAGTACTATACAGAAGAAAACGGTCCAGAAAGTATACGATATATTCCTGTAACAGAACTGGTCGCTCCGAGAACCATTGATTTCAGGAACTGGAACTATGTGGTTGTAGATGGATTGTATTATACATATCTGTATGTTCAAAAATACCGTTCAAGAGTCCCGGCCGGATGGCTGTCTCTGTTGATCAATGCAGGTGAAGGAATAGATATAGACGTTTTTTTCTTCAAGCAGGATAAAAACCGCTGTGTGGAGCGAATTGGACGCAGAATACGCTTGAACCGTTCAAAAATCAAGGATACTTATGATTCAAACAGCGACTTTGACAGTCTGAGTGAATCCATTCAGGCTGGTTATTACCTGAAAAGGGGGCTGAGCGGCAGTGAAGAATTCTACTACATGAGCATTCTGGTTACGATAACTGGACATAGTGAACAGGAAGTAGAATGGCGTTCAAAGGAAATGACAAAGCTGTTAAGCTCTCAGGACATTGGCACAGGTAGCTGCATTTTCAGAGAAGAACAGGCTTTTTTATCTTCTCTGCCATTTTTACAGATAGACAAAAATATTTATGAGAAGTCCAAACGGAATGTACTTACATCCGGTGTAGCAGCATGTTATCCATTTGCTTCATATGAAATGTCTGATAAAGATGGCATCATGATCGGAGTAAATAAAGCAAACAGTTCGCTTGTCATCATAGATATTTTTAATTCGTTAAAATACAAAAATGCAAACATAGCAATATTTGGAACATCTGGCTCAGGAAAAACATTTTTGATGCAGCTTATGGCACTACGTATGAGACAAAAAAACATACAGGTATTTATTATTGCTCCGGATAAAGGACATGAATTTGCAAGAGCCTGTAACAACATTGGTGGAGAATTTATACAGATTTCTCCTTCATCGTCGAACTGCATCAACATAATGGAAATACGGCCTACAGATATGGAAACTCGCGATTTATTGGATGGGTATACATCTGAAAGGTCAGAACTTGCAAGCAAAATTCAAAGCTTACATATTTTTTTCAGCCTTCTGATTCCAGATATGTCACATGAAGAAAAACAGCTTTTAGATGGTGCAATGGTTACTTGCTATCAGGAAAAGGGAATCACACATGATAATCTGAGTCTGACGGATCCGGAACATCCAGGAAAATACAAAAAGATGCCGATTCTTGGTGATCTGCATGAAGTGCTTATGCGTAAAGAAGAATGCAGACGTATGGCGAATATATTAAATCGTCTGGTGAGTGGATCGGCATCCAGCTTTAATCAGCAGACAAATGTGGATCTGGAAAATAAATATGTTGTGTTGGATATTTCAGAACTTTCCGGTGACCTGCTCCTTGGAATGTTTGTGGCACTGGATTTTGTCTGGACAAAAACAAAGGAAGACCGGACAGTAGAAAAAGCGGTTTTTGTAGATGAAGCATGGAAACTTCTGATGTCTAATGATTTGGCAGGAGAATATCTGATTGAAATATTCAAAACAATCAGAGCTTATGGTGGATCGGCTATTTGTGCCACACAGGATCTGGCAGACTGTTTTGCGGTAAGAGATGGAAAACTTGGACGCGGTATATTAAGCAACTCAAAAACAAAAATTGTTCTGAACATGGAAGTTTCAGAAGCAGAACGGATTCAGGAGGAGTTGGATCTTTCAGAAGCCGAAACCAATTCTATTATTCATTTTGAAAGAGGAAATGGTCTGATTTCCACAAATAATAATAATTTGATTGTTGAATTTAAAGCAAGTGCTCTGGAAAAAGATCTGATTACCACTGACCGCAAAGATCTTCAGGAATTGAAAGACAGAATCCGGAAATATGGTACAGATGCTTATGGCAGGAAATAGTGTGAATAAGAAACGGCATTAAAAACGTTACAAAGGACGTATAAGAGGAATGAAATTAATTATATGTCATAAAAAACGTTTTGTGATGACGTGTAACAGATGTCTTTTGAAAAAGACATGAAAAAACACATTATATGCCACATAAAAAACGTCATTTATGTGGCATATGTTTATCATGGAAAGGATAGACCAGATGGAAAACAAACAAAAACCCGTGGAACGTGAAACCAGACAGTTAATTCAGACATATAATGTGCTCTTAAAATCTCAGATTTATGCATATTTCGCAAAAACCCAAAGAGATCATTTTGTAGGACGTGCATTTAAGACGCTGGAAAAAGAAAAACAGATTTATATTCATCAGGATCTGGAAATGGCAGCAATAAATGAAGAGGCATTTAAAGCCAGAAATGTAGGAACTTTGCAGGCATTTTGGGTTCTTCTGGATATTATGGATCAAAAAGAGGTAGACCAGCACTTCCTTGCATCAAAAGAGGAATATCCTGTTCGCATTGTGTTATGCGGTGAAGGAGAAATCTATGACATTTTGTATGTGTCAGAGAATGAGGTACAGGTTACCAACAATTTGTTTACCCGGAAGATGACAGATGATTGCGGGCATATCGTTATTGTGGAAAAGCCCGGGTACATACATGAAATCAGGATACCGGACGTGCTTGGATTTTGTACAGTGAAAGAAGGTGGAGAAATCGAATATTACAGAAATGCGGATGGATGAAAATGATTCATTTTTTAAATTAAAAGAACAGTTAGAAGATGCTCAAAAACTAATGGGAAGGATGGAACAGTATATAGTGGAAGCAAGAGGGGTATTGCAGTCCTGTATCCGGCGGCAGTCAGAGTTCCAATATGCTTATTTGGGAGATATGATTCAGGAGACTGCGAAAACTTCAGAACGTTTGACAGATAAATTAAGACGCCTGACACTTGAAATAGTAGTAAATCCCAAAGAATATGAGAAATACAAAGAAGATCTGGTACTGATACACGGAATTGAACTGGAGTATAAGGATGAGATTCTTCGGGTATCTTCTCCCGTCCTGATCCCTCACCGGAAAGATTGTTATACGGATTATCTTTATAAACCATTGCATACCGCTTTTCGAAATTGGTGCATGCAGAGAGCGGAGGAGAAGCTGGAAATTCCGACATATACAAATTGTACGATTTGTTTTGTACATGTTTATGATGAAACACTTCCGCTTGCAAGAGTGAGAGATCATGACAATTATGAAGAAAAACATGTGCAGGATATTATTACAAATTTTTTCCTGCGGTCAGATAGTGGATTATACACGAATACCTGTCATGTGACACGTATGGGCGAGGAAGACCGTACACTGTTATATGTGATGGACAGCAGCAAATTTCCAGCGTGGATTTCTGATTTTGGCAAAGAAACAGGTATCGAAAAAAATCATGAGTAAATTGCATGGGGATTCTACATGGGAAAAGAATATCTGATAAGGCATAAAATAAGCAAAAATCTGAACAAAATTGCCAGGTTATGTACCCAGGTATTCAACAGATAGGGTATTTTTGCTTTTTCAACGAGGGGAAAATAATTGAAAAGACAACAGGATAAATTATTGATTATTATAGCGATGTCGGGTGAAATGCCGACTTATTTAGGACAATACGTGACTGGCTCGATTTCATATACTGCTGCCCTGATTACAAGATTAAAAAAAGAAAGATATATTTCTTTGAGATGCAAGGATGGATATAGAGGATACGTTTTATTAGAAAAAGGCAGAAATTATCTTCTTTCAGAATATGAAAAAGAACTCTCTTTTTTTATTTCCGGTTCCGGGCAGACGGGGCATGTGAAAAGTGAACCAGAAAAAAGAATGCGGCTGTATCGAATGAGCGAGGTATGGGTCTTCTTCTGGAAGGCGGGTATAGAGATCTTGCGGAACCATAAACCAGATATGGATAAAGGGTTCGTGAGAGATCGGGGAAAAGCGTTTTATTATGGCAGTCTGGAATTTAAAGGAATGTCGGAAGCAATCAGGGGTTCCAGATCATGTGGGGTGCTTTTATCCGGGGATACTGTGTTAGTTGTTTACAATACCATGGATCGAAATATGAAATGGGCGAAAAAAATGGAATGTTCCATGCGTACCTGGACAGAGCGAATGCTCTTAAAGGGCGGATATAACAGCAAAGCGGATGCGCTTATTGTAGGACAGAACATAAAAGTATTGTTAAAGCTTTTGGAAAGTGATGGAGGCATAAAAAAGGATCTGTTTCGACCAGATGATATTTATGATCAATATTATTATATTCCTATGTGCCGAGAGGGAATATTGCAGATTGTCCTGCTGACAGAGAAGCGGAAAAGAGAAAAGCTAAAGCAGTCTTTGTTTTCAAGATTTTCCATAAAGAGAGAAAAAGAATATGCTGCCTATAATGTGTGCGATGAAAATGGGAACCCTATATATTTAGTTTATGATTTGGAAATGCGTCAATTATGCCGCATTAAACAGGAACTCTTATGGAGACCGTCAGTAAGTATTGTGTGCATGGATTATCAGGCGGAAACAATAAGAGAATATTTGGGAGAGAAGGTGATCATTTATGAGCTCAATGCAGAAAATGTAATGAAATACCTTATAAATGACCTAGGAGAATGATCTTGGTCGATGGAGGTGGCTGCAAGATGGCGAATCCTTTTCATTCAACAGGCAGTCCGATTGTGGACCGGATGTGTCGGCTGCAGTTTACCGGAAATGTAATCCCGGCAGCGTGGTATCGTACAATTACCAGAGATAATGGGAAACCCAATCTGACAGCAATCATTATTTTGTCAGATGTTGTGTATTGGTATCGGCCGGTGGAAATCCGAGATGAATTAACGGGACAATTATGTGGATTCAGAAAGAAATTCAAAGCAGATATTTTACAGAGAAATTACCAGCAGCTTGCAGACCAGTTTGGAATCTCAAAAAGAGAAGCTGTGAACGCGGTAGTTGAACTGGAGAAAATAGGAGTTGTGAGAAGAGTTTTTCGAACTGTCAGGAAAGGAGGAATGCGGAACTCAAACGTGCTGTTTCTGGAGCTGAATGTAGATGTCCTGATACAACTGACTTATCCGGAAAATCTGTCAGATGCAGGGTATCACTTCTTAAAGGGAGAGCTGTCACCACACAAAGAGAGAGGTGCCACATCAGGATGTGACAGGATATCACAGTCAAACGAGGCATATCTCTCTTTTGAAGGGGATACAAATACAGAGATTACGGAAGAGAATACAGACATAGAGTATCCACTCTGTTCCTATCAGGCTGTGGAGCGTGCGATTCGGATACAGATTTCTTATGATGCGTTAAAAAACGATCATCCATATGACAGAAGAGTTGAAGAAATCCTGGGACTTATTCTGGATGTAATGGTTTCTACAGCACCTAAACTTCGGATTAACCGTGAGGAAAAAGATATAGAGATTGTGAAAGCACAGTTTGCGAAGCTTACGAAGGATCATGTCGAATTCGTGCTTCAGAGTATGGATGATACCAGCACAAAGGCCAGAAATATCCGAGCGGTGCTCCTGACTGCATTATACAATTCTGTCAATACAATAAACAGCTACTACGGGAACCGCTATCATTTCCATCTGGCAGAAGAAACCAGAAGAGAAATGGAGGAAACGGATTGAGAACAGAAAACTGGAAAAAAATCGTGACCGGATGCGGAATGGTTTTGTTAGCAGCATATGTGGGAGGCTTTTTTGAAATCTTGTTTTCCAGATCAGAAGTATGCTTAAGTCCTCTGCAATGTCTGTATGCAGGGTGTGGTACTTCGTCAGGAAGAAAATGGTCAATGGCAGCCGTGGTACTGCTTTTGGCTTTAACGGTACTGGTAATCTGGCGGGGAAAAGACAATCCATTGCATGATGAACGGAATTTTGAGATTTCGGATCAGGGAACTTATGGAACGGCAGGATTTATGGGAACACAGGAACAAAAAGAGATACTGCAGGCAGACCGTGGAATGGAGCATATAAAGGGGATTATTTTCGGAAGGGAGTTGTCTAATGGAAATATATTAAGTCTTCCGGTGGATTCAAGACTGAACCGAAATATCGCGGTATGCGGTTCGCAAGGTTCCATGAAATCCAGGGCTTTCGCAAGAGTGATGGCATTACAGTGTGTGCGCAGGGGTGAGAGTATGTATATTACGGATCCAAAATCAGAACTTTATGAGGATCTTTGTGCGTATCTCAAGGATGAGGGATATGTTGTAAAGCAGCTGAATCTGATTCAGCTTACCCATTCAGATGCATGGAACTGTCTCGCAGAGATTGAAGAAGGGGAGCTGATTGATGTGTTTTGTGATGTCGTGATTCGTAACACAACGGATAAGTTTGATCATTTTTATGACAATGTGGAAATGGATCTCTTAAAAGCTATGTGCTTATATGTTTTTGAAGAGTATCCACAAGAGCAGAAAACTTTTCCGGAAGCTTATAAATTATTGCTGAATAAAAGTGTGGAAATGCTGGATTCCATTTTTGAAAGGCTTCCAACGGATCATCCGGCAAAAGGTCCCTATCAGTTATTTTCGAAGGCAGAAAAAGTAAAAGGAAATGCTGTGCTTGGACTTGGAACCCGTCTGCAGATTTTGCAGAATAAGATGGTGCAGCAGATTACGAGCCATACAGATATAGACCTGTCACTGCCGGGAAAGCAAAAGTGCGCGTATTTTTGTATTACTTCGGATCAGGATTCTACATACGATATGCTTGCTACACTGTTTACATCATTTTTAAGTATCAAGCTGGTTCGCCTGGCTGACAGAACGGAAGAACGTGTCCTACCAGTACCGGTAAGTTTTATACTGGATGAATTTCCAAATATCGGTGTTGTTCCAGACTTTAAAAAGAAACTGGCTACGGCCAGATCCCGGCAGATAGGCATGAGCATCCTGTTTCAGAATATTCCACAGCTTCAGAACCGTTATCCGGATAACCAGTGGGAAGAGATCCTTGGCGGCTGTGATTTCTCGATCTTTCTTGGCTGTAATGATATGACAACCGCTACCTACTACAGTGACCGGACCGGTGAGATTACAGTTTCAGTTGCTTCTATCCGAAAGAACTTTTTTACGATCCGTGCAACAGATTATGTGCCGGAATATTCGGAATCACGTTCCATTGGAAAACGGCAGCTCCTTTTGCCAGATGAGATCCTTCGTTATCCGCTGGATCAGGGAATCCTGATCATCCGAGGACACAATGTGCTTCGGTTTAAAAAAATGGATTATACGGAACATGCAGATGCCGGAAAACTGAAGATGGAAAAGGTTGTGGATCATATTCCGGACTGGTATCGAAAGTGGGAAAAACAGCAGCAGGAATTTCAGATACTGGATGAGCAGGTATATGAAGCTTTGGATCCATTGGAAAAAAATGAGAGTCCGATAAAAGAAAATGACGTGCAAGAACCACTGACTGTAAATGGGGCTGTTCAAAAACCAAAGAATAAAAAGCGGACAGGTAATGGTAATACGGTCATGAAAGTAGATGATCTTTTTGTGAAAAAATCAAAGGGGTGAAGGTTTGGAAATTAATTTAAATGAAATACGGGGCAATTCGCTGGTACGCTATGGATTCAGAGTTCTGCTTGCCAAAGAATTTGGACTTTATCTGAAGGAGCAGGAGGTGGAAAAAATACTGCTTGCAGAAAGCTGCATTGAAGTATATGAAGATGTAGAGGAATTTCTGGAAAAAAGCGGATGGAGACGGGATAATCCAGAATTGTGCAGTGAATGCTATTTATTTGAAAATCATATCTGCAGAAAAATCCAGGGTAAAATCTGGTATTTTTCAAGAATACAGTATGAAAATGGATTGCGGGGAATGAAGCAGGGCTTCAATTAGAGAATACGCAGTATTCGAAGTGTGAAAGGGCGGTAATATCCTGACCAAAAGGGTGTTACTGCCTTTTTTTATTGTAAAAAGCAAAAGTAAAAAGCAAAAATAGGACATTTGCTTGTGATTTTCGCTTATTTGAGTTAAAATTATTATAGAAACATTGAAATGATGGATGACAAGTGCTTTGATTCTTGTAGGCAAAAAGATGCCAGAAAACAGGAGGGATGATATGTGCACAAAAAATGAACTGAATAGTATTTTACAAAAGTTGACACAGATTTATCGCTCAGTATATGGAGAAAATCTTGTTCAGGTAATTTTATACGGCTCTTATGCAAGAGGAGATTATCATACGGATTCAGATGTGGATGTTGTCGCAATCGTGCATGGTGACAGGAAAACATTGCAGCACCAGTTGAAAAAGGTATGGGATTCCTCTTGCGAGCTGGAGTTAGAGTACGATACAATTCTTTCTCCGACCGTAATTCCATATGAAGAGTTTAAACAATACCAGACAGATCTTCCATATTATCGTAACATTTCACAGGAAGGAGTGGTAATTAGTGCCTGATAATCGAAGGGAACTGATAAAATATCGACTGGAAAGTGCAAAAGAGCGTTTAAATTCAGCAGAAGTATTGCTTGCATCGAAAAGTTATAAAGACTCTATCGGAAGATCTTATTATGCCATGTTTACTGCGGTTCGCGCATTGCTTGCAAAAGATGGCGTTGATTATTCAAAACATGCAGGAGTCATTTCCTATTTTCAGCGGGAGTATATTAAAACACAAAAATTCGAAAAGAAATATTCAAAATATTTGAGCCAGGCATTCCAGATTAGAAACAATACGGACTATGCCGATTTTTTTGTAGTATCATTTGAGGATGCCCGTGAACAGGCTGATCGGGCAAGGGAGTTTTTAACGGCGATAGAAGAGTTTTTAAAAGCAGAAGATATTGGTGAAAACAAATAAAATATTTCATGAAGCAGCTACAGACGGGGTAAGATATATTTCTATACCCTGTCTTTTTTATATATAAAATTTCTGAAAATATTCTGGTGAAGTAGTAGTATGATACGGAGAATTAAAAAACGTGATAGTGTCAAATGATTTATGAAAAAACTGAGCCCAAAAATAAGGCTCAAACGAACCTTGAAAATTGTAGATATTGATAACAATAAGCTCTCCGAGGGCTTAGGGCGCTGCCCTAAGTACCCGCAAGGGACTCGTCCCTTGACCCAGATTCGGGCTTTGCCCGAACCCATCCTCGCCGGAAGGCAGGAAAAGGGCGCAGTTGCCCCCTTTTCTGCTGAAATAGGATAATCCGTGAACCTTATGTCAAGAGACTTTCGCGGCATATCCTCGCACCACAGGTGCTGCGGTATTCCACGGTTCTCCTGACAACGGTTCCGCTCCAGTTATGCAGATGCCTGATTTTGTAGATTTAAGATAGTTTGCTGACCAAGGAAAATCAACAGTTGCCATTTACCTGGCATATTTTCTGCACCTTCCAACATCTCTACTTTATTTAGAACTTTGCATCCTGCGTGCTTGTGAGGTCTGAGAAAGTTGTAGTAGGCGACCCATAGAGCCAGGTCATAGTTGGCACCATCGATGTTATCAAAGCCGTTTGTAGGTCTGTAAGAAACCTTGTATGTACGGTTTAATCTTTCGATCATCTGTTTGTATGGTCGGAATACTCTTGATACTTCATCGTCGTTGGTAAGTCCAATTACTTGAGTGATATCAAACTTAAACTTATCACCGAACTCACGGAAAAACTGTTGTGCAGCTAATGGATAGGCGCTGTAACCATCTGCAATAAAGTGGAAGTTTTCAGGAAGCTTTTTCAAGTGCCGGAAAGCCATTCGCATGGCTAGAATGCAGGGACCAACGCCGCGGTTATCAGAGACTTGATAGCCAATGATGGAACGTTTGGCAGCATCCATGATAACCAGATATAAGCTTTTACACCACGGATTTTGATGTAGGTTTCATCAGCAGTAAATACCTTGCCAGTTCCGTAGTCATAGTTGTCAACAAAGGGTTTGATACACATAGCGGCGGATTTGCAGTAGTTAGCAATGCTCTGGTGTGAGATATCGATGTTGTACAGATCTTTGAGAGCCTGTTTCGTTTTTCTAAGAGATAGACCAAGATTTACGTGAAGAGTTAGGCATAAGGACATGGTGTTGGAATCAAACTTGGTGAATTTTAGGGAAGAAGCGTTCTTCGTCAGGGAGTTTAAGTCCAGTTTAAAGAAATCTATCGTAAATTCACGGTAGATATAGTGGAGTTTGTATTTGTTTTTGCCATAGTCTTCGTCCAGATGTTTCTTATCCACTTTCTTCAAGTTGTGGAGATAGTAAGGGCATTTGGGATTCACACATTTGTGGATGATAAAGTGTTTACGGTCTTTCTTATGCACCAGGCTGTGGTTGCAATGAGGACATCTCAAGACGGTGTTTTTGGAAAAACGATTATCTTTGGTTGGAGAAAAAAGCGTTTGGCAGACCTTGCATAGAACCTGACTTTTCTTCCTGCCATCGTTCCACATCAGATAGTCCACAGGCACATCACAGGCAGGGCAAGTGCAGTGTTTGGGTATATCGCACTCAACTCGACGAAATATAGGGCGAATGGTCTTGTGGTAGCGTTGCTGGTAGTAAGAGATAAGGTCTTTCCAGTTCCAGTCCTGCTGATAGGATATGACTTTGGGAAGTTCATCAATCTTAAACTTCTGGTACTTTGGAGAATGGGAATCATCGAAAGCCCACTGCTTAAGAGGGATATATCTACAGATAAGGTTAATAAGCCAGCAAATTTGTTTATGTTGGTATTGAATGAATTGAAGTAAATAGAGTATAATGTCCATGAGCAATGTCTCCTTTGGTAGTGTTGATTGTGGTGATTGCATTATACCAAAAAAAAGGTCATTACTCTTTTTATTGCGAACTCCCATAAAATCAAGGTTTAAACAATAAAAATCAGGTAGTAATTTGACACTACCAGTAAAAAAGAAAGGATAAAAAAATGAGAAAAAAGATTCTGAAAGTGTTTTTTGTGATATTGACAGGTATCACGGTGACCCTGACAGGATGTGAATTGTCAGGAAGCAACGAATCCGCGCAAACGGAAAGCGAAAGTGGTAAGGATGCTGTAAAGTTTATTCCAAATCTTACTACGGCTGTTACCAGGAAGCCAACGCCCACAGCTGTGGCAGCAAATCCAGGAGACAGTGTGCAGAATCAACAGTCTGGAAATAACGCAGAAGCGGAAATTTACCAAAGCCAGGGAGATCCCGCAGATCAGGAATCTGCACAGGAAGAAACTTATGATACCCAATATATCACTGGTAATATTCTGTATTCCGATGAAAATACGATAACAGTAGAAGTGGGCGAATCAGGAAATTATTATAATATGGTTTTTAATATAGAAAACGCCGTCCTGAATATAGCTAATGGGAGTGCTGTACGATCCGGACTGAATGTTGACCTGGAGTATTATAGTCAGAATAACGTTAATATAGTAATCATGCTTACGAGTGATGGGGAGGAATATTTACCTTCCAGTACATTAGAGGAAGCGCAGAAAATGGCCGACGAATATGTATCTGATGTGAGTGAATCGGAAAACGAAGATTTTGAAGATACCCCTCCCAGTGAATATTAGATTTTCTCGGAAAAGGCACTGCATATGCAGCGCCTCAGACTGTAGACAAACTTGGTGCTGGGTATAACACCCAACACCAAGTTTGTCTACAGTCTGGGGAATATTGTTTAAATACAATATTCCTTTTTTTATAGATATAAGAAACCTTTGATTCTGAACAAAAAATAAGTTTACATTTTTATGCCCAGATACTCTTTAAAAAATAAAAGGGTATATGATGCAGGAATATAAAGATTTGGTTATACAGGCGAAAAATGATTCAAAATATATGCAAAGCTTACTTTGCATAATGGAACCTTTAGTAAAATCATATGCAAAAAAAACTTAAAAAAAGAAAAATACGAATGTGCATATATGGATAATGAAGGTGATTTACAAGAAAGCTATAGAGCGGATTATTCATCTGTGGAATTAGCATTTGATCTGAAAAATATAACCTTAAAAATGACTTCAAACCAAAGGGATATTTTAAAATACTTGATTTTAGGGTGGTCAGATAGTGAAATCGCATCTTTCTTACACTTTAGCCGTCAATATGTAAACAGAGAAAAGAAAAAATATATCAATTTCTGAAATGATTTTTTACATAAATAGTAAGTGCTGAATTATTGCTTGAATTTGTGACATAAACATATTTGCAGCAGTCAAAAGAAGAAGCAACATGTTTGAAAGAAAAATTAAGTCAAAAATGCCGCAGCCTTTGAAAATATTGGCTGCGGCATTTAAAATATATGATATGTTTGATGTAAAAAACATCAGGTTCTCAACCAGACATTTGGGTAAGTCAAGATGATGCTTCTGATATAAGATATGCAACATTAAAATCATCATATACTTGAGAATTTAAATGCATATCTTCATATAACTTGATATAGTCTTCGATTGTTTTGGTGTTATCCTCTGCATATATATGAGTGTTTCCATCGTTGTCCTCAACAAATAAGAGAGTAACATCTATTTTATCTTCTGTTAACCAGAAAGAGATATATTTTGAAAGAGTCCCATCAATTTCTGTGGCACCATCCAGAATTTGTTCATCTGATTCCAGCTCATTAATATGTTCCCAAAAAATTTGAGGAGAGAACGCAAGTAATTTTAAGTTTTTTTGAGAGTCTTCTGAGTACCATATATGTGCTTCTGTGTTGAGATAGTCGGTTATATTAATATCCGTATCTGCCGGTAACTCATAAGTTTCACCGGCGTCAGAAGTCAGCGAAAAGGTTTTTGCATGATTAGAATAAGAAGTGACAATCCCCTTGACAAAATAGTAAGTTATATCTGAATCACTATCATAATAAGAGCCGGAACCATCTATATCATAAGATACATATTGCCCCTCAGGCTCCTTAGGGGCGGAAAGGGTGGTTAGATCTGAGGGGGCTTTGCCAAAAGCTTGTCCGGATAGCAATATACTACCGAGTACGATACTGCCTGCGATACATAGAATTTTTACATTATTCATGGTTAAATGGCCTCCTTGTTTAGTTATTGAATATTATATCAATTAAAGTGTGAAAATTGTAATTTTGACTTATCGAAATATGTTTTAGATAATATGAAGTGACCCCACATTTGTAGCAACGTGGATTTACCTGTATAC
>OLOX01001473.1_pt1 | contig 22231 bp, 11 predicted proteins | sample 1672091 | NCBI WGS metagenome assembly OLOX01 (sample SAMEA3136644, study PRJEB25190) | human gut metagenome | reverse complement strand
AAAGCCGCATATTTTTGTAGCAATGACTTGACATCCTCGGGTGCGCTGTGTGCAGCACAAAGCCTTCCGCAGGTGGAAAATTGAAAAATAAATTTTTCAATCGAGAGATTTGTGTCTGCGCACACTTGACACAAACTCGACATGTGCAAAAAGCGTGCGCAGAAATGAGCGGAAAAATAAAGTGAATGCACTCAGAAAATGGTGGTTGGTATAAACCGTTGACGTTTACGGAAGAAAGCCAAAGGCTTACCGCGCGGCAGCTTTACCATGACGCTTCCGCACCCGGTGCTCCAACGCCTTGTAAAAGCTGCTCAGGCAGAGCGTGAGTAAAAATACAGTTAGGGTCCAGACCACAGGATGTGCCGTAAGACCAAGCTTGTTTGCAGCCAACTCCATATACCGGATCAGTACCTGATGAATCAGAAAGCCGTAAGGCGACAGCCCGGCCAGCCACAAAAACGGCTTTGCGGAAAGCAGCCGGGAAATCACTCCCTTGCCCACGGCGAGCAGCCAGACCAGCAGCACCGCAGAGGGGGTGAACAGCACGTTGTACCGGAAGGCTACCGCGCCCAAAGCTCCTACCTGTCTGGCAGCGATAAAAAAGCAACCGCCCGAAAACAGCACAGCTGCCAGCTCCAGAAGGGAAAAGGCACCGTAGGGTATGCGCTCCTCCTTGCGGCTGCGGTAAAGGCAGCCCATACAGCAGCTGATGGCAAAATCTCCTGCCCGGAAAAGAGGACACAGATAGGTCAGGTAAAATACAGCCTTTCCACTGAGTCCGGCCTTCCAGATTGCAAAGGAGAAAAGGAATTGTGCGCAGAAAATCGCGGCAGCAATGCAGCGCAGTCTGCGAGTATCGGCCTTTTTCAGCACGGCGAGCAGCCAGGGAAAGATTGCATACAGAAAAGCCTGCACCGAAAGATACCACGCTACTCCGTTCAGGCAAAACCAGAAACGGCTGGAGGGAATCCAGGTTTGCAGGAGAAAAATGCTTACTACAAGCTGCGCTGCACAAGACAACGCCTCACGGGCAGAGGGCTGCGCCAGGAGCCCCTTCAGCACAAGGAGCAGGGCAGCAGCCATCATAATAAGGTGCAGCGGATACAGCTTGCGTATTTTTTGCAGGGAAAAGACCATGTCAGACCGCAGTCCCGGTGCTGTGCTCGGGCGGTCGTAATAGTTGCAGGTCATCAGAAAACCGGACAGCGCCACGAATACGGAAATTGCCCACGGCCCCAGCCACGGTGCGCCGCAATGGGACAGGACCACGCTCAGAAATGCGACTGCCCGCAGCCCCTGTAAAGATGAAATCAGCTTTTTGTCTGTCACAATATCCTCCGTTCTGCCGCAAGGCGTGGTTCATGACAATAGAATGTTCGCGGAGCGTACATTCTATTGTATTGCGAATGGCGCAGGTGAACAGTAACGTTTTTACAAGTGCTATAAGTATAAAAAAGGCGGCTTGTTCTGTCAAGAAGTATGCGGAGAGCAGCTGAGCAAGTCCTGGAGAAGTCAGGGCGGTGAAGAGATCCTTGAGGCAGTCAATGCAGAGTATCAGAAAACAAAAGCAAAGCAGTAAAAAGGAAAATGTAATAATATGGAAAAAACAGAGAAAAAACCGAATATTATCATGATTCTGGCAGACGATCAGGGCCCCTGGGCGATGCACTGCGCCGGGACACCGGAGCTTTATACGCCCAACCTGGACAGAATTGCAGAACAGGGAATGCGGTTTGACAGCTTCTTCTGTGCCTCGCCGGTATGCTCTCCGGCGAGGGCATCCATTCTGACCGGGAAAATGCCTTCCGCTCACGGCGTACAGGATTGGCTCAGAAGCGGAAACTTAGACGGCGAGAAATTTGCCGCCCAGGGAAAGGAAAATCCTTATTTCGAGGGCTATAAACAGGAGCGGAAACCGATTTCCTATCTGGAAGGACAGCCCACCTACACGGACATTCTGGCACGGAACGGCTATCACTGCGCACTCTCCGGAAAATGGCACCTGGGCAACAGCATCGAGCCGCAGCAGGGCTTTCAGGAGTGGTACACTATCGGCATGGGCGGCTGCTGCTATTACCACCCGGATATGGTGGACCATGGAGAGATCACCGTCCATCATGGCGAATATGTGACGGATCTGATCACGGACCGTGCACTGGAATATTTAAAGGAGCTGGGGGAGGGGGACGACCCGTTCTATCTGTCTGTCCACTATACTGCGCCCCATTCTCCCTGGGGAAAAGAGCACCATCCCGCAAAGTGGATCGATTACTACGATGGCTGCACGTTTCCCAGCATTCCAAACGTGCCGGATCATCCCGATCTGCGCACCGGCCCGGTGTACGGAACCGGCATGCGCGAGGAAAACCTGCGGGGCTATTTCGCGGCGATCAGTGCGATGGATGAACAGATCGGCAGATTGCTGGATGCAGTAGAAGAACAGGGACTGGCAAACAATACCGTGATCCTCTTTACAGCGGACAACGGAATGAGCATGGGACAGCACGGTGTCTGGGGCAAGGGCAACGGAACATTTCCAATGAATATGTATGATTCCGCAGTCAAGGTGCCGTTTCTGATTTCCTGGCCGGGGCACATTCCTGCCAATACCGTCTGCAGCGAAATGATAAGCGCCTGCGATCTGCTCCCGACAATCCTTAAGCTGACGGGACTTTCCGACAAGCAGCCTGCAGGACTTCCCGGAAGAAGCTTTACAGAGCTTTTGGAGGGCAGACAGCTGGAGCACCGAGACGAGGTTGTGATCTTTGACGAATACGGGCCTGTCCGCATGATCCGGACGAAAGAATGGAAATATGTACACCGTTATCCCTATGGAAAACATGAGCTGTATCACCTCGTGGACGATCCGGGAGAAGAGAAGAATCTGTACGGTTTGCCGGAATATAAAAAACTGGTAACCCAATTAAAGAGCAGGATGGAAAAATGGTTCTGCACCTATTCCGACCCGGCCATCGACGGCGTGCGCTCCGCGGTCAACGGCTCCGGACAGCTCTGCCGCCCGGGTGTGTATGCAATCTATGAGGATCCCTTTGCACCAAAGGGCGTGGAATGATTACGAGTTGTTTGTCAAAGAATAAGATTGAGCAAGGCCGGTCAGGGAAAGATTCTCTGACCGGCCTTTTGCAAGTTCATTCATCAGTCGGATGATTGCCTGTGTCTTTTCAAAATCCTGAATATCGAGAATTGCATATCTGCCGTGTCCGTTCTTTGTCAGAAAACCGGAGCACCAACAGCTGCATCACGCAGCACAATGATGCAGACTGTCAGCGGCTGGAATTGCAGGTACAGCAAAATTCACAAAAGCCCTGAAAACAATATAAAAAACGTGACATGCAATATAAAAAATATTATCTTTAACATATTAGGATGATTGGAAATGAATGAAATACAAAAAAATATTTGATAAAACAAATATATATACATTCAATAACGATATTTGTGAAAAGTTCTTAAATTTTTAATATAAATCTGAAATATTCAATATGCCGATGCTATTGCCTTTGCACAGAAAAAAATCTACAATTTAGATAAATTGAAATTAAGGTATAAAAACCATTGTAAAACAGAAGGAACAAAACAGGGGGAAAGGAAAATCGGTATGTGGAAAGCGGCAATATCACCAGAGAAACGGAAAAAAATAAAAAGATCTGTCAGCTTTTTTCTGAGCTTACTTTTGATACTGGAAATGGTATCGGGAACTGGCATGTTTGCAGAAGGAAACAGAGTCAAAGCGAAGGAAGAAACTCCATATGCCGTATACTTGGATCTTTCAGGAAGCAGCACAGCAGAGGCACTGGCATCCAAAGGGATCTATGCATACGCTTATGACGATGCAGCAGAGGCAGAAGCTGCAGAGCCGGTGAAGCTGGAAAAGACAGAGGGACAGCAGGAGATCTGGCAGCTGGGTCTGACCCGGAAATATGAGCATGTGGTATTTTGCCAGGGACAGAAAAAAGAAAACAAAAACACCACAGGGGAGCTTACGATAGACTGGTCCTTACAGGCACCCTGCTACCGGCTTCAGGGAGAAGACCTGACCGGGACAGGCAGCTTTTACGGACTGTATACCGTATATTTTGATGGAAGCCAGTACAGCGAGTTCTGTAAAAACGGCGTCAGCGTCTATGCATATGATTCGGAAGAAAACAGTGCAGCGGACGAACCTGTTGAGATGAAGCCTTCTGATAAGGGCGATGGAATTTACGAATACTGTCTGGACAGACCTTATGAATATATCGCCTTTATGGCCGGGACAGACGGATGGGATTATACGGAAGCGACCACACCGGTTTATACGGAATGGGACTTCCAGGATCCCTGCTTTGTACTGGAGAAGGTAGACGGAGAAGAATCCACAGGCAGCTGGGTAAACCTTCATTATATGATTTATTTCGATGCATCGAAGATCAAAGAGGATCCGGAGTTCTTAAAGTCTGGCGTATCCCTTTATGCCTGGACAGAGCAGGAGGGCGGCAGACAGGAGCTTTCTGCAGAGCCGGTTCGAATGATTGCATCCTCCAAAGGCGAGGATATTTATCAGTACACCCTGGATCAGGCATATGACCATGTGCAGTTTTTCCTGGGCACCTCCTTTGATGCAGCCATCCAAACAGATGTCATCGAAATTGACTGGAACAGTCTGGCAGCACCCTGCTATCAGATGACCATCGAAAGAATCGAAGCGGAAACAGAAACCGAGACGCAGACCGAAACAGAGACTGAGACGGAAACAGAAACCGAGACACAGACCGAGACAGAAACCAAGACACAGACCGAGACAGAAACCGAAACACAGACAAAGACGGAAAACGAGTCTGAAACAGAAAACAGATCCCAGACGGAGACTGCTGCAGAAACACATACCACGGTAGAAACCGAGACCAAAGCAGATCCCAAACCAGAAACAGAGACTGGCACTGGCACAGAGACAAGCTATGAAACGGAAAACAATGTGCCCTCTGCACCGGAAACAGAAAACGACGCAGCAGGCTCCGAAGGAAACACTCCGGACAGCGATCCGGCAGCAGAAGCTGCCTGGGAGCAGGAAGCAAGGTGCGAGACCTGTTTTTTTCACCTGGAGGTGCTGAGCGAAACAGTTGAGGCGAAGACCGTAGAAACCCTGGAACGGGAAACAGAGTCTGCCACAGAAGGATCCAAACAGAAAACTACAGAAGAAAACAACAAAGAAACTGCATCGGAAAGCAAGCAGACGGAGGAAGAGACCAAACAGACCGAAACAACAGAAACCGGCACAGAGGATGCCAGCAAAGAGAAAGCTCATTCCAAGGAAACTGCCGAAAAGGAAACAACAGAAGAAATCCAGCAGGACGGAAGTCTGTACGACATGGGCGGCGAAATGAGAAAAGCCAGCCGTGTGGCGAAGGTTGGACTCAGAAAGGCAGCAGGAGGACTGGATTCTAACTATGTATATCTTGATACGGAAGAAATGAATTTGAATTCCAATGCGAATTGGAGTACAGCAAGTCAGATATATCTTTTTAAGTTAAACGACGGGATCAATTTTACACTAGGAAAAGAAGTTGAAATTAATGGCAAGAAATATTGGAGATGGCAAGTTGATGGCAACACCAATCAATTTGGATTTTCCTTTACAAATAACTGGGGGGAAATTGATAATACAAATTACTACAGAACGGTATTGGCAAGTGTAATTTTTTCACAAGCTGGCGGAAAGGTCTTTGCAAGTGATGGTAAAGCGTCAGAGCTAATTCATAATCAAGAAGTCTACGCCCTCAAAGACATCACTGCAGAAATTGCCAACAAGATGCCTTTATATTTCTATGACTTTACAGGTAATGTCACAGCGTCGGTAAAGGTAGTCTATTCGTCAGACAGCAGCTTCTCTACGGAAACAGCAGGGGCGACGAAATCAGTTGAGATGAATCGCGTTGATGGTTTTCCGAATCTCTATACAGTAGAACTGAAAAAGGAGGAAATTGAAACAAAGCCCTATGTGAAGTTTACAGATGGATCCGGAAATCCGCTGGGAGAGATTTACTATTTCGGACAAGACAGTACCAAGGCAGGTGCTGACGCAGTTTCCGTAACCTATAAAGCGGGTTCTGTGGATACCTTCCTGTATGGAGCTACTGAGCTGAAAAATGTCGATGGAACAACTACTACTATAAGCGGCTGGGGCACAACACCGGGTAATGAGAGTCTGAAAGACAAAACCCTCTATTTTGATAATCTGCATTTTCCGGTAGACGCAAAAGAGGGAAGTCAGAAAGTAACCCTGCAGATTGGAACAGAGAGTGCGGAGGATCTGATACCGGATCCGCAGTTTAAAGACAGCTTATATAGCTATAAGTTTATGGAAGATACACTCCAGCAGACTGTTTTCACAGTAAAGGATCCCAAGGGCAATATCTATCATTTCTTCTGGACAGATCTGGACTGTAACCTGCTTCAGGTGACGGAGGACAACATAGCAAATGTCACAGGCGAATATGGATATGGGAATAAGATTTATTTTGACGCAACCTATTCAAAGCTGAATACACCGGATGGACCTACATATAATGGAACAAATTCCATTCCGGCAAGTGACGATGAGAAGGTTTATTTTTATGCATGGAGCACAAAGGATTCTAGTAAAAAACGTTATGGAGCGATGATAAAAGCAAAGCCCCACGAAAAGGATGGACAGACCTGGAACGATGTGTGGTATGTGCGGATTCCGGAAGAAGATGAAATTAATCAGATTATTTTCTCTGATGTTCCATTAAAAAATCGTGATGAAGATGGGCAAAAGTATGCTGGAAGAACAGATGCTCTGACGATTCCAGATACGAAAGCGTGTGGAGGAAAACCCTGTTTCTATGCGGATGCCGGTGATACTGCGGTATACGAGCAGAAATATAGAGACGGTTACTGGGCTGAAGCATATACGATTCGGGATGCAGAGAAGTATAAGAACAGCGATGTAGTTAATATTCAGGAGAAGCCTTCGTCGATAGAGAAGGATACCCTGTATGTAGATTCTACCTTCTATGACTACTACACGGATTATGAATTGAACGGTAATAATCGGGATACCTATCCGGGTGTGAATGAAGCATCTCAGCGCAACTGGGTCACATTCCGGCAGTTTGATCAGGCGTTGAGTGATTATTATCGAGAGAAGAATGTTTCTATTCCGATCTATACAGGCCATTTTCAGCCGAGTATTAATGACTGGGGGTTCCAGTTCAAGGATATCAATGGCACATTGAAGCTATATGGAAGTGATGACCATAATAAATTCTTTTCCACAAACAACTCTTCTATTGACGTGGATGGATACGATGGAAAATATGAATTTGCAGCACAGGGTCTTGTAAGCTCTACGCTGACGAATGGAGTATTGAAGACTGCAAAGGGGGAATGTGCAGAGCCCCATTTTGATGAAGCATTTTTACTGGGAAAGAACAGCAAAAATGCTGTCCTGGGTGAGGTTTATCATAATGTATCATTCCCGTTTAAAAAGAAAAAGGATACTCATGGAGTAGACTATTGGTGGTTTGACAGTAGCCAAACGACACTTGCGATGCAAAAGGATCCATCCACCAGGGAATATTACCTGAAGAATACAGGAAACCAAGACTGGGCGCAAAATGTAAACAGTAACGGAACCAATGTTGGAGATAAAGTATCAACTACCTATGGTTTTTTCCCGTTTAACGAAAACACTACTCCGACAAGCGGGAAAAATTATAACTATGGATTTGGTACAAAATTAGAGATTAAATTCCGTCTGACAGAGGATGGAATGGTTCTGGGAAATGACGAAAATGTGCCGATTATCTTTGCATTTTCCGGAGATGATGATGTATGGGTATTTATTGATGGAAAACTGGCACTGGATGTTGGCGGAGCCCATGGAAAGGTGACAGGAACGCTGGACTTTAAAAATCGGGAGGCAATAGTAAGTAAGGTAAAGAAAAGTGCGGCAGGAGGAGATGCAGGAAAAGAAGGAAAAGGAGAAGGTGGCAAAAAAACAACAAAATTCGAATTGACGGGCAGCAACGAAGCCGAGCATACCCTTACCATGTTTTATATGGAACGCGGTATGTGGGAATCTAATATGATGATTGCCTTCAACTTCCCGGATGATAACGAGTTTGCAGTAGAAAAGCAGGTAGATAAAAGTGAGGTAAATCCCCTGTTTGCCGATTCCTTTGAGGATGCCTCCATATTCCCCTTTACGATCAAAAATCAGGCGACACACTATGGAACAAAGGAAGCAGGAAGTGGAGCAACGGTAGTAACAAGGAAATTTAACAGCTTTGACAGCGGTTCACCAGAATTGACGAAAGGCAGCTCGGATATTACATTTGAGCGGCTGGAGAGTATACCTGATCAATCTGATCAAAACGGTGTTGCACACTGGTATGCACCGGTAGAGGATACGACCGGAGAGCACAAAAACTCGAGATTTGGTATTATCCCATATCAGTCAGATGGACCTCTGGTTACGTCAGCGGCGAATAAGTATCTGGATTTCAAGCTATATTATGATTATGACGACACTCCAACAGCGAAATGTATTTATCTGGAGCTGGAGGATGCAAGTCGGAAGAAGATCGGAGACTTGTTATCCGGAAAGCTATACGGAAACACAATCCTTAAGGAAAAAACATGGAATACTCTGACCGTTGACTTAAGCAAATTAAGTGGAGCACCTGATTTTAACTATAGCCAGATAAAATCCATCAAATTTAATTACAGCTATCCCAGAGACATATATCTGGATGACTTTGTATTCCGATCCGGCGTGCAGGTAACGCAGCATATCGGATTTGAGGTAGATCAGAGTCAGATTCCGGATTATGGTTCTGCTACATCCGGAAAACTGGAGAAGCCAGAGGGCGCAGTCTATTCTCTGAGCGATTCCTCCAATACAGATACCGGCGTAATTGGAGAAAATAGAACCTTTGTACTGGCGGATGGTCAGACCGCAACCTTCCGAAATCAGTTCCGCCGCGGCAGCTACATTTCCGTGAAGGAGGAAATAGATTCTTCTGCATTTGAAACGAGCTGGAGCCTGTATGAAAACGGACATATAGTAGACAAGGTAACCAAAACGGAAAACATAACGACGGTAGAGATTCCATCAGAGCAAAAGGTTTCCAACGTACCCGGAACGCAGATCAAGGATGGCAGAAAAGAGGTATGTACGGATGAGAATAAAAACCAAGGATATACTTCAACGCATTTTGCGAAAGAAGAGGGTGAAGAAACTGAAAACGCCATCGTGTTCCGCTCCTACGATAATCCGGATAATGAAACCGGTGTTACAAAATTAAAGGCGGTATTTGTAAATAAAGTCAAGGTTGGTTCCCTTACGATCCGAAAGGAGAAGACAAAGGATTCAAATGATCTGACCGGAACCTATCGCTTTCAGATTAAATTCACAAATGTCGCAGGAATGTCACTGGAAAAGGGAGATTCCATTACGACAGACTGGATCTCATTAAAGCAGGGAGAATCCTATACGATTTCAGGAATTCCCATTGGAACAGATTATGAGATTACAGAAGAAAAACCGACAGATGGATCTTTCCTGAAGAAGGTTCTGATCAATGACACGGAAGCATCCTTAAATGTAGAGAAGGGCTCCGTAAACGGTACCATTACAACAGGAACAGCAGATACTGTCGTGAGATTTCAAAATAATAACAAACCGACCGGCAACATCGCTGTAACTAAAAAATGGGAAAAGACAGATGGCACACCGATTATAGATCTGAAACAGCTTCCGAAGAGTATTTACCTGCAGCTGCAGAGAAAAGAGAAAGGTCAAGAAGATACTGAGTGGAAAGCAGTTGACTATCCCGGCAATATCGGTCCAGAAAAAAAATGGGTTGAAGTTACTCCCAAGTATAGTGGTTCATCCTACGTTTGGTCTTATTCCTTTATGGATCTGGAACAATATGTGGACAGCACAGTAGATCCTAAAGTCCGGTGGATCTATCGGGTTATGGAGGTGAATACCGACGGAAATGTGATTGCTTCCGACGGGACATACACTGTGGATGGAAAAACCTATCGAGTGACCTATTCCATGGATGCTTCGGCAGGCACAGCAACAGATCCGACAAAAACAGACATTGAACTTGCAGATTTTGCAACAGCCGATGGCAAGCAGCCGACGGTGAATATGACAGTGACCAATACCTATTTGGAAGAGCTGAACCTGAAAATTACGAAAAAGGGTAAAAACACAACGGACGAATCGCTTTCCGGAGTAGAGTTTAAGCTGGAGAAGAAGGATTCGACTGGAACGTGGTTTGAACAAATCGGTAGTCCGAAAACAACGGATAACAACGGCATTGCCACCTTTGAAAAGCTCGGTCAGGGAACCTATAGACTGAGAGAAACAAAGGCTGCAAAGGACTACAACCTGCTGAGTGATTCGATCTTAATTGAGATTGATACATCGAATCAGGTGAAATGGAGGATGGAGAAGGAAACAGATAAACCCTGGAAGGAAATAACTATAGAGGGAGACAATGTAATTCCTCTCACCATCTACAACACAAAGCAGCTGATCCTTCCTGCAACAGGAGGATCCGGGTTTGGATTGGTTACTATGGGAGGCATTGCGCTGATGGCGCAGGCAATCCTTATGGGTACATACTTCACGCTGCAATGCAGAAAGGGGGACGATAAGCTTCGTAAAAAGAGATAGTACCCCCAAAGGTATGAAACACAGGCTGTTGGAGCAGGGGCTTATGTCCGGCAGCTTCATAAGGAGAAAACCTTAGAAACAAAGTACGGAGCCAAACGTACAAAGCAGGAGAAGTAAAAAATATTTCGGCTGTCCCAAACACAAAAGGACAGCCGGACAAAAAAGGAGAATGCAACAATGAAGAGAATGAAAAAGCTTCTGACAGGGCTCCTGACCCTGGCGATGACATTGTCAATGATGACAATGACGGCATTTGCTGCTGAAGGCAGTGGGACTACTGCAACGACCAAAATGCCGACGATTGATACGGAAAGAACAGGTTCGATTAAGATTCATAAGTATGAATACAATGGAGAAGATGGGGGAACAGGAACTGGCAATGCTGATGATACTATTCCGGACGGCGCGACGCCATTGGCTGGTGTAGAGTATACTGTATGGAAAATCTCGGATTTAACTAATTACTATGAATATAATTCAACTGAAAAGTTGCCAAAAGCAACTGATTTTACAGTTGAGAAGGATGGTTCATCTTGGAAGCTGAAAAAAAATGGTACTCTTGATGGTACTTTAATTGGTTCTCAAACAACTGGTGCAACAGGGGTTGTTACGTTTGGAGGCTTGGCTGTAGGAATTTATTATGTAAATGAGACCAAGGCACCAGATAAGGTGTATAGTCCTGTCGCTGCTTCTCAGGGTGCAGGTTTTCTGGTATCAATTCCTATGACGAATCCTAAAAATAATGACGAATGGCTTTATGACGTAAATGTGTTCCCCAAGAATAAAACAGCTTCCGGTGGAGTGATTTTGACTAAACAGGGAAAGTGTGGGACAGAAGAAAGCGTTTTAGAAGGTGCAGAATTTGTTTTGCAGAAAAAGTTTGATGATGGCTGGAAATATGTGAAGAAAGATACTACAGATGGTAGTTGGAAATATGATGTTGCAACGAAACCCACAACCAGCGCTAATGGAATTTTGAAAACAGATGCAAGCGGAACAATTACGGTTACAGATCTTGCACATGGAACATATCGCTTTTTAGAGGTTGATTCAACAGATGATCCGGGAAATAGAGGATATATAATTGATGAAACTAAAGAATATGAGTTTACAGTAAATACTGATGGAAAAATTGTATGGGCTGCAGCTGCAGAAGGGACAAAGGTGAATGGCACTACGAATAGTGCGGCAACCATTACAATTGTGAACCACAAACCTAATGTAGAAAAGGATGTAAAAGACAGAACTGATGGCACTTGGGGAAAAGATTCCGATTACAGTGTTGGAGACACAATTCCTTACAGAGTTACGGTAGACGTTCCTGAGAATATTACAGAACTGAAAACCTTTACATTAACGGATACACCTACAAATCAGGAATATCAGTCAGGTACATTAAAAATTTATTCGGATGAAGCTTTTCATAATCAGATTTTGGATACTTATGTAGGAACTGCGGATGGTGACGGCTGGAAAATCGAATTTACCCCTGCTGACTTAGAGGGCTACAAAGGAAGTAAAATCTACATTACCTTTGATATGAAATTAAAAGAAAATGCAGTAACTGTAGGACCCAACGGTAATACGAACAAAATCAACCTGGATTACTCCAACAAAATTTTGCCGGCAACGGATCCCAATCATAGCAATCCTGGAACAGATGAAATCATAAAAGAAACCACTGTTTACACGTTTGAAATCGCTGTAGAAAAAGTAGATGCAAGTAATGAAGCAACGAAGTTGGAGGGAGTAACCTTTGATCTCTACAGAGAATTGGATCCTGCTGCCACCGGAGAGGGTGTATTAACTGATCCTGTAAAAGGATTAACTGGAAAGTTTAAAAAGGTAAAAGAAGATTTAACAACAGGAACGGATGGCACAATCTCCGTATCCGGTCTTGCTAACGGTCACTACTGGCTTGTTGAGACAAAGACAAAAGAAGGTTACAACCTGTTAAAAAAACCGGTTGAAGTAAAGATTGCAGCGACATACTCAGAAACAGAGGAGACTAAAATAACTACAGATTCTACCACCGGAAAGACGACCACCACAACAACTAAAGTAAAAAATCTTACCGATGCAGGAAACAATGGTGTATTCAAAACCGTTGTCAAGAACAGCAAAGGCTTCACCCTTCCCACCACTGGTGGCATCGGTACCTTCGTATTCACCTTCGCTGGTATTGCCATGATGGCAGCAGCAGTGATCCTGCTGATCACCGGCAAGAAGAAAAAAGCAGAGTAATTCAGACAGATAACCCTTTTGTTATCTCTTCTATGGATGCTGCGAAGCTGTTGTGAAGTACAGCTGCAATTTTATCAGCAACGGGTCTGTATCGCGTTTCGTGTGCGCGAGAACAGATACCGGCACAGGACGGGGGTCACGTCCCGCCCTGTGCATCGCTCCTTCAGAACCCCCTTTCCCCCTGAAAGGAGCGATACTGCGGTGATCGCCGTCGGTCTTAGAAACCGGCTGCGGCTGCGGTAATCGGGAAAGAAAAATTTGGGATTTTCTTTTCCGTGTTGTGTTTTCCCATTCCCTTCCTGAAAAGGACATCCGGGCGCTCTCCCGTGCCCTTGGATGTCCACGAAAAAACGGCGCAGAGAAAATGCAAAAGCGGCGGCTGCCGCAGGCCTTTGATCTGTGCCTTTCCTTATAAAATATCCGGAGGTTACTGTCATGGATAAAAAAAGAGCATGGTTTATCGCGATATTGTTTTTTTCAGGCTTGTGTCTGACTCTGTATCCCTTCGTCAGCAACCTGATCGCCCAGTCCCATGCAAGTCAGGCGATCGCCGCCTATGATGAACAGGTTGCAGAGATGGATCAGGAACAGATCGACGCTGCCAAGGAAGCGGTCCGTAAATATAATGAACAGCTCAATGCAGCAGTGGAAGCCAGCGCCATGCAGGGAGAGGATGGAATCAGCTACCTCGATCTGGTGGATGTGGGCGAGAGCATTGGCTTTATCGAAATTCCGAAAATTGACGTATATCTTCCCATATACAGTGGAACCAACGAAGATGTGCTGCAGAAGGGCGTCGGCCATCTGGCGGAGTCCTCCTATCCTATCGGCGGTACGAGCACCCATTCCGTGCTGACCGGTCATCGTGGACTGCCCAGTGCGGTTTTGTTCACGGATCTGGACAAGCTGGAGGAGGGCGATGTGTTCTATCTCCATGTATTGGATGAGGTGCTTGCTTACAAGGTAGACCAGATCAAGGTTGTGCTTCCGGAGGAAACCCAGGACATCGGGATCGTGGAAGGAAAGGATTACTGTACCCTTGTCACCTGTACTCCCTATGCCATCAACACCCACAGGCTGCTGGTTCGTGGCGAGCGGACCGAGTACATCCCGCCGGAGGAGCTGGCAGAACAGAATGCAGTGCATGAAGTACAGTCCCAGACCATCACGAAGCGGATCGTGGATGTATGGCCGTGGCTGGTTGTATCCCTGCTGATCGTGGCAGGAGTGGAGGGCTCCATCTTCCTGTTGATCGTGAAACGGCAAAGAAGCTACGGAGATGTCCGGGAAAAACGAAAGAAAGGCAAAAGGAGCAGTCGGTCATGCAACAAAACAAGGCGCAAAAAGTAATTGAAGAAGTAAAAAAAGCATTTATCGGAAAAACAGAGTGCGTGGAAAAGCTCATGACAGCCATTCTTGCCGGCGGACATGTGCTGGTGGAGGATGTCCCGGGAGTGGGAAAAACAACCCTGGCGCTGGCCTTTGCCAAGGCAATGAATGTGGCGCAGAACAGAGTGCAGTTTACACCGGATGTTTTACCGGCTGATATTACAGGCTTTACCGTATATAACAGGGAAAAGGATGGCTTCTTTTACCGTCCCGGCGCAGTCATGTGCAATATTCTTCTGGCGGATGAGATCAACCGTACCTCCCCCAAGACCCAGGCGGCGCTTCTGGAGGTAATGGAGGAGGGCAGCGTAACTGTAGACGGCGTGACCAGATCGGTACCGTCTCCCTTTCTGGTCATTGCTACTCAGAACCCTGTCGGCTCTGCCGGAACCCAGCTGCTGCCCCAATCCCAGCTGGACCGGTTCCTGATCTGCTTTGGGATCGGATATCCCGATGCCGCAGAGGAAATGGATATTTTAAAAAGCCGCCGGAGCGGAAACGGGCTGGAAGATGTACGTCCCGTCATCAGCAGTCAGGAGCTGATGGAAATGAAAAAAGAAGTTGAAGAAGTGTTTGTACACGATCAGGTATATGACTATATCGTGCGTCTGGCTCAGGCCACCAGAAACAATGACGCACTGGAGCTTGGGCTGAGTCCCAGAGGCTCTTTGGCGCTTTTGAAAATGGCTCAGGCGAGAGCCTATCGGAAAGGCCGCAGCTTTGTGATTCCGGCCGATGTTGCGGCAGAATTTCAGGATGTTGCGGCCCACAGAGTACAGCCTGTATCAAGCTCCGGAATGGATAGAGTCCGTGCAGCAGCTGTGCTGGAGCGGATCTTAAAGGAGACCCCGGCGCCTGCTCCGGAGAAAGGGTGAAGCCTTGAAGGAAAAAGCAATTTATATAGGAGCGGTCGTTCTGACTGCTATCTGGGGCGTGGCTGCTCCCGAGGGCTTTGCTCCGTTTTTGCTGGGCTTTGAACTGCTGTTGGCGCTTTCCATGTGGATTCTGGTTCAGATCCTGGCTGGAAAGGTAGAGATTGTGCCGGAGCCTGCAGAAGAGACGGTGGGGAAAAAAGAGCCCATCGTCCTTCGGGTAAAGCTGAAAAATGCTTCCCTGCTTCCGGCCTCCTGTGTGGCGGTTACCGTCGGCTGGCGGGATCTTCTGGATAACAGCACGGGCACCGTGGAAAGCATGGGAATGGCAGGTGGAAAAAGGACCGGTGTGCTGGAATTTTGTATCCCGGTGAAGTATTCCGGTGTTTACGAGTTTTGGATTCAGTCGGCATCCGTGCGGGACTGGCTTCGGTTATGGTCAAAGAAGCTTTTGATCACAGACAAAAAAGTGCAGGTGTTGTCCGTGCCTCTGGTACATCAGGCGGAGGAATGGATTCCTCCGGCACAGCTTGCCTCCGGCGGGGATTCAGATCAGCATTCCCAAAAAAAGGGCGGGGACGATGGATCGGAGGTATTCGATGTCCGTGCCTATCGGGATGGAGATCCGCTGCAGAGAGTGCATTGGAAGCTGACTGCAAAGACCGGAGAAATGCTGGTGCGGGAATTCAGCCTGCCGAAGCGGGAGGTGCTTTTGCTGCAGGTGGATCTGTATCATCCGCCGCAGGAAAAGTGGGATCATTGTAAATTGGAACGGCTGCTGGAGCAGACAGCGGATTTTTGCTGGAGGCTTTTGGCGGCAGAACAGGAATATGAGGTATTCTGGCAGGAGCAGGAGCAGCTGTGCAGAATGCAGATTTCCAGAGTCCAGGAGCTGTGGGTCTTTCTCAAACGGCTTTGTCTTACCGCCACAAAGGAAGAGATGGAGCAGAATGGAAAGCAGAGTAGAAAGCAATCTGCCGGGAAAAATAAGTATCCGGCAGAGGATCTTTTGGAAAAGGGCAGAGGCAGCGGTGTAACAGAGCCGGTAGCCGGCGGGCAGCTCTGGAAAATAGATGCAGAAGGAACAGTCAGGCAGGTGAGAGGCAATGAAGAAAGGGCAGGAGCCGGGACAGCTGGATAAAGAAGCGGTAGGCAGGATTACCTGTCGGATTCTACAGGAAGAAGAACCCGGCAGTATGCTGGTCAAAAAGCTGTGGCGGCTGGCTGGTATGCTGATCTGTCTGCTTTGCCTCACCGGTGGTCTTTGCAGCGCATTTCTCAGTGGCTTTGGAATCCGATATTTTGTCCCTGGGTTCTGGGTGCTCCTGGTTGTTTCGGTGTTGTTTTGGATCGGCTTTTCCAGACTGTCCCTGGAGGGAGTGTATCGGCTTCTTGCAATTTTGGGAACCCTGATCGGCGTAAGCCTTTTCCTGCTGCTGCTGCAAAAGGATGTGATCGCCGGGTATATGTCTGCTGTAAACGGAGTACGCACTCGGTTAAATGAGGCTTATGACGGTACCCTTGCCCTGTATCAGGCGTCAGCATCTGCGATGCAGATGACGGTATTTTTCGGGTTTATCCTGTTTTTGCTGGCGGGGCTGTTATCTGCCGGGATCTGTTACCGGACCAATCCGGCAGTGGTTCTGGCAGGAGAATTTCCGGTGCTGGCAGGAATCGGAATTGCCGGAGGGACACCCTCCTTTTTCAGCTTTTTCCTGATCCTGTTGGGAACCCTTGGAATGCTCAGTGCCGCCGCTGTCAGTCGGGCGGATCAAAGGGATCAGGAGAGTGCCCGTCAAGCAAGGCAGATGACAGAGCAGATGAAAAGCAGTGTCAATGTCTGGCTGCTTTTGCAGGCTGTAGTGCTGTCGCTGTTGGCGTTTGTGCTGGTGCGGCCCCTGACCAATACCCTGCTCCAGGCACAGGAGGCAGGGATGAAGACACAAAACGGTGTGCTGCAGGCAGTCTGGCAGCTGCTTCCGGCGGTTTCCGGAGGGAGGCTGAAGCTTTCCGTTGAGGGAGTCGGCGGAGGGGTATCGGATGGCACACTGACAGATCAGGATGGTTTTTATTTTGGAAAGGTACAGGCCCTGAAGGTTACGGTTTCGGAAAAACCCTCAGAGACAGTGTATTTAAAGGGCTTTATCGGCACGGATTACACCGGGACAGCCTTTGAGGAGGCAGACGGGGAGAGCTTTGTGCAGGCAGCATCCTTGTGGAAGTTGGATGGAAATGTATCCCTTGGGGTGGAAAATCTGCCCTTTCTGCGAACCTATTATGCGGAAAACGTGGTGTTTATCGGAGAGGGAGACGATGCAAAGCCGGAGCTTGCGGCAAATGCAGCCTCCTCTGCTGTGACCCTGCAGGTGGAGAATCTGGCGGCAAATCCGAATTATACCTATGTTCCCTATGGAGCATTTTTAAACGATTATTATCAGGTGCTGGGAGGCGACGGCGCACTGGCAGGTCAGAGCGTCCAGCAGGATATTTTTTCCTGTTATCCCAGAAAGCAGCTGGAGGAGGTCTTAGAGGACTGGAACGAAACAAAGCAGCAGGAAAGCACTCTGGATCAGGCGGAAAGCGCCTATGCCGCCTATGTGCAGGCACATTGCAGCAGCCTGCCGGAAAATCTCAGTTATTTGCAGGAGAAATTTGACCTGGAGCTGGAAACAAAGGAAAGTGCAGATCCAAAGGAAGCAGAAAAAAACTGGGAAAAGATCAAAACCGCAGTGGTTTCTGAGCTGGCAGGAAATTATGAATTTGTCCGGGAACCGGAGGCTGTGCCCGAGGGGAAGGACTTTGTAGAATGGTTTTTAAAGGAATCCAAAGAAGGAAATTCCGTTCATTTTGCAGCGGCGGCCACCATGCTGCTGCGTGCCTGCGGGATGCCGGCACGATATGTGGTGGGCTATGCAGCGCCGGCAAGTCTCTTTCAGGGACAGGAGGACGGCAGCTATCAGGCTGTTTTGGAGGATGACAACGCCCATGCCTGGGCAGAGGTCTATCGGGAAGGAATCGGATGGACCGTAGTGGAGGCGACACCGGGCTTTGCCGCCCTGGTAACAGAAAGCGATGGAGCCTCGGGCCAGAAGGAGAAGGAAGCAGACAGCCCGGACACCCCAGGGGAAGCCTTTTATCAGGAGGACACGCCAGAGGCTGAGACCCCCGGGATCGGCAGCAGAATATTCCGGGTGGTGAAAAAAGCACTGGCGGCGGTGGCTTTGACGATAGCTGCCTGTGGGATCGCAGCAGTCATCCGGCGGCATATCCTCTGTAAACGACGGAGAAGAGGCAGAAAGGGAGAAACGCTGGGAGAGCAGATCCAAAGGATTTATCGAAGCTTTGCCGCTCTGCAGAAATTTAACAAAAAAAGTGTATGCAGCTGTCAGGAGGAGCGCTTTGCAAAGCAGCTTGGAAAGAAATATCCGGTATTTTCGGAGAAGACAGCGCAGAAGCTGGCAAATATCGTACTGAAGGCATGCTATAGTGATCAGGGGCTGACAAAAAAAGAGTGTCAGTTTGTACTGGATTGCTATGAAAAGCTTGCAGAAGCTGTATCAAAGGAGCTGTCGCCGGCAAAGCGTCTGGTGGGAAGCCTGATCTTTTGTTTTTGGTAAAGCGGAAGGGAGAAGTGCATGAAACGAAAAATTTTGACCATCCTTGCCCTCCTTCTTGGTCTGGCAGGGCTGGGGGTTCTGTTATATCCCTCCGTCAGCAACTGGATAGAACAGGCAAAACAGCGCAGGCAGATCGCAGCCTATCAGGAAGCACAGGCGCAGATGGAGCAAAAAAGGCGGGCTGCCCTGCTGGCAGAAGCCGACCGGTATAATCAAAAGCTGGCAGAGCTTGGCATCAGTTTCGATATGCTGGGAGAGGCAGAAAAGGAAGCACTTTTGATTGACGGAAAATCCTATGAGGAGTTGCTTTTGGCAGAGGACAGCGGTGTGATGGGATATCTGGAAATCGAAAAAATAAAGCTGAAGCTTCCCATTTATCACGGAGTATCGGAGGAGGCGCTGGAAGACGGAGTCGGTCATCTGGAGGGAACCTCCCTGCCGGTTGGCGGAGAAACGACCCATGCGGTTCTCTTTGGTCATCGGGGGCTTCCCTCGGCAAAGCTTTTTACCGATCTGGATCAGCTGGAGGCAGGAGATACCTTTCAGATCACGGTGCTGGATCGTGTGCTGGTCTATGAAGTGACCCAGACAGAGGTGGTGCTTCCGGAGGAGTTAAACGATTTGGCAGTAGAGCCCGGAAAGGATCAGGTCACACTGGTTACCTGTACGCCTTATGGAGTCAATTCCCATCGTCTTTTGATCCATGGGGAGCGGGTGCAATAGATTGCGATAGATGGAGATTGTGATAGATAGAGAACAGGAAACTTCATTGTCGGTGGGGTGCAGGAGCGTATCCGGCAGGAGAAAGGTAGGCTGCAGCTGCAGCAGAAAGTGAGGAAGAAAATGAAAGGAAGAAAAATCCGGATCAGACAAGGGGTAAAGGGCTGGCTGCTTGCACTGGCCATGGTATTGTCCCTTTGCAGCGGCTGGAAGCAGGACGTCTGTGCACAGCAGAGTCAGAGCAGCTCGTCCAATTTGATGCAGGACGTGGATACGGACAAAAAGGGCTCCATCGAAATCCTTTTTGACACCATGCAGGACGAACCCGTTGCAAATGCAGAGTTTACCCTGTATCAGGTTGCAGCAATGGTGGATCGGGGAGGATATACGGTGCTGGAGCTGACAGGCGGCTTTGAGGGCTGCAGCGTGCAGCTGAAAAACCTGACGGCACAGCAGTCTAAGGATGCTTCGGCAGCGCTTTTGGAGTATCAGAGAGCAAATCACATTTCCGGGGATACGAAAAGAACAGATGCAAACGGAAAGCTCAGCTGGACAGGGCTGCAGACCGGTCTGTATCTGCTGGTTCCGGGTCAGATGCAGAAATACAGAACCGATCCGTCTCTGATTTCAATCCCGACGAATGTGAACGCCCAGCTGTTATATGACATGTCGGTGAATCCGAAGGCCGAAAGGATCCCGGATCCGGTGTATCCGCCGGAAGAATCCGAGGAGCCCCCTACGCCGGAGGTAAAAAAGCCGCCGAAAAAGACAGAGACCATTGTGACACCCCAAATCACTCCGGAGCAGAAAACACCGGAGAAGCTGCCTCAGACAGGACAGCTGCGCTGGCCGATCCTGGCACTTTCCACAGTAGGAGCAGTATTGCTGTTTCTCGGATGGTGGATCGGTCGAAAAAAAAAAGACTGTTCCAAGGCTCTGATGGGGCTTGGGATCCTTCTGGCAGCAGGAGCAGTGGGGATCTCCGCGTATAATATCTGGGATAGCAGCCGTGCCGAAGCTGCGGTGGAGGCGTCCTTAGAGGCCTATGAAGAAGAGCTGACTGCGCTGGAGCAGGAGTCGGAGGCGCTTCCTGTGGATGAGAACAGCGGGATGACCTTTGTGGAGGCAGACGGGCTTTGCTGGATCGGCGAGCTGGAAATTCCGTCCCTGCAGCTTACGCTGCCGGTGGCGGATCCCTGGAGCTATCCGTCCTTGAAAAAAGCACCCTGCCGCTACACCGGCAGTGCAGAGGAAAATTCCCTGATTATTGCCGCCCATAATTATAAACGGCATTTTGGCAATATCGGACTTTTGCCGGAGGGTGCAACGGTGAAGTTTACAGCGGTTTCGGGCGACGTATACGAATATGAGGTAGAAAAGGTAGAAACCTTAAATCCCTATGCAGTAGACGAGATGCTGTCCGGGGACTGGGATCTGACGCTGTTTACCTGTACCTATGGAGGAAGAAAGCGTGTGACGGTCCGGTGCAGCCTGGTTGGATGAACAGACAGAGAGATGTAAAAAGAAGCATCCGCAGAAATCAGCGGCGACAGGCTGTCAGGGTCGCTGATTTCTGCGGATGCTTTTTGAATCAGAATGTTTTGAGGATTTCAGGGAAATACAATAGAATGCACCCCATGTGAGCATTCTATTGGCATGAAAAAAAGAACCTCGATCTCTCAAGGTTCTTTCTGCTAATCGGAGTGACAAGACTTGAACTTGCGGCCTCTTCGTCCCTAACGAAGCGCTCTACCACCTGAGCCACACCCCGATGTGCCGTATTTCTCAACCGGACAAATGATATGATACAGCATAATCGGACAGAAGTCAACACTTAATTTGAAAAAACTTCACAAATTAGGTTTTTCTGTTACAGTTTATTCGTACCGTTTGAGTTGTTCATAAAAAATTAAGGGTTTCTTTCTTGCAAGAAATGGAAATATAGACTATATTAAACGGACAAAAGGCAGGCACAAAAAGGACAGGCGGTAAGCTCGGAGCAAAGGCTCCCTAAAGGATACGATAAGCTGTCTGTGATCTGCAGAATGGAGTGAACATGAAATATTTCTGGTTGACCATAAAGAAGATGTTTCGTTTTTTATTAAAGCCCTTATCCTTTGTACCGGCGCTGTGCGTGATGTATATGATCTTTTCCTTTTCCGCCCAGACGGCGGACGAATCCGGACAGCTGAGTATGCTGGTCAGTGAAAAGGTGGTGCTCCTGCTGGGAAAGCTGACCTCCGGCAATCTGGATACCGCGCAGGTGGGAGTGTATGTAGATGAGATTCATTTTCTTGTAAGGAAGATGGCACATTTTAGCGAATATTTTTTGTTGGGACTGACACTTTCCCTGCCCTTGTATGTTTATCGGCTGCGGGGCTTTTGGCTCGTGCTCGCTGCCGGACTGTTCTGTGCCGGGTTTGCCGGGCTGGATGAGTACCATCAGATGTTTGTGGCAGGACGCTCGCCGGCGCTTCGGGACGTGGCGATCGATACGGCGGGAAGCATCACCGGAATTTATATGACAAGGATCATCGGATTTATCGGGAGAAAAACGATATTTGCACCCCTTTCGATGGAAAAGCGCAGAGAACGGAGAAAAAAGAGATTTATATAAAAAAGTAAAAAAAGGCTTGCAAAGTTAGAAAGTATCGTGCTATAATATCACTTGTCAG
>OLOX01001450.1_pt1 | contig 22397 bp, 28 predicted proteins | sample 1672091 | NCBI WGS metagenome assembly OLOX01 (sample SAMEA3136644, study PRJEB25190) | human gut metagenome | reverse complement strand
CTGCTTGGAGGATGTCGGTATGCTGTCCACCACGCCGATTTCCTTCAACGGTCAGGAAATTGTTCCGATTCAGTTCCTCAAGGCACTGCTTCCGGATCCGGCAAGTCTCGGTCCGCGCACCAAGGGCAAGACCAACATCGGCTGTATCTTTACCGGCACCAAGGACGGCAAAGAAAAGACGTATTACATCTACAATATTTGTGACCATCAGTCCTGCCATCAGCTACACCACCGGTGTTCCGGCTATGTGCGGCGCACTGATGATGCTGACCGGCAAATGGGAGAAGCCGGGTGTTTACACGGTAGAAGAATTTGATCCGGATCCGTTCCTTGATGCACTGGATCAGTACGGTCTGCCGCGCAGCGAAAGCCATACACCGGCATTGGTAGACTGATGCAGGAAACCAGAGATCTTCGCGCACCATTCGCGCCAATTGACGGCACAATACCGGCAGAGCTTCGCGCTCTGCCGACACCGTGCTATGTACTGGATGAATCAGCCCTGATACACAATGCGCAAATATTGGGAGAGCTGGCACAGCGCACCGGATGCCGCGTATTATTGGCACAGAAGGCGTTTAGCAATTACGATTGTTATCCATTCTTTGAGCCGTATCTTGCGGGAACAGAGGCGAGCGGATTATATGAAGCGCGATTGGGTGCAGAAGAAATGCCGAACAAAGAAGTGCATGTATTCTGTGCCGGATACCGTGAGGATGAATTCACAGAGCTATTGACATATGCCGATCACATTGTGTTTAATTCTCCTTCCCAATTGAAGCGGTTTGGAGAAATGGCAAAGCGAGCAGGAAAAAGCATCGGTTTGCGCATCAATCCGGAATATTCCACGCAAGAGGGACATGCTATTTACGATCCGTGTGCTCCGGGCAGCCGCATGGGCACAACGCGTGCGCAGTTTGACATTGCGGTAAGCCAATGCCCTGCGCTACTGGACTTGCTAGATGGCCTGCATTTTCACACGCTGTGCGAACAGAATTCCGATGATTTGGAAACAACATTGACAGCGGTTGAAAAAACCTTCGGAGACATTCTGCCGCGCATGAAGTGGGTGAATTTCGGCGGCGGTCATCATATCACAAAATCAGAATACGACATAGAACGTCTGGAACGATGCATCCGATATGCACAGAAGCAGTGGGATGTGACGGTTTATCTGGAGCCCGGAGAAGCATGGGCGTTAAATGCCGGATATTTGCTGACGCACGTTTTGGATACGATGCAAAATGGAGAAACCCAGATTGCAATTTTAGATGCCAGCGCGGCGTGTCACATGCCGGACGTGCTGGAAATGCCATATCGCCCGCCGCTGCTGCACGCAGGTGAACCGGAAGAATTGCCTTACACCGTTCGCCTCGGCGGCCCGACCTGCCTTTCGGGGGATGTTGTTGGCGAATATAGCTTCCGGCACCCATTGAAAACAGGGGATTTGCTGGCATTCGGAGACATGGCAATTTATACGACCTGCAAAAACAATACGTTCAATGGAATGCCGCTTCCCAACATTTATCTGCGAAAGGCAGACGGCACGTGTGAACAGTTGACCAATTTTGGGTACTCTGACTTTAAGGAACGATTGGGACGGAGATAAACCAATATTTACGATTGACAACTTTCTTTTTAAAGGCTATACTAAACTTGTACAAATTCACAAGGGCTTACGAAAGAGGGGTTGTCATGTTGGATGAACTGATAGAAAAAGCAAAGAAGAAAAGAAAGCTGGTTAGTATTTACCGTTCAGAAGATACAGAGCGTTTTATGACCGGTTATATTCTTGCATGTTCCGATGAGTTTTTGCTGTTAAGCGAAATCGATTGCTATGGCAATTATGATGGATTCATGGTATTAAAGCGTGATGCATTATATCGCTGTGAGATAGAATCGACACACGCAAAAAGAGCGCAAAAGCTCTACTCTTTACGAGGACAGCAGCATCCAACGATCAAAGTGCAAGATGAGGAAGAAATTATTCCTTCCATCTTTCGATTTGCACAGGAAACACAAAAGGTTGTATCTATCGAACTGCGCGAAAGCGATAATTATGATGTAACAGGTATCGTCACTGCACTAGACGATAATGCGGTTTTTATCCATCAGTTAACCGATGATGGCAGTCCAGACGGTGATTCTGTTGTTCTGCTGGAAGATGTCACAGAGGTATGCTGTGATTCGCAGGATGAGCAGGCAGTTAAGATTCTGTCTGAGCATCAGGATAAGTAAAAAGCACAAAAAATTCCTCGGTATTCTCAACCGAGGAATTTTTTTATGCTCACAGAAATATTTTGACAGGACGCGAAGAAAAACAAAATGAATGCCTCCCTAAAACGAAGATGCAAAATGACAGTTAATGAATATTCTGGGAGAGAATAAAGACTCGCAAGTACATTTTTTACATTAGCTCTTGACAAGTAACCACTCGGTAACTATAATAGGGGTTACCGAACGGTTACTTGTCAAGGGGGAATAGTATGGCTGGAGATACGAAAGAAAGAATTTTAGAAACAGCTCTGGAATTGTTTGCTCAGAACGGCTACCTTGGAACATCGATGAATGATATTGCGGAGCGGTTGGGGTTTACGAAAGCCGCCTTGTATAAGCACTACACCGGCAAACAGGAAATTTTAGATAAGATCGTGGAGCGAATGAACGAGATGGACTATGAGCGCGCGGAAAGCTATGAAATGCCGGAGACGGAGCCGGACGGCTTTGCGGAGGCGTATCTGCACACGCCGATTCCAAAAATCCGCGCATACAGCATGGCGCAGTTCGACCATTGGACAAGGGAACCGTTTTCCTCTAATTTCCGTAAGATGCTGACACTGGAGCAATACCGTGATCCCAAGCTGGCGCAGCTCCATCACGACTATCTGGCGGGCGGGCCTCTGGAGTACATGGCCGCAATTTTTCGTAAGCTGACAGATACTGACGAAGCCGCCATGCAGCTGGCGCTGGAATTCTATGGGCCAATGTACCTACTCTACAGCGTCTACGACGGTGCGCAGGATAAAGATTCCGTTGCTCCTTTGCTGGATGCGCATATTGAGCAGTTCATTGCCAAGGTCGAATCCTGTTGCAGGAAGGACGGGAAGACGATATGAAGGAACCTGAAGAAAAAAACAGTGGGTTTTGAGAAAGGGTTCACGAGGATAAAATGAAAGATTTAATCGTATATGTTCATGGAAAGGGCGGCTCGGCTGGGGAAGCTGCGTACTACAAAACGCTCTTTCCCAATCGTGAAGTGATCGGGTTTGATTATCGGTCGCAAACACCTTGGAAAGCCAAGAAAGAGTTTCTTGCGTTTTTTACCGAGCAAAGAGGCCGGTGTGAGCACCTTACCTTGGTTGCGAACAGCATCGGGGCTTTCTTTGCGCTGTCCTCGCTGGATCAAACGCTGGTTGACCGGGCTTATTTCATCTCTCCAATCGTGGATATGGAGAACTTGATTTGCAATATGATGCAATGGTCGAATGTAACCGAACAGGAGCTTGCCGAGAAAAGGGAAATCGCCACGAATTTCGGAGAAACGCTGTCATGGGCGTATCTTTGCTATGTGCGTAAGCACCCGATCATCTGGAATGTCCCCACCTGCATCCTGTACGGCGAGCACGACAACCTGACATCCGTTGAAACGGTATCTGCATTTGCAACGCAGCACCATGCTGATCTGACTGTCATGCCTGACGGGGAGCATTGGTTCCATACCGAGGAACAGATGCAGTTTCTGGATCATTGGGTTAGAGAACGCAGCTTGAAAGATGTCTGCGGCTGAAGATACTTAACGGCGTGAATGATGAAACAAGAATAAAAAGCAAGCGGGAGGCAGTGGGGAATTCTGGAACAGCTATCCGATCTGGACGATGTTTCTTACCGCCCCATGATGGGAGAATATATCCTCTACTACCGCGGTAAAATCATCGGCGGAATCTATGATGATCGGTTGCTTGTAAAGAAAACAAGATCCGCTCTGGAACTTATGCCTGCGGCAATTTGTGAGCTCCCGTATGAGGGCGCGAAAGAAATGCTGCTGGTGGATGAAGTTGACCGCAAAGAGTTTCTTACGAAGCTGTTTGAGGCCATGTACGATGAATTGCCGTCGCCCAAACGAAAGAACAACGGCATTGGAGGAATAACAGATGAACTATATTCGGATCACAAAAGAAAATATTGACAAGGAACATATCTGCTGCGCCATGTCCGGCAAGCAGAGTGTCGCCAAAAAGGAATGGCTGCGGCAGCGCTTTGATGATGGACTTGTTTTCTATCGCAGTGAGGAACGCGGTAAATGCTTTATCGAGTACATTCCGGCTGAAAACGCATGGGTGCCTATTGAGGCAGACGGCTATCTCTACATCAACTGCCTCTGGGTATCCGGTTCCATGAAGGGACATGGATACTCAAATGATCTGCTGGAGGCGTGCATCCGTGATGCCAGGGCGCAGGGGAAGAAAGGCATTTGTATTCTGTGCGCGGAGGGGCGGAAGCGGGAATTTCTCGCTGACCCGAAATTCCTTGCTCATAAGGGGTTCCGTGTGGCAGACATATCCGACTGCGGGATCAATCTCATGTACCTTCCCATTGAACCGTCCGCACAGATGCCAAAGTTCCGGGAATGCGCGAAGCATCCGGCGATTGAGGAAACCGGTTTTGTCCTGTATTACACCGACCAGTGTCCCTACACCTATTATTGGGTGCCAAGGGTGCAGGCGGCGGCGAAGGAACATGGCATCCCGTTCAAGGTCATCCATATCACTGACAAAGCATCTGCGCAGAATGTACCCGCGCCGGTCACGACTTATGCCCTGTTCCGGGACGGTCAATTTCTGACACAGAGTATTCAGTCGGATAAAAAATTCCTGGCGCTGGCGGGCTTGTAAAACTGATTTTAGTGAGATGAATGGAGGATCGTGCATTGGAGTGTGAAAAATGAAACCGACCGTTATCTATCCTAAAACGACTACCCGTGCTGAGGCGTATGCGCTATGGATGAACGCACCGAATCCCATGGTGACTTTTTTCAAAACGCTGGATGTTACGCCACTGGTTCGGTTCAGCCGCAAGCGCGGGCTGAAATTCAATATGCTTCTCTGCTGGTGTATCGGCAAGGCGGCCGGCTGGATCAAGGAGTTTTATACTCTCCCTGTTGGGCGCGAGCTGCTGCACTATGACAGAGACAGTTTTTGATATGCACAAGAGCAAGAAGTACGGGTCTTAAAGGAGTATGAATGGTTGAAGTTTATGCATAAGGAAGTCCGGCAGTTGGGGGACCCCTGCATGTCCATCCTTTACCCTTTGTATGAACGCAGGAAAGCTAGAAGCATAGCCGGTGCTTTGCTGCATGACTTGTTCAACTTTTTGTCCAGCCCCGTCCCATTTAGGATGCAGGGTTAGCACTTACAAATAGACATAGCATGAAGAAATGGATATTTTTTGGAATTTGCAGAAAGGAGGCATGATTTGGCAAGCATTCATCGTCTATTATAATGTAAGAAGGGATACGGAAAGTTGTGAAAAAAGAAAAGGTGGATGAGCGTGAAAAAAACGTGTTTCGTCTTGCTGGTGCTGTTGCTTGGAGTGCTTTTTACAGGAACATATGGGTATGCAGCAATAGCTTCCTCATTATCAATCGGAGAAGGATATGTGAATTACGGTAGGGCGAAAGACGTTTACAGTCTTCCCGATAAGGATTCCGATATCATTTCAGCTCTTGCTGTAGGCGAACCTTGCGATATTCTTTCTATCTCCGGTGATTGGATTGAAATAAGAATGCATACAGAAATGCTGGGTTTTTTTACAGGTTGGATAACAGCTGACAACATCGAAAAAGCTGGAGCTGGAGATCCAGTGCTACCTGGAAATGATCCCGTTGTCCTGATCACACCAACACCCGTTGCTCAGGTCACAATGTCACCTGTTTTCGATGAGAAAACATCGATTCCACAGACAACGATTCCGCAGGAGGAAGCACAGTGGACTTCACCACAGCCAGGGTATACAGTGTATTGTACCGCTGTTGTAAACAACTCCAATGGACAACGCCTTAACCTTCGGAGCCTACCCTCAACACAATCTGAGTCGTTAGGGCTATATTACACTGGGGCTGAAGTCGTCTGCTATAGTGATCCTTCGCAGGAATGGGCCTATGTTTCCGTTGGAAACAGATACGGATTCATGAAGACAGAATTCCTTTATTTGGGAAGCGATCCTGCAAGTATCCCTTCTCAAACACCCATTGCTTATGTAACGAATAACGAAAAGAATGCATGGTTGAATTTGCGCAGTCAGCCTTCTTTAGAAGCTGACGTGCTTGGTAAGTATTATAATGGAGACAGAGTTACGGTAATCGGGAAGGTCGATGATTGGTATCATGTAAAAGCAAATGATACCTATGGGTTTATGCTTGCCAACTATCTGGCCTTGACCGACGCCTCTGCATCAACACAGCAGGGAACGTTGCGGCAATATTCGACAACGCAGTATATTCTAAGGGGATATACCATTGCCGCAAAAATGGCCGAAACGACGAAAGATGCGTTTGATGTAGAAATTCAAATCGTGATCGATCCTGGCGTGAAACTGAATTCCTATCCTTCGAGCTTCAATCTATACATGAACGGATTAAAGGAGTGTAACATAGGCACGGTGCAAGATGCTTCTATTGTAAGCATTCCAACACAATTTTATAGTCGTATTATGTTTGAACATGAGATATCTTTAATTCAGATTGTTCCTGTAAACAGCGATGGAACTGAAAGCTTGGATGAAGCAGTTTACCTAAAATAGTATTATGAACATATGCGAAATATATTTGCACAACATGCTTATATTACCCGAAAAGAAAGGGGCTGCTTCCTTCCGGAAACAGCCCCTCAGCCTGTCGACAAAAGTATGCAAACACCCCGGATACATGATATAATACGAATCATGATTCCGGGGTGATTCTATGTATAAGAAGCAGAATCGAGACAAGCAGAAAGATATCCGCGTTGTAAGTTTGGAAGATTTGGTTCCAAGAGATCACTTGTTGAGGAAAATAGATAGAGCAATAAACTTTGACTTTATTTATGAAGAAGTCAAGGACTTGTATTCTGCGACCAAATGGGGAAAACCGGGAATAGATCCGGTATCCCTATTTAAGATTGTCCTGATTCAACACTTGTATGGAATCAGAAGCATGAGGCAACTCCGTACCGTCTGCAAAAGCAGCATGAAAAGACATCCGCGTAATGATTAGGCATAACACTATTTTGCGTTTCATTTTACCTCCAGAATACCAGAATACTTGATGTATTATTCCATACTCCAAATTTGACAACCCGCTATCGAAACTTCTATGCCCTAATGGGCATGCCTATTCTCTATTCCCAATTGATCAGGTATGGGGGTTTCGTGAATGACCATAGTTGATAGAATAGAGATGGCATCTTCCGGTATTTCGTTTTGAATCCTATCATACGGTAGAGCGTATTGGAATTGATAGCTATATCCATTATCTGTACGAACAAGAAATCCATAATCATAAGTAGCTTGTTCAATTGTATAGACAATGTATGTATACCCACCAATCAAGACATCCTCAAAAACGATGTGTCTGTTGCTCTTGTCGTATAGCTTTTTGAGAAAATGGCTCTGATCTTTTTGACTATGCAACGTACTATACACAGTAAACCGAATTCCAGTTTCTTCATTCATAAACGTATAGCTGAACGGATAGCGTTCCAGTTCTGTTAGTTCAACAGTTTGATACTGATACTCTGCTGGAATCATTAGGGTCAGAAATCCACCATCAACCTCCAGAGTTACATCTTGGTCATTATTAAGATTTTCTTCTCCTTGGCCTAGAGCAATTTTCAAGTTCAAAACAGACAAAATCAGTACGATTAAGCAGCCTATAGACCGAAGTTTTTTCATGGAATTACCTCCTCGTCTAAGAGTTTTCTGCTCCACTAGTTCTAGTAACTTATAAACAAGACGATCAGAGCTCACCATTTGTTCCCTTAATTTTCAAAATTACGTTGTGACATAGTCTAACCGGCACCGGCTGCTGCTCATTTTGGTATGAGCCTCTGAGCAACGTGTTTTCGCGTCCTTTCAGGGTCAAACATATTGTATTTATCGCAAATAATATATGATCTCAAATTCTCATCGGAAAGGTTTTACCTACAAGCCTTTCGTAACCGCTCAATAATCCCGTGTCCTGACAACTGCCTCTAAACATGCGATACTTATCCATAGTACTTGAAAAACTATGGAGAGAAGCACATGACAATACCGGAAGCAAAGCGAGCCGCAGGAATCATCGAACGGAGACGGATGATTTATGAGCGACAGCAGGGCGGTCAAAGCGTGAGTGCATGGCACCCGTGCTCGGCATATTGCCTGAGCGCGCAGAGCAGAACAAGGACTTTGAGGTTGATGATCTGCTCCCATGGTCAGAAAAATGAAGTCGTGGTTCTCGGCGGCGTGAGTGCTGGGAACCACGGCTTTTCTGTATCGGGGGATTATTGAGCGGTTACTGCTTTTCTGAAATCGCTGTTTACTTTCTTGCTAATGTCGGATATAATGCAGGCGGCGTATGGCGTTTATGTTTCGTCTGATGCTTGGATAGACGTTGTGTATCTGCTGCACCTGCATTGTGCGCAGGGTGTGTTCTCCCATGGAAGCGCACTGTTCCCGTATATGGAGCGCACCATCTGCGACATGATCCGCAGCGAGATCGAGATGCAGACCTTTTAGGGCGCGCTCAAGCAGTAACAAAAAGACAAGGACTTGCGGAAACTGATGGGCTATGCGCAGATGTTCTGCAATGAGAAGCTGCTTCGGCAGTATTTGGAGATACGCCTATGATAATCCATCAACAAATCGGGAATCACGGAGGTGAACAAAATGGATACCACCATGCAGGATACGCTGTTCTTCTTTGACCGGCATCAAGCTGTCTATCCGTTGTATGTGTGTTTTCAGGAAAAACTGCTTGCCAGATTCCCCGAAAGCCGAATCAAGGTGCAAAAAACTCAAATCTCGTATTACAATCGGCATCTTTACGCCTGCGTCTCCTTCTTGAAGGTGAAAAAGAAAGCGAAGCTGCCCGAAGACTATTTTGTGCTTACGCTGGGGCTGTCTGCTCCGCTGGAATCCGACCGGGTGGCGGTAAAAACCGAGCCATATCCGGGACGGTGGACAACGCATTTTGTCATCAGCAGCCCGGCCGATTTGGGCGAAGAACTGTTTGATTGGATTGAGCAGGCATACAATTTTGCACAGGCAAAATAACGGAGGAAGCAGATGCAAGTCAACGAATATCAGAAAGCGGCAATGGCAACGCTGAACCCTGCGCTTGACAAAAAGGATGTACTCATCAACAGCGTCATGGGCTTGTGCGGGGAATCCGGCGAAGCCATTGACATTGTGAAAAAGTGGCTGATGCAGGGACACGAGCTGGATAAAGAGCATTTGATCAAAGAGCTTGGAGATGTGGCGTGGTATCTCGCCGAGGCGGCCACCGCATTGGATGTTCCGCTGGAGACAGTTTTTCAGGGGAATCTGGACAAGCTGCGTCAGCGTTTTCCCAACGGGTTTGACGTCGGGGCTTCGGTGAATCGCAAAGAGGGCGATCTGTAAATGTGGGATTTAGAGAAAAGGTGCTGGCGATTATAGACAAGGAGCTTTGAGCGTATTGTGAATATGGTTTGTTTGAGAGCAGGAATAAACATCTACAGAAGACTTATTTTTCTTGCAAGTATATCTGAAATCATTGCCGAATTCTGCGTTTTATCAGTTGTAACTGATAAGAACAGATTTTTCGGTTAAAAAACCAGCTATGAATGTGCTGCGATGTAAGCAGCCACAAAGGGGAGGGCTGATTCCCATGATCAAACGTGAAATGTATATGAAGCGCAATAAGAAGTCAAGGAATGGAAAATGATCCATGTTCGCCGACCGAATCCGGAAAGCCGCACGAAAAGGCACACAGCGGAAGACCCTCAACCACATCCGCGCCGAGCTGCGCACGAGCGTCGGCGTATATCGCACGGCGGAACAGATTGCCGCAGACACGGGGCTTTCCAAGGTGACGGTGCGGCGATATCTGAATGATCTCATCGGCACGGGGGAGGGCGAAAGTCAGATGGATGATTCCACCGGAGGCAGACCGCGGGTCGAATATCGGAAGCGCTGAAATAGACGCCCGAAAATGGGCAAAGAGCGCATAAAAAGGAGTTGTCTCACGAAAAGAGGCAACTCCTTTTGACATGTGACGCCAAGAAATCCGTGTGTGACGAGAACTGCTCAGATCAACATATCGGAGTGAGTTTTCTTTTTCTTGTCACGGTAGTGGTTGATAACCGTCCAAACCAGTACGGCCAAGGCAATCAAAATAATGGTGCACGAAACCGGACGCTTAAAGAATACCAGTGGACTATTCAGGCTGGTTCGCAATGCTGTACGGAATTCTCGTTCGAACATGCTTCCCAGAACCAGACCCAAGACGGCGGGAGCAATCGGGTATTGCGCTTTCATCATCAGGTAGCCGAATAGACCCAACGCGATGGTCATCAGCACATCAAACATATTTGAGCGAAGCGCGTAAGAACCCACAAGAGAAAGCACAACCAGCGCTGCCGAAAGATAGTTGGTCGGTACGGCCAGCACCTTTGTAAAAATCTTAATGCCAAACATCTGAAGCAGCACCATGAAAATTGTTGCAATCAGAAGCATGCAGAAAACGCCGACAATTACGTTGTATTTTTCCGTAAACATTGCCGGTCCCGGCGTTAGACCATGGATCATCAGACCGCCGAGCAAAACGGCTGTCGGGCTATCTCCGGGAATGCCCAGTGTGAGCAAAGGAATCAGCGCGCCTCCACAAACGGCGTTATTGGCGGCCTCAGACGCGATTACACCGTCTGGATTACCCTTGCCAAAGGTTTCCGGTTCTTTGGAAAAGCGTTTGGCTTGATCGTAGGCGATAAACGAAGCAATATTTCCGCCCGTTGCAGGAATAATTCCGATCATGGTTCCGATCAGACCGGAGCGAAGCAAATTCCATTTATGTTGCCACAGCTTTTTAGGTGACGGAACAAAATTTTTCAGTTTGACATCCACCTTTTCCGTTTCGTTTTTTTCCAAACAGCCTTTCAGAATCTGCGGAATGGAATACAAGCCGATCAGCGCCGGCATGGTAGAAACGCCGGATAGCAGATTATAGTTGCCAAACGTAAAACGCAAATCCCCCCAAATGGGATCGGTTCCAGCCATCGAAAGAACAATGCCGATCAGTCCCGCAATCAGGCCTTTTGTCATGGATTTGCCGGAAACTGTCGAAATAATCGTCAAACCAAAGAAGGCGAGAGCAGCATATTCTGGCGCGGAAAAACTGGTACACAACGCCGCCAGCTTTGGCGCAGCGAAAACCAGAATCGCCCAACTGACCAGCGAACCTACGCCACTGGCAAAAGCGGCCCACCCTAACGCCTCAGCAGCTCTTCCGTTTTTCGACATGGGATATCCATCAAAAGTGGTCACTACTGCGGACGGCGTACCTGGTATGTTGAGCAGGATGCTGGCTACTGCGCCGCCGGCCATTCCGCCCACATAAGCACCAAGCATTGCGCCGATCGCAGGAACGGGCTCAAGCGTAAAGGTCATAGGAATCAACAAGGCGACGGCCATTGTGGCAGAAAGTCCAGGCAGAGAACCAAAGATCAGACCCATACAGGTTCCGGCCAATACCATGATCAAGGAGGTCGGATTGCAGACGGCAGAGAGTACATAATTTAAAACTTCATTCATTCCGTTGCCTCCTTAGTTTAGAATCATATCCAGAATCGGTTCCGGAAATGACACGTTAAAGCACAAGCCGAAAACCGCATAAACGACAGTAGCGTACAAAATGGAAAGGAGAGCAGCTTTTTTCCACGAGAAGGAGGTGTCCAGCAGCATACTTTCCACGAAAAAGAAAATAAGTGTACTAACGAAAAAACCAATTACATTCCACATTGCTGCATAGACAACGATCAGCAGGATGGTCACGATAATTTTCGTCGCCTGTCCCTTTTGAGAAGCCGAAGGGGCTGACGTCATTTCCTTTTTCAGCTTCCGATACGTTATTATTCCTCGGATTAAGGTTACCGCGCAAAGGAACATCATCAAATATAGGATAATCTTAGGAAACGTCATGGATTGCATACCTTGCACATTGGTTCTCGCCTTTGTGTGATAGGCAATATATTGCAAATAGCTGGCGAGGCCAAGCATCAGGCCTGTGACTGCCATTTCTATTCGCTGCTTTTTCAAATCCATACCTTCAGCTCCTTCATTTTCAGGAAAGAAAACGCCGTCCTCCCGTTTCCGAAAGGACGGCGCGGGAAATTTGTCGCTAATGACGCTGTAGCGCTTACTGGAAAATCTTCTGTGCGGCAACGCTCAGACCATCATAAATGCTTTGAATGTACGTATCCAATTCTTCTCCGTTTATCGGAGTACTGACGAAGGAACGTTCCTTCGCGACAGCTTGCCATTGTTCGGAAGACAAGACAGTCTGGAACATCTCCGCCAATTTGGCACGAACATCCTCGCTAACACCGCTCGGCGCCGCAAGATAGGAGATCATGGCGATATCGCCATACTTGAAAATGTCGTAGCCGAGTTCTGCAAAAGTCGGTACATCCGGGTACAGTTCAACGCGATCTCTGGTAAAGAACGCCACGATTTCTACTTCACCGCTCTGAACCTGGCTCAAGCAGTCCGCAGGCTTCATACAGCCCGCCTCAATATGACCGCCAATGATCTCCGTCAGTACACGGGAAGCGCCATCATACGGAATATTATTGAACTGAATCCCCGCTTCTTCGCACAGCACACCGATACAGGCCTGATTCGCATTGTTGTTGCCTGCCTGAGAAATAATTACTTCGCCGGGACGCGCAATAGCGTCGTCGAGCAAATCCTGAATGGAAGAATATTTTCCGCCGTTTTTTGCGGATTTCACGACCACACACAGCGGATCTTCACTCAGAGATGTGATATTGGTAAACATCTCTGGCATAATCGGAACCTGTCCCTGAGCGGCAAGCGCAATATACGAGCTGGTCACCAGACCAAGGGTGTAACCGTCGTTCTTGGAAGTCATTGCCTGCGTGATGCCAGTAACGGAACCGCCGCCTGCAACATCCTCCACAACGATATTCACATCCAGTAATTCCTTAAAAATGGGCTGAAGGGAACGTGCCATCAGGTCGGTTGCACCGCCTGCACTGAAAGGAACGATAATCGTGATTTCCTTTTTAGGAAAATCGCTTTGGGCAAAACCGGCCGCAGTTAGCGCAGCAACGAGTAGGATGGAGACCAACAGGCATACGATTTTCTTCATGTTTTTTTCCTCCTTATTTTTCACGCTGTATTCGCTCAGCGTGCATTATACGATCAAATTACGGCGCTCATAAGGTCATCTTCAATGCGCATCAGTCGGTTGTATTTTCCGTTTCGCTCTCCTCGAACCGGCGAACCGAGTTTCATTTGCTTTGCCCCGACTGCAACGGCCAGATCCGCTTGGAACGTGTCATTTGTTTCGCCAGAACGAAGAGAAGCCGTAATTTCAAATCGGTTGTTTTTCGCCATCGCCGCTGTCTTCAACGCCTCGCTCACTGTGCCGATTTGATTCACCTTCAGCAACAATGTATTGGCTGCCTTTTTTTCAATACCCATTTTAAGTCGCTCGTCATTAGTCGCAAACAGATCGTCGCCGACAATTTGTTTCTCAGGCAAAAGCGACGTCAGCTGTGAAAAGTGGAGCCAATCGTCTTCGTGGAAAGCATCCTCGATGTAAAGCAGTGGGTAATTGCGGCAGAGCTGCTGATAATATTCGATCAGCCTTTCAGCCTCCATGCAACCGCTTTTCATATTATAGCAGGATTTTTGAGCGTCAAATAATTCGTTGGCCGCCACATCCAGCCCCAGAAAAACGTGTTTTTCACATCCGACCTGCCTTGCAACAGACAGCATGGTTTCGAATGCTTCCTCCGTGCTGCTCATCAGCGGCGCAAGTGCGCCTCCGCATCAAGGCAGGCCGTCCTTCGGCGGCGGAACACGTCGCCGGGACAGCCCGGATAGGGCGGGGTGCCGGTATAGATCAGCTGGCGGGTGCCGGTGGCCGAGGCGGCCAGCGTGGCCATGATGGCCTCCACCTGATCGTGAAAGGAGGAAAAACCGTCAAGCACATACAGATAATCCTCAAATTCCAATCCAGAAGGGGAGAAGGCACCGCCGGAAATTACCGTAGACATTACGTTAGGCAATCTCGTTGCACTTAAACCACCCAAATAGCGATACAGCGGCAGCCCAAGCGCCAGCGCACCTGCTCGTGCGGCTACCAGCGAAACCCCTAAAATAGCGTTACCACCCAGACGACTTTTTTGCTTTGTGCCATCCAATTCGATCAGCCTTTGGTCAATTTTTCGCTGATCGGTGACATCCATTCCGATGACGGCAGGAGCCAGGATCTGATTGACATTTTCAACTGCCTTTCGAGTTCCCTTCCCATGGTAACGACTTCCGCCGTCGTAAATTTCGAGTGCCTCGTATTTTCCCGTCGATGTGCCGCTCGGAACGGATGCGGCAACCGTCAAACCGTTCGTACAGGTCATTTCAACCTCAACGGTCGGCTTTCCTCGCGAATTCAAGATCTCCCGGGCATAGATCTGTTCTATTTTAACGCTCAAGATTCATTCTCCTTTTTCTCAATCACGACAACCCGGAAATTCATGATGTTAGTTCCGGTGTGTCCCGTTATCAACGCGTCGTTCAGTTGAAGCAGCGCTGTCGACGAATCATGCCGCCCCAGCATCTCCCAGAGATTAAGTCCCAATTCACAAGCTCTTTCAAACGTTTGATTATCCGATATGCCTCCGGCAATGTCACTCGGACCATCTGTACCGTCGCTGTCCATTGACAAGCACACCGTCGGGCTTTGCGCATGGAGTTTAAGCGGATAGCCCAGTGCCGTTTCTTGATTGGGGCCACCAGCGCCGCATGGCCCATGAATGGTGACGGTGGTTTCTCCCGCAGAAATGATGGCGCAGGGGGCGGCAAAAGGACGCCCAGTTTTCGTAACTTCGTTAGCAATGCCAGAGAAAAATATACCCAAATTACAGGCATCACCTTCCAATGCTGTGGAAAGCACATACGGGGTATAGCCCAATTCCTTGGCTTTATTGGCTGCAGCTACACAGGTGGAACGTGGGTCTGCTACACTGTGGATATATGCTCGCGTATTAGTCAGCTTCTTAGGCGTTTCCATTTCGGGATGTGCCAGTCCTTCGAGCAGATGCTCGCGAATCGACGCTGGCGCTTCATCCCAAATCGCATATTCCTTCATCATGTCGATAGCGTCTTGGAATGTCGTCGGATCAGCCAGACTTAAATCCGGCCATGGCATGTCGGGCGGCGCCGTATCCAGAGTCAGTGTATGGATTTCTGCCGGTTTCGCATATTCGACCAAGTGACCGCCTTTCATTTTGCACAAATGCTTGCGCACAGCGTTCATCTTTCCAATGCTTGCGCCGCTCTTGAGCAAGGCATCGTTGATTTTTCTTAAATCCTCCAATGTAATCCGGCCACACGGGAGATTCATCATCGCCGAGGAACCGCCTGTAATGGGGGCAAAAATCAGATCCCTTTCTCCTGCTTTCTGAAGGATGGATAGAATCTTTTTCGCGCCGTCGATTCCGGCTTGATCCGGAAGTGGATGCCCTGATTCGATGATTTCAATCCGTTTCAACCTGCGCGTATCGCCCTTTTTGACCAACACGACACCTTCGTCGATCAGATCGCCCAGTTTTTCCTCTAGAGCCTGGGCAATCGGATAAGCTCCTTTTCCGACGCCCACAACATAGATATGATCAATTTCTCGGAGGAAAATTGTTCTTTCTCCGATTGAGATGGATTCGGGCGTTCGCTGAATGAGCCGCAGTGTTTCGTGATACGGAATGGCACGTTGAATGGCTGCTTCCGCGATATCCAACGCCACCTTCCGGGTTTTTGTCTCCCCGTGAGAAAGTAACATGTCATAATTTTTGATAATGTGTTCGGATTGCGCCATTTTTTACTTCCTTTCCTTTCTTTTTTACTTTATTAGAATTCTAACATTTTAGTTTTGGAATGTCAAGACGTTATGAACAAATTTTCGCCGTTTTTTTTATTCGCTCTTTTCCGAGCACTCGTGTGTGCCTGCTCTCCGTTTTACAATGAATATTTACATATTTGACAGATGGCCTTTCTTTTTTCGCCCAAATCATGTATAATAAAGTAAAATGTTAGTTTATCTCTAAAACCAAAGGTGGTGCAATCATGCTCGATAATCGGACAATCGGTGATTCCGTCTATGAAAAGATCAAATACGATATCGTTCATTTAACGCTGAAGCCGGGAGAGAAGCTTTCCGAAGCTTCCCTCGCGGAGAAATATGGCATTAGTAAGGCGCCCATTCGCGTCGCTTTGCGTAAATTGCAGGAAGAAGGCTTAATTGTCATTCGCCCACAAAGCGGGAGTATTGTTTCGCCGATTTCCATTTCTCGTGCCGTCAATATCATTGATATTCGACTTTTATTAGAGCCTTATGCTGCGGCACATGCCGTACAAAACCTTACCAAAGAAGATTTACGCTATCTAGAAGAACGCTTCAAACTTCTGGATATCATGGTGCCGGGTTCAGAGGAGAGGAGTCAATTCATCTCCAAGGTCGACATTGAGCTGCATGGCATGATTCAGGATCGTAGTGGTAACCCGATGATTCGAGAGATTCTGAGTCGATATGCCTCTGAAATCCAGCGAATCCGTAGAGCCAATATCGAGTGGAGAAACCGAATGGGGCCTTCCGAACAGGAAATGCGTTATATTTTTGCGGCGATCACGCAGTGTGATGCCGAAAAAGCAGCGGAAGCCATGAGGATTCACCTGAACAATATCCGAACGGCGCTTCTGAATTTGCCCAATCAGTCAGAATAAGTATGGAGTCTTCATTTTAGAGTCTATTCCGACTTTTGTGTAAACGTAGGAGTCAGAAAAAATCATAGTGCTATGAGACGGTGAACAGAGCAATCAGTTCGCCGCCGTGACTGTTGCAAAAGAGAAATCCAACCGATTGTCAGGGATTGTCAAGCTAAAAACTTGGCGGTCCCTTTTTGCGTTGTACATCCGTTACAAACAAGTTATCCACGGGTGAACTTTCATTTTTCTTGAATATCGTCTTGACAAATCCTTGTCACTGAGCTATTATACTAGACGGTCGTATAGTAGACGAGCGTCTACAAGGCAAATGAAATAGGAGGAAAGACGTATGAAAAAGAAAATATCGGCTTTTCTGGCGTCCATGCTGCTTCTGGGCAGCATCGGCGGCGCGGCGATGGCGGAAGGCATGACCCCCGGCACCTATGAGGCGGCAGCGCAGGGCTTTCACGGCGACGTGAAGCTGAGCGTGACGGTTGATGCGGAGAAGATTACCGCAATCGACATTCTGGAGCATAGCGAAACCGAGGGCATCGGCGCGGCGGCACTGCCGAAGCTGGTGGAAGCAGTGCTTGCAAATCAGACGATCGGCGTGGATTCCGTTGCGGGTGCGACGGTGACGTCTGAAGCGTTCAAAGCGGCGATGACGGATGCGCTTACGCAGGCGGGCGCGGATATGGACAAGATGATGGCGGCCGTTGCAGCTTCCGAACTGGAGGATGTCCAGATGGACGCGGATGTGGTCGTTGTTGGCGCGGGCGCGGCGGGTCTTTCCGCGGCGCTGAAGACGGCTCAGAACGGTCACAGCGTGATCCTGCTGGAAAAGATGGGTGTGATCGGCGGCGCAAGCGCGATGGCCGGTTCCGGCACGATGGCGACCGGCTCCAAGTGGCAGAAGGAAGACGGCTATGAGGATTCCGCCGAGAAGCTGGTCGAGGATATGATGGCGAACGGCCATCAGAAGAACGACCGTGCGACCGTTGAGCTGTTTGCCAACACCATCGGCGAGGCGTTTGACTGGCTGGTTGGCGAGGATGGCGCGGCTGTTCCGTATCAGCGCAGCGGCAAGCCGTCCCGCAGTTACTCCGGCGAGGGGCGCGGCGCGGGCGTTTGCAAGAACCTGGCTGAGCGGCTGGAGGCTGTCGGCGGCACGCTCCTGACCAACACCCCCGCGACGGAACTCGTTGTAGAGAACGGCACGGTTGTCGGCGTGAAGGCTGAGGGCGAAGGCAAGGCGTACACCATCCGCGCGAAGGCAGTCATTCTGGCCAGCGGCGGCTATGGCGCGAACGATGCGCTTGTGCCGGATGAATACAAGAAGTTCGTCTATGCCGGTCATGCGGGCGCGACGGGCGATGCGATCAAGATGGTTGAAGGACTGGATGCCGACCTCATCAACATGGATCTGGTGAACACCCAGCCGAACTCCATGATCCTGCCGAGCGGTTTGGGTCAGTATTGCAACCCCGGCGTTGCGGGCGCATATAAGGCGGGCGCTTACATGGTCAACCAGAACGGCGAGCGCTTCTTCAACGAGAGCGCGAACGCTTGGGATCTGATGCAGGCGATGAAGCAGAACGAAGCGCAGTACCTGATCATGGATCAGACGGCGTTTGACAACTTCAACGCGGGCATGACCAATTCCAAGATTTACACGATGGAAGACGTGGAGAAGTGGCTGAGCGACGATTATGACGGTCAGCCGGTTATGAAGCAGGGCGCGACGCTGGCCGAGCTTTGCGAGAAGCTGAATCTTCCGGCGGACGCGGTGGAAGCCTCCGCGAAGGCATTCAACGACTGTGCGGCGGCTCAGACCGCGGATGCGTTCGGACGCACGCCTGCCGCGGCGCAGAGCGAAGAAGGTCCGTTCTACGCGCTTCAGATGCACATCCGTTACTACGCGTCCCTCGGCGGTCTGCATATCAACGACAGCATGCAGGTGCTGAACACGAAGCAGGAAGCCATTCCGGGTCTGTACGCGGCGGGCGAAGTCGTCGGCGGCCTGGAAGGCGACGTTTACATGGGCGCAACGCTGTTTGGATGGGCAATCGCTTCCGGTTATGATGCGGCGAACGCGGTGAACGCCGTGATCGCGCAGTAAGCAGAGCCTACATGATTTGTACGGTTTAACGTAAAAAATGCCGGAGTCGGTTGCCGATTCCGGTATTTTTTTGTATAATGATGTCATGGGAGTGAGGAACATGGCAAACGAAACGGATCAGGCGTTGGACAAAAAGACGCTGATTCTTGCGGAGGCAGAACGCATTTTTGCGGAAAAGGGCTACTATGGGCTGGGACTGTCGGAATTGCTGAAAAGCTGCGATGTGCCGAAGGGGAGTTTTTATTATTACTTCCCGGGTGGAAAGAAGCAGCTTCTTCAGGAAGCGCTCGAATTCAGCTACCGCAGGATGGAGCGCGGCATCAACGGGCATATCCTCGTGGAAGAAACGGCACTGGCTTCTTTTGAACATATGGCGGATCGCCTCGCTCAGCGCGTGGCTTCGGGTAAATATTTTGCGTCGCTGTTCCTTACGATGATCTCGATTGAATCTGTCTATCTGGATGAAAGCGTCAACCAAACCTGCCGCCGACTCTACGATGACTGGCAGAAGCTCTATGCGGATCATCTGGTGCGATTTGGCTTTTCTGAAGAGGAAAGTGTTCCTAAGGCGCAGGCGATTTTTGCACTGATCCATGGCTCGATGATTTCCAGTTGGATTAAGCGCGACCCGGCCGATTTGATGATGGCCAAAAAAGCGCTGCGCGGGATCATCGGTGAGAGATAAAAAGAAAGAATGGTATGGCAGGTCGCTTATCTGCTGGCGTCTGAGGAAACGGTCAGCCGTGAGTTTGGTGCGTATGATCGTATTCGAGACAACTTCCCGAAGTATGTTGTTTCCTTGGATGAGCTTGACATGAGCCGAATTACTAAAAGGAGACGGATGCTTTGAAGAAGAGATTTGCAATATTTTTTATGTTGATACATCTGTTCATGGTGTGGGAGCAAGAAGCTATTGCGGTAGAAAATATTTCAATTGAATCCATAAATTTATATCAGGTATATATAAGAATAAAGGAAGGCTGTACAGAACTGTCTAAATCTGATTTGCTTGAAATGGATCAATATGAGGAAGCGATTATTTATGTACCGGATTCATTTTCTCAAATTGATGTGCTTTATAACAGACTTAATGCTACAGATTTTGATGTGTCTGCCACTCACCCTCAACTATCTTCGTATGATGGTTGTCTTTACTCAAAAGACGGAAAAACCTTTCTTTTGCAGCCTTTCGGTCAAAAGGTTGATATTTTGAAAATAAAGGAAGGGGTAATCAACCTAGCAACAAATTCCTTGCAGGGAAAGGTGAAACGTCTTATCATTCCTTCAACATTGATTTCGGGCGATGATGAAATTGAACGAAATGGGAGCTTTGCTGAAATTCAAGAAATAGATGTTCATGATCAAAACGTTCGATATGCATCGAAAGATGGTGTTCTATATTCTAAAGATATGAAGAAATTGCTATGTTATCCGTCAGCTAGTGGAAAAAGCATATTTAAGATCCCTTCGGGTGTTGAATATATCGGTAGTTTTGCATTCGCATCCGAAGAAAGTTTGGAATATGTGATTATTCCAGAAACAGTATCTGTGATTGATGATTATGCTTTTTGGTTTACAAAACTTTGTAGAGTGGAAGGATGTGATGGTGTAATATCCGTTGGACAGGGCGCATTTGAGGGCTCTGTCTTGCTGGAAGAAATACAAGGAATGGAGAAATTAGAGAGTATAGGAGAAGAAGCGTTTAGTGCAACGGCATTAACTAGTTTTACTGTTAGCCAAGCATGTTCATCAATTCCATCAAAAGCGTTCTATGATTGTCGTTGCTTGAAAGATGTTGTGATTTTATCAATGAATACGACTATTGAGGAAGATGCGTTTTCAAAAAGTGAAGCAAGGCTATCTGATGCTGAACTGACCATTCATTGTTTTTCAAATAGTCTCGCAGAATCAATTGCACGCAGCCAAAAGTGGAAAGTTAACCTTTTTAATCAGTATTAATGATTGTTAGGGGCTATCCCATATTTTGTGTAAACGTCAAAATCCGGTGCAAAAACTAAAGTGGAACGAGGCGACGGGCAGGGTATCCTGTTCGCCGCCTTGATTGCCATGAAGCAGAAATCCTACAACCTGTCAAAGGCAGCTGCGCAGCCGCTGTTCATATGCCCTTGACGGACAAGGGATTTCTGTTACATGGATAAGGTGACGCTCAGAAGCGACACGCTGCGCAGGTATTTTCCGAAGTCGTATACGCCCAAGCAGATGGAGCAGACCATCATCAAGCTGCTGGATGTGTGGCAGAAACAGCGGCAGAAAAATCAGGAACGATGACAAAACGGCGCTTGACCATGGGGTCAGCGCGTCTTGAATTTACAAATGGAATGGAGGGTTTTCATGTGGGCATATTTCGCGTAGAGAAGGTCAAGGATTACACGACGATCAGCAATTATCATTTGAGGGATAAAAGATTGTCGCTCAAGGCAAAGGGATTGTTGACAATGATTCTGGCACTGCCGGAGGATTGGAATTTCACGATTCGCGGGCTGTCCGCCATCTGTAAAGAAGGGGTGGAAAGCATCGGAACGGCGCTTAAAGAACTAGAAAAGGGCGGCTATCTGGTGCGCAAACGTGTGCGCGGCGCAAACGGACGCATGAATGATACCGAATACAACTTTTACGAAGAGCCCATCCGGCAGACGGAAGAACAGCCGGAAGAATCGGATGACGGACAATCCGGCACGGAAGAACCGGAGTCGGAAATATCGGAGGAGGAGCAACCGCATACGGAAAAGCCGGATGCGGAAAAAACGGCACAATCAAATACTCATGTATCAAAAACGTATCCACCTAATACCCATAAATCCAATCCCTATCCATCCCATCTTCAGACTTACGAAGCAGATGGATATGACGGGATGGGGAACTGTGTGGACGTGCAGACATGGAACAGGATTCGCTCGGAGGTTGAAAAGCAGATTTGCTTTGAAGCCTACGAGGGGACGAAAAACGGCAGCGTTGTCAGCGAAATCGTCGAGCTGATGACCGAGATCTGCTGTATGCCCTGCGTAATGATGCGCATCAGCGGCGTTCCGTACAGCGTGGAGGTGGTCAAGAAGCGTTTTCATGAGCTGACTTCAAGCCACATTGACACGCTGCTATGGAGCATGAAACGGTCAAACAGGGAGATTCGGAACATCCGCAGCTACCTGCTGACCAGCCTGTTCCAAGCACCGACGACGACGGAAAACATCTTTGAGGCGGATATGCGGTACAGGGGGCTGGCTTAAAACGACCAAAATAACGGAGGAAAAGCGATATGAAT